>Ga0196972_1000219_pt1 | contig 41577 bp, 59 predicted proteins | sample S1v_2013CmetaG_FD_148618 | JGI IMG/M metagenome (GOLD analysis project Ga0196972, IMG submission 148618) | Soil microbial communities from Anza Borrego desert, Southern California, United States - S1+v_20-13C | ecosystem: Environmental > Terrestrial > Soil > Desert | place: USA: California...
GTCTTGTTGCATTGGTGATTGCTTCACACTTCCTAACGGTGGTGACTAATCTAAAGAACGCTTTTTTGCCTACTGAGTCAGCTTCCAGGGTAGAAAACCATTACTTTGGGAATGTCACTTACATAACTCATACTGATTGCACACATAAAGAAGAACGCAACTCTTTAGTTTGTTCTTTATATGAAAGGTGATATTTATGTTAGTGAAAGATCTGATCAATGTGTCTACTTGGCAACAGTTGTGGAAGTATTCTAAGGATCTTGATTAACTCAAGAATTCCATAATCAGTCTAACATCTAAATCCTGCCGAGTTCGTTCAGTGTCGCAACCTTTTTCCGAGTTGCATTTCCAACAAAGGGGCTGAATATTTGTTGAGACATTTTTACCACCTATTGACTGGGGCACTATATGGTCTGGAGTTAAAAAGCTTTCTGACATGCTAGGCAGCAAACCCTGCAACTCTCCGCTAACCCCACAGTAGGCACATCTGTAGTTGTAAATTCTCTTAACTTTCTCGAATGCTATTGCCACAACACTCCTAAATAATTTTTATTAAGAACTAATGGGGAGAGGCAAGGATTTGACGAGAGTCTTTTTAGGTAGGACTTCCACCTACTCAGGTCTTTAACTCGTATAGTCACCTTGCATAAGTCGTCAGTCATCCGACTATCTTTATCATGGACGCTGCGCAGAAACTCGTGGACTCTTACCATCTAAGCGTCTACCTATTCCGCCACTCTCACCCCATTAATCCTCAAAGACCTACTGTTATACCATCACCTTGAATCACCTTAATTTTGATATTTGGTACAAGATATTGAGAAGGGGCTGTAGTAATTTGCCAACCTTCGCATTCCTCATAATCACAGTCACAGGGTGCTACATCACTATCTACTAGAACAGCACGATATCCATGTTTAAGTGCATTCTGTTGAGCTTTTTTAACAAATTGTTGTTTAGTAATTTTCATGTTAGTCCTTTAAGTAGTCTGCATCACTAATTCTAGTATACCCGTTTACTTCAGGTTTAATTAATTGTGTTCGTTGTTTAGAGTTTTTGATGCGCTCTTTGAGCTTGGCTTTGTAGTCTTGCCAGGTTTCACTCGAACATTTATCAGTTGGTAATAATCTTTTGGTAATGGATACCCCAGGCTTTCCTCCCCGTCCTTGAATAGGATTATCGTTTCGTTGGTCTTTGGAAACACTTTGTATCGCATAAGCACAGTCACACATTCAGACATTGTACTACTCCTTATTCGGGTTTTGTTCTGAAAGTATCTTAAGTGACTGAGCAATGCTCTCTAACGCTTCAACTTTCCGAACTTCTAAGCTTTTTGGAAAGGGGTCAAAACCTGTGCCACCTGTGCCAGCACCACCTTTTCCTGCAGATCCAGCAGCACTTCCCCCACCATTACAATAGCCGCAATTCTGTGAGTTGTGACAATAGTGATCGCTATTCATTGTTGCCTTTCTCTTCTGTGAGGATAGCTAGCTCATCCCTTTGAACATCTTTAACCATGTTAACAACATCAGCACCATCTCGTGTTTCTGGCCAATTACTACCAATCACCTGCTTCTCAACCTCTTTTGCAAAGTCTTTAAGGGTTTGGAGAAGAAAGGCTTCTACTTCTTCTGGCGTGTTTTCAACATGTCCCCAGTCATGGATGGATAACTGTTTTCTAAACCTTTTTAGTGTTTTTTGAGTAAATGTCACTTAGTCCTTTGGTTGAGTAAGAGACATCATAATGTCAAAACAGTGGCGTATTCCTTCTAACTTGCCCTTGAAATACTCAAATGGAATAGTTCCCACTCTTTCATCATCCTGCATGGTTTTGCAAATGTTGTAGGCTTCATGAGCTTGTGACTCAAATTGTTTCCAAAGGTCTCTACAAGCCTCCTCCACTAGTCGTTGAGATTCAGCATCCTTTTCATCAAGAGCTTTCTTTATCTTGTACTCAATTTCAGTTTCTACTAAATCAAACTCCATAGTATTGGTGTGTAAATTAATGTTTTGTACGTGACTAGCAATAACTCTAGCTTTTTTTTCGTTTGGCAATTCGGTAGGGTTAGTCATTAGCAATGCTCCTTACATACTGGACATAGTCTATTGTCATCTAGTGGGGAGTTACAGCAGGGAGAAACATTTTCTTGAGCTTTTGTTTCCCATAAATTATTAGTGTCAGGCTTAGAGTTTAGTTTCTCTAGGTATTTTTGAGCTTCCTCATTATTTATAAACTGCAAATATCCCCCATCTTTTGAATTGGCTATGAGGTTTCCTAGCAGCTTTAGTAACTCAACCTCACTAATGAACCAGTCTCTGCCTTTTTTGAATGCTTTAAGAGTTTTACGAGCTATCCTTTGGCGTAAGTTGTCTGCTTTGATACCTGTTAGTTGTTCAACTTCTTTAAGAGATTTCATAGTGGTTTTGTCATATACTGTTATTGCCCCCGCCAGTCTCTCAACAAGCGGGGGTATTTTATACTTATAAACTTAAATACATTCCGGTGTTTTGTTCTATTACTTGATGTAATTCCTCAACATGCACGTCTTCAATATGTGCAATTTCTTTGATTTCAATACCTCTGATATTAAAAAAGGTGACGTTATAGAGATCAGCCATGTTTAAAGAGACTCTAATTTTACTAACTCTTTTGTCATTCTTACCTACTGAGATTATTAATTCTCGATAACCCGCTACTAACTGTTTTGCTCCTAACATTTTTAAGCCACGTGCTCCAATTTGGTGAGCTATCTCTAGTGCTATTTGATTTGTTGATTCTTGCATTGGGTCTCTCCTCCACTGCTTTATTACTAAGCATTAGTATAATACGTTATCGTATTGTTTGCAATAGGCATTTTACTCAAGTATAAAGCTTTCTATCTAGCCAGCGGAGAACGTTAGACCTATTATAAACCCAGAGGTAAAGGAACATGAGAAAGTATTTCATGACTCTATTCTCTGCTACTTTCCTTACAATAAGTGTGATCTTTAACTTTTGGTTTCTGGGTTATTTTCTCCCTATACTTAAATCTTCTAATTTGCCTAAGACCTCCTTAACTTGCGCCGAAATGTCTTCTTGTTTACCTTCGATCTCCAGCTCCTCTGTTCTGTTTTTCAAATACACGGTTACAAGCCAATGATCTATAAACTCATATTCGACAGGCTCAGAAATGCCAATAATTTCGCTTAATAAAAATGTGTGATTGCCAATTGAGATCGTTGCCATATATCTCCTTTACGTACTATGGTTGGTAGTTAGATTCTTTCCAAATAACAAATCAAGTAATAATCTTCCCCTTCAATAATTCTTTGATCAAAACCTGGTCCTATCCTCCATGTTCCAGTAATTTTTATTCCTCTTTTCTTTTTAAATTCCTGAAGCTCTCTTTTTGTTTTAAAAGATTTTGCTCCAGCAATTGTCATAGTTCCTTTAGGTGGTAGTGGAGTGGTTAGGCTTGATAGTCATTTCTTCACTGCAATAACTACATCGTCTTTTGTTCTCAAATAATTCTTTTGGATAACCATGGATAGGCTGCCAATCATGAGGTTTTTCACCGTTTAAACATGGTGTTTCAAAAGCCCACAAGTTAATTGAAAAACTGGCATTGTACATAAAATATTTGTCACACTCTTGACACTGGGTTTCATAGTTCACGTCTTGCTCCCAACCTTCATGGTTTTCTTTTTGCGTGTGTCCACAATAAGGACAGTCAACTTCTTCCATATAATTCCTTTCACTCTTCTACGGGTAGAGAGTCATCATTAGTTAGTAAATTAAGAACATCATCACGATTTATTTGAGTATTAAATCCGTACTCATCACGGTCTATCACTGGTATTTCAAGTACTTCTCCATATAGTTCTTTTTCACGCTCTTCCACTGCCTTGGTGATTTCAGCTTTGATGAAGTTTTCAATATCATAGGCACAACCTACTTCATGAACATTAATCATTGCTCCAGAAGATTGGTATATCACTCCTAGGGACTTAATATAAGCTGACCCAAACTTCTCCCTAAACCGTTCTTCCCAACTCTCTGTGGATGTGTTTACATTAGAGGTTACATTCTCCTTGGTGGGGTTTACATTCTTTGTCATATATTTCTCTCAAAATTAACTTCTTAATTTCCCTTTTGTGTACAAATAGGACAACACTACGTAAATCTCCTCAAGTCTTTCCTCATGTTTTTCTGGCTCGAGAATCAGTCTTGTGATTTCCTGTGCGGTTACCATACCTGGTAAGTACGGTTCCTGGTTTTCATCTTTTGGCAGCTTAACTTTTTGCCACAAAGTAACTATTTCGTTTTCAATATTCATAAACTCCTCCTAGCCCCCTTTTTTTGGTGTCAAAATATATGTTATTTAAGCGGTCTTAGACGGCTAAATTGTGCTTCTGTTTCATCTCGATCATTTTCTACAAGTTCATGGTGGCCAATACAAAGCAAGAGTGTGTCGTTGACGCTGTCTAGCTCTCCAGGCTCTAAGTTTCTCCTTTTGTTTCGGTGAGCAAAGGTTAAATAGTAGGTACTGTTACATCGAGAGCCATCAGCGTTTATGTACTCGCAACTCTCTATTTTGAGACTTCGATATAAAGCTTTAAGTGCCAGCCTTGCTTTATTCCACTCTTCAACCCTACCCACTGACTGGCCATTTATCTTCTTCTTTTTGGGGTTTACGACTTTACCTAGCTGATGTGATTTTGAGTATTCATTCATTTTGTAATTCCTGAATTTTGGTGATAATTGATGCTTTATCAATCAAAATCTTGGTGTTTTTAATCGAAATGTAGGCGTCTGGCTCATCTAAAATGATGTTTTCAACCCGTTTTAAGGTCTTTGAAATTGCTTGCTGTAGCTCGTTTTCCAACTCCTGAAGGGTAAGGTAGTGACTACTAATGTAGGTTCCATTTTCATCAAAATAGACCTTTCTCACTCCATGTCCATTTTTTGGTTCAATTAATTTGTACCTGTTGGCCATTATGAGTTTCCCTTTAAAGCTATTAGTTTTCTAATTCTGTCCCAGTTTGGTGACCTTCCGGATATTGACGCCTTCTTATTCCAGATGCGTAATATAGCGATGCTTACCTTGAAATCATGTGCTATATCCTTTTTTGACTCACCACTCCGTATCCTTTGTAGTGCTTCAATAATTAGATCGTCAGAGATGCTAAACCGTCTCACTAGTACCTTATTCCTTCCACACTATCTCTAGTGCTATTTCAAGAGGATTTTTAGGATCTCCTGGCAACTTGTCTCGTGTTTCTAGCTCTTCTTTACTGGGATCTGCTATATAACCATCTGAAAACTCAACTCCATACTGGTGGGGGGCATAGTAATTGTCATGCCAAACGGCGCTATCCCACTCACCTGTTACTGGATGTTTAGTCATTCTTGAATAGGTGCTCATTTTTTCCTTTCTTTTTTGTATATTGCTCCAAAACAAAAACCTTTGTAGTAATTTGATATAGTCTTTATATTGTTTATCTCTTTGCATCTGGGTTTTCTTCTATAAAGGTTGCTAACCAAAGCATGGCTTGCACTACGATCCTTTCTAACTCTGTAAGTTCTTCCTCCCTTTTGTCCTTTAACCTGTCATATTTCTGAGCTAACTCAGGGTGATCTTCTTTAGCTCGGGCAGAGAGCTCTTTCATAGCACTATCCTTTCAACACTACCTTGAGGTAGTACAAAATTGCTTTTCCAAAACCGCCATATGTTTGACGACCAAAGTAGAGAACGGGCAGAAGTAACGGAAAGAGTAATACTGCTGTTGCCCTTTCAACTAATGACAGTTTCATAAAATCCTTTCACCCAACTCTGTTAAACTGGAATTTGCTGTTGGGTAATAACTGGGTGATAAGTGGCTTTTTCTTGGGTTTTGAGTATTTCCTTTTGATACAGGACTGACATAATTTTGATCTGAATGTTAGGAAGATGTCTCCACAGTCGATACACATGGCCTCGTGCTTTGGCCTATGTGAGGCAGATCTTCTGAACATATAACCTTTCTCCTCATTAAGATAAGTAACCTTGTAAATTGTTCATAAATTCTGATTTTGGGTTTTCTCTCTCAATGCCTTTAAGAAGTGCTTTGTAATTCACAATAATTTCGGAGTGATAGAACTCATAAGGGTCTCGGAATGGTGGTTTGGGAATGGTGTCAGCGTCTTCTTGCATCATGACTCGAGCTCGTAAACCGTTTTGTTTTATCTGCTCTATGAGCTCTTTTTGCAGCTCGAGACTTGCTCTGCTCATTTTCTTAAGCAAATCTCTCTGCTCCATATACAACGCAAATGCTTTTCCGCTGCGTATTGATTGATAGTAGTGAGTCCAGGCTCTGGATCGTCTGTTTACTTCATCAATGCCTAAAGCTTCAAATTGCCACCACTCTCTAATTAACTTTCCCATTACTGGGTGCTGCTCCATTTTTGCTTTTGCTGCCATCAATGACTCATGCCTGTTTTCTTTTGCCTTACGTTGACTGAATTGCATGGTTCCTCTCTTGTGGCTTCTCTAAGTGCTTTGATCTAAAGTAATCAAAGTTATTAACGATCACCTCCATGTTCTTTGCTCCCTCTAGGGATTTTTCTTGGGCAACCCAGCCAAAATAGGCTTCTAGAATGCCTTTAGCTCGTTCTTCAAGAGACTTCTTTTTAAGATCAAGATTTCTTTTCTTGATGAGGGTGGTTATGGTTTGTACAAGATTCCAGGCTCTTTTCCTCGCGAACCGCTTATCGATTGGCTGAAAACCGTACGTTGATTCAAAAAGCTCTAAACTGAAATTAACTAACGGGTGACCATACTTGGGCTCCAATTTATCGTTAGATAAATTACTGTCTGTTTGTTTTGTATGTTCTGTATGTATGTTATGTATAGCATTGCCTTCGCTATGCGTTTGCAATGCGTTCGCAGCAGTATCAAGTTTCGATCGCATTGCGGTAGTAATGCGCTCTGCAGGTTTTACTTCTTGCTCTTGAGGTGAATCTTTCCAACGTCTTTCAGCAGACTTACGTGCTTTGTCCCTTTTTTCTTGTGTTATCTCAATTCTTTTTAATACACCATCACTCCAGAAACGAGTTTCGTCAGTCTCAAATGCTATTTCAACAATCCTTCTGATTTTCTTTTCGTCACATCGTAATGCGAAGGCATAGCTAGGACATTTGTCTAAAAGTAAGTACCCATCCTGTTCATACAGAAGCTCAACTAAACACCAGTAAATTCCTACCCCTTCCATGCCGAACTCCATAGTGATCTCTTGAAGCTTAGGATCATTTCTGGCGCCCAAATCATGATTGAAGTAAAAACTTGTCTTCATATTACAGTGACCTTTATTAACTACTCAAAGCTGGGGGCAATTCTTAGGCGTATGGTCAACCAATTGCCGGCGATTAAGAGAGTTCAGAAGGAAACTCGCCATACTTGCTACAGGAACCCAGCTTTCAATAATTAAAGTGCGACCGACATTTATGTCGGTGCCAGCAAGTGCTGAGTTAGAGAGAGGTATTCAGCTTCCATCAAGCAACTCTGTGATGGACAAAGGTTTTACCCCTCTCCGACTCAATACTCGCTGTTCTCTTTTTCTTGGCTTGATGCCTGGCTCAGTCTCACTTTTTAAAACCCAGCCAGATATCAGGCCAAGAACGGCCTGATCTGTCCAGCTAAGACGCTAGGTCATAGCGTCAGCTACGTTTTGAGCTATCTCAGCAGCTTCTTCTGTACTCATGGGAGCCTCACCTTCAGGGATCTGTGATTGAGCAAACTCTTCAAAGGACTGCTCAGTTTCTTGAGTCTCTTCTCCAACAGCTTCAACAACTGGCTTATCCTTTAGCTTTTTAAGTTCCTTAATAAGGTGGTCAGCCTGAGCTCTGTTTAAGCCCTTAACCTTTTCGACTTTGTAGGTAGTACGAATGTAGTCAGCCATTTTGTCTTTGTCGTACTCTTTAGACTCTGCTAGCTGCTTTATTTCGGTAGCTTGGTCTAATGTCATGGGTAAGGGTTTCTTTTGCCCAGCACTCGTTGAGGTCGCTTGATCCATTTCGTCTTGTGTATAAATACCGCTAAGATCTTGTGGAAAGGCTTTGCGGAGTGCGTGAGCCTCGGCCACTTTGGCAATCATGGTTTCAGGTTTAGATGTCCACAGGTTTTTTCCCGTTGAATACTCGGTAAATTTGACTTTAGCGGTAAACCCAACTCTAATACCTTGAACCAAACGGTAGACAGTAACCGTGCAATGAGAAACAAAACCCTTTTTGTCATACTCATATTTAGGCTCATCAGTTCCGGCAAACTCACCTGTTCTGGCTGCGATAATGCGGTAACCATCGATGGAAGTGACATAACTTACCTTCTGTCTGTCACCCTGACCGTACTTAATGAAATACAGCTGATTCATGAGTGGGTCTAGGCGAGTTCTATAAGCCATCATTAAAAAGAGCTCAAACTCTTGTTGAGTTGCCTCTTTTGCGATCTGGGTCTTAATAAGCTCAATGTGCTTATTGGTTAAAATAAGTTGGCCGCTCTTATCAATTTCTGCAGGCTTTACTACCTCTAACTCGCTTGTCTTTTGTTCAGTCTGCTTAGGTTCAGTGTTATTAATGGTTTTCTCCTCTGGAGGAGTAGTTTTATTTGTATCGTTCATATTAATTTGACCCTATCTCGACATTCATTGAGTTAACAAACCCAACAAACAGCGTGATTAAGCGGTCACTTTCTTCTTTAGTGAGCAAGTTTTCAGACTCTAGCGTTGAGTGAGTTTGTCTTAAGACTTGCCATACTTTGTCTTCCTTTGTTGTATTTACTTTTTGCATATTGTTGATATATTTTGGATGTACTTGATTCTCACTTAACCCTGATCTGCTTGGTCAGGGTTTTGTTTTTCGTGCGTGGGGGAGGGATGAATTCTTTTTCGTCCACCTTTACGTTGAGCACCACGAGTTCTGTTGCCAGAACTTTTTCGTCCTGCAGCAGCGTGCTGATCATGTCGCCCCCAATTACCTCTTGGCATTGGTTCCTTTCTTTCGCAAATTGCGAAGAAAATTTTTATACATACCGCTTACGTCGTGCTTCTCAAAAAGATCTTCTACGAACGATGCGGTCAAAACAAATATTCCCAAACAAACCATAGCTATGATCATGAGTACCTCAAATGGCACTGCTCACTTTCTGCATTGAATACTGCAATGCGCTACATTCATGTTTGTTAATATCCTGTTTTGCAATTTGGAGGTTTAGAAACTCATGTGGTTTAGTTAGTAGCGTCAGGCTTAAGCCAAGAGCCAGCCCAGCAGCTGCGACGTACCACAAATACGTGAAATCTAAGCAATAGCTTTTTCGTATAAACTCTCTAGTCTTTGCGTTGTATTCGAGAAAAAATGATGGTGTTACTGTTTTCATGACTGGATTCCTCTCTTCAAATTACTTTGATTCCCCCATCCACTTACTAATGGTCTGTCTATGCACGCCAAGAAGTCTTGCTAAAGAAGACTTAGATTCAAATTTATTTGAGATCAAATGATTGAGGAGAGTTACAGCGACACGTTGCCAATCGACAATACTGGCGATGCGTAACGGTTGTGTATCACTATGATATACTTTGTCCATATTGGCTTGAAGATTCAAGCCAAAATATTCTTGATAGGACTTTGGAGAGAAAGACTAAACTTGGTTGTGATGCCCCGCTTGGATTCGAACCAAGTTTAGCAAAATGAACGAAGTTAAAGCATTTCTGCAGCAAAGCCAGGTGGCTTGAATTTCGCTTTAAAGTATTTCACTTCTGCCAAACTGTGTCAACAGTTAAAATTTTCTTCTCCTCAAGTGTCCAGATTAAGAGTGTCCAAGGTATGCAGCAATGACACATGGTATTAAACCAGATCAAAGCGTATCATGCACACGTTCCATGAGCAGTGATGATTTTGTGTTGAGATTGTACGCTGAGGGAGCCAGTGATTACACCGTCCAACAATGTCTTTATCGTTTTAATAAACTACTCGCGTGCCAGCCATTTACAGAGCAGACAGTACGAGCATTCTTAGCACAACTAACTAGGGAAGGTAAGTCGGCATCAGCAGTGAATAAGTACATTCAGGTGCTTAAGAAAATGGGCAGATTCTATGACTACTCCTGGGTAGATAAGTTTAGAAAGCTCCGAGAGCATAACAAAACGAAGATTATCTTATCTGTACAACAACTTAATGATTTCTTCTCAGCAAGAATTGAAAATAAAAACTACCATTCAGAACACAAAAAGTACGATATGTTTTGGAGGCTTGTAGCGATGACTGGCGCTAGATCCTCAGAAATTAGAAAACTTACACAATCTGACATTGATCTTATAGGTGGTTTCATTTACATTAACAAAACTAAGACGTACGTAGGGAGGCCATTCCCTATACATGGAGAATTGAATAAACTGCTAACACAGTATGTGAGCACACTTAAAGGTGAGCTTCTTTTCCCAACGAGGTATAAAGAACATGAGCCAATTTCATCCGCATCACTTAGAAAAAACTTTCTCCAAAGAAAAAACCTCTTAGGCATTAAGACAAATATAACTCCGCACTCGCTAAGACATAGCTTTGTAACAAGAATGGCTCTTGATGCGGGAATACCTTTGTCCGTAGTACAAAGTTTGGTAGGTCACAAAAAACTTGACACCACTCAAAAATACATTCATAACAATATCTACGCGATGATTGACGCTGTGAAAAAAGATCCGATTCTACGCGATAACTTAACTGACGATGAAAAAGCAAAGTTGGGAGAAGATGCCCTTCTATCTCTGTATGCCAAGGACAAAAAGGTAAACAAGGCTAAGCTACATAAAATAATAGCTGAACTCTATCACCTGTACGACGAGAATGACTAAGTAGTTTGATTTCTAATATCTTTCCAACCTTCAGCTCCAATAAATAACATAACTGGTGCTAAACCTGTAAGAATTTGTTCCTGAGTTAGTCCAAGACTTAACCATTGATTGATGAGTGGCAGCAACAGAGCTAATACTGCTAAGACGAATTTTCTTGATGTATAGCGCTGTATAAGTTCTTGCCATCCTTTTGGCGCTTGAGTTTGCAGAGTGCTAATTGCATCCTCTAACTCCTTAATGCGAGTGTTTTTTTTCGTTACCATGTCGTTAAATTCTGTTAAAGCACTAGACTCTGTCTCTTTGAGCTTCCGATCCATATAGTCTTTGGTCACTAAACTCTTTCGTTCTTCTTCCATTTCTGAGACCTTTTTGGTCAACGTATCAATAGTTTTTCCTAGGCCAGTCACTTTTCTTCTGTCATTAGCTAAATATCCCCCACCTGCTTTATCTTCTGCACCCCATGTTGTACCAACATGCTCGTCAATTTTTTTATCTAGTTCATCTAAAGATGAAGTACTGTATTTCTTAAGAAGTGCTACTACTTCCATAGTATCCTTGTCTGGCTCGAGATCTTCGGTTGCCGTAAACGTTACTGATACACATATGTTTGATGAATTTCTATACTCAGTATGAGTATGCCCTCCCGTAGAGTTTCCAGTGTCATCTGCATTACCAGGGGCAAAACCAAGGACTTGACCTTTTTTAACCGTTTGGCCTACTTTCACAATAATTTTGTCTTTGGGAAAATGGGCAGCTAACTGTTTATAACCGTTATTGCCTCTAAGAATCAGAAAATTTCCATAGTCTTCTGTTCTCAAAGCTCGCTTAGGTTTGTTATCTCCTGGGTAGTAAGGATCAGAGTTCTTAAGGTTTGCAATCCAAGATCTTGTAAAGCTATTTACCACTTTCTCAATTACACCGTCAAATGACGCAAAATATTCTTTAACAGGGACGTCATCAAAGTCATAGCCCTTGTGTGAACTGGAAAAACCTTGGTGAATCTTATTTTTCGATGGGAAACCAACCGACAAACTCATAGTAGGGCTATCTTAATATCGCTCTAACTTGAGTCTAGTCCTAATTATCTATCAACGTTAAATACCTTCAAAATCCATCTTTCAATTAAAAATGCAGCTGAAGAAACAATAATTGATATTGCTGCTAAATATCCCATTCCTTTATTCTTGAAATCCCAAAGCCAATTTGTTCTTTCTTCTATAATTTCAACTTTGTTTTTTATATCAGTCAATTCGTTCCTTTTGTCCCACAATGTATCAATTCGTGATTGCATTGTTTTATATGTTTCATCGTGATTCACCTTCCTATCGAGTGCATCGGAAAGGTTTTTTACCATACCAAATAGTTGTTCTTGTCTCTCGTCAATTCTAATTAATAGCTCTTGGTTGTTTACTTTCATAGGAGCAGTCCAGATATAGAAGATGAACAATAAGAAAAACCTCCTCGTTGGAAGTAAGCAGCTGGATTGGTAGTAATCTCGCCTGAGCATATATCTAAGGCTATTCTGCCATCTCCGCCCTTGCCACCACCACCACCAGTTGTTTGACCAGTAGTGTTACTTATGCCGCCTAAGGCTGACAAAATAGCACTAGGACTAATACCTCGAGCTTTACCAGAAATGGAGCCACCAGTTCCAGAACCACCGTTGTAGGTTGATGTACTTCCGATTTCACCATCCACATTAATAATAGCTGTACTTCCAATATACCCAGCATAGATACGTGCTAAAGCACCTCCTGGTCCACCGTTTCCTCCAGTTGCAACATTACCGTTATCAAATGCACCACCGCCACCTGAACCCATAAAGAGCTCGACAAGGGTTTGAATTCCGTATGTACTTCCTTTAGTTCCTCCGACTAAGCCACCACCATAACCATCATCACCTAGGGTGCCATAACTACCACCGCCACCATTCCCTGAGGTAATGGCGAGCACACCCGCACCACCACCCGCACCATCATTAGCAGCGTTTGAAGAGGTTCCTACACCATTGTACGATTCGCCTTGAACACCAATAACCCCGTCGGATCGTTTGTGCCCAGCACCTCCTCTAAAACCTTTACCAGCCCCATATACTTGACCATTAAATTGACCGCTGCATGCAGCTACAAAAATACCGTTAATATTTCCATCCCAAGCGTCAACGTTAATGCTTCCCGTTATAGAAGCAGCTTCTGGAACTACAACTACCTGAGCTTGCGATGTCCCTGAATCTGTATAAGTGAACTCTAGGGAGTAAAGCGTTGTAATCGTTCCAGCTGAGTACGACACAACATAATTGTCTTCAAAGTTAGTTCCAGCCCCAGTGCCAGTCATTTGAATGATGAAAATTCTTTGTCCTGCCACAAATGATCCAGTTGCAGAAAGCGATTTTGAGCCAGAAGAGCCACTACAGCTAGCTAGGATTGGGGTATAGCTACTTAAGTCTAAGATACCTGTCCCTCTACCGAGGCCTAAAAATCTTGGCATATCTAGATAGCAAACACTAAAGTAATTGTTAAGTCAGAGCCTGCAACTGTTGAACCAATTTGATCCACATCTACAGTTAGCACATCAGAATCAGTCACAGTTGCGGGTGATGCGAAAACGGCACTACTACCACCAGATGTAGCTCCAGCAGCAATTTGGGGACGGGTGGTAAAAATACTTGATCCATTCTTATTAATATCCACAATCAAAGCAGCGCCTGTGGGAGCAGTTTTTACACTTAAAATAACCTCGCTCATTGTGAGATTCGCAGCAAGCCCTAAAGGTATCTGAGGAGTAAGATTAGTGCCAGTTACCAAGTTTCCAACAATGGGGATAAAGATTTGAGGTCTTAAGTTGTTAATGGCGTTTTCAAGTTGAGTAAAGTTACTATTTATTAGCGAGGATCTAATTAATGTAGTTGGAGCAAATAGATTCATTGTTACAGACATAGTTCCTTTAACTTGGTGCGGATGGGTTATCCTTCGTTTGAGTATCAATAAGGTTTCTGTTTATATCTTCAATTCGCTTTGCTACTTCAGGAAAGCGACTACTTGTTTCAATCTCGATGTAAGACGGGTGGTACGTAGTCTTCACAATCAAGAGGCCTTGGCCTGCAACTGATTGCAATGTGTAGTCCCATACGTCAACATCCCAAATCGCAACATCCCACAAACTTTGTCCACTTACTCCACTATTCAAGTTTTTAATTTGTAGAGTTTGACCTACTTTGATAGATTCAATGTCATAGCCTCTTAAACTATTTGAGCCATTGTTATCTATTATTCTGATTTTTAATCGAGTTTCAGGTTCTTGTTTTTCGTCAAGCTCTTTCGTAGCTATTGTTTCAGCAGTTGCTGCTAGTTCAACCCTCTGATCGACAATTTTTTTTGCATACCTACCATATACTGCAACAGATCCGGAACGTTCATATTTTCTGAATAGTGGGGGTTCACCACCGCCTGTAAAGTACACTTCATTAACAATATTCTCTAATCGCCTTTGTGCCTCAAAATACGTAACTTCATTGCCAATGTTTACACTATGATTAGTGGTTGAGGGTTTTTGCTTGAAGGAAATAACTCCATTTGGTTCAACACGGTAAAACCAATTTAAAGGTGCTAATTGAACACACTTGTCGATAGCTTCTTTAACAGTATTTGTGTTAAACGAGTAACTAACAGTGCTGTTAGTCGCATCAATTTCTCTTGGCAAAGCCTGCTGACTATATGCCCCATCTCCCAAAAATTTGTTGAGAATGTCATTGAAGATCGAGCTAGGATCCTGCGAATTATAGGTAACAGTAGTAGCTGATCCGTTTCTCAAAACGTAGTTTGATGCTTGAGTGAAGTATGGAAGAATAACTACATCAACGCTTTCTTTACCGCCATCTATTTTGGGTTGATAACTTGAAATGTAACCTCTGTACAGCAAAAGACCCTGAGGTTCGTCAACATCAAAAACATAACAATCAACTCGGTTATTTAACTTTACATCTTCGTTTTCACCAAAATCGTCAAATGCGCGGGCTAATCCAACTACAAGTTGACCAGCTGACCCGTTAATGACTGAAGAAAAAGAAGGCAACGTTATAACATCGGAAGACCAGACTTTGACTAAACTATTCTGGTCGTAGACTTTGTAAATATATCTTTTTAAATTATAGCCCTGTACAGCTGCTGGTGTTTCTTCTTCTACCTCTTCAAGCCCATCGTCAATAGTAGGCGCAAACGTTGTGGATGTTAAGACAACTGGATCAGGTGAAACAGTTGAACCACTTGATGCCGTTTTAAAAGCGGCTGTGCAGATAATCCAGTCTGCTGAAGCATCCAAAGCCCATCCCTGAGTATATGAACCAGCTGCACCTACTACTTCATAGCCGCCAGCTGCACGGAGTTGACCAGCATTTTGAACATTATATGTTTGTGTTTGCCCTGAGTTGGTCGTTAATGTTCTGCTTGAGGAAAGTGTTTGAGCAGCATCAACAATAAGCTCGTTATCCTCTGCTGTAGTCAAAGCGACCTGTGCTGGACCAAGACTAGTAGTGGTGAATGATGCACTAGTATCAAGAGGTGAGGTTTGTGAAACTCCCGTATAACTTTCAGCTGCAACAACACACCCGTCAACGGCATCAGTAAAGTTTATTACAACATTGTTTGTGCCAGTGCTTGGAGCTATCAAATACCAAATTTCTGTACGGTCATTCTCGGCTGCTGTATCTTCTTTGTGAAGTATTTTTGTTAGAGCAACACCATTGTAAGTAATGCCTGTAACCGGTAGGTGTGATGGGTTAGCGTTATCCTCAGCATGTGTTTTTACTACCAGTAACCTATCACTACCACTAACTGTATGAGCGAGTGTTATGGAAGCTTGCCCGTCATTCTGTCCGCTAGTAGCTGCATCAAATGCAATTGGCATATTAATTTAGCGACAATATGCCACTACTGTTCCAGGCAATGGTCAAAGTTGTACTTGAAGAAGTAATATTAGAACCAAAATCAATGTATCCAATCAGCTCATCAGCACTTGAAGCACCACCCCTACTTTTGTAAATGACGCCATATCTGGCTGTTATTGTGGAAGATGCCCAAGAAACATCATCTGCATCAAACACAGCCTTATCATTGGTGTTATCTTGCGTCAGAGATTTGTTTGCTAAGGTCGCTCCCCCGCTTGTGTAACCAGTTCCAGAAACCTCATTAGTAACATCAGATCTTTTTGTGTGAGAATCGATGTTAGGAGTATATGAGCTCGTGGTCAGCATTACCTTAATGGTGTCTGCAGATAAATCTATATTTCCGTCTAACAAATCTTTTTTAAAGGAGTTGTAAAGAACTATTGAAGCCATATTTTCCTTAGTAATATCTGGGGTTATAAAGCAGATTTACTTGAGTGCCGGTATTGTTACCAGATGCAGTAGCAGTAAACTGGTTAGAACCTGGCTCAATATCATCCATAGAGCCAACATAGTCATAGATACTTCCACTACGCGTAACCTGAAAGTTATCAAAATCCATAGTTATTTCATCTCCAAAACTGAAAGTACCACTAACAGTTACGCTGTTACCGGTAGTGATATTGGTGAGCTGTATTCTTGATATAGGAGCTGTACCAGTTCCAGAAGGTAGTACAAATCTGAACTGAGGTCTATTGGTAACACTTCCTGAGATTGTTACGCCAAATGTTTTTGTATTGGTTCCAGAAGGTATTACAACAATTGCACTGAGCTGGCTATCTTCTGAAAAGCCTTCAGAACAAACAAATTGAACGTCAAATGGGACAATAGTCTGATTGTAGGCCTGATCTGGAATGCTCAGCCTTTCAACGGTAGCCGTATATGCTCTAGAGCCTTCAATGATCAATTGCTTCTCGTTTTGCGAAAGCTGTAGGTGAAATTGATCTATTGCTGATTGAAGATCACTTTGTGTATCTGCCAGAATTCTGCCACTTATTTGAATGACTTTTTCCTGCAGCTGATTAGCTATAAGCTTTTTACCCATTCTTCTAGCCATTTCAGCTAGCTCTAAACGTTTTTTTGCACGAGTTCTAAATTCTATACGTTCTGTAATGACGTTCTCAGATTGAAGTGAATAGCCGTTAAAGGAAGGATTGATTGCCATATTAAAGTGACACTCCTAACTGAGCTAGCTCATTATCCCTACCAAGTGATTCTTTAACCGCTTGAACGATCATTTCCACTGTGTCCATACTGTGAACATCACCTTCAATAACGACATTAACAACGGTTCCACCTCCAGAAGATCCTGAGTTAACGTCAACACCTGTTCTTGGTACAACCCGCTCACCTCCGTGCAAAATCGCTGGTACTTCTTGGTTGAATGAGCCAGGAATTACACCGCCGTGCTGAAAACCCAATTTGCCTTTTATGTTAGCTCCTGCGCTACTTACAGCCTCTCTGGCAGCTGATAGGGCATTGCGAGCAGCTTCAGCCATCGCATTGAAGGCTGAAATGACTGTATTTATGGCTCCCACTAATGTTTGGAAAATAGCTTTCATTGCAGACACACCAATTCGTACATTTTCCGTAGATTCATCTATCTTTTGTTTTATATATGCTCCGAGAAGGTTAAGAATTGCCATTACTATGGAAGATATTGCATTCCATACAGTTTGCACTACTGTTTTCATTACATTTAGGACACTTGTCAAATGATCACGGATACTATTCCAGTTGTTCATAAATATCGTTCTTATTGTGGTTAGTACAGCTGACAAATAGCCATTGATATAACTCATTACTGAATTAACAATAGCCATGATCACATACATGACTGTTTGCACTATTAGACTAATAACTTCCCAAGCTAGTCTGAACACTTCTACAGCAATCATCAGCAGGTTGTAGATTAAAGTAATGAAGTTCATGAACAATTGAAAAAATATGTTTTGAGTCAAATTCGTCCAAAACATGACAAACCATTCTTGAATTGAAGTCCACACAGTTATAAATATGGTCTTTATTTGCTCAAGGTACCCAAGAATTGTTGTTGCTACAGTTTGCCAAACTTGCATAGCAAAAGCTGCGATTTGCTGCCAATGAGACATTAGAATGGCTCCGACTGCAATTAGTGCAGCAATGGCAACACCTATCGCTAGCAATGGAAGCATTAAAGTAAACAACCCAGTTTGAAGAGCTATAACTACCGGTAGTAGGGTTAGCATGATTCCACCTAATACCCCAAGAGCAAGGCCAAACGCCACGAAAAGCTGAATCAAGAGGGGGTGCTCTTTAGCAAAGTTTGCAAAAGACTGGATTAAGGGTAGTAAAGCTTCAAGAATGCTATTTAAAGCTGGGAGGAGAGCTTCTCCCAAGGTAGCTTTGAGTTTATACACGTTGTCATTAAAGTTACTAATCTTCCCCGCAGTCGTGCCTGCTTGCTGTTCCATCATTCCAAAAAATCTACCACCTTCTGCGGTTACGCCCATAAAGGCATTTTTAACATCCTCAAAACTTACCTCTCCATTAGAAACCATTTCGACCAATTCTTGGTTAGTTACTCCCATAGCATCAGCTAAGTTAAAACCTGCTTCTGTTAACTGCCTTAACTCAGTTCCCATTAAGCGCCCTGTTGCTTGAATTTGACCAAAAGCTAAAACAATTTGTGGCAGTTTTTCCATACCAACACCTGAAGCAACATCACCCAACATTCTAAAAGTATCAATTAGATCACTTGCATTAGTTCCCATGGCAAGCAATCTTTTTGACTGTTCTAGTATCTGAGGAATTTCAAAAGGAGTCTGAGCTGCAAATGAAACTAAATCCTGAAATGTTTTTCTTCCAGTTTCAACACTGCCAGTAAGGGTTTCAAAAGCAACTCTTTGTTGCTCCATTTCCGAAGCAGATTGCACGAAAGATCTAGCCGCTAAACCAGTTGCTGCACCAACCGCAGCAAAGGCGGCTCCCACAGCTAGCATTTGTTTTTGGAGACCACCAATACCAGCACCAACATTTTGAATGGTATCTGAAGCTCTATCCTCTGCATCAATGACAACTGTAATATTCTTATCTACCACGCTTACCTTTCAGTCTTGAAAGTTTTGATTTCTGCTTTTCTGACTCTTCCTGTTCAACCTTGTTTTTAGCCCATAGATACATTTCAAACAACTCCAAGAATCTCACTGGCTGAGCCATGAGAGTCCAGTAATCACAGTGTAGAGCCATGCAAAGCTCCACAACCCTAAATTCAGAAGGAATTGTGTTTTTCTTACCCTTAAAAGCTAAATAGAGGTCTTGCCTGTATTTTTTTTTACGTCGTCGCCTAAGTTATTTACCTTCGTAACCTTTTCAATTTCCTGCATTAAAACTGTGAAGTCCTTAACAGGAATAAATTTAGCATTTTCGTTAGTTATAGGGAGTAAATTTCCAGCGGCATCTGTAAAGTCCCATTCTGCAATAGCAGAGACAATCACATCTAGAGGACTTACTTTTTTATTAGTGTTGCTAAAATCCATGCCAGCAGATAAATCACCTGCAAGCATAGTATCCCAAATGTATACAGTTGCTTCTGTTTGTGGAAGTTTAACTTCGATCTTACCTCGCTGGGTATTTAAAATTGGCATAGCCCCCCTTTTTACGACTAATGTCGCAAGAGAAGGGCGACATATTAATCGTTAGTTAATATTTTTTGCTGAATAATTTTCGCAATTTCTTCAGCCTCTTCCTGTTTTTTCTTTGATCGTGATGTGTAGGTGACTGCATTCTCACTATAAGCTGTCTGCATATATGAACCGCCACCTTCAAAACCACCTCGCAAGGTTATCTGAATAAATCCAGGTATAAATCCAGATTTCTTATGTTGTACAGCTACAATATGTTTAAAAGGAATTAATTTTTCTCCATGAAGCCCAGAAAGTGCTCCAAAAATATTCCTTTTAATTAATATGTGGTCATTCTCGACTATTAACTGACCGTTATAGCCTTTAAATATCTGACCCATATATCCTCCTTTTTTATCTCTCCCCTATTATACCATAATCAACCCGGAGAGTCAGAAATGAGGAAAACTGACTCCCCGAGTTGCCTCATTTTTTAATTAGGTTAATACACGCTAGTTTTTGCGTTTCTTAACGTAATATCAACGTAGCCAGGATTAAGCGGTGATCCTTGAATTGCTTTGAATGTCTGGTTAATTGCAAAGAATCCGTCTAGATCTGTCTCTGGCTCATGATCCTCAAGAATCATTCTGTGAATAACTATGCGTAGTCTCTCAGTTAGCCCATTACCTAGACCAGCGCCTGTAAGAGTTACAACCATGCATCGCTTATCAAGGTTTCTGTAGGCATCAATCTCTGCATCACTCTCGAGGAATAAGCTGTATTCACCAGTTACTTGAGCTTCGCCCATTGCGAAAGTATCAGGCTCGTTATTACCTGAGCGATAAATAGCTTCAACGTTATTGGCAAGTTGCATGCTGAAACTGGTTAGTTTAGTAGCTGTAGCTGAAAGTGCGGCATTGAAGTTAGCCCCAAATTGAACTGTCATATCCTTCCAGGTAAAGACCGTTCCACTCACAGTTGTGAGGGTTGGAGCTGTTGCTGTGGCTGGAAATCCAGTGATAAAGGAGGCTGTGAGAGTGGCTAAATCCTCGTTGTTAACCTCTAGCTCTAGTTGATCAACACATGCAAAAGCGTGTCTGCGGACACTTAGACTAGGTGAATCTCCTCTGAAGTTCCACAAAGTTGCTGACTTGGGGGTATTTCCCGAAGTAGTCAAGTAAAACAAATGATCATACACGTTTGCAGAGGGAGGAACCAATGTGGACGCTTCATTTCCAAAAGCAAGCTTAAAAAGATAACCAGACTGGGTTCCGTCCAAGTAGATACCTACGTCACCCTCTCCCCACTTCTTTCCTGTTACTGCATCAAAATCTGCAACCCGACTAGCACGACTACTAATATCCATTAGAGGTTCATGCTTGTCCTGCAAACTATTTTCAGTAAAGGGCAAAAAAGTACTTGGGGTGCTTTCAGGGGTTCCAGAAGTCGCTTCAACTGCTAACCCTAAATACCCTTGGCGTCCAATTTCTAATGCCATATTTCCTCCTACTTACTATTAACTACTGCTACTGTTTCAATTTCTAATTGCACTGTTCTCACCACTTGATCACTTATTTCATAACCCATTGACCATCTTCTGGGGAGCTGCCACTTCACCGTTCCAGAAAGAGTTGCATCGTTATGAAACGCTGTGAGTAGTTCATCTAAGACTTCCACGGCTACTCTTTCCGCTTTCTCTGGTCCAAACGCATCTTGTTCTCTTTCTTGAAACACCCTAACCAAAAACGTATTGTTTTCAATGTTGTATCCAGAATTAATGCCAGCACTTGATCCAACCTCTGCATCTCCTTGAGACAAGGTAACAGTGGCATATGGAAAGCCAGTAGGTTTGCCAGTGGCATAATCAAATACCCCATGCAAAGTTTGGGCTTCATTAACCTTAGATACAATTGCTTGCCATGTTGTATGTATGCTCATAATCTTTTCATTACAGTCTCTATAGCACTTTCAAAAATTCTTTGTATTTCTGCAATGCTTTCTTTTACTGCTGGCTCAAAGTAAGGTTGTGCTTTGGTTCCTTTTTGTTTTATCTTTCTCGCTATTACAAAGCCTAACCCGCTTTGTCCTAGTTTCGATCGCGCCCACCGCTCAATTGGCTCAACAGGTGGCATCTTTCCAGGACTTCTCCCATACTCAACAACACCAGCGTATTTTTGAGCACTACTGTCTGCTCCTACTTCTCCCCTTAATCCACTAATTTTCGTATTAATTGACCTAGCAAGGTTGCCAGTATTAACTATTGGCGGGCTCCCTGCTTTTCTTCTAGCCCTTTGCTTTATGATCTCAGTTGACTGCCTGATACCCTCTTGCAAAACATCCCTGATCAAATTTTTGGAGTTGCCAAATGATCTCTGCAATTCCTCAACTCCCTTTATTGTTATTTTCATGACTCAATCTCGAGAGCAGTAATTTCAAAATGGGGCATTGGAGGAAATGACCAGTTTCCCACATTTGCCACTCTTAGCTGCTTGTTTTGACTCAGTCCGTCCACAAATGTCCCTGACACCGTGACAAGATCACCGTCCCTGATACCTGAAATAGTTGTATAGATCGTGTACGTCTTACCAAAGACGCCCTCTACTAAAGCTACAGTTTCAGCGTTTGAGGGCTGAATATTGGCTCTTACAGCCTGCAAACCAGTAATAACTTGAAAGTCCTCTTTGTCAGAATTATTTTGAAGAGGTGTAAGTCTTTTAACAGAGATGTACTTATCTAATAACATGGTTACCACCTCGACCATCTTTTGTAGTCAGATAACAAGCTCTCAGCATCTTGTACAAAATCACTTTTACCGTCTCTTTGTGAATACTCGATAGACACAGAGCCCTGGCTTATTTTCTTGGCTCCAGATGAATTTAAGGCTCTTGAGAAGGTATCTTGAGCATAAAGAATTACTGCTTCTACAATGTCTTGAGGTCTGTCATAGGGATAGTACCCAGCTGTGTAGGTGAGATTAACGTAAAAGCGCTGGTGTCTTAATGAGTGAAAGTCCAAAACTGACACACTAGTTAAACTGATGCGAGAACCAGAAAGTCTAATGCTTCTCCCATCTTCTTCAATATCAAAATAGTCTTGACCACCGCTTGAAATAGTTAGATCAATTTCTGTACCAGCTTTGACAATTTGAATACCAGAAACGCTTCGAATGGGGCGTTTAGTTGGGAATATAACGATGTCCAAGCTAGGATCACAAAACGCTTCTAACTTCTCGGTTTTGGTTTCAACAATTAAGGAGTAATTTAAAAAGTTTTCAGCTTTTGCTGTTGCCCGTACTAGGATCCCTGAAATGGTAGGAGAATCGTACCGCGATAAGTCTATTTCTGGACAAGCGGCTCTAAACTCATTCTCTGAAATAAATGCGGTAGTCATAAGCTCATCTTGCACCCCCTCAAGGGTGCAAGTGATCTGACGACTAGACAGCTAGTCCAGTGATCTTGTAGTTCCAAGGTTCTGCAATGACTTTCAATACAGTTGCCTCGACCACAAAGCCTTGAACACTGAAGTTGCTTGAAGGTACATCCACACGACTCATTGGAATTAAATCTTCCATTTCGATCATTGGCATACCTGAGCTATCTCTCTCAGTGAGCAAGAAGGCTAATGGACCAACATAGCGAGAAGCAGCTACGTCGATCATTGTGCCGGTGATTGAGTTAACAATCTTTGCTAAGCGGACACCGCCAATTCCGTTACCTTGGTTGTCAACCATGATACGTTGAATTGAACCAGTACCCTGCAGCTCATCAGCTAAGGCTCCAACCTGACGTGGGTTAGCTACTAACAAGGTAGCGTTACCACCTTCGTTAAAGATTGAACGGTTGTAAACGTTCACACCTGAAGCACTAAGCAATGAAGCAGTACCTGAGTAGGTGGTGATTTGTTTGGCTAAACCGTCAAACTCTAAGCTGTTAGAAGCTGAATCACCAGAAATGATCATTTCTTCTTCACCCAACATTACCTCAACAAGCTTGTGATCTAAGCGTTGTTCAAATTTATTTTGGGCTACACCTGGACGACCTTGTGAAGCAGCAACTGCTAAACCACCGACCTCTAACTTACGACCTAGCAATTTGTAGGCAGCAGAGGTGACCACGAATGATTGGCTCGTTTCATTAGGAGCACCACCATCTGCAAAAGCGATACTGGTGTTTGTACCGTTACCGGCGTGACCTGAACGACTGTGCAGCTTCGACACTAAGCGTTCCCAAGCAGTAGCTTGACCTAAGCCAGGAGTACGAGCAAAGCGGTTACGCAGTGGCGTGTCCATGGGTACGGTAAGTTTAATGCGGTAGTCTAAGTTCTCTGGTGAGAAGATAGAACGAGTGGCAGGACTAAAGGTATAAGATGAAACAGTTTCAGCAGCTTTCTGAAAATCTTGAAGCGTTGCTGAACTAGATTCACCAAAGATTTTGGCCATTTCCATATCTAGTTTTCCTTTGTTAATTGTTAATAATTACTACTTACCCCAAACGAGAAAGTTCAGAGATTAATTGCTTAGCTTCCATAGCGTGATCTTGTTGAAATTTCTCTAAATTCTTTTCACGAATAAGAGATAACTCATCAAGACGAGCTTTAATTTCCGCTTTTCTCTTGGAAACTTCTGAGCTAGGAGCTGAAACTCCTTCACTCTTCTGAGTCACAAAAGAAGCAACTGTTTTTGGTGCAGCTGGTTCTGCTTCTAAAACCTTGATTCGATCAACTAACTTCTCTACAACAGAAGTCAGAACATCGACTGTTTTCTCAAGGCTGTCGAGCTTTTCAACAGACGCCATATCTTTTTTCTCTACTGGAGTTTCAAGTGATTTCTCAAGGGATTGAAGCTTTTCTAAAGTCGAAGGCATAGCTGATGCTTGTTTGGCTTCATCAACAACAGTGTTTGGAGGAGCGACTGGCTGCTCTACTTGAGCTTCAACAGTCTCTGGTTTTTGCTCATCTGAAGATTTTGTCTCAGTTACTTCAGTAACTTCTGTCTTTGGTGCTTCTGCAGCAGCTTCTACTTTTTCGTCTTTTTTGGCTTTTTCCATTTCTTGTGCCATGGTGACCCCCTTAGTTAAGGAATAATTACTCATTGTGTTTTTAAAGGCTTTCTCGAGAACGTTAATAGAGTTATCGAACTTTGCAATATCCATTAAGTCGTTAAACTTTTTAGTATCGTCGTCTGAAAGAATCTGCATTGCGAGTTGCTTGAGGTTCCTCAGAGTACTCTCAATTAGACTGGTGTCTTTAGCTTCATAGCTGTAAGTGATGTAAAGCCAGATCAACTGACAAGCTACGCTTAAGACATCCATGGAGTCGCTAATTTGGGTAGTTAAAATTGTGTTGTACTCTGCAGTATCAACAGCCATTTCGTCCATGTATTTTTGAAGCAACTTTGGAATAGGGAATTGTTTTGTTGGGCTCTGCTCTGATTTGAAGACTGTGATCACAGCTTCAGGGTTAGCAGGTCTATCTACCAGACTAATCTCAGTCAGCATCAAGTCTTTGATGGTGTTGTCTACCTTTTGACGCACTGCTCCACCAATTGAAAAAGCTCGATACACACCCTCTTTGACCTTTAGCCACGCATCCTTGTCAACAATCTTTGCTCCTATAAATAAGCCCTTGCCACTCTCAATCTTTGTTTCCTTAGTTATTCCTATAGCTTTAGCTTGGTGCATTTCTCTGATCGTAGGAAACTTGAGGTACTCCGGTAATGCCTTTTCTAAAGCTGAAACCTCAACAACCTCACCTTGAGAGTCAAGCGCTGGAGTAGAAGCAAAGCCATAAACCATCTGCTCTTCTTCATCTACTTTGCTAATTGGTACGAATCGGTTAAATTTTTGCATAAAAAAACACTAGACACTCCAGCCCTAAGGCTTTAACGGAAATATCTAGTGCTTCTCAACTTCTTAATAAGTGACGAACACTACTGGTCTAGAAGATAACAAACCTTGATGTTATGTCAACTCTATTTATTGGATAAGTTTCTCACTAAGAATAATTGAAGGGTTTCTAAGTGATTTTAACTTCAGACCAGCCATACCCGATGTGTTAAATGGATCTAAGTCCGTGCCCCAAATATCAGCAGCCGACAAAACCAGTGGGGTCATGACACCTGTTGGTTTTCCATCCTTCCATACATCCAAACCAGTTACAGCATCGGTGGTGGTAGTGAGTGCATTCCCAGCGTTGTAGAAATCATCAAAAAACACCTTTGCTCCCACTGCACTAGAGATAGCGAACACTTTGATGCTTGCTAAACCTGATACATCCTCTGAGTTTTCAGCAGAAAGTGTTATGGCTTGCCAAGCATCTGTCGTATTTGTCAGGGTTTGACTGGAGCTTGCAGAAGTTGCACCAGGCAGCCAAAGTTCAATACGACATACATCTGAACCAAAGGCAGCATTTTTATAAGCATAGCCAGTAAAGGTAATCACTGAGTTTGCGCGGGCATTAATATTGAAGTCCCACTCAAAGCCTGAGGTGGCATCTTCTGGAGCTAAATAACAAGAGAGTGAGCCAGACGTTCTTACTGTGGTATTGGTCAAGCCTGTTCCAGCAGAGCCTGCAATTCCAAAGGGGGTGTACCAAAAGTGATAGTTGTCTGTCTGATTGTACTTTTGAAAGGCAAGTTCTGAACCTGTGACCATACTTGTATAGGCGTTCACAAACGTAGCCGACCCGTCATCAAAAAGTGAGTTCTCAAAGACTACAGTGTTGTAGGTAGACGAGGCTGGGTCAATGAGACTTCCAGCAATTTTTCCTTTTGTTCCAAAATCACTATTTACAAAGCGTGTTACGGTCATACCAGAGGGCTGGAATCCTCCTGCTCTTCCAGACTGAATGCTTGCGCCGGTAAAGGTAATATTGCCTGAATTTAGACCTATCAATGCCCATCTGCTTGCAGCTGCTCCGGTGGATGTTCCATGTAAATTCAAATTGTTGATGTTGATACCATAGCTTGAAGTAAAGTACATTCCATGACCAAGTGTATTCATGATCAAAGGATTATTAAGTGTAATGTTGCGAGCTGATGAAAACGCCATACCGGCCAGGGCTCCTGAGGACGAACTTGCATATCGTGATACTGCCAAGTTGGTAAAAGTGCGTTGAGATGATATAGAAGTGAAGTTGAAGCCCGCAATAGTGAGAGTAGTCTCACTGTAAGCCGTACAGTAGTCAATGTTGACATAGTCCCCTATTGAAACACCAAAGCCATTGAACCTAACCCAATCAACATCGACATTTCCATTGTTTGTACTGGGTGTTGTTCCAAGTAGGATATAAGCAGTACGAGTTAGGTCAGTATTGGTGAAGATAAGGTTGCAAGATCTATTGAGAATTATCGAGCTTGTGGTATGTGTGTTTGATAGCCCTGACTCTGCACCACCAGCGGTTGCTGAAAGGGTGACAGAAGTTGCAGAGTTTATTGAACGAATAAACCTATATTCTGTTTCATTATAGTTCGTAGCTGTGTCTGATGTTGCTGATATAGCAATTGGATCGTTCACAGCCAAGCCAAGGTCTGCTGCTAACTGGAGTGGACTTGCAGCAGTACCTAAGCCTGAAACAAACGTTGTCTGTTGGTTTGGCAATGTTCTACCATGCAGTTGAAGTGTATAAGTTCCAATGCAGTATAGCCCTACATTTCCACTCGTATTTGTAAACTCGAATTCGCTTGTGTAGCTTGAAGAAAGCGGAGAGCCTGAAGTTGCATCTAAAATTTTTCCTCCAGAACTTACCCCAATCTTTCCTTTAATTGCCAACTTTGTACTTGCTGAAGTATCTACAGAAAGAGTTCCGCCTCCTCCAATGGTGAGTGCTGCAGTAGCAGTTCGAAGTGAGGTGGATGAGGTAGTGGTAAGCGTATCTGCATCGGTACCTACGCCCTGGCTGGTTCCTGTGAGTGCAACAACTGGAGCAAAGCCCACAGTACTTCCAAAGATACTGGCATCATCAACGTTAAAGGTAGGAACTCCCGTGCGAGTATCCGCGACTTTATATTGAAAGTTCGTTCCAGCGGCATTTGCGGCTAGTGAAGCAGCACCAGCAGAACAGACACATTTCCAACGATATGCTCCGGCTGAAGTTGTAGCATAGGTATAGGGTGAGGAAACTTCAAAAGAGTACCACCCCGGCCCCCCAGTAAGTGTGGAAACATCAATCACAACGGTACAGGATTTGTCTACAGTATTTTCTTGAAGGGTAAAAGTTAATGTTCTAGAAGTAGGAATGGCGGTGATGTTGAACGCCAAATGTGTGACTTGATCAGTGGTGTTTGGAGCTGTCCAGGTATCGCTGAAAGAACCGGTTGTAACGGAAACAGTACTTGTAGCGTGAGCGGATGGGGTGTTAGCTATACGTGCCCAAGTACTTGAGTCTGACCAGTCGCCGGAGGCTTTAGCGAGATATTGTGGCATTACTCAAGCTCTACCACTTCCCCAACTTGAATAGTATTCATTTCATCTCTCAAGAACTTAAGTTGGTTTGCTCTTGAGGCCATTTTTTCAATAGCGTCTGCCTTTGAGGTAGCAACACCTCGCAGGGATGAGTAGAGAGTCTGATTTAATTGATCATCGAAAATGTCGTACAAAAACTCAAAGCGACCTGTGCTATCGACTTCAGATAATGTAATAAAGCGCCCTCGCCATGCCATAAAGCCTTTCTCAGTCTACTGTCCTATTTGAGCAACAGGCTCTAAGAGTCTGTTTTTAATTGATACGTTATAGTCATTGTTGTATTCAAAAGTCTCTGTCATTTTGTATTGATCGTTCCATTTCTCAACCTTTGTCACTTTTTGCTCACCGTTAATTGTTGAGTAGCTATATTGCTCACGCAACCAGATCATGTTGTCTGTATTTCGTGAACCACCGCCTCCGCCCTCAGAATGTTGCCAGTTAGTGATCTTTACTGGAATTACAGAAGGTAGTTTTTGAGGGTTGTTATTCATCAATGATTTTTGAAGTTTCTTCAAAGATTCAAGCAAGCCGTCCACTCTAACTACACCAGAAATTTCATAAGGATTGTTCTGAATAATTTCAGTTTTAACCACATTTTTGACAGTGACTTCCTCTGGAATGTTTACAACAGGGGCAGGTAATGTTACTGGAGTTTCGCTTTTGTTCAGTGTCTTCTCCAGACTAACAAGATATTTTGAAAGGTGATCAATAGACGAAGAGATTCTAGAAACTTCGTTCTCAAGCTTTTCAATATTTAAAGGCTTAGCGGGCGGGGTTTTTTGTTCATTAATTGCAGCAACAACCTTATCTATCAAATCTGAAAAGATAGGAATGATTGCCTTGCGAGCCGTGCTTACTGTTTGTAGTTCTTCTTTTATATCTTTTGACATATTATGATCCACTCCAAATAAGAGTGTTATTTCTAGGGAATAAACCATCAATAACTTCTTCCAAAAAACACCGGCAGCGAATATGTGCTGGTGGTCTTAAATACACATTTGCAAAAAGAGAATCTGTGTTAACTATGGTGTTGTGCAATGGCTCACAGATTTGACACACTCTTTCATCCATGACTGTTACCCAGCGCAGTTGTCGAACCCCATTTCTCTTAAAAGTTTCATACTCCACAGCATTTACTGCATTTGCCAATTCTGTTTGAGCTATCATTTCTGCGCGTACTGGTGAAATAGATTTAAATTCAGCTTCAATCAGTTTTGCAGTCTCGTAACTTGTTAATAAATCTTCTCTGGCTTGAGTAATGAGCTTTGAAAGTGTTGCCTTTGTAGTGTTGTCCACACTTGCTATGAGAAGGTTTGTGTGGTCAGCTAGGAAAGCAGTAACACCTTCATTAGTTAACTCAAAGCTGGCATCAATTCCCATCTTTTCTAACGCTGCTTGACCGCCTTCTTTACCTGACCAAATCAGAAAATCTAGTACAGTACTTCCGTTTTCTTCTTCAAAAACGATATTAAAGGCACGAAACACTTTTCCTAGCAAAGTCACAATCAACGGATTAGCTTCTGACTTGGCTGTTAAGTTAAACGCCTCCTCAATAATGGTTGGATGTTCAATCACCTCTCTTACTTGTCTTAGTATGGTTTTCTCAACTCCACGCAAAAACTTTTTGTACTCTTGTTTAGCCTCAGCTTCATCAAGAGCAACATTCTGACCAAGCTCATAGCGAGCTCTTTTAGCTAGAATGAGTGCTGAACTGATTAAGGACATGCGTTAGTTTTTCTAATGTTTTTAACGTTTGAGCTTTCTTAGTAAGATAGGGGTCGAATACTGCATTAACCTGATCTTTGGTCTTAGCTACTTCAAGCTGCTTAAAAATCTCTTCTACCATCCAAGCATCAAGATATTCACTTTCAAACTTTTTGAAGGGCTTGTTATCTTTTAGACATTTCTTGGAGTTTTTAAACCACTTAATAAGGTCTGCTTTTTGAGCTTCATCTAGCTCAACTTCTTCATCCTTTTCCTCTTTATCTGGCGCTACCTTTTCTTCCTCAACATCATTTGTTTCTTCAGGAGGATTTAAAAGTTGTGAAACCAACTTGACGTTGCCCTCTACATAGTGACCAAGGCCGATAGGATCTAACCCTTCCTCAGCTCGAACTTCATCAACACTTAACACACCACTTCGCAGCTTAATTTCCATTACTTCTGCTTCAAGCTTTGCGTCAATGGGATCTAAGTCTTTAAACTTAAAGCGAATATCTGTAAAACCAAAATCATATTGGATAATGTCAGTAAAGACTTCCTCAAGCATGGTGGCTAATGGCCTCATACCTCTTTCTTCACCTAAATTCTGCTGAGTTTGCCCATTTGCTTTAGTCACCTTGTCGGTGTCACCAATGTCCTGAGGTGGTACACCAAATACTGCACATGTCTGTAAAAGGAGCCATTTTTCAAACCGTTCAAATCCTATGTCTTGAGGCTTCTTAGCTGCAGTGTAGTTGAACCCTTTAGGTACCATTTTGATACCTTGCTGCATTATGGTATTACCCGCCATCATGGCATTAAAGTATTCTTGAAACTCTTTAATCTGATTTACCGTCCAACCTTCTGGTAGTTCTCCAAAACCTTCTGGAACGCTGCCATCGGTAAAGAATGCCCTAGTGTACAAAGCTTCTTTGAGTGCTGATTCAACCTGAATAATGAGTGATTCAAGAGGTGACAAACCGTACAAAGAGTTAGTTCTATACCCTCTCGTTATGTAAATCAGCTCATCCTGTGTGAGCTCAGCTTTTTTTTGACCATTTATGATTTGGATGAAAGCAGGAGTGGGCGGAAGTGGTAACCTACCATACTCATCTGAGAGAACTTGGATAGTTGCAGAATCTACTAGCTTTAACTCACTTAAAAACTGACCACCTCGAGTTCGCAATCTCTCTAATGCGAAACTCCCAACTACCAGGTAATCTTCAAGAACCGCTTCAATGAGTTGACGATATTTGGTTCGGTAACCAAGGGGGCTTTTGAAAAACTGTTTGAGTACGTACACTTTAGGATCGTCTTGACTAAGCTTTTTCTGTTGATCCTCTGGAACGAAAACATAATCTAATTTAATGATTTTGCTTTTAAGGTAGTCAATACAAGCTCTGGCAATAGAGTAGGTAACTGAGAAACCTCTTAGCACATCATAGGCTATTCTGCCTTCAGGCTTTTCTTTGACTCGAGCATCGGAGTAGAGCTGATTAACGTAAGGGACGTTGAACTGAAAAGTTTTTGAGTCCTGTTTAGGCTTCAAGGGTTCTAGCTGTTTTGCGATCTCTAATTTAACTGTTTTGCGTAAGTCTTTGGAGAGCTGTTTGAAGATCAGTTCCGGTGGATAGTTGTTTAATGAGGGAATCTGGTTGGCCATGGCTTTGGTTTTCCTTGTAGAAGTCTAGAATGCTGTTTCTCGTCCCATAGGTTGCATAATGTGCTATGACTAATGCGTCAGCATAGTCTGGAGAGTGCAGACCAAGCTTTTTCATCTTGTCTTTACCTACTATCTTGAGCCTACCCTTGCTTGTTACCTCATAAAGTATGGTTGGTAACTCAGCCATTAGCTGATGGTAAGCGCCAATATTTATTTGACTTTGTTCAAAGTCCTCTCTCAAAGACCAAAATATTTCGCTTTTTAGATTTTCAAATCTTTCACCGTCTTTTGCTGATTCCCCAAAATTAACAGGCAAAACATTTTTCTTTTGTTCTTGCAGCATGTCTACTACACCACCACCAACACCTGAGTCATCAACAGCTATTAACGAGACATTAAAATCACTTGCTAACTTGTTTATCACTCCTACGGTTGTTGTTGTGTTCTTACCCTGGTAACCCTCTAAGTGAATTACCTGTTTGCCTTCCATTACAACAAAAGCCGTATGATCATCCCCATACCTAGCAACGTCCACGCCTAAAACTCTTTTATCTTGATCACTATGAGATATAGCAGTTTGCTGCGCTCGTTCAACCCAGAAAAGTGGGATCAAAGTATCATTTCCCTCTTCTGGAAAATCACCTGCAACACGAGACTTAAAAATAGGAGAATTTTCACCCCATTCAATTTTTCTTTCATCAATCCATTCCTTGGTGACAAGTCCTGGGTAAAGCAACTCACCCGAGGTGACATTAGGGCAGTCATAACAGCTAATCTTGATCTTTTCCCAGATTGGAGATTTAAAAGCGTCATAAAAGTTACCAATAGGAATAGTAGGATTACCTATTGCTAGAAAACGAGTCATTCCTGAGGTAAGTAAACCTTCTGCAGCTTCCCATATAAATGGCTGAATACCCATAGCTTCATCAAAAATAACAAGGATGTGAGGCGAGTGATGACCTTGAAACTTGGTTGGGTCATCGGTGCTATAACCAATAGCAAAATGGTCAGCTGTTATTTTCCATTCAGTTTGGAGAAGCTTTCCCCCTAACGGATACTTTGAAGTGGCATATTGAGTTGCTATTTCAGTCCACAATAGCTTCTCGACTTGTTGCCAGGTGGGTGCAGTAGTTATGACTTTTGATGGACGAAAGGCAGTTAAGAACCAGATAGCGATTCGTGCAGCTGTCCATGTCTTGCCAACACCATGACCAGAACGTACAGCCACACGTTTGTGGTTTTTAACAGCATTCATTACCTGGGCTTGCTTGTCCCAAGGTTTAGACCCACCCAATATGTTTTCACAAAACCATACGGGATCTTCAATCTGTTTGCTCAGCTGTTGAATCTGAGCCTGAGTTAAGTTGAGCAAGGAGTCCATGAATAGTATCTAAGCGCTTTCCGTCACTAGTGACATCAACGTTATCTTTCCATTTAAATCTATTTTTCATGTTGAAAATCCACGCGGTTGGGTTAAATGCTTTTCCACCCCACATACCATCTATACCTTGCTTCTCCCAATACAAAAGATTACAACGCTCTGCTTGTTCTATTGCCTCAATATCAAAATCTTTTGGATACAGCTTGAGGTAACGTCTAAAGGTTTGGGGATCACAGTAAGGGAAACTCTCTTTACTTAATCCGTTAGAAAGATGTTCACACCACTTATTGCAAAGCTCACGTCTAGATTGCTTGGTCTTAAATTTTTCTTTGTTTTTTGAGCCCTTTGGAGCTGGCATACTTAAGCAGGTATACCAGAAGTAGGTGTTATGTCATCACCGCTTTTTGTTTCTATAGTCCCGATTGTAGGCGTTCACAGCGTCTTTGTTTCTTTTTCGGTATAAGCTTTTTAAATGAAGTTTTGAATGTTCAGCACTACAATAACTCTTCTGTTTTCCATGGAGTGGTTTTCCGCATTTCTTACATCTGAGCATAGGTGCATATCATAACAAAGTTAGGCTCTACTCTCCCCTATCAAAAATTGAGCCACTCTCTTTAGCCTGGAGAGACTTCAAAAATGACAGTAGGGGAGAGCAGCTATAAGGGATTTTTGCAATTGTTACAAATATTTTTGCTGATGAAGTTTACACTTTTTAATCTTCTTGCTGATGCCTGTTTGAAGACATTCTGGACACAGATTGTTTCGTCCTAGTTTCAATTCTCCAGAGGTAGGTGCAACATTAAGGATTCTCAACTGATCATTTACTAGGCAAGCTTCTTCAAATACTTTAGTCCACTTTCGGTTTTCATTCGCCCATGTGTGTTCTTGAGCCCAAGTATACGCATTTTCGGTTATTGTTCGGACAATGCTCGGGTTTTCGTAGCCCCATACCAAAGCCTTTACAGCACTCTCTACGTTAGTAATGGGACGAGGTACTTCGTTATCATCTCTGCCTAAACAAATGTATTCTGTATCAGTAGTCCCTGCATAAAAAGGAATTCCTCTCATTGTTTCTAGATCCTGACCTTCATTTTCAAGTCCAAATATTTCTTTAATTGACGTGTGAGCCGGAGCGTAAATAGGAGTCTTACACGCCATAGCTTCCGTAATTGATAACCCCCACCCTTCACCAAGGGATGTAGAAATGACAGCATCTGCCATGTTGTAAACCTCATTAACAACAGACAAAGGATAGCCGACAGCAGGGTTAAACTTTCTAGGTACTGCAAAGTCTCCTAGCTCCAAGCCAATCATTTTAGCCATGTCAAATATATTGCCGCCAACATCATTGGGGTTACAGTGAAGGTATAAGAAAGCACTGGGGACTTTTTCTTTAAATGCTTTGTACACTTGCAGTGTTCTGAAGAGATCTTTTCTAGGCTGGTTGCGATTAACATTGACCAATAGGTAACTGTCTTCTTTCCCTAGCTTTCCGAGAAACTTCTTTTTTAACTCTCTGCGTTTTTCAGGTGGCAGAGGGTAAAAGTCACTGACATTAGTCCCATGATAAATGACGTTAGTTCTTTTTTCTAAATCTTGATCCTTTGTATCAAAACGTATCATTTCACTTAGGCCATAGTCACAGTAAGCAACGGGAAAATCACTTAATGCAATTGACTCAGTAACCCATTCTTGTTTCAGTCTTCCATCAACTGGGAAATACCCTACCCATACAAAATGATTATGCTTATGCTCCTTACTGCTAAGCGTATTCTTCTGCATCTCCTTTATGGCAGTGGCAAGACTTCTATTTGAATCTGCAGCCTTAGTTCCAATAATAAAGTGATCTTGAATAGTAAAAAGTATGTCATACGGAGGGAATAACACGGGATGAGAGCCATTTAAAACGCTCAAAAGCACGTCTCTGCCAAACATATCACCCGTCATAGGGCTTCTAGCAGGGATAATCTTATTTATATAAGGAAATTCAGTATCAAACTTCTCACGATCAAAAGCACCATCGAAATTAATACCCACCATATCAAACTCGTATAAACCGGTTGCATAAAGTTCCTTTAGTATGTTTCTGGAAACCTGTGCAAAACCAGTTGCAACTGTAGGTGAGTCTGCCCACACCAAAACACGGCGCTTATTCATATTTATCTGCTCCCCTCCAATGTTTCCAACTCTTTTCAGCTTCGTTATAAGGGGCTGAGTACCCTTGCCCGTCCATAACATCTGCTGGCATCGCACCCCACTTAAGAATGAAGTAGGATTGGTTTTTTCTAAAACCATCGCTAATGATGGGTTGAAGTTGAGGGTTATTTCTGATGGTCTGTGAGGCTAAATGATAGTAGGGGGCTTTGCTAAGTCTTTTAGCATGTAAACCAGCCTTCAAAATCCTGATATGGCAATCGTTATCTTCAAAATACGCAGGGTAAAAGTTTTCGTCAAAGTAACCTACTTTCTCCACAAAATCTCTTTTGATCATAAAACAGCTAAAGTCGGGACCTTCTTCTCTCCAGTTAGTAATTGGCCTTGAGTCATGGTCGGTATCACCTGGATTCTGTAACTGCCTAAATTCTTCAAGCGAGAGTTTAGGACACACATTATCACCGGTAACCATGGCATACCCCAATGTATCAATGCCTTCAATCAAGGCGTCAATTGTTGCTGTATGAAAAATCACATCATTGTTAGGAACGAAAATATACTCGCACTCAGGATCTAACAATGCTTCCCGAATTGCCAAGTTCCACGCTTCTGATAAGGCAACCTGTGGTGAGAATCGTTTATACAGTACAGCTGGGTTGTGTTTAGCCCACTCTTCAGTACCGTCTGTACTATTTTGATCCATTACATGCAAAGCGTATGAATACCGCGTTGTGATAGAGCTAATAGCTTGTTTAGTTAGATCAAGGTTGTTGAGCACAACCATTATGATGTGTAGCTTCATAGGCTTACTCTTCAATATTTTTTTGGGCGTCAAATTCAACTGAGTAACTGAATGGCAGACCTCTGAACAAAATCAGTTTCGATGATTTCTTGATTTTCACAAACAGTTCACCATCTTGCTTTGAATAGAAAATGTCTTGGACATCGTCTTGCCCAACAGTAAAACTATCTATTTCACCGCTTGGATAAATGACTGAAATACTTTTCATTTCACAAACTCCATTTCTAATATCCACCAGTCCCGTGCTATGTTGGCACCAGAGTAACGGGGATCTGCGTAATTTGGTAACTGAATAACTGACCAATCAATTGACTTCTGCCTACCATCCCATCCGCTCAACCTGTCTCGAAGCTCATCATTGTCATATCCCCACTTGTGGAGGTCTTCAACGTGGCCTTGGAATGCTCCATAGGTATTTACGTTATGAATGTAGGTATCAATTCTTCCATCTAACCAGGCTTTGTTAATTTCCTTTAGGTTAGGTACAAAGACAGCAAGCAACCCGCCTTTCTTTAAGACCCTGTGCCACTCACCTGCATATCTTGCAATGTCATGAAGAGCGATATGCTCCACTAGGTGATGAGCAACAATAATATCGACGCTCTCGTTGTCAAACATACTAAGATCGCCAGCGTCAGTTTTGATGTCCAATGGATATTGCTTACCTTCACCGTCAAACTGTTCGATTAGATCGATGTTGACCCAAGGTTTAGGAAATGGACGCTGACCAGAAGCTAAATTAATTTTAATCATTAAGCCCTTTCCAGTAAGAAGAGAGATAAGTCTTGATTTCTTGAGGCAGCTACTTCTTTTAAGCCAGCTTCATCAAATATTCTCCTCCACTCTAAATCCGTATGGGTGGTTTCATGAGGTTGATCAAAATGCTGCCATTGCTCATTAGGGACAAGGGCAAAGAATAAGCCATTAGGCTTGAGCATATTCTTTATATTTGATAAAGCGCTTTGAATTGAAATGCAGTGCTCAACGGAGCCTACACTTGTGATGTAATCAAACTGACCGAGCTCTTTATCTTGAACTTCTATGTCTGCCACTTTAAACTCTGAGCCTGGGCATCTTTTTTTAGCTAATTCAATTCCCACCGAACTTAGATCAATACCAACACAACTTACTAACTCTTCAGCAGTTTTAATAAAATGTCCTGCTCCACACCCCACATCAAGAAGTCTTTTTTCTTTATTAGCTTGGGTTACACCCATAAATCCAAGATAGCTCAAGGCAACTTCCCGAGGACAATCCCAGCCGTCTGTCATATCGGTATATTTGTTGTCGTACCAGTGCCCTAGATCTGAGCTGTTAGTAAATGCTTCCAGTTGGTGTGTATCTGTCATGCAAGCCTTTGAAAGATGCCGAGCTTATTACCGTATCGACCAACAAACTTCCATTGGCCGTAATGTTTTTCCATATATTCTGTGACTGCTGCATAAACACCAGGGAGTGAGTCATGACCATAATCATCAAAGAGTGCATAACCATTTGCTTTAACTCGAGGTAACCAAGTATCACAATCAACTAAAACAGCTTCTTTTTCATGATCACCATCGATATGAACTAAATCTAAATTTCCTTTTAGCTTCTTACCAGCTTCTACTGAGGATGTCGAAAGCAAGGTGAATTCCCAGCCATACTTGTTCATTTGGGACTCAACATGTGCTTTTGCTTGTGCTGAATACTCTCCCACCCACGCATCAACTGCCGTGAATGAAAACTTACGCTCCTTTGCTACCTCAGCAATGACGCTGGTTGATCTGCCAAACTCAACCCCAACTTCAACGATCTTTGAGCCCACAGACAAAGAAATAAGCGTGTTATAGAGCGCCAATGCTTCTTCACGATTAAATGCTGTTTCGTGACTGCTTTCTTCTACTATTTGATACACTTCATCAAAGGTTCTCATACTTTTTACCTTTTCTGCTGATAACTGTTACTGGTTTCTGAGCTTGAACAAAGTGATCGCCACCAATAGAGGTGTGTTCATAGCACCCTGACATACCTGCCTGATCTAAAAACTGAATAAGCTTCTTGGTAGTTAGCCCCTCATAGTGTTCACTGCCACCTCCAAGTTCACCGTGTGGTTCATGCTTGTCATTTGAGCAGGTAAGTAAAAACGTTCCGCCCTTTTCGAGTACTCTCCAAGCTTCCTTTAAGGTAGAAAGAGGATCGCTGTCATGCTCCATCATGTTTAAACACATAACTAAATCAAAGCTTTCATTTTCAAACCTGAGTGAGTGGGAATCCATAACCTCATCCACGTTATTGCCTGGGAGAAGGTCAACACCAACATAGTTTTGAGTTGATGAAACTCTTTGAAGCCAAGTAGGGGGATGGCCTAAGAAGTCATAAGTCCGCATATTGCCATTAATATCAAGCGAGCCGATGTCCAATATTTTCTTGTAATCTCTCTGAGTAACCGGAAAACTAAAGCCTGCCTTCTTAAATTCTTTGTAAACCTCAAACTCACTAATTTGACCTGCTCCCCATGCCTCGCCACTAAAACAGTTCTGACCATCCTTGATGGTGAGTAATACTACGAAATCATGTGCTGCTCCGTGCATATGTCCTTTAGGTAACAATAACCCCTTCATGATTTTTGAATGTTTCTGGACCCACAGCTATATCCCCATAGCTATCAGTCTTGCCACAAGGAATAACCACTTCAGGTTCTAAAGAAGCAACTTCTAAACCAATTGATTTCATTCTCTGACAGTACTCCCAGTCATCAGATCTACCTGTTTTCTTCTCCATGTCTTCTTGTGTGTGGAAAACTCCAAGTCTATCCCACAATTCCCAGGTAATAAGATGTGAATAACCACTTACAGCATCCTTCAAGCCAACAGAGTAACCTGGTAAGCTCGTTAATTCCCATGTTTGATTCGATCTCAAATAGGGATGGCAAGAGCCACCAAGCAGACCAATAGATCTTTTACTCACCTCTTTGTATGCCTGAAGTAAAGTGGGAAGCCAGTTAGCTTTAAAGTACACATCATTGTCACTGAAGTAGAGATAATGGCCTCTTTTGCCAGACTTTGAGATATAGTCACAGGCGTGGTTTCTTGATCCTCCTGGTCCAATGTTTTTCTCATTGTGCAACAGTGTGAATTTGTATTGGTTGCTTAATTCCTTAAGAAGCAGGTGGGTTTCTTCGGAGGAGCAGTCGTTAACGACTGTAAGGGAAAAGATGTCAGTGTCGGTGTTAGAAAACAAAGAGTCGATACATTGTTTTGTATGCTCTGGACGGTTAAAAACAGGGATCACAATATCAACAATCGGCCTCATATTCATAGCTGACTATACTAACCACCCTACTTAGATCAAGCCCTACTTACTCGAGATGTGCTATATTTTCTCTTCTCCACTTTTCGTAAAAGAACTCCATTTTCTGTGCATTTGGATCTCCCCCTTTGGGACCGCTAAAATGAATTGAGCACGGCTTAATTTTTGTCTCTTGGTACACCCAACTCTCGTCTACCTCCTCTTGATTAACGTTAGTCATGTTTAGAAACAATCTGGCTTGATGGTCGATTACCATATCAACCATTCTGTTTACATAGAGTAAATGCCACCCTTCTTGATCTGTTGTGCCTTTATATGTTTCCTTCATGACGGTTAATAGTTCAATGATCTTTTCTCTTGGTCCGATGAATTGACTCGAGCAAATATGTCTCAGTGAGGTGGGAGCCTCTGGAAACTTTGTCATGTCGTAAAGGTCCGTAGCGGGATAGTGATCTCTATTGCCTGAAACCACAACTCTATTCCAGTAGTTACATTTGTAGACATTAAAAAGATTGTTCTTGAGTATCCAGCTATCCCAGGCATCTGTGAACATCACATATTTGTGCTTAACGTTGGGTAAGTATTCCAAAATAGAATCAATTTTTACCTGCCTATAGTCTCTAAACCACTTTGCTTGTCCATAAAAGGCAAGTTCTAAACCGTGGTACTCACACGATGTCACTAGCTTTGTTGCATTAGCTCTACCACCAAAATCTGGAGTGATGATCAAAAAGTCAGACATTCTTTATCCTTTGTTTGATGTCAGTGGTTGAGTTCTTCGTTACTCGTGGTACGTAACATAAGGACAAACCCATGCTATCTAACCATTCCCAAGTGAAATTCATTTGCTTTAAGTAATCCTTCTCATGCCAGTCTGATCCTATAACGACCAGCTTCACGTCCTTTAGAGTCTTAATGAAAACGTCAAAGTTTTTAGTGCTATCTGCACCTCCTACATTCTTAATTACTTTCGAAACATATCTACAGTTTAGTAGCATTTGCTTTCGCTCTTCAAAGTTCATAATGGGAGCTCTTCCTTTAAACTGCTGAATGAATTCATCGGTATTTAAAGCAACAATGACTTCACCTTCACCAGCTAATTGCTTGCACTTTTTTAAAAGCTCTAAGTGTCCTGGGTGAAAGAGGTCAAATGTACCACCTGTGTATACGTTCATAGGTAGAAGGGTAAACTGATATTGTGATTACCTGGTCTCCACTTTTCATAAAGTGGTAAATGTGACTCTGCGTGTATCTCTGCCTTGGTCTTACCAAATGCTGTAGCCCAGTCCTCCCCCACATCAGTTCTACCGCCATAGTGAATAACATCCATGTTTATCACAATGTTTTGATACCCTTGATCTAAAGAGTCTAAACAAAGGTTGTTGTCATAGTTGTGGTGCACTGATTCATTCCAAAACTCTAGGCTGTGGCGAGCAATTAAACTAAAGCCGTCTAACACTGCACATCTTTGAAATTCTTCCGCAAACTGTCTGTGTCCATGAACTTGTGGGTCTAGTCTGCACCTATCCCCAGCCATAGTTCCGACTCTAACTAGTTGTTGCATCCTGTAAGGGGATCTATAGATATCAGGGGTTCCAATGCCTGAAGCTCCAAAGAAACCGGCTACTCCTACACTTCCAAGTGCTCCTAAAATCTTTTTGATTTTTGTATCCCAACCCTGCTCAAACATCTCGATATCTGAATGAGTGTAGAAGAGGTAGTCAGCAGTACTAAACTCTCTTGCTTGGTTGTAAGCGTGGGGTAGGCCAACATTGTGCTCATTTCTAATTATGTGAATGTTGGACAGTGTGCTGAAATACTCACTTAATGGTGGGTTTGATCCATTGTCGATCAGAATGTATGTGTTTAAATCATCTTCTGTACACAGCAGCGATTCTAACGTTTTCCTAGCTGACTCGTGTTGATTTAGAATTGGAATTACAATGTCCATTCTCATATGAACTTCCTTTGTTTATCCATACCTGCTCTTTTTCTCCCTGACGGATCAGCAGTGTATTTGTCGTTATGAATGACGTTACCTTTTTCATTTGTTTGGATTAGTGCTCCGCTAGGGTGTTGCCACATTGCATGTGGTTGATTTGAACCCATGCTATAGCGGCTATCGTAGATTCGGACAAGGTGAAACTCGAGGCAATGAGGGCATTGATATATGGAGTAACGTCTATTATCTAGACCAACTACTTCACCAATAAGGCTCCACTTCGTGGCAATTGGATAATGATCACATTCACTCATTTGACGCTAATCATTACCGATTAAAGTCTTAGATCAAGCCTTATTTATTGACATTCATTTTCATTGTGCTATATTGTTTGCACAACTAGCTCGTAAAACGGATATCCCGTCTCTCAAGTAATTTTGGGGCACATTAAGGATCCGTTTTTTTGCGTTCTGAGCGATTTGCATACTTTGAAGCTGCAGTTGCAAACCCCTCTCTAGCATGGGGTACAAAGTGAAAGTAGTAAGCGAGTTGTAAATAAAGTGAGCTAAAAGACTATGTGTGATATGTTTGGATTGAGTTTGATCAAGTTCTTCTTAAGGCAGACAGAGCCTTGGAGAAGCATTTTTTTTGTCTTGTTTGCATTGGTGATTGCTTCACACTTCCTAACGGTGGTGACTAATCTAAAGAACGCTTTTTTGCCTACTGAGTCAGCTTCCAGGGTAGAAAACCATTACTTTGGGAATGTCACTTACATAACTCATA
>Ga0196972_1000220_pt1 | contig 41477 bp, 42 predicted proteins | sample S1v_2013CmetaG_FD_148618 | JGI IMG/M metagenome (GOLD analysis project Ga0196972, IMG submission 148618) | Soil microbial communities from Anza Borrego desert, Southern California, United States - S1+v_20-13C | ecosystem: Environmental > Terrestrial > Soil > Desert | place: USA: California...
CCAAGACCGTCGTCGCGATGAAAGACACCTCCAATGCTGACCTCACCATCAAGGTGACGGGCATGCAGTGGAAGTGGGGCTACGACTACCTGAAGGGTGAAGGCGAAGGCATTTCCTTCCTCTCCGCGCTGTCCACGCCGCGCGAACAGGTCATCAACCCGGCCAGCATCACCAACGACAACTACCTGATCGAAGTCGACAACCCGGTGGTGGTTCCGGTCAACAAGAAGGTCCGCCTGGTGCTGACCGCCAACGACGTGATCCACGCCTGGATGATCCCGGCATTCGCCGTGAAGCAGGACGCGATTCCCGGCTTCGTGCGCGACACCTGGTTCCGCCCGGAAAAGACCGGCGTGTACCGCGGCCAGTGCGCCGAACTGTGCGGCAAGGAGCACGCCTTCATGCCGATCGTGGTCAATGTCGTGACCGACGAGGAATACACGAAGTGGGTCGAGGGCAAGAAGAAGGAAATGGCAGCCAAGGCTGACGATCCGAACAAGACCTGGACCGTGGATGAACTCAAGCAGCGCGGCGCGCAAGTTTACGCCGCCAACTGCGTGGCCTGCCATCAGGCAACCGGCAAGGGTGTTCCGGGCGCGTTCCCGGCCCTGGACGGCTCGCCCGTGGTGAACGGCCCGCGCGCAGAACAAATCAAGGTTGTGGTGCATGGCCGCAAGGGCATGCCTCCGTTCAAGCAGCTGTCCGACACCGAACTGGCTGCCGTGATCACCTACACCCGCAACAACTGGTCCAACAAGGCCCAGGAAAACATTGTTCAACCGGCTGAAGTGCTGGCTGCGCGCAAGTAATTGAATTAGGAGATTGAGATGACCACCGCAGTTGATCACGCACACGATCACTCTCACGACCACGCGCACGACCATCCGCACGGCTGGCAGCGCTGGTTGTACGCCACCAACCACAAGGACATCGGTTCGCTGTACCTGTGGTTCTCGTTCATCATGCTGCTGTCCGGCGGCGTGCTGGCACTGATGATCCGTGCCGAGCTGTTCCAGCCCGGCCTGCAACTGGTACAGCCGGAGTTCTTCAACCAGCTGACCACCATGCACGGCCTGATCATGGTGTTCGGCGCGATCATGCCGGCCTTCGTCGGCTTCGCCAACTGGATGATTCCGCTGCAGATCGGCGCATCCGACATGGCGTTCGCCCGCATGAACAACTTCTCGTTCTGGCTGCTGCCCCCGGCGGCAATCCTGCTGGCCGCATCCTTCCTGGTCCCTGGCGGCGCGACCGCAGCAGGCTGGACGCTGTACGCTCCGCTGTCGACCCAGATGGGTATCGGCATGGATATGGGTATCTTCGCGATGCACATCATGGGCGCGTCGTCGATCATGGGTTCCATCAACATCATCGTAACCATCCTCAACATGCGCGCCCCCGGCATGACCCTGATGAAGATGCCGATGTTCTGCTGGACCTGGCTGATTACCGCCTATCTGCTGATCGCCGTGATGCCGGTTCTGGCTGGTGCGATCACCATGACGCTGACCGACCGCCACTTCGGCACCTCGTTCTTCAACGCTGCCGGCGGCGGTGACCCGGTGATGTACCAGCACATCTTCTGGTTCTTCGGTCACCCCGAGGTGTACATCATGATTCTGCCGGCGTTCGGCATCGTGTCGCACATCATCCCGGCCTTCGCCCGCAAGCCGCTGTTCGGCTATGCATCGATGGTGTATGCAACGGCATCGATCGCGATCCTGTCGTTCATCGTCTGGGCGCACCATATGTTCACCACTGGTATGCCGGTGACCGCGCAGCTGTTCTTCATGTACGCAACGATGCTGATTTCGGTGCCGACTGGCGTGAAGGTGTTCAACTGGATCGCGACCATGTGGAAGGGCTCGATGACCTTCGAGACCCCGATGCTGTTCGCCGTCGGCTTCATCTTCGTGTTCACGATGGGCGGCTTCACCGGCCTGATCCTGGCGGTAACCCCGATCGACATCCAGATGCAGGATACCTACTACGTCGTGGCGCACTTCCACTACGTGCTGGTGGCCGGCTCGCTGTTCGCGCTGTTCGCCGGTTTCTACTACTGGGGTCCGAAGTGGACGGGTTTCATGTACAACGAAACCCGCGGCAAGATCCACTTCTGGGGTTCGTTGATCACCTTTAACGTCACGTTCTTCCCGATGCACTTCCTGGGTCTGGCCGGCATGCCGCGTCGTTATGCCGACTACCCGGCGCAGTTTACGGACTTCAACATGATCGCATCGATCGGCGCCTTTGGCTTCGGCCTGATGCAGGTCTACTTCCTGTTCGCCGTCATCCTGCCGTCGATCAAGGGTGGCCAGAAGGCGGCTGACAAGCCGTGGGATGGCGCGGAAGGTCTGGAATGGACTGTGCCGAGCCCGGCACCCTTCCATACCTTCGAAGTGCCGCCGACTGTGAAGTAATGTAATGTGACTGGCGGGCGCAAGCCCGCCGGTTCTGCGTATATGCCTGATCCGAAGAAAAACCTGCGAACCGCGCTGATCCTGGCTTCTGTGGCGCTGATGTTCGCCGTAGGCTTGTTTGTGAAACGGCTCTGGTTGACTTGAGATGGAACAGCAGCAGCAAAATAGCACCGCAGTAAAGACGGGCCTGCTGAACAAGCAGATGCTCACCAAGCTGCTGGTCGTTGCCGTGATGATGTTCGGTTTCGGTTATGCGCTGGTGCCGATCTACAAGAAGATTTGCGAGATCACAGGTGTGAACCTGCTGACGCCGAAGGATTCGATGGTCGGCGACATCAAGAACACGCAGGTCGACAAGAGCCGCACTATCACGATCGAGTTCGATGCGACTGCCCAGGGGCCGTGGCGTTTCCGCCCGACAGTGTCGAGCATGCAGGTGCATCCCGGTGAGATGGCGCAGGTGGTGTACGAAGTGGTGAATACGCAGGCGCGCGCGATCGATGCGCAGGCGATTCCAAGCTACGCACCACAGCAGGCGTCGGCTCACTTCAAGAAGATGGAGTGCTTCTGCTTCAAGCAGCAGACACTCGGTCCGAATGAGGCGAAGCAGATGCCGGTTGTGTTCTTCATTGACCCGGCGCTGCCGAAGGACGTGAAAACGATTACCTTATCGTACACCTTCTTCGAAGTCGGCGGTCCTGGCAAGAAGCAGGCGGCAACGCAGAGCAATACGAATGGATGAGCTGAAGAAAGCTGCGCAACGCAAGGCGTCCTTCGGGACAACCATGAAGGCAGTGTTCTGGTCGTTTTTCGGTATCCGCAAGAAAACCGATTACGAGAAGGATGCGCAGCAGCTGAACCCGGTGCACGTGATCATTGCCGGGATAATCGGCGCCCTGATTTTTATCGCGACGCTGTTGTTCATCGTGAAGAGCGTCGTCGGAAAGTGACTATTTAAAATTTGTATTGGGAGATGGAGATGGGTTCTCATCAGCAAGGTAGCGCACCTTACTATTTCGTTCCGGGGCCGTCGAAATGGCCGGTTCTGGCGGGCGCGTCGCTGCTCGTCACAATGGCCGGCGCGTCGGCATGGGTCAACAGCATCAGCTGGGGCCCGGCGGCTAATATCATCGGCATCCTTGCGCTGATCGTCGTTCTGTACAAGTGGTTCGGTGACGCCATTGCCGAGTCCGAAGGTGGCCTGTACAGCGCCCGCATCGACGTGTCCTATCGCTGGAGCATGAGCTGGTTCATCTTCTCCGAGGTCATGTTCTTTGCTGCTTTCTTCGGCGCGCTGTTCTACGCTCGCAGCGTGACCATGCCGTGGCTGGCCGACATCGACCATAAGGTCATTTGGCCTGACTTTACTGCACAATGGGGTAATACGCCGGGCGGCACCATCGAACCGTTCGCGAAGATGGGCCCGTTCTGGGTCCCGACGATCAACACGGCGCTGCTGCTGACCTCCGGTGTCACCCTGACGATTTCCCACCATGCACTGCGTGCGGGTGAGCGTGGCAAGACCGCCTTCTGGCTATTTGCCACCATTGCACTGGGCGCCATCTTTATGGGTTTCCAGGTATACGAATATGCACATGCCTATAGCGATCTGAACCTGAAGCTGACCTCCGGCATCTACGGCTCGACCTTCTTCATGCTGACCGGCTTCCACGGTTTCCACGTGACGATGGGCGCGATCATGCTGGCAGTGGTGCTGTACCGAGTGATGAAGGGCCACTTCACCCCGGATCATCACTTCGCGTTCGAAGGTGCCGCCTGGTACTGGCACTTCGTGGACGTGGTGTGGCTGGGCCTGTACGTTGTCGTGTACTGGTTGTAAGCAATTCCTGCAATAAAACAAAAGCCGCACCGAGGTGCGGCTTTTTTCTCTTTCAGGTCCGTGTCAGCGTATGCCGGTGGGCTGTATCCAGCCTTGACTGTACGCAACGAGGATCAGGATAAACAGCGCAATCGAGAACCCGACACGGAATGCGAGCGCCTTGACTGTCCGATCGCTTTTGCCTTTGTCTCGCATCAGGAAAATGAGGGCGGAGCCGAGGCTGGCGAGGATCAGGACGAAGGCGATGGCGACAAGGGTTTTCATGTTGTAGGGGAGTCGGCAACGTGGAACCGTCGCGACAGTTAGATGCAGTCAATGTTGAATAAAGAGACATTGTAATGCCAATGAAATTCCGGTTCCGCTGGATTCCCTTCATCGCGGCAGTGGTAGCTGCCTCAATCGGCGTTTCGCTCGGCCAGTGGCAGACGCGCCGGGCGGCCGGCAAGGAGGCGATCGAGGCCAAGCTGCTGGCCCGGGAATCGAAAGCCGCGGTGGACTTGGGGGCGGCAACGCGTCCGGTCGAGGACGTCGAGTTTCGCCGCGTGCGGGTGCGCGGCGAATTCGTGCATGGCTGGAACGTGTACCTCGACAACAGGCCTTACAAGGGAGCGGCAGGATTTTACGTGCTGACGCCGTTGAAGATCGCCGACTCCGAGCAACATGTCCTGATCGCACGCGGATGGATCAAGCGCGATGTGGCGGATCGGACTAAACTGCCGGCCATCGCAACTCCGGCCGGCATTGTGGAGATCGAAGGTTTCGCGCGCCGGGACGCAGGTCATGTCCTGCAACTGGGCCAGGCTGAGCCTTTGCGACCAGGTGCCATCGTGCAGAATGCGGAGACATTGCAATTCGAGCAGGCGGCGGGCTTCAAGATGCAACCCTTCGTCATCGAGCAGACGAGCGATGCGCAGGACGGGCTGGTGCGCGACTGGCCGAGGCCCTCGAGTGGCGTCGACAAGCACCGCGGCTATGCATTCCAGTGGTACGCACTTGCAGCAACAGCATTGATATTTTTTGTGGCAACAGGATTTCGACGTGGAACAAAATGACCAACAGCGGAAGGGACGCTGGAAGCTTTTCGCGGTGATCGCGATCTGCGCTTCCCCGCTGATCGCTTCCTACCTGACTTACTATGTCATCAAGCCGGAAGGGCGTACCAATTACGGCGCACTGATCGACCCGCGCGCCTATCCGATGCCCGCAGCGCTTGGCACGACGTCGCTGGACGGCAAGCCGGTGACGCTCAACGACTACAAGGGCAAATGGATCATGCTGCAGGTCAGCGACGCCGATTGCCAGGAACCCTGCCGCAAGCGCTTGTACGACATGCGCCAGCTGCGCCTCGCGCAGGGCAAGGACATGGATCGCATCGAGCGGGTATGGCTGATCACCGACGACAAGCCGCTGGAGACGATGCTGATGCGCGAATATGACGGCACGCATATGTTGCGCGCCAAGCCCGATGCGCTGAAGGCATGGCTGCCGACGGAATCGGGTACGGCGCCCACCGACCACATCTACATGATCGACCCCCTGGGCAACCTGATGATGCGCTTTCCCAAGGACGCTGATCCCAACAAGATGAAGAAGGACATTTCGAAGCTGCTGAAGGCTTCGCGCATAGGATGATGAACGCATGCTGATTCAACTCGCCATCATGGGCATGCTGGCAGCCTTGCTGCCGCTGACGATCGTCTGGGTCTCCCGTGACACGAACAAGTTTCGCAAGCTGGTCTGGGTGACCGCTTTTCTCACGTTCGACCTGATCATGTTCGGCGCCTTTACCCGCCTGACCGATTCCGGGCTTGGCTGCCCGGACTGGCCGGGGTGCTACGGTCACGCCAATCCCATCCAGGCACATGAGTACATCAGCGCCGCGGAAGCGGCCATGCCGCATGGCCCCGTCACTGTGATGAAGGCCTGGATCGAGATGATCCATCGCTACCTCGCGATGGGCGTCGGCGTGCTCATCATTGCCATCATGGCCATCGCGTGGCGGATGTGGTTGAAGTCCGGGCGCCGCGATGACGCATTCGCGCCATGGCTGCCGAGTTTCCTGTTTGTTTTTGTGTGCGTGCAAGGTGCATTTGGCGCATGGACGGTGACGCTCAAGCTGCAGCCGGTGGTTGTGAGCATCCACCTGTTGCTCGGTATGGGCTTGCTCATGATGCTGACATGGCTGGGGACGCGGCAGAACCTGCATGCGCCGGTCGGTCGCCAGGCGCTGGATGTTCGTGCGCTTGCCACCTTCGCTCTTGTGCTTCTTTTCATACAGATCGCGCTGGGTGGGTGGGTCAGCACCAATTACGCGGCGCTCGCTTGTCTCGACTTTCCGTTATGTCACGGCGAAGTTGTCCCGCACATGGATTTCGCCAACGGCTTCAGCTTGTGGCGCGATCTTGGCAAGACTGCGGACGGGGATTTCCTGCCGTTCCCGGCATTGACCGCCATTCACTGGGTGCATCGCGTATTCGCTGTTGCCGTAGTGGCAATCGTCGGCTGGACGGCTTGGAGAGCGAGGAAAACCGCCGGGCTGGAACGGGTAGGGACATGGCTGCTGGCCGCGGTTTTCGCGCAATTCCTGACCGGCATGTCGACCGTCTTCCTGAAGTGGCCGCTCGCGCTGGCCGTGGTTCACAACGGTGGCGCCGCTGTCCTCGTGCTTCTGCTCACCATGTTAAACTACAAGGCTCGAATCCCTGCGCATGCCGCATCGAATCAAGCCGCAACCCGGCTCTCGGCCGCCTGAGGTGCAAGTGACTACCCTGACCGTCCAATCCAATCGTTTCGCACAATACTGGGCGCTGACCAAGCCTCGCGTCACCCAGCTCGCCGTATTCTGTGCCGTAATCGGCATGTTCCTCGCATCCCCCGATCTGCCTGACTGGCGCGTTATCGTCGCCGGTACGATCGGCATCTGGCTGCTTGCCGGCGCGGCGTTCGCGGTGAACTGCCTGGTCGAGCGCGAGATCGATGCGCGTATGGCACGTACCGCCCGCCGTCCGATGGCGCGCGGCGAACTGACGGTGCCGCAGACGCTGGTATTCTCTGGCGTGATCGGCGGTGCGGGCATGTGGGTGCTGTTCAATTTCGTCAATCCGCTGACCATGTGGCTCACCTTCGCCACCTTCGTCGGCTACGCAGTGATCTACACGATGCTGCTCAAGCCGGCTACGCCGCAGAATATCGTCATCGGTGGTTTGTCCGGTGCGATGCCGCCGGCGCTGGGCTGGGCTGCGGTCGCCAATGAGGTGCCGATGGAAGCGTGGATCCTGGTCCTCATCATCTTCGTCTGGACGCCGCCGCACTTCTGGGCGCTGGCGCTCTATCGCCGCGACGACTACGCGAAGTCCGGGCTGCCGATGCTGCCGGTGACGCACGGCACGCAGTTCACACAGTTCCATATCTGGCTGTATACGATTATCCTCGTCGCGACTACCACGCTGCCGTTCGCGGTGCGGATGAGCGGACTGATTTATCTCGCCAGTGCGCTGGTGCTCGGCGCGATTTTCCTCTGGTACGCGTGGCAGGTTTACCGTCATTACACCGACCTGATCGCCAGGAAGACCTTTGCCTATTCGATCGTCTACCTGTCGCTGCTCTTTGCAGCGCTGCTGGCCGATCACTACATCAAGCTTTAATAAAACCATGCATTTCCTTACTGCCAAGCGTGCGGCCGCGCTCGTACTCGTTGCTGCGAGCGTGTTGCTCGGCGCATGCGACAAGAAGGGCGAGGGGGCGCAGATGATGCTGTCGCCCGCGCAGTCGTCCTTCAAGAACACCGATGTGACCGGTCTCGATTACGCCAAGGACTTCGCGATGCCCGATCATACGGGCAAGATGCGGACCCTGTCGGATTTCAAGGGCAAGGCGGTAGTCGTTTTCTTCGGTTACACCCAGTGCCCTGACGTGTGCCCGACGACCATGGCGGAGATGGCGAACGTCATGAAGGAGCTCGGCCCGTTGTCGGACAAGGTGCAGGTGCTGTTTGTCACCGTCGATCCGGACCGCGATACGCCTGAGTTGCTGTCGAAATATGTGCCGTCCTTCGATCCGCGTTTCCTTGGACTTGTCGGTGACAAGGAAGCGACCGAGAAGATGGCGAAGGAATTCCGCGTGTTCTTCCAGAAGGTGCCCGGCAAGGAGCCAGGCAGCTATACGATGGATCACACCGCGGGCAGTTATGTGTTCGACCCTCAGGGGCGCCTGCGCTTGTTCGTGCGGCATGGTCAGGGCGCCGAGCCGATCGTGCACGATCTCAAGCGTCTCCTTTCGTAGTTTTGCACGAAAGCGGCAGCACAAAAAGAAAAGGCACCCATGGGTGCCTTTTTCATTGGTTCCAACGTCGCCTTACGCGTACGCGGCCAGCGTGCCTTTCATCTTCTTCAGCGCCGCACTCTCGATCTGACGGATGCGTTCAGCAGACACGCCGAACTCGTCAGCCAGTTCATGCAGCGTAGCTCCGGAGCCGTCGTCATTCGATAACCAGCGCGCCTCCACAATGCGACGAGAACGGGGGTCGAGCTTCTCGAGCGCTGCTTCCAGGCCTTCGGACTGCATGCGGTCGTACTGTTTCGCTTCCAGCGCCTTGGTCGGTTCGGCTGCGTCCGACGACAGGTAGGCGATTGGGGCGAACTTGTTGTCATCTTCGTCATCGCTCGGTGCGTCGAGAGCAATGTCGTGGCCAGACATGCGGGTTTCCATCTCGATCACTTCTTCGCGCTTGACGTTGAGCGTCTTGGCGAGATCTTCGACCTGTGCGGGCGTCATCGCGTCCAGGCTTTCCTTATGGCTGCGCAGGTTGAAGAACAGCTTGCGCTGCGCTTTGGTGGTCGCAATCTTGACCAGCCTCCAGTTCTTCAGGATGTACTCGTGGATCTCGGCCTTGATCCAGTGCATCGCGTACGACACCAGGCGCACACCCTGATCCGGATCGAAGCGTTTGACGGCCTTCATCAGGCCGATATTGCCTTCCTGGATCAGGTCTGCATGCGGCAGACCGTAGCCGAGATAACCGCGGGCGATCGACACAACCAGTCGCAGGTGCGACATCACCAGCTTCTGCGCGGCTTGCAGGTCGTTCTTCTCGCGCAAACGACGGGCAAGCGAAGTCTCTTCCTCGTGCGTCAGCATCGGAATGCGGTTGACGGCGGAGATGTAGGCTTCGATATTGCCGAGACTGCCCGGAAAACCGAGCGTCAGGGCGTGACTTCCCATCGGAACCAATGCGGTTTGTGTAGAAGTTGCTTTCATCGTTTCTCCTTGCCTTCCAGCCTTGCCTCCCGGGAAGCGGTGAGGGTGCTGATTCGCCACTATATTAGCACTCTCTCCAAGAGAGTGCTAATCAACGATCCCAACAGCTTAAATAGGCAAAAACTATTTCGGTCAGATATTTAATTTACCAAATCAACTTTAGAACAGGTGCTGCCGAAAAAGTTGTGGATAATCAAATTCCTGCACGAAAAAGTGGAAGCCTTGTGTCAAGGCGCACGGGCGAGATGCCTACGGACTGACAGGAGCGCGCCAACCAGTCCCAATCCGGCGCTCGTTGCCAGCATGGCAATGGTGGCAGTCGCACCGAGGGGCGCCAAACGAAACTCCGATGCGTAAAGACGTGCAAAATCGGTAATCGCGTCGTTCAGCGGATGCAAGGAAAGGGCAACCGCACCCAGCGCCGCCGCGCCCGCAGCAAGACCCAGAAGTGCGCCGGTGTAATAAAACGGACGGTAGATATAGGCATCCGTTGCACCGAACATCCTGCACACCTCGATCTCGTCGCGCTGGGTCATCACCTGCAGCCGGATGGTATTGAAGATCACGGCCACAACAACAACGCCGAGCGTGGCAGCGAGGAACAGCAGCGCAAGACGCAGCACGTGCATCAGGGCTGCCAAGCGCTTCACCCATGCCGAATCGATCTGGACATATTCGACACCGGGCAGGGCCTTGAGTTGCGCGGCCAGCGTTTCGACCCGCGTGGCATCCGACGCATTGCGCACGCCGGACAGTTTCAACACATAGCCATCGGGTAGCGGATTTTCCCCGAGCGCGGTGATCGCATCGTCCAGCCCGGTCTTGTTCTTGAGAAGCGTGAGCGCATGCTCGCGCGGGATGAACTCCAGTCTGCCGGTATTGCCGGATTCCTGGACCACACGGCGGATTTGCGGCGCGAGTGCGCTTGCACGCTCGCGCGGCGTTTCCATGGACAGGAAGACGCTGATTTCCGGTTCCACTGCCAGTTGTTCTGAAACAGGCCGCACATTTTCCAGCACGGTCAGGCCGGCAAACGGCAGCGCCAGCGCGATGGCAACAACCAGCACATTGAGCGAGAAACTACCAGGAGCACGCAGCAAGTGCCGGAATGCGCCGGCCAGCGCCAGCACATGTTGTCTGAGCCAAACGATCATGCAGCCCCCTGGAGAGATTCGGCGGCGGGGCTGTCGACGAGGCGACCGCGCTCAAGGTAGACAACGCGCGGGGCGCTGGCCAGGATGCTTTCATCGTGGGTGGCGATGATGCAGGTCACGCCGACACCATGGAAGGCTTTCAGCGCGTCCATCACTTTGTTCGCGCTGCGGCGATCGAGGTTGGCTGTCGGTTCGTCGGCGAGAATGATCTGCGGCCGGTTGACGATAGCGCGTGCGATCGAAACGCGCTGCTGCTCGCCGCCCGACAGGGCCATCGGGTCGGAAGCGGCCTTGTCGAGCAGGCCGACCTTGTCGAGCGCGGCGCGCGCCCGCTTTTCGGCGTCGGCTTTCGCGGTGCCGATGACCAGCAGGGGCAGCATGACGTTGGCCAGCACGTTGCGGTCATTGAGCAGGCTCTGCTGCTGGAAGATCAGGCCGAGATTGCGGCGCAGGTATGGCAGGCCGGATGCATTGAGACGACCGACATCCTCACCGTTGACCGACACCGTTCCGGAACTGGGGCGCTCCATGACGGCGATCATTTTCATCAGGGTCGATTTGCCGGCGCCGGAGGGGCCGGACAGGAACACAAGTTCCCCTTTGTCAATCGACAGGTTGATGTCCGTCAGCGCCGCCGAGCCGCGGCCATATTGCTTGGAAACGTGCCGGAACTCGATCATATGAGCGATCATGTCAACAGCGCGTCGACGAACTCTTCGGCGTTGAACGGCTGCAGGTCCTCGATCGTTTCGCCCACGCCAATGAAATAGACCGGCACCGGACGTGTCTTGGCGATCGCTGCGAGTACGCCACCTTTCGCTGTGCCGTCGAGCTTGGTGATCACTAGGCCGGTGAGCTGCAAGGCATCGTCGAAGGCTTTGACCTGTGCGAGCGCGTTCTGGCCGGTGTTGCCATCGATGACCAGTAGCACCTCGTGGGGCGCATTCGGCATGCCCTTGCCGATCACGCGCTTGACCTTCTTGAGTTCCTCCATCAGGTGCAACTGTGTCGGCAGGCGGCCCGCGGTATCGACCATCACTACGTCCACATTGCGTGCCTTGGCCGACTGCACGGCGTCGAAGGCAACCGCCGCCGGATCGCCGGATTCCTGCGCGATGACCGTGACATTGTTGCGCGCGCCCCAGATGGCAAGCTGCTCGCGGGCAGCGGCGCGGAAGGTGTCGCCGGCGGCCAGCAGCACCGACTGGTGATGCATCTGCAGGTGTTTGGCCAGCTTGCCGATGGTGGTGGTCTTGCCGGCGCCGTTGACGCCGGCGATCATCATCACCAGCGGCTGTTCGCGGCCGAGGACCAGCGATTTCTGCAGCGGCGTGAGTATTTCGATCAGCAGGGTGCGGAGTGCGGCCTTGACCTGTTGAGGATCGGTCAGTTTTTCTGTCTTGACCTTTTTCTTCAGCGCTTCGAGCAGGAACTGTGTGGCTTCCACCCCGGCATCGGACACGAGCAGTGCGGACTCGAGTTCCTCGTAGAGGTCATCGTCGATCTTTGCACCGACGAAGAGGGTGGTCAGGTTGGTCGACGTCTTGGCGAGGCCGGCCTTGAGGCGCTGCATCCAGGATTGCTTTTTCTCCGGCGGCGGCGGCTCGGGGGGGATGATCTCGCCTTCGGGTTCTTCCACGGCTGCGGGCGCGGGAACCGGTTCCGGGGCAGGCACGGGAGCCGGTGCGGGCGCAGGCAAGGGCGCCAGTGCGGGAGCCGGGGGCGGGACGGGGACTTCGGTCGGTGCCGGTTCGATTTCCGGCGCCGGCGCGGTTTCCTTTTTGAACAGGTTGAGCCAGGACGACTTCTGCGGAGCAGGGGAGGGCGCGGCAACTTCCGGTGCAGCGGCTTCTTGCGCCATTTCCGGCGTCGGCGCAGGCGTATCTTTCGGTTTTTTCTTGAAGAAACTAAACATCTGGGCAGGGGAGGAAGAGGGTTCCGCGAGCGCAAAGCGTCGCCGCAGAAAGAAGATACAATCGGAACCTCATTTTACGGGTGGCGTCTTTCATGCTTGGCCACCGCATCAAACCAGTCCCCTATTTTATCAGAGCGGAGATTATGAAATTCCGGATCGCCTTATTGCTGTCCGTGTCATTGCTGGGCTTTCTGCCCGTAGCAACGCAGGCAGCCGACGCGCAGGAGTTCATGTTGAAAAACGGCATGAAAGTCATCGTCAAGGAAGACCATCGCGCGCCAACAGTTGCCCATATGATCTGGTACAAGGCCGGGTCGATGGATGAGCACAATGGCACGACCGGCGTGGCCCACGCGCTGGAGCACATGATGTTCAAGGGAACCAGGACGCTGAAACCGGGCGAGTTCAGCCAGCGCGTCGCCGCCCTGGGCGGACGGGAAAATGCGTTCACGAGCAAGGACTACACCGGTTATTACCAGCAGATCGAGAAATCGAAGCTGGAGAAGGTGATGGCGCTGGAAGCCGACCGCATGGCAAACCTGGTGCTCGACAAGGAAGAATTCTCCCGTGAAATCCGTGTGGTGATGGAAGAACGCCGCTGGCGCACCGAAGACCAGCCGATTCCTCTGGTGTATGAAGCCCTCAACGCCACGGCTTTCATTGCCCATCCCTACCATCACCCGATCGCCGGCTGGATGAGCGACCTGCAGAACATGACGGTACAGGATGCCAAGGCCTGGTACGAGCGTTGGTATGCGCCGAATAATGCCGTCATGGTGGTGACCGGTGACGTCGATGCGAAGCAGGTCCTTGCACTGGCGGAAAAACATTTCGGCAAGATCCCGCGCAAGGCGGTGCCGGTCACCAAGCCGCAGGAGGAGCCGCCGCAGCGCGGTATTCGTCGCGTGACCGTGAAGGCGCCGGCGGAAAATCCCTACGTCGTTCTTGCCTTCAAGGTGCCTGCGTTGCGCGATGTCGAGAAGGATGACGAATCGCATGCACTCGACGTGCTGGCCGCGATCCTCGACGGCTATGACAATGCACGGTTGAATGCGAAGCTGGTGCGTACCGACCGCGTTGCCAATTCGGCCGGAGCGGGCTACGCCAACATCGCTCGTGGGCCGGTGCTGTTCCTGCTCGATGGGACGCCGGCTGCAGGCACCACTACGGAACAGCTTGAAAAACTCCTGCGCGCCGAAGTCACACGCATCGCCAACGAAGGCGTCTCCGAGCAGGAGCTCAAGCGCGTGAAGGCGCAGCTCATCGCCGGCCAGATCTACAAGCGCGATTCGATCTTCGGACAGGCGATGGAAATCGGCACCATGGAAATGGCCGGCCTGTCGCACACCAAGATCGACCGCATCATCGACAAGCTCAAGGGCGTGACCGCCGAGCAGGTCAAGGCCGTCGCGCAGAAGTACTTCGGCGATGATGCGCTCACCGTGGCCACGCTCGTGCCGCTGCCGATCACCGAGAAAAAAGCGCCCGCTGCACCCAAGGGCTTGCGGCATTGATGGCGGGAAGGATCATGATGAAACGACTTCTGTTGGCATTCCTGTTCACATTCGTGAGCGCCGGTCCGGCTGGCGCCGCGCTCAAGATCCAGTCCTGGACGCTGGCCAATGGCGCCAAGGTACTGTTCGTAGAAAACCATACAATTCCCGTCCTCGACATCAGCGTCGAATTCGACGCCGGATCGCGCCGTGACCCGAAAGGCAAGGCCGGCGCCGCGGAACTCACCAATGCCATGCTCGCACGCGGCGTACGCGAATCGACGACGCCATATGCCGAACCGGCAATGACGGAAGCGCAGATCTCCGATGCGATTGCGGACGTTGCAGCCCAGCGAGGCGGCGGCGCCGGCGGTGACCGTGCAGGCGCAAGCCTGCGCACGCTTTCCAGCCGCGCCGAACGCGACGCTTCGATCACCCTGCTGTCGCGTATCCTCGCCCACCCGAGCTTTCCCGACAACTTCCTCGAGCGCGACAAGGCGCGGATGATTTCGGCGATCAAGGAAGACGAGACCAAACCGGAGTCCATCGCCAACAAGGCCTTCTGGCGTCTGCTCTACGGCAGCCATCCGTATTCGCAATACCCGACGGTTCCTTCGGTCGAGGCGGTCACCCGCGACGACCTGGTGGCCTTCCATGCTGCGCACTATGTCGCGAACCGGGCAGTCATTGCCATGATCGGGGATATCACGCGCACTGAAGCGGAAGCGATTGCACAGCAGTTGACCGCGCGCCTGCCGCAGGGCGCACCGCTGCCGTCGATGCCGCTGGTGGAGGCTGTCCCTGCCACCGAGGAGCGGATCCCGCATCCGGCGACCCAGGCGCACCTGCTGACCGGGATGCCGGCGATTGTCCGCGGCGACCCCGACTATTTTCCGCTCATCGTCGGCAACTACTCGCTCGGCGGGGGCGGTTTCGTTTCGCGCCTGACCAGGGAGGTGCGCGACAAGCGCGGCCTGTCATACAGCGTGTACAGCTACTTCAATCCGATGGCGCAACCGGGTCCGTTCACGGCCGGCCTGCAGACCCAGAAAGAGCAGACCGATGAGGCACTCAAGGTGGTGCGCGATACGGTCGCCGCTTTCCTGCGCGATGGCCCGACGCCCCAAGAGCTGAAGGCAGCCAAGGACAACCTGATCGGGGGCTTTGCACTGCGCATCGACAACAATCGCAAGATACTGGATAACATCGCCGCCATCGGCTTCTACAACCTGCCGCTGGATTATCTCGATACCTGGACCGCCAAGGTGGAAAAGGTGACGATCGCCGACGTCAAGGAGGCATTCCAGCGCAAACTGGCGCTCGACAAGATGTCCACCGTAATCGTCGGCAATGCAAAATAGCGCCATGCAAAGAAACAGACCGAAGAAAGCGGCGTCCGCCCAAGGCAGGCGTCCGCCGCAGCAAGTCCGCATCATCGGCGGGCAATGGAAACGCACCCCCCTGGCCGTGCTCGATGCCGAGGGCCTGCGGCCGACCCCCGACCGGGTGCGGGAGACGGTATTCAACTGGCTCAATCACCTGCTGGATGGCGCGTGGGAGCGGGCACGCTGCCTCGACTTGTTCGCCGGCACGGGCGCCTTGGGCTTCGAAGCCGCCAGCCGTGGTGCTGCGCGCGTGGTGATGGTGGAAGACAATGCAGCGGCAGTCAGGCAACTACAGGCCACCAGGGAGAGGCTGAAGGCGGAAAACGTCGACATTAGGCGCGGCGATGCGTTTGCGTCGGCGACCGCCCTGGCCGCACAAGGTGAGGCCGGGCGCTTCCAGGTCATTTTCCTCGACCCGCCTTACCATCGGGACTGGCTGGTAAAAATACTACCTGTTTGCGAGCGGCTGTTGACCGACGACGGCTTGGTATATGCTGAAGCTGAAGTGGCGCTGGAAGGCGAATCGCCGCCGGAATGGATGGCAGGATGGAAAGTCGTTCGCGCCGACAAGGCCGGGATGGTCTATTACCACTTGCTGCAGCGCAATGGTGCAGGCGGAATTTGAGGCATAATGCGCGTTCCGGAAACATTCTCTAGGCAGGGAGCCCCGATGGTTACAGCTGTTTATCCAGGAACGTTCGATCCGCTCACGCGCGGGCACGAGGATTTGGTGCGCCGCGCGTCCGGCCTGTTCGACAAGCTGATCGTCGGTGTGGCCGACAGCAAGGCCAAGCGGCCGTTCTTTTCGCTGGACGAGCGCCTGTCGATCGCCAACGAGGTGCTGGGGCATTATCCGAACGTGAAGGTCGAGAGCTTTTCCGGCCTGCTCAAGGATTTCGTGCGTGCACACGACGCCAGGGTGATCGTGCGCGGCCTGCGCGCCGTGTCCGACTTCGAGTACGAGTTCCAGATGGCGGGCATGAACCGTTACCTGCTGCCCGATGTCGAAACCCTGTTCCTCACGCCCTCCGACCAGTACCAGTTCATTTCCGGTACCATCGTCCGTGAGATCGCCACCTTGGGTGGCGACGTTTCCAAATTCGTATTTCCTTCCGTCGAGCGCTGGCTCAAGGACAAGCTTGCCGCAGGCAGCAAGTAAGCAGTGCAGATAGCAGTACAGAGGTTGTCATGGCTTTGATGATTACGGACGAATGCATCAATTGCGACGTGTGCGAGCCGGAGTGCCCGAACGACGCGATTTACATGGGGGCGGTGATTTACGAGATCGATCCCGACAAATGCACCGAATGCGTCGGCCATTACAACGAGCCGCAATGCCAGCAGGTGTGTCCAGTCGATTGCATCCCGTTCAACCCGGCGTGGCGCGAAACGAAGGAACAACTGCAGGCCAAGTACGAACGGCTGCAGGCGGAAAAGCAGCAATCCTGAGTCAGGTCCCGGCAACGACGCGGTTGCGTCCGCGTGCCTTGGCTTCATAAAGGGCATGGTCGGCGCGCGCAATCAGGTGCTGCGCCGCGGTCTCGGAGGTTTCGCCCTCCAGAGGCTCGACAAGGGCAGCCACGCCGACCGAGATGGTCACATCCAGTTTCTCCCCGTTCAACAATACCAGCGGCTGTTCGGCGACGCTTTGGCGTATGCGTTCGCCGACATTAATCGCGTCGGCACATTCGGTATCGGGGAGCAGTACCACGAACTCTTCTCCGCCGAAGCGCCCCAGCGAATCGCTCAGCCGCAGCTCCGCCTTGATCCGGCCTGCCACCCCACGCAATACCTCGTCACCCGCTTGGTGACCGATGCGATCGTTGATCTGCTTGAAGTGGTCGATGTCCATGTACATGCATGACAACGGCGTTTCCTGGCGCCGGCTGCGGCCGATTTCTTCGAGGAGGCGGCGTTCGATGTAGCGCCGATTGTTCACGCCGGTCAGCGGGTCGGTCAGGCCGATGTGCTTGAGGCGCTCGTTGTTGATCACGTTCTCCACGCAGATCGCCACGATGCTCGCCATGTGTTCCATGAAGTCGGTGCTCATGTCCGGCTTGAAGCGCGCGTCGTCCTTGCTGCCGAGGTTCAGCGCGCCGATCAGCCGCTGGTGGCGCAGCAGGGGCACGACGGCCACACTGGCCGGCGGAGTAATTGGCTCCGGGAACATCGGGCCGAATGCTTCCTCGCTATAGCTGCCCAGCACCGGCTTCGACAGTTTGTCCGCGAGGTCGCCGAACTCGGCCTCATCCTCGACGAAAAGCAGCTGCGGCATCGTCGACAGGTTGACCTCCAGCTGGACTAGGATGCGACGGATATCGTACAGCGGGTCGAGCAGGGCGAGGGTGACGATGTCGAGTCCGGCGGTCGCGGGGAAGGATTTGAACAGCGTGTCGACCAGTGCCAGGAAATTGTCGGCGGAGATGAGCTGGAGGTCGAGGGATTGGTGCCGCTGCAGGATTTGCTGGTTCTCCTGCGCGTTGGCGATCAGCTGCTTGAGCTGTTCACGCAACTGCCGATTTTCCCGCGCAAGATCGTGCGACATGTTTGGATGCTCCGAACGAATTCAGCTGCGTGCGGCAGGGCTCGCCTCGCGCTGAGGAAAAGCATTCGGCAAATACTACATGGCGCTTCCCGTGCCTGCAACAACGGCCCGGGAAGCGTTGGTCCGGGTCAGAATGCAAGCTCGATGTCGACGTCCTGGCCCACGCGCAGCACCTGGCCTTCGCCTTCCAGAAGAACGGCGTTCATGCCGAAGGTCAGTGCGCCGTCGAGTTTCGGGTTGGCACGATAGCTCTGCATGATGTCCAGCGGGTCCGGGCCTGACTCGCCCGTGGCCTGGTTGACCGACGGGATATTGCAGCGCGCGCAGGGCTTGACCGGTTTCAGCTTCGCGGTGCCGATGCTGATCGATTCCGCATAGTCTTCCTCGAATGCCTCGATGCCGGAAATCACGATGTTCGGGCGGAAGCGGTTCATGGGCAGGGCATCACGGCCTTGTGCCTTCAACTTACCATTGAGATCGTCCAGCGAGCCTTGGGAAATCACCAGCATCGGGAAGGCGTCGGCGAACAGCGTCGGCGCATCTACGCCCTTGGCCCATTTCTCGCTCGCCTGCCGCTTGGCATCCACATGGAAGCGCACCAGGCGGCAAGGTGTGCCGAGGAAGTTGGTGAACCATGCTGCCGTCGTCTCGTCGCAGTCGTAGGCCTGCACGGTGTCGTCCCACACCTTGACGCTCAGGGTCTTCGCATCCTCCGGATCGGGCAGGCCGAGCGGAACCTCCAGCCGCAGCATGCCCGCTGCCCGCAGTTCAAGGGTATCGGCCTTGATGCGCGGCGTGATCAGCGCCATCTTCGGGAAGTCGCGCTGGGTCATGAACTCGCCCTTCGCATCCACGACCATCCATTCGCGGTCGTAGATCTGCTCATACATCAGGCCGGCGTTGGTCAGCGTCGCTTCGCGCAGGGAAATGCCGGCGCAGGACTTGACGGGATACAGGTTCAGTTCGGTCAGGGTAGGCATGCTGGTCGCGTCGAGGAAACGGGTCAGACGTTGAACAGGAAGTTCAGCACATCGCCATCCTTGACGATGTATTCCTTGCCTTCCGCGCGCATCTTGCCGGCCTCCTTCGCGCCCTGTTCGCCCTTGTAGGCGATGAAGTCGTCATAGGAGATGGTCTGCGCACGGATGAAGCCGCGCTCGAAGTCGGTGTGGATCACGCCGGCCGCCTGCGGCGCGGTCGCGCCGATCGGCACCGTCCATGCGCGCACTTCCTTCACGCCCGCGGTGAAATAGGTCTGCAGGCCGAGCAGCTTGAAGCCGGCGCGGATCAGGCGGTTCAGGCCGGGTTCTTCCATGCCCATGTCGGCCAGGAATGCGCCCTTGTCTTCCTCTTCGAGATCGGCGATTTCCGCTTCGATGGCGGCGCAGATCGCGACGATGGGCGCGTTCTGCTCTTTCGCGTAGGCGGTCAGCTGGTCGAGCAGCGGGTTGTTGGTGAAACCGTTTTCGGCTACGTTCGCTACGTACATCGCGGGCTTGGCGGTGATCAGGCACAGCGACTTGATCAGCAGCATTTCCTCGGCATCGAGGCCGAGTGCGCGCACCGGCTTGGCTTCGTTCAGTTGCGGCACGATGCGCTCCAGCAGGGCGACCAGCTTGATCGCCTCCTTGTCGCCAGCCTTGGCCTTCTTGCTTTCGCGCTGGATCGCCTTTTCCACGGTGCCGAGGTCGGCCAGTGCGAGTTCGGTCTGGATCACCGCGATGTCGTCCAGCGGGCTGACCTTCCCGGCCACGTGCACGACATTCGGGTCTTCGAAGCAGCGCACCACGTTCACGATCGCATCGGTCTCGCGGATGTGCGCGAGAAACTGGTTGCCCAGGCCTTCACCCTTGGATGCACCGGCGACCAGGCCGGCGATGTCGACGAATTCCACGACAGCGGGAACAATGCGCTCCGGCTTGACGATCTCGGCGAGTGCCTTCAGGCGCTGGTCCGGCACCTCGACGATGCCGACGTTGGGCTCGATCGTGCAGAAGGGATAGTTTTCCGCAGCGATGCCCGCTTTGGTCAGTGCATTGAAGAGGGTGGATTTGCCGACGTTAGGCAGGCCGACGATGCCGCATTTGAGACTCATGGTATGTACTTCGCTAAGTGTATGAATTAACCCGCTATTTTACCGTAGCGGCGGGGCCGGTCAGATTGGTTGCACTCGGGCCGGGTCGGGATTTTCGATGAATTCGGCCAGTTCATCGCGCAACCGCGCGCCTTCGCTGATCGCCAGCTTCCAGTTGAGGATGCGGAAATCGTTCTTCCCGCCGTAGTACAGGAAGTCGTTTCGGTCGGGGAGTTTGCTTCTGGATAATGTTTGCAGAAATGCACGTGAAGGCGACAGCAGGACCACGTTGTCGAGCCAGCTGCTGTCGCGGCCGAAATTCGCGCGGCGCCAAGGCAGCGACTTATCCAGCCAGCCTGGCACGATGTGCTCGCCGAAGTGCGGATACAGGACGAGTCCGCCTTCGGGGTTACCCGCGACGCGCGAATAGGGGAGGGCCAGGTGGTAGTCGATCAGCCCGCCGTCCCAGAAGGTGCCCGCTGGCGTACCGGGGATGTCGCGCACCGGCTCCATGATGAAAGGCAGGGTGCCCGAGGCCAGGAGTGCGCCGCCGAGGTTGTCCGGCGAGAGCGACATGAAATGGGTGTCGAAGGCGTCGAACTTCGCTTTCAGCCAGAACGCCGGATCACGCGCATCGCCGATGACGATGCGCGAGAGATGGTTCGCCAGCTGGGAGCGGGAAACGAGGTTGCCGAGCACGGCCAGCCCGAAGCCGGCGGTGACAGTGAGATTGCGTCTCGGCGCCTTCAGCAGCTTGCGGCCGCGCGACACCAGGATCTGCAGCCGGTAATGCGGGTGGCTGGTGATATGGCGTTCATGGCCGGTGATGAAATCGGCGAGGAAGCGCTCGCAGGAATCGGAAACGAAACGGGGTGTCGGCTTGTGCGGATAGCACTGCCCGCAATACAAGTCGCCCAGTTTCTGGAAGGCTTCGACGGGATCTGCCTGACAGGCAGCCGCCATCCGCCAGGCGCCGATTGACGCGCCGATCAGTGTGCGTTCGCGCGGCGCGGACGGCAGCCAGGTGCCGAACAGCCATTGGTCCATCTTCTGGAAAATCAGCCCCTTCGGACCGCCGGCGGCCGCAGGAATGATGGCGATATCGCTGGCGCGAAGCCCGTGCTCGCGGATGTGCGCAAGCGCCTTCGGGCCGGCATGGATGGACAGGGCACGGCGCCGCATTGTCACTTCGCCGTCGAATGCAGTTTCATCATCGCTGCTTCGAACCTGCCGTCGCAGAGCATCGGGATGACATCGAGGCTTTTCTCGATGGCGTCATTGATGAGCACCTGCTCTTCCTTGCGTGGACGGTGCAGGACGAAGTCGACAACGGGCTGCTGCAGGTTTGCGGTGCGCGGATGGCCGATGCCGATCCGAAGACGCCAATAATCCTGCGTGCCGAGCGCAGCCGTAATGTCCTTCAGGCCATTGTGTCCGCCGGAGGAGCCGCCTTTCTTGATTTTTGCCACGCCCGGCTGCAGGTCGAGTTCGTCATGCACGACCAGGATGTCGTCCGGGGCGATCTTGTAGAAGCGTGCGAGCGCGCCGACTGACTGGCCGGAACGGTTCATGTAGGTCTGCGGCTCCAGCAGCCAGACTTCCTGGCCGGCGATGGAGGTTTTTGCCGCGAGCGCATTGTATTTGGACTCGCGCACCAGCCGGCCGCCGGCGAGATTGTCGACCAGCCAGAAGCCCGCGTTGTGGCGTGTTTGTTCGTATTCAGGGCCCGGGTTGCCGAGGCCGACGATGAGACGGATGGGCATGCGTGTATCGATGTCCGTTGTTGGGATTGCCGCGGAAAAGAACTGATTATCGGGGAAGTCGCGGGACGGCGTCCAATCCTGCGGTCGTGCGCGTGCTATTCCGTGACTACAAAAACAAAACCCCGCCTTGCGGGCGGGGTTTCGGTGTGGCGTGTAGGGGAGATTACTTCTTCTCGCCTTCGCCAGCAGCCGCTTCTTCGGCAGCAACCTGACCGGCCGGCACGGAGGCGGTGGCGATGGTCGGGTTGTCGTGCGTGACAGCGGTGATGCCCTTCGGCAGGGTGATATCGGACAGGTGCACGGAGGCGCCAGCTTCGACCTTGGACAGGTCGACTTCGACGAATTCCGGCAGGTCGCCCGGCAGGCAGCTGACGTCGAGTTCGTTCATCACGTGGCTGATGATCGCGCCGCCCAGCTTCACGGCCGGGGAGACTTCAGCGTTCACGAAGTGCAGCGGCACCTTCACGTGGATCTTCTTGTTCGGGTCGACGCGCTGGAAGTCAGCGTGCAGCACGAGCTGCTTGTATGCGTGCATCTGGAAGTCGCGCAGCAGGACCTTCTCGACCTTGCCTTCGATTTCCATGTCGAGGATCGAAGAATGGAAGGCTTCCTTCTTCAGCGCGTGGTACAGCGCGTTGTGGTCCAGGGCAATAGCGACCGGATCGGTGGTGCCGCCATAGATGATGGCCGGCGTCTGACCCGCATTGCGCAGGCGGCGGCTCGCTCCGGACCCCTGCTCTTTGCGTGGGAATGCGATTACTTTCATTTTGAGCTCCAAAAATGCAAGACAGGCTTGCGATATGCTCCCCGCGACCAGGGAGCGTGAAAACCTCCTTCCCGGAGGAAGAAGGATAAAACTTAGTCGACGAACAGCGAGCTGACCGAATCACCCTTGGTGATGCGCTTGAAGGTCTCGGCCAGCAGTTCTGCGCAGGTCAGCTGGCGGATCTTCGGGCAGGCCTTGGCGTCGGCGGTCAGCGGAATGGTGTCCGTGACAACCAGTTCATCCAGCGGAGAGGTCGAGATGCGCTCGATTGCCGGACCGGACAGCACCGGGTGCGTACAGTAGGCGACCACTTTCTTGGCGCCGCGCTCCTTCAGCACTTCGGCAGCCTTGGTCAGCGTGCCGGCGGTGTCGACCATGTCGTCCATGATCACGCAGTTGCGGCCTTCGACTTCACCGATGATGTGCATGACTTCCGATACGTTCGCCTTCGGACGGCGCTTGTCGATGATCGCCAAGTCGCAGTTCAGGCGCTTGGCCAGCGCGCGGGCGCGGACCACGCCGCCGACGTCCGGCGACACGACCAGCAGGTCGTCGTAATTCTTCTTGATCAGGTCCGACAGCAGGATCGGGGATGCATAAATGTTATCCACCGGAATGTCGAAGAAGCCTTGGATCTGGTCCGCGTGTAGATCCATGATCAGCACGCGGTCGACGCCTGCCTGCTGCAGCATGTTGGCAACGACCTTGGCGGAAATTGCCACGCGGGCGGAGCGCGGACGGCGGTCCTGGCGGGCGTAGCCGAAGTAGGGGATGGCGGCGGTGATGCGGCCGGCCGACGCGCGCTTGAGTGCATCAACCATCAACATGATTTCCATCAGGCTGTCGTTGGTCGGCGCGCAGGTCGATTGCAGAACGAACACATCCTTGCCGCGCACGTTCTCATTGATCTCCACCATGACTTCGCCGTCGGAGAATTTCGATACGACAGCCTTGCCAAGGGGAATGCCGAGGTGCTTGACCACCCCTGCGGCCAGCTCCGGGTTTGCGTTGCCGGTAAAGACCATCAGGTTTTCAAGCGCCATGGGACACCTAAGAAATGCGGGTTAAAAGGATGAAAAGCCGCCAAGGCATGACTGTTTGGTCTCGCGTTGGCGGCTTCGGGTTCTTCTTTGTTTTAATGGCAGGGGAACAAGGATTCGAACCTTGGAATGCCGGAATCAAAATCCGGTGCCTTAACCAGCTTGGCGATTCCCCTACACAACCTGTTGTCTGCCGTTGTTCAGCTTCGTTTCAGCTTGCAACGTCAAACGAATTCTTTCTTACGACTCCAGCAAATGCGAGAGCGGGTGGTGCTCGATCGCTTTGGCTTTCCAGACTTTCCATTGCCTGGATCCGGTTTCTCGTGCCGCTTGCAGCACTTCATCGGCGTCGTGTTCATGGCTGAACGCACAGAACACGCAGGCACCGGAACCAGTCATCCTCGCATTACCAAACTGCTGCAGCCATTCGATGGCTTCTGCAATCGGCGGGAAGAGCCTTGTTGCCACGACTTGCAGGTCGTTTTTTCCGAAGCAATTGGATGCCTTGGAAAAGTCCGATATTTTGACGGGATTTGTGTTTCTTGTCAAACCCGGATCGGAAAAAATTCCTGCGGTCGGTGCGGAAACGCCTGGTTCGATCACGACGTACCAGCAATCCGGCGTGTCGACCGCGGCCAAATCCTCGCCGACGCCTTCGGCGAATGCGTTGCGGCCGAATATGAAAAAGGGCACGTCCGCGCCCAGCTGGAGGCCGAGTTTCATCAATTCCCGCCGATCCAGCCCGGTTTGCCAAAGGTGGTTCAGTGCGATCAGGGTAGTGGCGGCATCCGAGGAGCCGCCGCCAAGACCGCCGCCCATCGGCAGGCGTTTATCAATGCTGATTTCTGCACCGAGCTTCTCTGCGCGGTCGGATTTCGCCGCCGACTTCAGCAGCCGGGCTGCGCGGACAATCAGGTCCGACTCTTCCGGCACGCCGGGGACATCGGTTGTTCGCCGCACAACTCCATCCTCGCGTATCGTGAAATGGAGCCGGTCTCCGTGGTCCAGCAACTGGAAAACGGTTTGCAGCAGGTGGTAGCCGTCAGGGCGGCGGCCGGTGACGTGCAGGAACAGGTTCAGTTTCGCCGGCGCGGGGCAGTTGTTCAGTGTGGTTGCCATGTGTCGATGACGATGCGGAGGGAGACATCGCCTGCCTGCTCGGTGCTGCGGGCGAGGTCGATGCGCTTGGGGCGGCTCTGTGCGGACGGGACGTTGTCCTCCCACGCGACATAGTGGATTTGCCAGCCGTCCTTCGATGCGACCTGAGGTGAAGACGGTGTGGCGGCAAAGCGTTTGCCTGCGTTGTCGACCGTGAATCCCTGCAGCCAGTCGCGCAATCCGGCGACCGGCAGCGGCCAGCCGAGAGCTTCCGCTGTCAGCGCATCGACGTTGGGTGCGGTGCGCGTCTGTTGTCCGCCTTGCTGCAAGGTTGCGCCTTCTGGAGAAACGTTGATGACGGCCATGGTCTGGCCCAGCGGGGACAGTAGCGTCACCGTGGTGAGGTACGGGCTCTGCGACCAGGTGAAGCTGCCATGCAGGGCTTCTTCCCTGGTGCGGCCCTGATAGCGAACAGACAGCCGGCCGCTCATGTCGATGGCCTGGTGGAAGGGGCGAATGGCGATGGCAGCCTGTCCGGCCGCTCCATGTTCGGGAGGAGTAACTGTCGCGCAACCCGCGAGCAGCAAGGGCGTCGCGATGGCGATCGCCCGGGCAAGACACCAACTCATAGATTCACATTCAAACGTGCCAACGTGCTCTTGAGCGTGTCGTTTTGCGGATCCTTGGTTTGGGCGTCGCGCCACAACCTTTGTGCATCTTCCTTCTGGCCCTTGACCCACAGGACTTCGCCGAGGTGAGCAGCGATCTCGACGTCGGGGCGCAGCTCATAGGCGCGGCGCAGGAGCGACTCGGCTTCCTTCAGGTTGCCCAATCGGAATTGCACCCATCCCATGCTGTCCATGATGAAGGGGTCGTCCGGCGCCAGCTTGAGTGCCTTGTCAATCAGGCTGTGGGCTTCCTGCAGGCGGATGTTGCGTTCCGCCAGCGAATAGCCGAGTGCGTTATAGGCATGCTGGTTGTTGGGGGCGAGTTCCATGATCTTGCGCAGCGCCGACTCCATTTCATCCCACTGGCCGATCTTTTCCGCCGACATTGCATAGTCGTAGAGCAAGTCGGTGTTGGTCGGGAAACGGGCGAGTCCGGTCTTGAATACCTGCATCGCGTCCTGGACCTGGTTTGCGTCGCGCAACAACTGTCCTTCTGCGATCACGATCTGTGCTTCTTCGCGGTCGCCACTGACGTTGAGTTCATGCAGCAGCTTGCGCGCGCCGGCCATGTCGCCGCGCTTGGCAATCACCTGCGCGCGCTTGATCTGTGCATTCAGATAGGCTTCACCGGGTTCGATCCGGGACAACCATTTCAGCACACCATCGGTGTCCTTGCGTTCCTCGGCGATCTGAGCGAGCAGGAGGAGGGCCTGGGAGGGGTCGCGTTCGTCATCCGGTTTGGTCGACAGGATGTTGAGGTAGGTCGTCAGGTACTGCTCGGCGGATTTCAGGTCGTTGGTCTGCATGCCGAGCACGCCCAGTGCATAGAGCGAGGTCAGGTCTTGCGGCTGGTCCTTGAGCAGGACTTCGAATTCGCCGCGCGCCTTCGTGTATTCCTTCTGTTCGATCAGCATGCGTGCGTAGGCCATGCGGGCATCGCGCGATTTCGGATGGCGGGCAACGAAGTCGCCGAGCAGCTTGAGCGCTTCGCCCTTGTCGGGCGTGACTTGCACCAGCGCGAGGATGGCGAGCTCGGAGTCGGGCTTGACCTTGAGTGCCGTTTCCGCCTCTTGGCGGGCGCGCTGCAGGTCGCCGCGCGCGTAGGCGCCTTGCGCCAGCGCCAGACGGGCCTCGGGAAGGTCGAGGTAGGGAGTGAGGATACGCTCCAGCATCTCGAATGCCGCCGTCTTGTCCTTGGCGCGTGCCAGCAGGCGCTGCATCTGGAAGGCCAGCAGGCCGCGCGTCTGCGGGCGCGCTTCCTTGAGGCGTTGTTCGAGGATAGGCTGCGCTTCGTCCAGGTTGTCACTCAGGATGATGAAGCTCAGGTAGTACTGCGTCGCTTCGTCGGAATTCGGGGCAAGCGTGCGCCACAAGCGAACCGCGCTCAAGGCCTCGTCCGCTTGTTTTGCGGTCAGTGCGATCTCGGCCGCGCGGCGCGCCAGCCGCGGGTCGCGCGTCTGTTGAGCAAGGGACAGCAGGGTCACATAAGCGGTTTGCCAGTCGCCGCGCTGGAAGGCGATTTCAGAGGTGACGAGCTTGTACAGCAGTTCGTCCGTCAGCTCGACCGACGGCAGCGGATCATCGGCCTTCTGCTCGCCAGAACCCGAGCCTGAGACGGGCCTTTTTGGCGAAGTCGGCTTCTTGACGATGGATTCGTCGGCGATGCCCGCGACGGCACTCGGCCCCGAAGCCATGACCGGCTGCGCGGGTTGCATGGTGCTGGTCGCGCACGCGGACAGCAAGATCGGCAGAGTTACAATGAAAAGAGTGTTTTTCAAGGAAGATTCCCGGGTAATCAGGCAGCGTTCATTTTACGCCCAACAAATGCGCTATGCGCATGGGTAATATAGAGGCAAGGGTCCGATTTTCCATCCCTGCGGAGATGCAGTGCGTCGGATCATTAGTGGTATCACGTTTGTCCTTCATCAAATTTGTCTTTCTGCAAAGAGTCGTTTGAGCCATGCCTGAACTCCCCGAAGTAGAAGTTACCCGCCGCGGCGTCGCGCCGCACCTCGAAGGGCGGGTGGTGACGGGCGTCGAATTGCGCCACAGCGGCCTGAGATGGCCTTTTCCTGCCGGCCTGGCTGAGCTGTTGAGCGGCCGGTGCGTCCGCATGACCGGCAGGCGGGGGAAGTACCTGCTGATCGGGTTCGATCACGGCACGCTGATCGTGCATCTCGGCATGTCCGGCCATCTGCGGATATTGCCCAAGGGGACGCCGGCGGAGAAGCACGACCACTTCGACCTCATCCTTGGCGACCATGTGATGCGGATGAACGATCCGCGGCGCTTTGGTGCAGTGCTCTGGCACGGCCGTGGCGAGGGTCTGGTCGATGAGCATGTATTGCTGCGCGGGCTGGGCGTGGAACCGCTGGAGGATGCGTTTACCGCCGAGCTGCTGTACAGGATGACTCGCAAGCGCAGCGCGCCGATCAAGCAAGTGTTGCTGGCCGGCGACATCGTGGTGGGGGTGGGGAATATCTATGCGTCGGAAAGCCTGTTCAAGGCCGGCATCAATCCGCGCACCGCGGCGCACCGCATCGGCCTCGCGCGTTATGAGCGCCTCGCGCAGGCAATCCGCGAAACGCTGGCCGCCGCCATAGAGCAGGGTGGCAGCACGCTGCGCGATTTCATGGCCGCCGACGGTCAGCCGGGCTACTTCCAGCAGAGCTATTTTGTCTACGAGCGCGCCGGCGAGGCCTGCCGCATATGCGGTGAAACCGTGAGGCAGATCAAGCAGGGGCAGCGTTCCACCTTCTATTGCCCAAATTGTCAAAAGTGAGCGTGGGTGCTAGATTCGTACCTATACAGTATTAACTTGGGGAAACTGTGAGCAATCTGGTACAAAAGTTCCAGGAATACAGCAGTTGGCGCAACAGCGTCCTGACAGCGCTTGAGCGCTACAGCGCCTGCGTGCATTCCGTCGATCTTGCCGATGCAGTCATCGACCAGCATTTCTCGCGTCTCAGGGCCCGGCTGACGGACGACAAGCTCTCCATCGCCTTTGTTGCCGAATTTTCACGCGGCAAATCGGAACTGATCAACGCCATCTTTTTCGCCGACTACGGCCAGCGCATCCTGCCGTCCTCCGCCGGCCGCACCACCATGTGTCCGACGGAATTGTTGTATGACGAGACTTTCCCGCCGTCGATCCGCCTGCTGCCGATCGAGACGCGGGCCGAGGCGGCGTCGACCAGCGATTACAAGGACAACAACCATGTGTGGACCGTCCTGCCGCTCGACATCGATTCCGGCGAAGGCATGCTGGAAGCCTTCAAGCAGGTCAGCTTGACCAAGCGCGTTCCCGTCGAGGAGGCGAAGCTCTACGGCCTGTACCATGAGGATGACCCGGACGCCTCGCTGTCCATCGGCGACGACGGCCTGGTGGAGATTTCGCAGTGGCGCCATGCGATCGTGAATTTCCCGCACCCGCTGCTCAAGCAGGGCCTAGTGATCATCGACACGCCTGGCTTGAACGCGATCGGTACCGAACCGGAACTGACACTGAACCTGATCCCGAACGCGCACGCCGTGCTGTTCATCCTGGCTGCGGACACCGGCGTGACGAAGAGCGATATCGAGGTATGGCGCGACCACATCGGCGGCGGACCCGCTCGCCTGGTTGTGCTGAACAAGATCGACAGCATGTGGGACGAGCTGCGTTCCGCGGAAGAGGTCGAAGAACAGATCCAGCGGCAGGTCGACACTGTTGCCCACACGCTCAGCTTGTCGACGCAGCAGGTGTTCCCGATCTCGGCGCAAAAGGGCCTTGTCGGCAAGGTCAATCGCGATGCCGAGCTGTTGGCGAAGAGCCGTCTCCCGGCGTTGGAATCCGCATTGTCCGAAGAGCTGATCCCGAGCAAGCAGGAAATCGTGCGCAACCAGCTGGCGTCCGAGATCGGCGACCTCACCGCCGCCAAGCAGGCCTTGCTGGCTTCGCGCAGCCGCAACGTGGTCGAGCAGCTGGTCGAGCTGAAGAGCCTGCGCGGCAAGAACCACTCCATCATCGAACACATGATGAAGCGCGTGGACCTCGAGAAGAAGGAATTCGACAGCAGCCTGCTCAAGCTGCAGGGAACGCGCGCGGTGTTCACCCGCCTGTCGACTGAGGTCTTTACCAGTCTCGGCATGGATATCCTGAAGGCGGAAATCCGCAACACGCGCGATGCGATGGAGAACAGCAAGTTCTCCGCCGGCATGCGTTCCGCCGTCAAGAACTTCTTCGAGCATGTCCGCGGCAACCTCGTCCGCTCGGGCCAGAAGACCGATGAGATCACCGAAATGATGTCGGTGATGTACCGCAAGTTCTCCACCGAACATGGCCTGGCGTTGTCCGCGCCGATGCCGTTCTCGCTCGAGAAGTATCTCAAGGAGATCGAGCTGATCGAGAGCGTGTACCACAAGCAGTTCGGTGCAGCGGCGATCCTCACCATGCCTCAGGTCCAGCTGATGACCAAGTTCTTTGACTCGATCGCCTCGCGCGTGAAGCAAAGCTTCCTGCAGGCCAACCGCGATGTCGAGGCATGGCTCAAGGTCGTGATGGCGCCGCTTGAAGCGCAGATCTGGGAACACCGCTCGCAGCTGAAGAAGCGCCGGCAGTCGATCGAGCGCATTCACGTCGCCACCGAAAGCCTGGAAGAAAAGGTTCAGGCACTTGAAGCGCTGCATGACGAGATCGAGGTGCAGAAGAAGAGCCTGCTCGCGCTCGAGACCGAGCTCAAGAATGCAATCGATGCGGAGCTGTCCGCACTCAAGGCGGCAGCGTAGATGAAGCGAGTGGCAGGCGCGCCGGCGGAAAGTGCCGGCGCCGGACAGGACTTTTCCGATCCGTCGTTTTCGCAAGCCGTCATCCGCTGGCAAAAGCAGCACGGCCGGCACACCTTGCCCTGGCAGAACACCAGGGATGCCTACCGCATTTGGCTTTCAGAGATCATGCTGCAGCAGACGCAGGTCGCGGCGGTCATTCCGTATTACGCACGTTTCCTCGAAAGTTTCCCCGATGTCGAATCGCTCGCCGCCGCGCCTTCGGAAGAGGTGATGGCGCACTGGAGCGGGCTCGGGTATTACTCGCGCGCCCGCAACCTGCACCGCTGCGCGCAGCAGGTTGTCGCGCAATACAAGGGCGTATTTCCCAGTGACCCCGCATTGCTTGCGGAATTACCTGGAATCGGCCGTTCGACTGCGGCGGCCATCGCGGCCTTCGCTTACGGCGCCCGCGCGGCCATCCTCGACGGCAACGTCAAGCGGGTCTTTGCGCGCGTCTTCGGCATCGAGGGATTTCCCGGATCGAAGCTGGTGGAAGACAAGATGTGGCTGCGTGCCGTCGCGCTCCTTCCGGCAAAGGATATCGAAGCCTACACGCAGGGGCTCATGGATCTCGGTGCGACACTCTGCACGCGCAGCAGTCCCTCATGCAAGACCTGCCCGCTGGCGCAACGCTGCGTTGCGTTCGAGAGCGGGCGCACGCATTTGCTCCCTGAGCGGCGGCCGAAGAAAGCCATCCCGGAGAAATCGACGACGATGCTCGTGATCACGCACGGCCAGCATGTGCTGCTGGAACAGCGTCCTGACACCGGTATCTGGGGCGGGCTGATGTCACTGCCGGAACTTGAGGACTGCGAGCAAGGGATGGAAGAGGCGTTTTCGCTGGCGGCGTCCCCGTTCGGCGAGCCCGAGTCCTTCGAGAAGCTCACGCCGTTTTCGCACGGGTTTACCCACTTCAAGCTGCATGTCTCGCCATACCGGGTGAGGCTGGCCCGGCGCCTGGAGCGCTCCGGGCAGTCGGCGCATGTATGGTACCGAACCGACCTGCTGGCCGATGCGCCGCTGCCGGCGCCGGTGAAGAAGCTCCTGCTCGCCGTGTTCGCGAGCAACGACCTGCTCAGTCGTTGATCCACTCCACCCGGTTTCTGCCCAGCTGCTTGGCCTGGTAAAGCGCCGAATCCGCGCGCGAAATCAGGTCCGTGATCTTCTCGCCGTGCCGGTACTGCGCTACGCCGATCGAGAGTGAAATGTGCTTCTGGGCGAGGATTTTCTGGAAGTCGAGGAAGTGCGCATAAACGCGCAGCCGCTCGGCGTGCATCACCGCGCCCTTGACGTCGGTATCGGGCAGGATCTGCATGAATTCGTCGCCGCCGTAACGGCCGAAGACATCGGTGTCGCGGATGCTGTCGCGCGCTACTCGGGCGAATTCCTTCAGGATGGTATCGCCGACGAGATGGCCGTTGTTGTCGTTGATTTCCTTGAACTTGTCGATGTCGATCAGGCAGATCGTGAACGGGATGCCGCGGCTGTCGGCCTGCAGCTTGGCCTGTTCGAGTTCAGATTGCAGCTGGCGACGGTTGTACAGGCCGGTGAGTTCGTCGCGGACGGATTTTTCTTCGTAGTGTTCAAGCTGGTAGCGCGTCGCGCGCAGCAGTTGCCGCAGGTTCTGGATCTGCTTGCCGACCAGGATCATGCCCGGTAGCGTCAAGGCCAGCACGCACCATTGCGCAAGGTCGGCACGAAAGCCGAAGTCGTAACCTTCGATATGTGCACGCAGGAGGATGATGCCGAGGTAGGCCGCCAGGCAGCCGATGGAGAGCAGGATCAGCGAGGCCGTCGACAGCCGGAATATGCCGAACGAGAACGCGATCAGGATGAACGGCACCAGCGCGATCTGCGTCGCGCGTTCGAGATACGCGACGACCAGCATGATCAGCAGCGACGACACCAGCTGCGGCAGCATGAGGCTGGGTTCCTGGAAGCGCAGGTTGAAGCCGAAGCGGAACACGCTGTAGAACAGCACGACGACCGTGACCACGACCGCGGCGACGCTGGCAAAGGTCACACCGCTGATGAAGCCCTGCCGGTAGAAGATGTACAGGCTGAGCGCATACAGCAGCGAGATGAGGCTGATCGGCGAGATCTGGGGGACGCGGACAGGCTGCATGTTCTTGCGGCGGTTGAGTGACTCTGACCGCATCGTCTCGCGTACTTCGTCCAATAGCATGTGATTAGAACTCATTTCATAAACAGGAAGGCCCGCGCAGGCGGTCTGGACGGATGCAGTGCAAGGCGCGGCGCGCCGCCCAGACTGGGTGTCTGGGCAAGCGTCGCAACGCCGCAATGCGCCGTCCAGACCGCCTGCCCGAAGGGTCCGCACCAGAACGCTCGCTGGACTGCGTTGCGCTCCTTGCACGTAGCCCCGCTACGTGACGCGTCGCGCGCCTTGCCAGCAAACGTTCTGGTGTGAACGCGGGCCTTCCTGTTTATGAAATGAGTTCTATCGCTCAATGGTATGCCGGTGAATGCTTGGGGTTGCGGGGGAGTTTTTGCCGATGCGGCAGTTGACCTGCCATTTATCCTACGAATGGCATGCACCGATTTTGCGCGGTGACAAACTGGCGGTAAAAAATGCGCTGGGGAATGAATCCGCTCACCGGATTCTCGGAAATGTCACACGGCAGGGCGATGTGCGAGATTGTTTTGTTGCCTTTGTTTTAAGACTGTACGATCTTGTGCTGCACTAGATATTGGTGGACGAGAGACAGGCGGCTTTCGGCATCCGACAGTTCCAGCAACTTTTGCCGCGCCTTCAGCGGAATCGGCAGGATTTCGCACCAGCGGTTGGCGACCCAGCTTGCGCTGTCGAGACGGATCGGCCGCGAAAAGGGACTGATGAAATCCGCACCGCGCTCGGCTTGTCCTTTGGCGTCGACGTCTTCGATCACGATCTTCAGCGTCTTTGCACAAGTCACATGAATGTCGCTCGCCGGGATCGGGTTGTCGGGAGCGATGAGCTCGACGCGCGCTTCCAGGCGCTGGTCAGGCAGCACGCGCGTTTCGAGGATGCGGAAGCGCTCGCCGCCCTGCGTGCGCAGCATCATCACGCCAAGGTTCTGCATGTCCCAGCCGGTGATATGCGCGAGGCATCCGACCTCCTCGGGCTCGGCGGCGGTACCGACTTCCTGCCCGCTCTTGATCAATACCACGCCGAAGGGCGCGTCGTTCTTCATGCACTCGCGCACCATGTCGATATAGCGCGCCTCGAACACCTTGAGCGGCAGAATCCCGTCGGGAAACAGGACCGTCTTCAACGGAAACAGCGGCAGCCAGGAATCGGACGCGGACATGGGGAAGCGGAAGGAATGATGTTCAGGTCAGCTCGCGATGCCGCACCAGCACGCGTTCGGATGCACGGAAATGGCGGGCCAGCTGTTCCACCATATAGACGGAGCGATGCTGTCCGCCGGTGCAACCGACGGCCACCGTCAGATAGCTGCGGTTGTCGTTCTTGAACGCCGGCAGCCATTTCTCGACGAAGGTGCGGATGTCGGCGAGCAGTTCGGCTACATGCGCCTGCGCGTCGAGGTAAGCGATCACTGGCTCGTCCCGCCCCGTATAGGGACGCAGGCTGAGGTCGTAATAGGGATTGGGCAGCACACGCACATCGAACACCAGGTCGGCATCCAGCGGCACGCCGAACTTGAATGCGAAGGACTCGAACAACAGCGTCAGCGGTGTGCGCTCGGTCTCGACCAGGTCCTTGATCCAGGCGCGCAGCTTGTTGGCCGACAGGCCGGAGGTGTCGATCACATGACCGATGCCTTCGATCGCCGACAGCATTTCGCGCTCGCGCAGGATGCACTCGGTCAGCGTCGGCTGGTCGCCGTTGGATGGATCGGGGCGGAAGCGGTGCGACAAGGGATGGCTGCGGCGTGTTTCGGAAAAACGCGCGATCAGCGACTCGGTTTTCGCGGTCAGGAACAGGACCTTGATGTCGTGTCCTTCATCCTTCAACTGCTGGATGTCGCCAGGCAGGCTGGACAGGGAATCGGCGCTGCGGGCATCCATCGCTACCGCAAGGGTTTGCGCGCCTTCCTCGAGGCGCGTTTCAACCAGTTGGCGCAGCAATTTGGGCGGCAGGTTATCGACGCAGAAGTAACCGGCGTCTTCGAGTGCATTCAGACCGACGGATTTTCCCGAGCCGGAAATGCCAGTGATGAGGATGATGCGCATAGGCAGTAATCATACCGCAAAGCGAAGCAGAACTATTTCCCTCGCCGGGCACGGCGCGGTGGTACATCGCGTGCATGCCGGATCGTGTTGATGCAGGTCAAACGCGGTCCGGGGCGCGAACCTATGCTGAATGGGCGGCTGCGCCCGATGCCCGGAGCCTGATTCGGCCGTCGTGCGTTGCCGGCGCCCAATGCCCTGTCACTTTCGCACGAGGAGATAAACCATGTCGCTACGTATCAATGATGTTGCGCCGGACTTCAAAGCCATGACTACCCAGGGACCGATCAGTTTCCATGACTGGATCGGCGACAGTTGGGCGATCCTGTTTTCGCATCCGAAGGATTTCACGCCGGTCTGCACCACCGAACTGGGATACATGGCCAAGATCGAACCCGAATTTGCGCAGCGCAACTGCAAGCTGATTGGTCTCAGCGTGGATCCGGTCGAAAGCCACAACGCATGGGCCAAGGATATCGAGGAAACGCAGGGCGCGATGCCGAAGTATCCAATCATCGGCGACAGTGACCTGGCGGTGTCCAAGCTCTACAACATGCTGCCCGCGGAGGAGCCTGGCACGTCGGAAGGACGCACGCCGGCAAACAATGCGACGGTCAGGTCGGTATTCATGATCGGGCCGGACAAGAAGATCAAGCTGATGCTGACCTATCCGATGAGCACAGGCCGCAACTTCGACGAAATCCTGCGGGTGCTGGATTCCATGCAACTGACGATGGAGAAGAAGGTGGCGACGCCGGTGAACTGGAAGCAGGGCGAGGACGTCATCATCCTGGCATCGGTCAGCGACGATGAGGCGAAGACCCTGTTCCCGGAAGGCTGGACGACGGTCAAGCCCTATCTGCGTACAGTCAAGCAGCCGCAGATGGGTGGGCGCACCTGATGATGTGCTCGATGGGGAGTTAGTCGTTCCCCATCGCCTTCTGCTGGCGCTCCATGAATTCCTTGAGCGTGTCGATGCCGCGCAGTTGCAGGATGGTGTTGCGCACCGCGGCTTCCAGCAGCACCGCGAGGTTGCGGCCGGCTTCGACCGGGATGATGACCTTGCGGATCGGCAGGCCGAGGACTTCCTCGGTCTGCGAGTGCAGCGGCAGGCGCTCGTAGTTCTCTTCGAGCGTCTTGCGCCGCACTAGGTGAACAATCAGCTTCAGCCGCATCTTCCGGCGCACCGCGGTCTCGCCGAAGATCGTCTTGATGTCCAGCAGTCCGAGGCCGCGCACTTCCAGCAGGTTCTGCAGCAGCGGCGGGCAACGGCCCTCGATCATATTCGGCGCGATACGCGCGAACTCCACTGCATCGTCCGCCACCAGCCCGTGGTTGCGTGAAATAAGTTCCAGCCCCAGTTCGCTCTTGCCCAGCCCGGACTCGCCGGTGATCAGCACGCCGACGCCAAGCACGTCCATGAACACGCCGTGCATCGTCACCCGCTGCGCCAGCTCTTTGGACAGGTAGACCCGCAAGTAGTCGATGACCTGCGCGGCGGGCAGCGGCGTGGAAAACAGCGGGATGTTGCGCTCGTCGCAGATCTGCAGGATGTAGGGGGGGGTTTCCAGGCCTTGCGCGATGATGAACGCCGGCGGCTCGCCGTTGACCAGTTCTTCGGTCTGGTACTTGCGCGAGGTGGGGGAAAGCTTGTTGTAGTACTGGATTTCCTGATGGCCGAAGACCTGCAGGCGGCCGGGGTGGATCAGGTTCAGGTGGCCGACCTGGTCGGCGGCGGAGCTGGCATCGCCGGAAATGCGGCGTTCACCGCCCTGGAAGCCCGCAAACCAGCCGAGTTGCAGGGCTTCGCGGGTGTCGTCGTAAAGCTGTTGGATCGAGAGGTTGGTTTGCGTGGGCATGGACGGCGCTCATTCAAATAGGAGGAAACGCCCTCCCGAATGAGACCGATTATGCATGCACGCTCGGTTCCCACGCAATAATGCGGGAATGGACCGATGCCGCGTCCGGGTCGGTGGCCAGCTGGTTGCGGAAGTTTTCGTCCGAAAACATCTCCGCCACTTCCGACAGGATCTCGAGGTGCTGCTGGGTCACGTGGTCGGGGATCAGCAGGAACACCAGCAACTTGACCGGTTGGCCGTCCGGCGATTCGAACGGGATCGGCTCCTTCAGACGGACAAAAGCGGCCAATGGCGCTTTCAAGCCCTTGATACGGCCGTGCGGGACGGCAACACCATGTCCCAAGCCGGTCGAGCCGAGGCGTTCGCGGGCAAAGAGGTTGTCCGAAACGACGGAACGCGCAATGCTGCAGTTGTTCTCGAAGATCAATCCCGCCTGCTCGAATGCGCGCTTCTTGCTCGATACCTCGAGGTCCAGCACCACGTTCTTGGCCGACAGGATTTTTGAAAGGTTGGTCATCTTACAAAGCGGTATGCTGCGCCGCACAATTCGTTATTTCGAGACGCATTATAGGCCTCTTGACGGGATGTGCAATGACTTAGCTTAGGGTTGCCGATAGATACTACATTGATAGTAAGCAGGAATCGGTTGCGCATTACTCAATATTTGTCAGCACAACCGCCACTGAACGTGCGCATACCTTGTATCCGCAACTATGACCGTCGTTACGCGATATAGTTTCTTTCTGGAACTGCATACACGGCAAATCTTATCGAATATTGCGGCAAATAAACTCCGGTTATTGCCGCGCATTCCGCATGTTCGAAGGGCGCAACCCGGTGGTGAAATTGGTTCTCCACGGATTGATATCGAGTCCCCCGCGGCGCGTGTAACGGGCATACACCGACAGCTTTTGCGGCTTGCACTGGCGCATGATGTCCATGAAGATCCGCTCCACGCATTGCTCGTGGAATTCGTTGTGGTTGCGGAAACCGATCAGGTACTGCAGCAGGCGTTCCTGGTCGATCTGTGCGCCGACGTAGCGAATTTGCACGCTGCCCCAGTCGGGCTGGCCGGTGACCAGGCAGTTCGATTTCAGCAGGTGCGACAGGAGGGTCTCTTCGACCATCGCTTCTTCGTGGTTCGCTCTCAGCAGTCCGGGATCAGGCGTATAGCTGTCTACTTCGATGTCCAGCCGGTCCAGCAGCAGTCCCTCAAGCTCTCCCATCTCGAGCGAGGAGAAGGCATCGGGCATGGTCAGCTTCACCTGCACCGGCGAGCCGAAACCGTCGGACAGGTCGGTGCGCAGCGTCTCGACCAGCGCTTCGGGCGAGGCCAAGCGCGTCTGATTGAACGAGTTCAGATAGAGCTTGAACGACTTCGACTCGATGATGTTGGGCGAATCGGCCGGCACGGTGAACGTGGCGATCGCGACCTGCGGCTTGCCTCGCAGATTCAGCCAAGACAGCTCGTAAGCATTCCAGATGTCGACACCGAAGAAGGGCAGGGTACCGCCGATGCCGATTTCCTGGCGCTTCTGTTCGCGCGCAATCGGAAAGAGGAGCGAGGGCGCGTATTCGGTCTGGTATGCGGTGGGTTTGCCGAGCGGCGAGGCTTCCGGCTGGTTAGGTGTGGTCATGCGCAGCGTGGCGTTAAGCCAGAAAGGATGATCGAGAGGGCCGTGATGTCATTCAGACAGCGGCCGGCCCGCTCGGTTCGGCCGCTGCAACCTTCTTACAGGAACAGTTTATATACAGGATTGTCGGTCTCGTCCCAATGGCGGTAACCGAGTGTGGAGAGGAAGGTGCGGAACACCTTCATTTCCTTCTTCGGCACTTGCAGGCCGACCAGGATGCGGCCGACGTCGCCGCCCTGGTTCCGATAGTGGAACAGGCTGATGTTCCAGTTCGGCGCCATGCTGTCCAGGAAGCGCATCAGCGCGCCCGGACGTTCTGGAAATTCGAAGCGGTACAGCAGTTCGTCATGTGCGAGCGGACTCTTGCCGCCGACGAGATGGCGCACATGCAGCTTGGCCAGTTCATCATGGGTCAGATCCAGCGTCTTGAAACCGTGCTTTTCGAAGTTCTTCGAGATCTTCTCGGATTCATCGCGCTTCGAGATCTGGATGCCGACGAAGACGTGCGCGACCTTGGCATCGCTGATGCGGTAGTTGAACTCGGTGACATTGCGCGGACCGATCAGTTCGCAGAAACGCTTGAAGCTGCCGCGCTCTTCCGGGATGGTCACGGCAAACAGCGCTTCGCGCGCTTCGCCGACTTCAGCCATCTCGGCGACGAAGCGCAGGCGGTCGAAGTTCATGTTCGCGCCGCTGGTGACGGTGACGAGGCTTTGGCCGTTGATCGGCTTCCTGCCCGCCTTGGCACGTTCGACGTACGCCTTCGCGCCGGCGACCGCCAGTGCGCCCGCCGGTTCGAGGATGCTGCGCGTGTCCTGGAATACGTCCTTGATCGCCGCGCAGACTTCATCGGTATCGACGAGGATGACTTCATCCACGTACTGCTTCGCCAGGCGGAAGGTTTCCTCGCCGGCCAGTTTGACGGCGGTGCCGTCCGAGAACAGGCCGACGTCGGTCAGCGTCACGCGGCGGCCGGTCTTGAGGCTGCGAGCCATCGCATCGGAGTCTGTGGTCTGCACGCCGATGACCTTGATATCGGGACGCACGGCCTTGACATAGGCGGCCACGCCGGCAACCAGGCCGCCGCCACCGATCGCACAGAAGATCGCATGGATCGGCTCCGAATGCTGGCGCAGGATCTCCATGCCGATCGTGCCCTGGCCGGCGATGACGTACGGGTCGTCGAAGGGGTGGACAAAGGTCAGCTTGAGTTTCTTTTCCAGTGTCAGCGCGTGGTTGTACGCGTCGGTGTAGGAATCGCCGAACAGCACGACCTCGCCGCCGCGCGCCCGTACCGCCTCCATCTTTACGGGAGGCGTGGTGGTGGGCATCACGATGACGGCGCGGCAGCCAAGCCGGGACGCAGAGAGTGCCACACCCTGTGCATGGTTGCCGGCCGACGCGCAGATCACGCCGCGCTTGAGCTGGGCCGGCGTCAAGTGCGCCATCTTGTTATAGGCGCCACGCAGCTTGAAGCTGAATACGCTCTGGATGTCTTCGCGCTTGAGGTAGATGCGGTTGTCCATGCGCTGCGACAGCGTGGGCGCGAGTTCGAGCGGCGATTCGACCGCGACGTCATAGACACGGGCGGTCAGGATTTTCTGTAGATAGTCGGTTGTCATAGCGAGATAGTCGGCTGCACGCATTCCCCATTGCGCATGCAGCCCGCCATTATAATGGACGGCCCCGGCGAATCTTCCATGCCCGCCTGGTGTTGGTTATATATCTGATATGCGCCGCCTTCGCTTGACGCGGCTCCCACTATCCAATCAATGATCGAAACTGCAATCCGCTGGCTGCTCGGCGTACTGGCCATTCCCGATGTCGGGCTGACATCGGTTTTCTTGATCAGCATCGTCTCCGCCACCTTGCTTCCTCTTGGGTCCGAACCGGCCGTTTTTGCCGTCATCAAGGCCAACGGTGCCCTGTTCTGGCCGGCCATCGGCGTGGCCACGGTCGGCAACACGATCGGCGGCGCCATCGATTACTGGATGGGGTACGGTGCCAAACAGGCATTCGCGAAGGAGCGTGAAACCCGCTGGTTCAGCTGGCTGCAGCGCTTCGGCGCGAAGGCGATGCTGGTGTCCTGGCTGCCCGGCGTCGGCGACCCGCTCTGCACGCTGGGCGGATGGCTGAAACTGCCGTTCTGGCCCTGCATTGTCTATATGGCCATCGGCAAATTCCTGCGCTACTTTACGATGACCACGCTGCTCCTGTTCGTACCCGACGGCTTCTGGCGCTCTCTCGTCAATCTGCTCTAATGTTGTGAAATTGGCATCATTGCGGTGTCGATCGCGCCGATTAGAGGCGAATTTGCCGCATTTGGCCGTATGGGAAGTAAGGCTGTTGCCGCCTGGTGCAATGCAATAAGCTAAAATGCCCCTTTAAGGGTCTGTCTTGACATTCTGATGAACGCCCCCGCACAAATCCACGCTCTGCTTTCCGACGCGCCCAGCGACATTGTTCCGACCCGCCTGCGCGAGATCCCGTACAACTACACCTCGTTTTCCGACCGCGAAATCGTCATACGCCTGCTGGGCGAGGAGTCCTGGCGCATCCTGGACGAACTGCGCAGCGAACGCCAGACCGGCCGCTCCGCGCGCATGCTGTACGAAGTACTGGGCGACATCTGGGTGGTGCGGCGCAATCCGTACCTGCAGGACGACATGCTGGACAATCCGAAGCGGCGCCAGGCGCTGGTCGATGCGCTCAACCACCGCCTGACGGAAGTCGAGAAGCGCCGCCTAGAGACCGAGCTGGCGGAAGCCGGTGACCCGCAGGCCCGCCGTCGCAGCGCCAATGTCGAAGTGCTGGTCAAGGCCGCGCGCAAGGCAGTCGCCGACTTCGGCGAGGAGTTCCGCAAGACTTACGACCTGCGTAAGCGTGCAACGAAGGAGCTCAGCCGCTATACCGCCAAGGACAACATCAAGTTCGACGGACTGTCTCGCGTCTCGCACGTGACCGACGCGACCGACTGGCGTGTCGAATACCCGTTCGTCGTGCTGACGCCGGACAGCGAAGACGAGATGGCCGGCCTGGTCAAGGCCTGTATCGAGCTCGGTCTGACCATCATTCCGCGTGGAGGCGGTACCGGCTACACCGGCGGCGCAGTTCCACTCACACCACTGTCGGCCGTCATCAATACCGAAAAGCTGGAACAACTCGGTCAAGTCGAAATGACCATGCTGCCGGGTGTCGATCGTGAATACGCGACGATTTACTCCGGAGCAGGCGTGGTCACCAAGCGCGTCTCCGACGCCGCCGAAAAGGCAGGCTTCGTGTTTGCCGTAGATCCGACTTCTGCCGAGGCCTCCTGCATCGGCGGCAACATCGCAATGAACGCCGGCGGCAAGAAGGCTGTCTTGTGGGGTACCGCGCTCGACAATTTGGCAAGCTGGCGCATGGTCGACCCCAACGGCGACTGGCTGGAAGTCACCCGCCTCGAGCATAACCTCGGCAAGATCCACGACGCGCCTGTGGCGAAATTCAAGCTGGAGTGGACGCACCCGGCCGACAAGGGCAAGAGCAACAAGCCGTTCAAGACAGAATACCTGGATATCGAAGGCCGTC
>Ga0196972_1000221_pt1 | contig 41344 bp, 44 predicted proteins | sample S1v_2013CmetaG_FD_148618 | JGI IMG/M metagenome (GOLD analysis project Ga0196972, IMG submission 148618) | Soil microbial communities from Anza Borrego desert, Southern California, United States - S1+v_20-13C | ecosystem: Environmental > Terrestrial > Soil > Desert | place: USA: California...
GGCGGTGGCGGCAAGCAGGCCGCCGGCGCCGTCGCGGTCGAAGGAGATGGTGGCCAGGACGGAGCCCAAGCCGGTGAGCAAGCCGGTCAATCCGGTGGCCACGCCCGGCGGCGACGAATGGGAAGAGTTCTGATGGCGGCTGTCGGCACATGTGCAGCATGCGATCGGCAGCCGGTTTCGCCGCTCTGGCGGAACGATAAGTATCAAAGTTTTTAGTATAGGGGAGGAAATATGGACTTGTTACGTAACTGGCGCATCGGAGTACGCTTGCTAGTCGGTTTCGGCGTCATTCTGGCTGTCCTGGTCGTCTTGCTGGCCGCAGGCAGTTTCGTCGCGGCCAGCAATCAGGACAAGCTCGTGAACGGCCTGACCGGCGCCAACGGCAAAGTGATATTAGCGACGAAGATGAAGAGCGCCTTGCTCGAAAGCGGCATCGCAATGCGTAACATCGGCATTCAATCCGATGTGAGCGCGATGCAAAAGGAGGAAGCGAAAGTCAAGGCCAAAGCAAAGGAATATGCGGAGGCGCGCGACAAGCTGGTAGCTGCCGGCCTGAACGATGCGGAGAGCAAGATCCTGGCGGAAATCACGCGTCTGGACAAGGAAACCGAGGCGCCGTTCAAGGAGGCGATCGGTCAGGCGCTTGCATTCAACAGCGAAGGGGCCGCCAAGGTCATTTCCTCGCGTATCGATCCTTTGAATCAGCAGGCCTTGATCGAGCTCGACAAATTGATCGATGCGCAGCAGGCGGCCGCCAAGGTGGTGCTGGAGGATGTGGTTGCTGAAGGACGCCGCGGCAATTTTCTGCTGATGACGATCGGTCTCGTGACGATCGCTTGCGGCATATTCTTCGCCTGGATGCTCACGCGCAGCATTACCACGCCGCTGCAGGATGCCGTGGGCGTCGCGCGCAAGGTCGCCTCGGGCGAGCTGGATGCGCAAGTCAGCGTCGAGGGCAAGGATGAAGTCGGCGAATTGCTGCAAGCGCTCAAGGATATGACCGACAGCTTGCTGAAGATCGTGGGTGAAGTGCGCATGAGCACGGAGACGATCACTGTGGCGTCGCAAGAGATTGCCTCGGGCAATGCGGACCTGTCGGCGCGCACGGAGTCGCAAGCCAGTTCGTTGGAGGAGACGGCGTCGTCGATGGAAGAATTGACGACGACGGTCAAACAGAACGCGGACAACGCGCGCCAGGCGAACCAGCTGGTGGTGTCGGCATCGGAGCACGCGACCAAGGGCGGCGAGGTGGTGGGGCACGTGGTCGAGACGATGGGCTCGATCAAGGAAAGCTCGCGCAAGATCTCGGACATCATCGGCGTGATCGACGGCATCGCGTTCCAGACCAACATCCTGGCGCTCAACGCGGCGGTGGAGGCTGCGCGAGCGGGCGAGCAGGGCCGAGGCTTCGCGGTGGTGGCGGCGGAAGTGAGGAACCTGGCGCAGCGTTCGGCGAACGCGGCGAAGGAGATCAAGGCCTTGATCGTGGACTCGGTGGAGAAGGTCGATGCCGGCGGCAAGCTGGTGGACGAGGCGGGCAGGACGATGGAAGAGATTGTGACGTCGGTCAAGCATGTGGCCGACATCATGGGCGAGATCACGGCGGCCAGCCAGGAGCAGAGCTCGGGGATCGAAGAAGTGAACCGTGCGATCGCGCAGATGGACGAGATGACGCAGCAGAACGCGGCGCTGGTGGAAGAGGCGGCGGCGGCGGCCGAGAGCATGCAGGAGCAGGCGGCGGCGCTGGCGCAGGCGGTGGCGGTGTTCAAGCTGGGGGCGGCGGAGCAGGCGTTGCAGATGCAGCTGGGGCAGGCGCGGACGGCGAACGCGGTGTCGGCACCGATGGCGGAAGCGCCGCGGGCGGTGGCGGCAAGCAGGCCGCCGGCGCCGTCGCGGTCGAAGGAGATGGTGGCCAGGACGGAGCCCAAGCCGGTGAGCAAGCCGGTCAATCCGGTGGCCACGCCCGGCGGCGACGAATGGGAAGAATTCTGATTCGGAACAGCGGCGGCCGTGTCGGCCTTCGATGACGGGAAAAGATGGACATGGCATTGGCGAGACAACACAGGCCGGATGGAACGAAGGAATTTCCCTTCACGCAGCAGGACTTCGAGCGCGTCCGGGCGCTGATCTACAAGCGCGCCGGCATCGCGCTCGCGGACAGCAAGCAGGAGATGGTGTACAGCCGTCTTGCGCGCCGGCTGCGCGCGACCGGGATCAAGTCGTTCGTGCATTATCTGGACGATCTCGAGAACACCCCGGATAGCCAGGAATGGGAAGCCTTCACCAATGCGCTGACGACCAACCTGACCTCGTTCTTCCGGGAGGCGCACCACTTTCCCATCCTTGCCGAACATGTGAAGAAGCTGACCGGACCGATCGAAATCTGGTGCTGTGCCAGTTCCACCGGAGAGGAGCCTTATTCGATTGCGATGACCTTGTGCGAAGTGTTCAATACGCTGACGCCGCCGGCCCATGTCGTCGCGACGGATATCGATACCAACGTGCTGAATACGGCGGCCAACGGCGTTTATCCGATCGAACGGCTGGACAAAATGGAGCCGGGGCGCGCCAAGAGGTTCTTCCTGCGCGGCAAGGGCGGCCAGGAAGGATACGTGCGGGTGAGACCGGAGCTGCGTCAGATGATCACGTTCAAGCAGTTGAATCTGTTGTCGAGCGATTGGCCCGTTTCCGGCCAGTTCGATGCGATCTTCTGCCGCAATGTCATGATTTACTTCGATAAGCCGACTCAGGGACGGATACTCGAACGGTTCGCGCCGATGATGAAGCCCGACGCCTTGCTGTTTGCCGGGCACTCGGAGAATTTTCTCTACGTTTCCAATGCATTCAAGCTGCGCGGGAAGACGGTGTACGAGTTGAACCATGGCGGTGCACCGCACCACCGTCACCTTACGCAAGGCATGAGGCACAAGCCATGAGCCACGTACTCGAAGAGCATTTTGCAACCAATGTCTATTACGACCGGACCTTCGACCGCGACGCGGCGAAGATCCTGCCGGGCGAGTACTACTTCACCGGCAAGGACATGCTGATCGTCACGGTGCTGGGCTCCTGTGTCGCGGCCTGCATCCGCGACCGTGTTTCCGGCATCGGCGGCATGAACCACTTCATGCTGCCCGACAGCGGCGACGGCGACAGCCCGATTTCGGCATCGATGCGTTACGGCACCTACGCGATGGAAGTGCTGATCAACGACCTCTTGAAGGCGGGCGCCAAGCGTGAAAATCTCGAGGCCAAGGTATTCGGCGGCGGCAACGTCCTGCGCGGCTTCATCGCGATCAACGTCGGGGAACGCAATGCGCAATTCGTGCGCGATTACCTGAAGGCGGAGAACATCCGGATCACGGCGGAAGACCTCAACGATGTCCACCCGCGCAAAGTTTACTTTTTTCCGCGAACCGGTAAAGTGCTTGTAAAGAAACTAAAACAGCTGAACAACAATACGCTGGTAAATCGGGAGCAGGACTACGCGCAGCGTCTGCGTACGAGTACCGTCAGCGGCGACGTCGAACTTTTCTGAAAGGCGGCGGGCGTCGAGGGAGAGGGCCCGATAAAGGTAAAGCACCATGACTATCAAGGTATTAATCGTCGACGATTCGGCGCTGATCCGCAGCGTGATGACCGAGATCGTCAGCAGCCAGCGCGACATGCAGGTGGTCGGCGTGGCGCCGGATCCGATCGTGGCGCGCGAACTGATCAAGCAGACCAATCCCGATGTGCTCACGCTCGACGTCGAGATGCCGCGCATGGACGGTCTCGACTTCCTGGAAAAGCTGATGCGCCTGCGCCCGATGCCGGTGGTGATGGTGTCGTCGCTGACCGAGCGCGGGTCGGAAATCACGTTGCGGGCATTGGAGCTCGGCGCCGTCGATTTCGTCACCAAGCCGAAGCTGTCGATCCAGAGCGGGATGCGCGAGTATACCGACCTGATCGCCGACAAGATACGCGCGGCGGCCGTGGCGCGCATCAAGCCGCGCCAGGCGCCGGCGCAGGATCCGGCGAGATCGGGCGGCGATCACAGCCTGCCGATGATCCGCAATCCGCTGACCAGTAGCGAAAAGCTGATCATCATCGGCGCCTCCACCGGCGGCACCGAAGCGATCAAGGATTTCCTGATGCAGATGCCGTCGGATTGCCCCGGCATTCTGATCACCCAGCATATGCCGGAAGGTTTCACCCGGTCGTTCGCCAAACGGCTCGATGGTTTGTGCAAGATCGCGGTCCTGGAGGCGGCGGGCGGCGAGCGCGTCCTGCCGGGCCATGCGTATATCGCGCCCGGGCACTCCCACCTGTTGCTGGCGCGCAGCGGCGCAAACTACGTCACCCAGCTCGAACAGAGCCCGCCGGTCAATCGGCACCGGCCGTCGGTTGATGTCTTGTTCAATTCGGCGGCTTCTTGCGCCGGCAAGAACGCGGTCGGGGTGATCCTGACCGGCATGGGCAAGGACGGCGCCCTGGGGATGCTGGAAATGAAGAAGGCGGGCGCATACAACTTCGCGCAGGACGAGGCGAGCTGCGTTGTGTTCGGCATGCCGCGCGAGGCGATCGCCGTCGGGGCAACGCACGAGGTCGGGCCTCTGCAAGCGTTGCCCGGGATGGTGTTGAATTATTTGGCGACCCATAGCAGCCGCGCCTTGCGTGTTTGATGGCGATCTGCGGCCGCATAGTCCGTGCGCCGCTTCGGCTGGCGGGGGGGCAATGAAGATGTAAATCGGAAACAAAGAACGGTTTTGTCTCGGCTTTGATTTAGCGCAAACTGTTCTTCAGTGCATAATAGCGTTACATGGCACCGACTTCGCGTCGGAGGAGATACGGAACCGATGATACGGATAGTAGCGGTTAAGGGACTCAATGGAGTAATTCATGGCTGATCCGAATACTAAATTTTTGGTCGTTGACGACTTCTCGACGATGCGCCGCATCGTACGGAATCTGCTGAAGGAACTGGGTTACTCGAACGTCGACGAGGCGGAAGACGGCTCGATGGCGCTTTCCAAGCTGCGTAGCGAACAATTCGACTTCGTCATTTCCGACTGGAACATGCCGGTGATGGACGGCCTGACGATGCTGCAGAATATCCGTTCCGACCCCAATCTCGCGAAGTTGCCGGTGTTGATGGTGACGGCCGAGGCGAAGAAGGAAAATATCATCGCGGCGGCGCAGGCAGGTGCGAACGGTTACGTGGTCAAGCCGTTTACGGCGGCGACTCTCGATGAAAAGCTGACGAAGATCTTTGAAAAGCTGGGAGCCTGACGTGAATAGGCAGGTTCCGGAGCAGCCGGAAAACCAGGCGCAGCAACCGTCGGCCGGCGGCGAGCGCGGCATGCACGACGACATGTTGATTCGCGTCGGGCAGATGACGCGCAATCTGCATGAAAGCTTGCGCGGGTTGGGCTTCGACAAGCTGCTGGCGCGCGCGGCGCACGACATTCCGGACGCGCGGGATCGTCTCGATTATGTCGCCAAGATGACCGAGCAGGCGGCACAGCGCGTGCTGAATGCGACCGACGCGGCGGGCCCGCTGCAAGGGCAGATCGAGGCGGGGGCGAAGGATATCGGCGCGGCCTGGAAGGCAGCGATGGATGCTCCGTTCTCCGAAGAACGGTACCGGGCGCTGGCGATGCGCACGGTGCAGTATCTCGAGGCGACGTCGGCGGCGAGCAGCGCGACCAAGCAGCATCTGATGGATATCATGATGGCCCAGGATTTCCAGGATTTGACGGGCCAGGTGATCACGAGGGTGACCGATATCGCGCACAGCATCGAACAGCAGCTGTTGCAGCTCCTGATCGATTATTCGCCGGCGGACATCAGGCGCGAAACGGGCAACAGTCTCATGAACGGCCCCCAGATCAATCCGAACGCCAGCCCCGACGTGGTCGCCAACCAGAGTCAGGTAGACGATCTGCTCGACAGCCTTGGTTTTTGACCTCTTATTCATTCGTGCCCACCCGAGCATCGGGCGATTTTCACTTCCGGACAGCCGACCCTCTCATGGATGACGCAAAATTCCTCGTTCGCGAACCCTTGCTCGATCCCAAGGAGCGGATGTTCGGGTACGAGTTGAAATGGCAGGGGTTGTCGGGCGACGACAATGCCTTGGCATCGTTCATCGCGGCCGAGGCCGGCAGCGGACAAGCCGAGTGCGGCTTGGGGGACGGCAAGCTCTTCTTGCAAGCGAATCTGGCGGCGCTGGAGCCGGCGACGCTAGCGGCATTGCCGCCGCAAAACGTCATTTTCTGTGTCAGTGCCGCCGAGCTTGTCAAGCCGGAGGTCGACGCCGCCGCCAAGTCGCTCCGGCAGGCCGGTTTCGGCATCGCCGGCAAGTACGGCGAACTGGTCGGACAGGACAAATCGCTCCTGGCGCTGGTCACGCATGTGGAAATCGATGCCGGCACGGTCAATCAAGCGACCCTGGGCAAGCTGGCCGCCGTATTGAAACAGGCTTCGATACAGCTCGTGGTGCGCAACGTCCATAGCTGGCCGGAATTCGATGCCTGCGCCTCGCTCGGCCTGAATGCCTTCGTCGGCGACTTTTACCTCGACGCGCGTCCCGGCGTGCAGGTCAAGGGCTTGAATCCCGCCCAGACCATCATCCTGCATCTGATGCAGCTCGTGAAGCAGAACGCCGACATCCGCCAGCTGGAGGATGTCCTGCGCCGCGATGCCGCAATCTCCTACAAGCTGCTGCGTTACATCAATTCGGTCGGCTTCGGCCTCGGCGCGGAAATCCAGTCGCTGCGGCACGCGGTCACGATGCTCGGCTATTCGCCGCTCTACCGCTGGTTGTCGCTGCTGCTGGCGACCGCGAGCAGCGGCGGCCATGCGCCGGCGCTGATGCAGACCGCCGTCATTCGCGGCCGCTTCGCCGAGCTGCTCGGTCAGGATTTCCTGCCGAAGAACGAGGCGGAAAACCTGTTCGTCGCCGGCATGTTTTCCCTGCTCGACAGGCTGCTCGGCCTGCCGATGGAGCAGGTGCTGGAGAGCATCCAGCTGTCGGACGCGGTGTCCGAAGCGTTGCTGACGCGCGGCGGCATGTTCGGCCCGTTCCTGGCCTTGGCCGAGGCTTGCGAGCGCGGCACGACGCCGATCGAGCCGCTGGCCGACTCGATGTTCCTCAGCGCCAACCGTATCAACGAGGCGCATCTGGCCGCGCTGGCCTGGGCCCAGGCATTGCAACTCTGACGGCGCTCGGCTCGTCGCCGGCGACTCCGCCTCCGTGCCGGAGCGGGTCTCGAAAAAGCGGGACCTTTTCATACTTATTCCCCTGATGACCATGCTGTCTTACGGTCAATAATCGTTCCTGATAGTGCCTCATGGCGTCCTTCGGACGCGGCACGGCCTGATAGGAGCGGCAATGGCCGAAGACAGCGATCTCGAACGAACCGAACCAGCCTCACCCCGGCGCCTCGAACAGGCGCGCGAGGAAGGCGACGTTCCGCGTTCGCGGGAACTGGCCAACTGCACCGTCCTGGTCGCCGCCTGCGCCTGCTATTGGTTCACGGGCGACAACCTGATCCGGCAGTTCGATCGCTTCCTGGTGTCCGGATTGGCGTTCGATCGGGCGCATGCCTTCGATTTCAACCTGCTGGTGGCGCATCTCGCCTTCAATCTGAAGGAGATCGCCATCGCATTCGCGCCGGTCGCCTTGCTGCTGATGATCGTCGCCGTTGGCTCCCCTTTGCTGATCGGCGGCTGGCTGTTCAGCACCAAGGCGCTGGCGCCGAATTTCACGCGCATGAATCCGATGAGCGGCATCGGCAACATGTTTTCCTCGCGTTCCCTGGTCGAACTCGGGAAGGCGATCGCCAAGGCCGGCTTGGTCGGCATGATCGCCTGGATGGTCATCGAACACCAGATGGAGGCGGTCCTGGGCCTCGGCGTCGAACCCGTGAAGAGCGGCAGCGCCCATCTGGCGCACCTGCTGTTGACCAGCTTCATCGCGATCGCCAGCGGCCTGGTGGTGATCGCGATCATCGACGTGCCTTACGTGCTGTGGCATTACGCCAACAAGCTGAAGATGACGCGCGAAGAGGTGCGCCAGGAAGCCAAGGAATCGGACGGCAATCCCGAAATCAAGGCCAAGATCCGCCAGCAGCAGCGCGAGATGGCGAAGCGCCGCATGATGGCCGAGGTGCCGAATGCCGACGTTGTCGTCACCAACCCGACGCACTATGCCGTCGCGCTCAAATACGCGGAAGGCAAGATGCGGGCGCCGACGGTGGTGGCGAAGGGTGCGGACGAGGTCGCAGCCAAGATCCGCGAGATCGCCGCCGACAATAAAGTGCCGCTGCTCGAGGCGCCGCCGCTGGCGCGCGCCTTGTACCGCCACACCGAACTCGGCGACGAGATCCCGGAAGCCTTGTACACGGCGGTGGCCGAAGTGCTCGCCTATATCTTCCAACTGCGCGTCTATCGCGAACGCGGCGGCGTCCGGCCCGAGGAGCCGACCGATCTCATGGTGCCGCCGCAGCTCGATCCCCTGAATGCCGCCGGGCAGCAAACCCGGGCGGCCGTCGAACCTAGGTTGATGCAATGAACAGCTTGCGACTCCCTCTCTGGCTGACCGGCCCCAATTCCAAGGCGCTGGCAGCGCCGATTCTCATCATCGTCATGCTGTCGATGATGGTGCTGCCGCTGCCGGCGTTCATCCTCGACCTGTTTTTCAGCTTCAATATCGCGCTCGCGATCATCGTGCTGCTGACCAGCCTGTACACGGTCAAGCCGCTCGATTTCATGGTATTCCCGGCCGTGCTGCTGATGTCGACGATGCTGCGCCTGTCGCTCAACGTGGCCTCGACGCGCGTGGTGCTGACCGAAGGCCATACCGGCCCCGATGCGGCCGGCAAGGTGATCGAAGCCTTCGGCCACTTCCTGATCGGCGGCAACTACACCGTCGGCATCGTCGTGTTCACGATCCTGACCATCATCAACTTCGTGGTCGTCACCAAGGGCGCGGGCCGCATCGCCGAAGTCGGCGCGCGTTTCGCCTTGGACGCGATGCCGGGCAAGCAGATGGCGATCGATGCCGACCTCAACGCCGGCCTGATCGGCGAGCAGGAAGCGCGCAGCCGGCGCAAGGAAGTCGCCCAGGAAGCCGAGTTCTACGGCGCGATGGACGGTGCTTCCAAATACGTGCGCGGCGACGCCGTGGCCGGCATCATCATCATCATCGTCAACATCGTCGGCGGCCTGATCGTCGGCATGGTGCAGCACGATCTCGAATTTTCCACGGCCTTGAAGAATTACACGCTGCTGGCGATCGGCGACGGCCTGGTGGCCCAGGTTCCGTCGCTCGTGATTTCGACCGCGGCCGGCGTGGTCGTCTCGCGCGTGGTCGGCGAGCAGGATATCGGCGGCCAGCTGGTTGGGCAGCTTTTCGCCAAGCCGGAGGTACTGTACATCACCGCTGCCATCGTCGGCGGCATGGGCCTTATCCCCGGGATGCCGCACATCCCTTTCTTCGTGCTGGCCGCCATCTTGGGCGGTGCTGCTTACGCGATGAAGCGCCGTACCGAACAGGCGGCGGCCGAGCCCACGCCCGAGGCCGTGGCCGCGGCGAGCGCGGCGGCGGCGGCGGCCCCGGAAATGGAAGAGGCGACCTGGGAAGACATCGTTCCGGTCGATACGCTCGGCCTGGAAGTCGGCTACCGGCTGATTCCCCTGGTCGACAAGGGGCAGGGCGGCGAGCTGCTGCGCCGGATCAAGGGCATACGCAAGAAATTCGCGCAGGAGGTCGGCTTCCTGTCGCCGCCGGTGCATATCCGCGACAACCTCGAGCTGCGGCCCACGGCGTATCGCATCACGCTCAAGGGCGTCGAAGTCGGTTCCGGCGAGGCGCATGTCGGCCAATTCCTCGCCATCAATCCCGGCATGGTCAGCGGCAGCCTGCCCGGCACCCCGACCTCGGATCCGGCGTTCGGCTTGCCGGCGACCTGGGTCGATGCCGCCATGCGCGAGCAGGCGCAAACGATGGGATACACCGTGGTCGACGCCGGCACCGTCGTCGCCACCCACCTGAACCACCTGATCACGATGCATGCCGCCGAATTGCTGGGACGCCAGGAAGTCCAGCAATTGCTCGACCACCTGTCGAAGGAATCGCCGCGGCTGGTCGAAGACCTCGTGCCGAAGATGCTGTCGCTGTCCACGCTGCAGAAAGTGCTGCAAAACCTCCTGATCGAAGGCGTGCATATCCGCGACATGCGCACCATCATCGAGACGCTGGCCGAGTACGCGCCGCAGATGCAGGATGCCAACGACTTGACGGCGCAGGTGCGCGTGGCGCTCGGCCGCGCCATCGTCCAGCAGATTTTCCCGGGAACGAACGAGCTGTCGGTGATGACGCTCGACAACCGTCTCGAACGCCTGCTGATGCAAGCCTTGCACGCTGGCGGCGCCGATGGCGGCGGCATCGAGCCCGGCCTCGCCGACACGATCGCCGCCCAGGCCCAGCAAGCCGCGCGCAACCAGGAGCAGATGGGATTGACGCCGGTACTGCTGGTGCCGGGACAGCTGCGTCCGCTGCTGGCGCGCTTCCTGCGCCGCACCGTGCCGCAGTTGAAGGTCCTGTCGCACAGCGAGATACCCGATTCCAAGAACATTAGAGTGACCAGCCTAGTTGGAGGCCAAGCATGAACGTAAGAAAATTCACAGCCCGCACCTCGCGCGAGGCGATGTGGATGGTGCGCGAAGCGCTCGGCGCCGACGCCGTGATCCTGTCGTCGCGCACCGTCAACGGCGTCGTCGAAATCCTGGCGCTGGCGGCCGAAGACATGGCATCCCTATCGGAACCGGCCGCAGACAAGCCGCAGATCTCCGAATCGACGCTCTCGGCCCTGGCGCCCAAGCGGCGGACGGAAAGCGCGCAGGCGCTGCAGAGCGCGCAGAGCTTGCGCGCGCCGGAGCCCGAGCGCGACCGCGAACCCAGCCGGGCCGAGCTGGCGGAGGTCATGAACGAGATCCGCTCGATGCGCGGCATGCTCGAGTCGCAGCTGGCCGAGCTGTCCTGGAGCAGCCAGCAAAAGCGCCAGCCGGCGAAATCGGCCGCATTGCGCGAAATGCTGGCCGCCGGCTTTTCCGCCAGCTTGTCGCGCTACCTGACCGAGAAGCTGCCGGCTACCTGCACGGCGGAAGAGGGCACGAACTGGATCAAGTCGGTATTGGCCCGCAATCTGTCGGTCGTGACCGACGAGAGCGAGATTCTCGATCGCGGCGGCGTGTTTGCCCTGGTCGGCCCGACCGGCGTTGGCAAGACGACAACGACGGCGAAGCTTGCCGCGCGCTGCGTGATGCGCCACGGCCCCGGCAAGCTGGCCTTGATCACGACCGACGGTTACCGTATCGGCGGTTACGAGCAGTTGCGGATCTACGGCAAGATCCTCGGCGTCATGGTGCATTCGGTCAAGGATGAATCCGACCTGCGCATCGCGCTCGACGAGTTGCGCGGCAAGCACACCGTGCTGATCGATACCGTCGGCATGAGCCAGCGCGATCAGATGGTGGCGGAGCAGATCGCGATGCTGTCCGGCGCAGACCGCAACGTCAAGCGCTTGCTTTGCCTGGCCGCGACTTCGACCGGCGAGACGCTCAACGAAGTGGTCCGCTCCTATCAGGGCGACGGCGGCCTGGCGGGTTGCATCGTGACCAAGCTGGACGAGGCCGCGACGGTCGGCGCGGCGCTGGATGTAGTCATTCGGCAGAAATTGAATCTATACTATATTGCAAATGGTCAACGAGTCCCCGAGGATCTGCACGTCCCCAACCAGCAATACCTGATCGAACGCGCGTTCAAGCTCAAACGCGAAACCGCGCCGTTCCAGTTCCAGGATGCCGAATTGCCGCTGGTGATGGCCAATACGGCCAAGGCGATGAATGACAAATCTCTGCGCGGGGTGGCTCTTGGCTAGTTTCGATTTTGACCAGGCCGAAGGCCTGCGGCGGATGCTCGCGGGGCCGAAGCCGAGGATCGTCACATTTTTGTCGGCCATACCGACCGAAGAGAAAAATGCGACGCTGGTGAATTTGAGCGCCTCGCTGGCGCGCGCCGGCAGCGAAGTCTTGCTGCTCGATGCTTGCCCCGGCGGGCGCGGCGTGGCGGCGCGACTCGATGTGCCCAATGCGGCGACCTTGCTGGAAGTCGCGCGCCAGGAACGCGGGCAGGCGCAGGTGGTGCAGGCGACGCAGGAAGGTTTCGGCCTGGCGATGCTGGCGCGCGGTCCGGTGCGTGCGTTGCCGAAGGATGCCGCCCAATTGCGCCGCTTGTCGAACAGCTTTGGCGCGTTGAGCAGGCAGACCGACATCATGCTGATCGATGCGGAGCTGTGCGAGGACGACGGTTTTCCGTTGCCGGCCATGGGCGGCGGCGACATCGTCGTGCAGGTGCGGAATTCGGCGGCGTCGATCAAGGAAGCCTATGCGCTCGTCAAGCGCTTGAATGCGCAGCTCGGCCGGCGGCCGTTCGGCGTGCTGGTGACCGGCGCCGGCGAGAGCGAGGCCAAGAGAGTGTTCGACAACATGGCGCAGGCGGCGAGCCGTTATCTCGCGGTGCAGTTGCATTCGCTGGGATCGGTGCCTGCCGACGAGCATGTGAAGCGTGCCGCCCGGCTCGGACGTACCGTGGTCGATGCCTTCCCGCTGGCGGGAGCGTCGGTGGCATTTAGGCAGTTGGCGGGGCGCGTCGCCGCGGCGAATGATCCCGGGCGTAGAATGCAGGGCGCGACGGCGGGCGGGGCATAGAACGCGCCAGCCTCGCTTATTTGAACAGGATGAGAAGGGCGAGGGACTGAGCGCGGCCGGGCGCCGGCGTCGGCTTGAACCAGAAATTTATGTATAACGCCCAGGGAAAATCCGACAAGAACCACCTGCTGACCGAGCACGCGCCGCTCGTCAAGAAGCTCGCGCACCAATTGAAGGCGAAGTTGCCGCCCAGCGTCGAGGTCGACGATCTGATCCAGGCCGGCATGATCGGCCTGCTCGACGCCATCAGCCGCTACGAAGACAACCACGGCGCCCAGTTCGAGACCTATGCCGTCCAGCGCATCCGCGGCGCCATGCTGGACGAATTGCGCAGCAGCGACTGGCTGCCGCGCAGCGTTCGCCAGAACATGCGCAAGGTCGAAGAGGCGATGAACCTGCTGCAGCAGCGTCTCGGCCGTCCACCCCAGGAAAGCGAAGTCGCGCGCCAGCTCAAGATGTCGCTCGCCGAATACCAGGATCTGCTGACCGAAGGCGGCGGCCACCAGCTCGTCTATTACGAGGATTTCCACGACGGCGACGAGCACGAGCATTTTCTCGACCGCTATTGCGCCGATCTCACCAGCGATCCGCTGCAAGCCTTGCTGAACAGCGGCTTCCGGGCCGCCGTCGTCCAGGCGATCACCGCCTTGCCCGAGCGCGAAAAGATCCTGATGGGCCTGTACTACGAACAGGAGATGAACCTGAAGGAGATCGGAGCCGTGATGGGGGTTTCCGAATCGCGCGTATCCCAATTGCACAGCCAGGCCATCGCGCGCCTGCGTGCCTTTCTGCGGGAGAGGGCATGGACTGGGGTAGCATAGCCGGCCTCGTCTTGGCGCTGACCGGCGTTCTCGCCGGGCATCTGCTCGAGGGCGGCCAGGCCGCGTCCTTGCTGCAGCCGGCGGCTTTCATGATCGTCGTGTTCGGAACCGCGGGCGCCGTGCTGCTGCAGACCGGCATCCGCAATTTCGTGCGCGGCGTGAAGATGGCGCGCTTCGTGTTTGCGCCGCCCGACGACGATCACGGCAAGCTGATCCGTGAAATGAGCAAATGGAGCGCCGCCGCGCGGCGCGAAGGCTTGCTCAGCCTCGAACGCTATGTCGACGAAGTCCGGGACCCGTTCCTGCGGAAAGGTTTGCGCCTCATCGTCGACGGCATCGATCCCTTCAAGCTGCGCGAAATCCTGGAGGCCGAGATCGACTCTTACGAAAGGCGGGAGCGGCTCGCGGCGCGGGTCTGGGAATCGGCCGGGGGCTATGCGCCGACCGTCGGCATTCTCGGCGCGGTGCTCGGCCTGATCCACGTAATGGAGAACCTGACCGACCCGAGCAGGCTGGGCAGCGGCATCGCGGTCGCGTTCGTCGCTACCATTTACGGCGTCGGCTTCGCCAACCTGGTTTTCCTGCCGATCGGCGGCAAGCTCAAAGCCATGATCAACGACGAAATCGCGCGCCGCGAAATGCTGATCACCGCACTGGCCGGCATCGCGTCCGGCGACAATCCGCGCTTGATGGAAGAGCGGATGGCGGTCCATTCATAACGTCAGCATCGTATCGACCGGCGAAACCATGGCGCGCAGAAGATTCGAAGAAGAGCCCGACAACCACGATCGCTGGCTCGTATCGTATGCCGACCTGCTGACCCTGCTGTTTGCCTTCTTCGTGGTCATGTACGCGATTTCCTCGGTCAACGAAGGCAAGTACCGCGTCCTGTCGAATGCGCTCGGCACGGCGTTCGGAAGAACCGATACGTCGATCGGGCCGCCGGCGATCGTCATCGATCCGAAGGCCGCGCCGGTCTTGCCACGGCCCTTGCCGCGGTCGCGCGGCGCCAATGAGGCGGCGCTCAAGCGCGAAAAGGAGCATATGACGGGCATGGCGCGCGACATCCTGAAAGCGCTCGCCCCGCTCATCAGCCAGGGCAAGGTGCGCGTGACCCAGAACAATCACGGTGTCAACGTCGAGATCAATGCCAGCGTCCTGTTCGCGCAGGGCGAGGCCGGGCTGACCGACGAATCGAGCCAGGCCTTGCGCGCCGTCGCCCAGGTCCTGAAAAACGACACCCACGCGGTTCAGGTCGAAGGGCATACCGACAATGTGCCGATCAGGAACGCGGCCTTTCCATCGAATTGGGAATTGTCCGCCGTGCGCGCCGGCAGCGTGGTGCGCTTGTTCGTCGACAACGGGATCGCGGAGGGGCGGCTGACGGCGGTCGGCCATGGCGCAAATCGCCCGGTCGCGCCGAACGATACGGCGGAAGGCCGCCAGCGCAATCGCCGCGTGCAAATCATGATTCTCTCCGACCTGCCCGACCAGACCACGGAACTCCCGGTGAGCGTCACCGACAAGCCGTAAGCGGCTGCGGCGGCATCCTGCGAGGAAGTAGGGGGATCAGCCGATGACCAGGCCGCGCGAACCGGTTCGCGCGGTCGGCTGGCCATTCGGGCCGTAGAGGGAGTTGGCGTGGCGGTTGCCGTGCAAGACGTTCAATGCGGCCTGGTTGCGCGACATATGCTTGCCGATCAACAGGCCGTTGGTGCGGTTCAATTCCTTGGCCGATCTCACGACGGCCAGCAGATCGTTCCAGGCCTTGCCCGCGGCCGGCGAAGCGGCAGGGCTGGCGACCCAGGCTTGCATGCCGGCTTCCTCGTCGGGAAAGCCGGCCGCCGCCAATGCCTGGTAGCGCGCGTTGGCCAGTACGGCGATCTGTGCTACCAGCTTGGCTTTTTCTTCGGTGAGAGCCGGCAAGGTCTCGATATCCGCATCGATCAGAACGGCTTGCTCGCGCCGCAGGACGGCCACCAGATTGCCGGCGGCGGCGATTTCGTCGTTCAGGGTAGCTGCGGGGTCCTTGCCGGTGATGTGCATGTTATGCCTTGCGCGAATGGATCAGGTCATTGACCGTATCCAGGAGGCCATTGGCGACTTTTTCCGGATCGACCTGGAAGGTGCCGTTGGCGATGGCCGCCTTGATTTCCTCGACCTTGTTCGCATCAAATACGCCGTTGCTGGCCACTTGCGCGGCGAGCGCCTGTACCTGAGGCGAAAGTTTGACATTATCCGATGCAGGCTTGGCAACGCCAGCCTTTTCGGCGCCTTTGCCGGCACGGGTTGGCGTGGTGTTTACGCTTAAACCGGCCGCTTTTTTGATTGAGTCATCGATTTTCACGGCTTTTCCTCGTTTGGGTCCTGGGCTTACAGCCCTCGTCTACATCTCTTAACGGCGATCTTATCCCAAACTTTAATGACTCAGTTCGAACCCATGTAACGATCCGGATGGCAGATCGTCGATGTTTCTAATAAGTAACTTCGACGACGCCGCCGGCCTTGGCGATGCCGCTGATGACCTGTCCGGAGGTGGTGCGCGCCTGTGCGACCTGCCCTTCCATGGCATTGTTCAGCGCGCGCGCCTCGCCCGACACGCGAAAGCCCGGTCCGCTGCTGACCAGCTTGACCGTTTGGCCTTGCTGCACCGCTTGCTGGCCGCGCAGTGTGTCCATGCGCAGCGGCATCCCAGCAGGCAACGACACCGCCGGCGAACGTCCGACGGCTTGGGCCGCATCGGTTACGATGCCGGACGGCAGGGTCGTCAAGTCGCCTCGTATTTTCGCCAGATCCGATTCGCTCAGGCTTTGTCCCTGCGCGACCGGCTTGGCGGTGACGACGTATTCCGAGACGACATGGACGGTGGCGGGAACGTAAATCGTCCAGGTGGCCGGCTCGCTGCAGCGCACGCCGACCGTGGTCTTGCCCCACGCGCGGCTGCCGCCCGGCAGAAACGCTTGCGGCGCGGCGCAGGCGGCGAGCTTCGAGCGGGAGTCGATCTGACCGATTTTGATCGTCACCTGGCCGGGCAGGCCGACCGTCTGCATATTCAGGAATTGCTCCACGACTTGCCGGATGTGCGCCGGATCCTGGCGCGCGACAGTCTCTTGCGCGCCCGCGGCGACGGAGGCTGAAGCAAGCAATGCAACGGCGATATCGGCGAATCTGTTCATGATCACGAAAGGGGTGGTCTCGCGAACAATGGTACTGCGCAAGGAGGAGCGCAAAACAGGGAAAAGGCCGCGATTTCGGAGCCTAATCGGACGATCGGTTGCGCGGCGGGGTGCTTATCATCAAGGCTATACAAAACCATTATCGGCGCAGAGAGGAATTTCTTGATCCGATGCGGAACTGGCTAGGAGGCCGTGATGATAGGGAAACTGGACCAATATCTGCGTTTCAACGAAACGGCATTGAGTCTTCGGGCGCAGCGCCAGCAACTGCTCGCCTCGAACATCGCCAATGCGGACACGCCGAACTACAAGGCGCGCGACATCGATTTTAACAAGGCGCTGCGCAGCGCGCTGGCGCAGTCGGAACCGGCGCGCCAGCCGGGACTGATCAAGACCGCCGCCGCGCATCTTCCCGGCACCGGAGCGGGGAATACGATCGGCGGCGAGCAGCTGCTCTATCGCACGGTCCAGCAAGGCGCCGTCGACGGCAACACCGTCGACATGGATGTCGAGCGCAATCAGTTCACCGACAACGCGATCCGCTACGAAGCCAGCCTGACGATGATCAGCGGGCAGATCAAGAGCCTGCTCGCGGCCATCCAAGGATAATCGCCATGTCGCTATTCAATATATTCAATGTCGCCGGCTCGGCGATGAGCGCACAGTCGCAGCGCCTGAATACCGTGGCGAGCAATCTCGCCAACGCCGACAGCGCCACCAGTTCCACCGGCCAGGCGTATCGCGCCAAGCAGGTCGTGTTCAGCGCCGTTCCGCTCGCGGGCCAGGCGGCGCAAGGGGTGAAGGTCGCGCAGGTGGTCGAGGACAAGTCGCCGGCCAGGCTGGTGCACGATCCCAAGCATCCGCTGGCCGACGAAAAGGGCTACGTGGCCATGCCGAACGTGAACGTGGTCGATGAAATGGTCAACATGATTTCCGCATCGCGCTCCTACCAGACCAATGTCGAGACGATGAATGCCGCCAAGGTCCTGTTGCAGAAGACGCTGACGATCGGTCAGTGAGAAAGGTGAATCATGACTACCGTACAACAAACCGGCGGCTCCTACGAAGCGTTGATGGAGGCGATGAATCCGAAGAAAAAGGCGCAGAAGACCGGCGTCGAGGAGACCCAGGACCGCTTCATGACGCTGCTGGTGACCCAGATGCGGAACCAGGACCCCTTGAACCCGCTCGACAATGCCCAGGTGACCAGCCAGTTCGCGCAGTTGTCCACCGTGACCGGCGTCGAAAAACTGAACAAGACGCTCGAGGTATTGCAAGGCAGCTACCAGACCAGCCAGTCGCTGCAGGCGGCGAGCATGATCGGTCACGGCGTGCTGGTGCCGGGTTCGACCTTCGCGCTATCCGAAGGCCGCGCCGTGATGGGCATCGAGGCGACCGAACCGGCGGATGATGCGAAACTGGTCATCCTCGGCGGCGACGGCAAGCCGCTCAAGACGATCAACCTGGGGCGTCTCGAAAGCGGCACGATCAGGCCGGTGACCTGGGACGGCATCACCGACACCGGCGCCAAGGCGGCGGACGGCAGCTACAGCTTCGAGATCAGGGCGACGCGCGGCGGCGAAAAGGCGAAGGCGACCGCATTGTCCTTCGGTGAAGTGTTGAGCGTGACGACCGGCGGCGACGGCGTGAAGCTCAACGTGCCGGGAATGGGCGTGGTGAAGTTCGGCGACGTCCGGCAGATTCTTTGATTCGCGTGGCGTATAGGTAACAGGAGAGGAAAATGAGCTTTCAACAAGGTCTGAGCGGTCTGAACGCGGCTTCCAAGAGCCTGGAAGCGATCGGCAACAACGTCGCCAACGCCAACACGGTGGGCTTCAAGGGCTCGCAGGCCCAGTTCGCCGACGTCTATGCGAACTCGTTGAACGGAAGTGGTGCCGGCCAGGTCGGTATCGGCGTCAAGATCGCCACGGTCGCGCAGCAGTTCACGCAGGGCAACATCACATCGTCGAACAATCCGCTCGATATCGCCATCAACGGCGGCGGCTTCTTCCGCATGAGCACCAACGGCACCGTGACCTACACGCGCAACGGGCAGTTCCTGCTCGACGACCACGGATTCATTGTCAACTCCAACCAGGCGCGCCTGACCGGCTATGTGGCGGATTCGCGCGGCGTGCTGTCGACCGGCGCCCCGGCCGATCTGATCATCAACAAGGCGGACTTGTCGCCGCAGGAAACGGCGGAGGTCCGCTCCCAGCTGAATCTCGATTCGCGGCTTGCCGTGACCACCTGGGACGGATCCATGGATCCCGGTACCTATAACAACGCGTCATCGGTGACCGTGTTCGACAGCCTCGGCAATGCGCACGTGCTGCAGACCTTCTTCGTGAAGACCGGCCCGGTTCCCCCGGCCGCGACACCGCCGACCTGGGACGTCTATGCGGCGATGGACGGCACGCTGATCACGACGCCCGCCAACGGCTTGATCGGCACCCTGACGTTCCTGTCCGACGGCACGATCGATACGGCGGCGACCACGCTGCCGTTCGCCGGCATCGAACTGCCGGTGACGACCGGCGCAACCAATCCGATCGGCGGCGCCGGCGTCGGCATCGAGATCGACTTCACCGGCACGACGCAGTACGGTTCGAATTTCGGCGTGAACGCGCTGACCCAGGATGGCTACGCCTCCGGTCGCCTTTCCGGTTTCAACATCAGCGAAGACGGCACCATCGTCGGCCGCTACACCAACGGCAAGTCGGCGACGCTCGGCCAGGTCGTGCTCGCCAACTTCACCAATCCGAACGGCTTGCAGCCGCTCGGCAACAACATGTGGGCCGAATCGGCGAGTTCCGGCCAGGCGCTGGTCGGCGGTCCGGGATCGGGCACCCTGGGCGTCGTGACCTCGTCCGCGGTGGAGGATTCCAACGTCGACCTGACGGCGGAACTGGTGAACATGATCACCGCGCAACGCGTCTACCAGGCCAACGCGCAGACCATCAAGACCCAGGACCAGGTGCTGCAGACGCTGGTGAACCTGCGCTGACGCATCCCGCACCTGACCCGACACCATGACCGATCGCAGCGACGCCTGATGCGGGCCGTCGCTCCGGTCGGGGGAGAGCACAATGGATCGCCTGATCTACACGGTTTCCAGCGGCGCCAAGCATATCCTCGAGCAGCAGGCGACGACTTCGCACAACCTCGCCAATGCGGCCACGACCGGATTTCGCGCTCAACTCGACTCGTTCCGCGCCGTGCCGGTGTTGAGCGAAGGCTTGCCGACGCGCGCCTTCGTCGTCGATGCCACGGTCGGTTCCGATTTCACGCCGGGCGCGATCCAGCAGACCGGGCGCGAGCTCGACGTCGCCGTCCAGGGCAAGGGCTGGATCGCGGTCGAGACCGAGGACGGCGGCGAAGCCTATACCCGCCACGGCAATCTCAGGCTGAGCGAGAACGGCGTGCTGCAGACCCAGAGCGGCCGCAACATCGTCGGCGACGGCGGGCCGATCAGCGTGCCGCCGGACGTGACCGTCACCATCGCCAAGGACGGCACCGTATCGGCGATCGCCGCGGGGACCCAGCCCGGAGCGACGACCGTCCTCGGCCGCATCAAGCTCGTCAATCCGCCGGAAGACACGCTGGTGCGCGGCGATGACGGCCTGTTCCGGGTGCGCGACGGCGGAGCGGCGGAGGCGGACGGCGGCGTCGTGCTGGTCGGCGGCGCGCTCGAGGGCAGCAACGTCAACGTGGTCGATGCGATGGTCAATATGATCAGCCTCGCGCGCCAGTTCGAGATGCACATGACTATGCTCAAGAACGCAGAGAGCAATGCCAATAAAGCGAGTCAGCTTCTCGCTTTGAGTTGACGGCGCGGCGCGCATAATCGAAGCTGAATAAACAGGCCGGACGGCGACTTTCGCACAGGGATTTCGGAGAAGAACATGATTCGCTCACTATGGATTTCCAAGACAGGTCTTGAAGCGCAGCAGACGCAGATGGACGTGATCTCCAATAACCTGGCGAACGTCGGCACCACCGGCTTCAAGCGCTCGCGCGCCGTGTTCGAGGACTTGCTGTACCAGAACATCCGCCAGCCCGGCGCGCAGTCGTCGCAGCAGACGCAACTGCCGACCGGCCTGCAGATCGGCACCGGCGTGCGTCCGGTGGCGACCGAGCGCATCTTCACGCAGGGTAATGTCCAGCAGACCAACAACAGCAACGATATCGCGATCCAGGGCGCCGGATTCTTCCAGGTGCTGCTGCCGGACGGCACGACCGCGTACACGCGCGACGGTTCCTTCCATGTCGACAGCAACGGCCAGCTCGTCACGTCGAGCGGCTATGCGGTGCAGCCGGCCATCACGATACCCTCGACCGCAACCAGCGTCACGATCGCGCGCGACGGCACGGTGTCGATCAGCCAGAACGGCACTGCCGCGCTGTCGCAGGTCGGCACCCTCCAGCTTGCCACCTTCGTGAATCCGGCCGGCCTGGAAGCCAAGGGCGAAAACCTGTACGTCGAGACGACGGCATCCGGTAGCCCGAACACGAATACGCCGGGGACCAACGGCTCCGGCGTGCTGCTGCAAGGCTACGTCGAGACCTCCAACGTGAACGTGGTCGAGGAACTGGTCAACATGATCCAGACCCAGCGCGCCTACGAGATCAACAGCAAGGCGATCACGGTGTCCGATCAGATGCTGCAGCGCCTCGGCCAGCTCTGATCGGCGCTTCGGTACGATGGTGAGCGAGATGAGAAAAATCGTTTATGCCGGATGGGCGATATTGGCGGCCTGCCTCGCCGGTTGCGCGGCAACGCCGTCGTCCATCGTCCAACTGCCGACCACCGCGCGGCCGGCGCCGAACGCCGCGGCCAAGCCGGCCAACGGCGCGATCTTCCACTCGGCCTCCTACCGTCCGATGTTCGAAGACCGGCGCGCGCGCCTGGTGGGCGACGTCTTGACCATCGCGATCAGCGAAAACACCAGCGCGGCGAAGGCAGCGGCGAATTCCGGCAGCAACAGCGGCAGCGGCAACATGAGCTTCACCACGCTGTTCGGCGTGTCGACGGCGGCCAAGAACAAGCTCGGCGTCAGCACCGAAGGCGAGAACACTTTCGACGAGAAGGGCGCCCAGAGCGCGAGCAACAGCTTCACCGGCACGATCAGCGTGACCGTCATCGACGTCTTCCCGAACGGGAACCTGCTGGTGAGCGGCGAGAAGCAGATTTCCTTCGACAAGGGCGCGGAATTCGTCCGCTTCTCGGGCGTCGTCAATCCCGACACGATCGCGGCGGGAAATGTGGTGTCGTCGACCAAGGTCGCCGATGCGCGCGTCGAATACCGGAGCAACAGCCGCATCGATCGCGCGGAAGTCTTGTCTCTGCTGACGCGCTTTTTCATGAGCGTCTTCCCCCTATGATCGTTTCGAGGGAAATCCGATGACCAGCTTGCGCTCCTATCGTTCGATCGGCTCGCTCGCCAGGCAAGCCCTGGCGGGGTTCGTTTGCGCGGCGTGCTTGTGCGCCGCTCCGGGCGTGCACGCCGAACGGCTCAAGGACCTAGCCTCCATCCAGGGCGTTCGCCAGAACCAGTTGATCGGCTACGGCCTGGTCGTCGGTCTCGACGGCAGCGGCGATCAGACCACGCAAACGCCGTTCACCGTGCAAAGCGTGATCAGCATGCTGCAACAGATGGGTGTGAGCATGCCGACCGGAACAAGCCTGCAATTGAAGAACGTGGCGGCGGTCGTCGTGACCGCGTCCCTGCCGGCCTTCGCGCAGCCGGGACAGACGCTCGATATCACCGTCTCGTCGATGGGCAACGCCAAGAGCCTGCGCGGCGGTACGCTGCTGATGACCCCGCTCAAGGGTGCGGATGGCCAGATTTACGCGATGGCCCAGGGTAATGTGCTGGTCGGCGGCGTCGGCGCCGCGGCGGGCGGCAGCAAGACCGTCGTCAATCACTTGAGCGTCGGCCGGATTTCGTCGGGGGCGACGGTGGAGCGCGCGGTGCCATCGGCGCTCGGGCAGGGCGGCTACGTCTTCCTGGAATTGAACGATACCGATTTCTCGACGGCGAGCCGGGTGGTGGATGCCGTCAACAAGCGCTTCGGCCCGGAAACCGCGGCCGCCCAGGACGGGCGCGTCATCCGCGTCCGCTCTCCGGCGGGCAGCGACGAACGGGTCGCCTTCCTCGGCGCGCTCGAAAACATCGTGCTGACGCCGGCGCAGGCGATCGCCAAGGTCATTCTCAACGCGCGCACCGGTTCGGTCGTGATGAATCAAGCCGTCACGCTCGACAGCTGCGCCATCTCGCATGGCAACCTGTCCATCGTGATCAATAGCGAACCCGTCATCAGCCAGCCGGCGCCCTTGTCCGGCGGACAGACGGTGGTGGCGCAGACTTCGCAGATCGACATCAAGAAAGATCCCGGCCAGCTCCTGCTGCTCAAGAGCGGCGCGTCGCTGGCGGACGTGGTCAAGGCGCTCAACGCGGTCGGCGCGACGCCGCAGGACTTGCTGGCGATCCTGCAGGCGATGAAGGCGGCGGGTTCCTTGCGCGCCGAGCTCGAGATCATCTGACGCGGCCATGGCGATCTCTCCGACGGACACCGGCAAATCCCTCGCGATCGACACGCGGGAACTGGCCTCCCTGCGCGAAGCGGCGAAGCGGAATTCGCCGGAAGCGTTGAAAGCGGCTGCGAAGCAATTCGAAGCGGTCTTCATGAACATGATGCTCAAGAGCATGCGCGAGGCGACGCCGCAGGACGGCATGTTCGACAACGACCAGAGCCGCATGTTTACTTCGATGCTCGACCAGCAGCTGAGCCAGACGCTGGCCAGCCGCGGCGTCGGCCTGGCCGACGTGCTGATCCGGCAATTGTCCAATGCCGTCGGCAACGTCGTTGAAGGAGGCGCTCCGTCCGCCGACGCGGCCGGCGGCGCGGAGATGCCCGGCGAAGGCGCCAAGACTCAAGGCGCGCCCTCGGCCCAGGCCAGGATCTTCCAGGAGCGCCTCGCCGCGCATGCCGAGGAGGCGAGCCGGGCCACCGGCATTCCGGCGAAATTCATGCTCGGCCAGGCTGCGCTGGAAACCGGCTGGGGCCGGCGCGAGATCGTGGCCGCGGACGGCACCAACAGCCACAACCTGTTCGGCATCAAGGCCGGCGGCGGCTGGAAGGGACGGGTGGTCGAGACCGTGACCACCGAATACGTGAACGGCATGCCGGAAACGAAGATCGAGAAATTCCGGGCCTATGATTCTTATGCCGAGGCGTTCCGCGATTACGCGAATCTGCTGCGCAGCAATCCGCGCTACCAGGCGGTGCTCGCCAATGCACAGGATGTTCACGGGTTTGCGCAAGGCCTGCAGAAAGCCGGTTACGCCACCGATCCGAACTATGCGGCGAAATTGACTCGAATTATCAAACAATCATTGTCGGTATGATAAGCAGTCGTCGGCCACGGCGCTGACCGGCGCCGGGTGGGCGGAGGATCGTGGGACGGAGACGGCCGGGCTCAAGTTTACGGCCGCCATGCCGATGTTATGGATATCGCGATATAGAAGAGAAGGTCATGGGATCCAGCATTCTTAGCGTCGGACAAAGCGCGCTTGCCGCAGCCCAGGTCGGGTTGCTTACGACCGGCCACAATATCGCCAACGCCAATACGCCCGGCTATAGCCGCCAGATCGTCGTCCAAGGGACCGCATCGTCTCAGGACAGCGGCTTCGGCTTCGTCGGCAAGGGTACCGAGGTGGTTGGCGTCAAGCGGGTGTTCAACGAGTTCCTCGCCAATCGCGTCATGACGACGCAGACGTCCTATAACGAACTCGACACGTATTACTCGCAGATCAAGCAGATCAACAATCTGTTCGCCGATACGACATCGGGTCTGTCGCCGCGACTGCAGGAATTTTTCAAGGGCGTGCAGAACCTGGCGGCAGATCCGAATTCGGCGGCCGCGCGGCAGTCGCTGCTGTCGTCGGCCGAGACGCTGTCGAGCCAGTTCAAGAGCATGGACGGCCAGTTGAGAGAAATGCGCGACGGCGTCAATACCCAGATCATCACCAGCGTCGGCACGATCAACAGCTATGCCCAGCAGATCGCGAAGCTCAACGATGCGATCGAAAAGGCCATGGCCGGCGACGAATCCAAGCCGGCCAACGATTTGCTCGATCAGCGCGACCAGATCGTGTCCGAATTGAGCAAGGAAATCAAGGTATCGGTCGTCAAGCAGAACGACAGCTACAACGTGTTCATCGGCAGCGGCCAGCCGCTGGTGGTCGGCACCAAGCCGTTCGATCTGAAGCCGGTGACGTCGGACACCGATCTGAGCCGCATCGAAGTCGGCTACAACAACAACGGCACGACGATAACGCTGGCGGAGGACAGCCTGACCGGCGGCCGGCTCGGCGGATTGCTCCAGTTCCGTTCCGAGACGCTCGATACGACGCAAAACGCGCTGAATCGCCTGGCGGTCAGCATCGCGACGACCTTCAACGCGCAGCATCGGCTGGGGCAGGACCAAAGCGGAGCGCTGGGCGGCGATTTCTTTTCCTTCTCGACCCTGCCCGTCAGTCCGGCGGTCGGCACGACCGGCGTCGTCAGCGCCGCCATCTCGGATGCCGCCGCGCTCACCACCAGCGACTATCAGCTGAAGTTCGACGGCACCAACTACACGGTGACGCGGCTTTCCGACGGCCGGCAGATGTATAACGCGGGAGCATTCCCTGGCGCGGCCGACGTCATCGAAGGCGTCACTTTGACCGAGACGACCGCCATGGCGGCGGGCGACAGTTTCCTCATCCGGCCGGCATACGGCGCCGCCACCAACTTCGCCGTCGCCCTGACCAACAAGGCGCAGATCGCGGCCGCCGCGCCGGTCCGTACCGGTGCTCCCACGACCAATACCGGCACCGGCCGGATCAGCGCCGGAACCATCGATGCGACCTATACCGCCGCCACCTTGACGCCGGCCGTGACGCTGACCTACGACAAGACGGCAAACACCTTGTCCGGCTTCCCGGTGGCATTGTCTGTCGATGTGACGGTCGCCGGCGTGACGACCAATTATCCGAGCCCGGTCGCCTCGATTCCCTATACCAGCGGCGCGACGATCAGTTTCGGCGGCGTCAGTGTCGCCATTTCCGACCAGCCGGCCAACGGCGATACCTTCACGATCGGCCAGAATACCAACGGCAGCGGCGACAACCGGAACGCCTTGCTGCTCGCCGCGCTGCAATCGGCCAATACGATGGACAAGAACCTGACCACCGGCTTGTCCACGACCACGTTCCAGGGAGCCTATGCCCAGCTCGTCAACCAGGTCGGCAACAAGACGCACGAACTGGAGGTGACCAGCAGCGCCGAGAGCAAGTTGATGGCGGAAGCCCGGAAGGCCCACCAGGCCGATTCCGGCGTCAGTCTCGACGAGGAAGCGACCAACCTGATCCGCTACCAGCAGGCCTATCAGGCGGCCGGCAAGGTGATGCAGACGGCCAGCCAGCTGTTCGATATCCTGCTGACGCTGGGCGGATAACAAGGAAATAAGATCATGCGTATCAGTACGACGACAGTTTTCGAATCGGGAGCGGCCCGCTTGAGCGAATTGCAGGCGGGCATGCTCAAGGGGCAGCAGCAAATCGCGACCGGCCGCAAGATGCTGACTCCGGCCGACGATCCTGTGGCGTCGGCGCGCGCCCTGGAACTCACCCAGTCGCGGATGCTCAACGAGCAATACGGGACGAACCGCGACAATGCCAAGGCTTCGCTGTCGCAGGAGGAAGTGGCGCTGCAAAGCGTAACCAGCTTGCTGCAGGATGCCAGGACGCTGACGGTCGCCTCCGGCAGCGGCATCCTCGACGACCAGCAGCGCCGGTTCTATGCGACCGAGCTGCGCGGACGTTTCGACGATCTCCTGGCGTTGGCCAACACGCGGGACGGCACCGGGAATTTCATGTTCGCCGGCTATCAGGTCACGGATCAGCCTTTCGTCAAGTCGGGCACGAGCGTGACGTACAACGGCGACCAGGGGCAGCGCCTCCTGCAGGTGGACTCGGCGCGGCAGCTGGCCATGAGCGATTCCGGCGACGCAGTCTTCATGAATATCCCGACCGGCAACGGCGAATTCGTCACGGCGCCGGGCACCAATGCGATCACGGGCGGACCGAATTCCGGCAGCGGCATCGTCTCGGAGGGTTCGGTGGTCGACGCCAGCCTGTTGACCGGCGATTCCTACACGGTCACGTTCACGGTGACGGCGGGCGTATCCACCTACAATGTCGTCAACACGACGACCGGGAATCCGGTCGGCGCGCTCAACGTGCCGTATGTCAGCGGGCAGTCGATCTCGTTCGACGGAATGCAGTTCGCCATCACCGGGACGCCGAACGACGGCGACGTCTTTACCGTCAATCCGAGCGCCAACCAGAGCGTCTTTACGACCTTGTCCAACCTGATTTCCACCCTCGAGAAGCCGGCGGATACCGCCGCTGCCAAGGCCAATCTGGCGAACGGCCTCGCGTCGGCGCTCACCAATCTCGACAACGCGCTCGACAACGTGCTGACGGTGCGCGCCTCCGTCGGCGCGCGTCTCAAGGAAATCGAGGCCTTGAACGACATCGGCTCCGATCGCGACCTGCAGTATGCGCAAACGCTGTCCGAGCTGCAGGAGCTCGATTACACGAAGGCGATTTCCGAGCTGACGCAGCTGCAGATGACGCTCACCGCCGCCCAGCAGTCGTTCGTGAAAATCACCGATCTCTCGCTGTTCAACTTCCTCAGATAACCGCCCCGGCCGCGCCTCGGCCGGCCATATCGCGCTACCTGCGCTACCGTATCGGCGGCAGCGCGACGGTCATTTGGCGGATCATATCGATCGCATCCTGGAACAGCCGGCCGACGGGCGACACGAGATAGGGCAGCACCAGCGCGATCATGACGAAACCGACCCCGATCGTGACCGGAAAGCCGATCGCGAACAGGTTCAGTTGCGGCGCGGCCCGGGTCAGGATGCCGAGCGCAAGATTCGTGATGAGCAGCGCGGCGACGATCGGCAGCGACAACTGCACGCCGGTGCTGAAGATGCGGCCGCCCCATGCCGCGAGCTGATGAAAGCTGCCGATGCCGATCGGCGAGGCGGTGATCGGCAGCGATTGGAAGCTGTCTGCCAGCGTGGACAGCAGCATCAGGTGCAGGTTCATCGCCAGATACAGCATCAGCGTCAGCAGGGACAGGAACTGGCTGATGGCCGACGAATGCCCTTGGGAATGGGGATCGAAGAAGGTGGCGAAGCCCAGGCCCATCGTCATGCCGGAGATTTCGCCTGCCATCTCGACGGCGGCGAAGACGAGGCGCATGGCGAAGCCCATGGCCAGCCCGATCACCAGCTGCTGCACGAGAATCAACAGGCCGGCGAGCGACATCGGATCGGTAGCCGGCAATTCAGGAACCGTCGGCGAGATGATCAACGCCAGCATGGCGCCGAGCACGATCTTGACGCGCGCCGGAACGCTGATGTTGCCGAACAGCGGCGCGGCCGCGATCAGCCCCAGGATGCGCGTCAGCGGCCACAGGAAGGCCGCGATCCACGCATGCAGCTGGGCGCTCGTCAGGGTGATCATCGTGCTGCGCGGGCCGGGGAGCCTAGCCGATCATTCCCGGTATGCCGGCAAACAGCTGCCGCATGTAGTCGAGCATGATGGTCAGCATCCACGGGCCGGCGATCACCAGCGCCACGAAGACGCCGACCAGTTTCGGGATGAACGACAGCGTGGTTTCGTTGATCTGGGTGGCGGCCTGGAAGATGCTGATGACGAGGCCGATGACGAGCGCGACCAGAAGCATGGGGGCCGAGACCATCATCGTCACCTCTATCGCCTGGCGGCCGACTGTCATGACGCTTTCCGGAGTCATTGTTGCATCCTCAATAGAAACTTTGGGCGAGCGAACCGATCAGCAATTGCCAGCCGTCCACCAGCACGAACAGCATCAGCTTGAACGGCAGCGAGACGATCGCCGGCGACACCATCATCATGCCCATCGACATCAGGACGCTGGCGACCACCATGTCGATGATCAGGAACGGGATGAAGATGGCGAAACTGATCTGGAACGCCGTTTTCAATTCGCTGGTGATGAAGGCGGGAATCAGTACCCGCAGCGGCACATCTTCCGGTCCGTTGAGCTGCGGCGTGTTGGCGAGCTTGACATACAGCGCGAGGTCCGCCTGGCGCGTCTGCTTCATCATGAAGGTCTTGAGCGGCGCCGCGCCCTTGTCGAGCGCCTGCATCATCGTGATCTTGTTCTCCGACAGCGGCTGGTAGGCTTCCGCGTAGATCTTGTCGAACACCGGCCCCATGATGAACAGGGTGAGGAACAGGGCGAGCCCGATCAGCACCTGGTTCGGCGGCGCCTGCTGCGTGCCGAGCGCCTGCCGCAGCAGGGACAGGACGATGATGATGCGGGTGAAGCTGGTCATCATCAGGAGCGCCGCCGGCAGGAAGGAAAGGGCGGTCAGGAGCAGCAGGGTCTGCAGGCTCAGCGTATAGGTTTGCCCGCCGCCCGCCGCCGGCGTGCTGGTGAACGCCGGTATCCCGGCTTGCTGGGCCATGGCGCACAAGGGCAGGCCGAGCAGTGCGATGGGCAGCAACAGCCGCAAGGCGCGCGCGCCGCCGAGCATCGAGGGAATCTTAGCCATTGTTTCGCTTCTCGATGGTCTTCTTCAGCCAGGCGGCGAACGGCGGCATGGGCTGGATTGGGGCCTGGCCGTCGCCCGCGGCGGACGGCAATTCCCGGCGCGGCATGGTGGCCAGGGAATTGACTTGCCCGGGCGCGACGCCGACGACGATCCATTGATCGGCGACTTCCACCACGATCACGCGTTCCCGCGTTCCTACCGAAACGCCGCCGACGATCCGCGCGACATTGCCGGCGGACGGCCGCACGGCGCCGACGCGTTTCAGCAGCCAGGCCGCGCCCGCGAGCAAGCCGAGCACGACGATCAGGCCGAGCAGCACCTGGAACAGGTTGCCGGCCGACGCCGCTCCGGCCGCCTCGCTCGCGATCGCGGCGGCGGGCAGTCCGAGGAGCGCTGGAGCGGGCAACAAGAGGGAACGCTTCATAGGCTTATTTGTTCAGTTTGCGGATGCGCTCGGAAGGCGTGATGATGTCGGTGAGGCGGATGCCGAACTTGTCGTTCACGACCACCACCTCGCCTTGCGCGATCAGGCAGCCGTTGACGAGCACGTCCATCGGTTCGCCGGCCAGGCCGTCGAGTTCGACCACCGAGCCTTGCGCCAGCTGCAGCAGGTTCTTGATGGCGATCTTGGTGCGCCCCAGTTCCACCGTGAGCTGCACCGGGATATCGAGAATGAAGTCGATGTCGTTGTGCGTCTCGGGGCGCGTGGCCGGATTGCCGAAGTCCTGGAACACGCTGGCCGCGGCTTGCTGTTGCGCCTTCGCGGCGGCTTCCGCCCGTTCCTGCTCGGCGATCGCGGCGCTCCAGTCGTCCTCGGCGCTCATCTGGTTTTCATTCTCGTCAGGCATGATCTTCTCCTTGCATAAACTCGCTTCCTGTCGGGCCCAGCAGCTTCTCGACGCGCAATGCATACTGGCCGTTGAACTTGCCGTAGGTGCATTCCATGACCGGGACGCCGTCGACCTTCGCGGCGACGATTTCCGACACGGACAGCGGAATGATGTCGCCCACCTTCATGTTCAGGACGTCGCCGAGCATCATGCGGGCGGTGCCGAGATCGGCGACGAGTTCCACCTCGGCGGTCTGGATCTGTTGCGTCATCAGGCGGATCCAGCGCTTGTCCATCTCCAGGGTCTCGCCTTGCAGGCTGCTGGTCAGGATGTCGCGGATCGGTTCGATCATCGAGTAGGGCGTGCAGAAGTGCATCTCGCCGCTGACCGGGCCGAGCTCGACCGTGAAGGTGGTCGACACCACAACTTCGTTGGGAGTCGCGATGTTGGCGAACTGGGTATTCATCTCCGAGCGGATGTATTCGAATTCGACCGGGTAGACCGGCTCCCACGACTTGGCGTAATTCTCGAACACGATGCCGAGAACGCGCTGGATGATGCGCTGTTCGGTCTGCGTGAAGTCGCGGCCTTCGACGCGCGTGTGGAAGCGGCCGTCGCCGCCGAACAGGTTGTCGACGATCAGAAACACCAGGTTCGGGTCGAACACCATCAGCGCCGTGCCGCGCAGCGGCTTGATGTGAATCAGGTTGAGGTTGGTGGGCACCACCAGGTTGCGGATGAATTCGCTGTATTTCGACACGCGCACCGGGCCGATCGAGACCTCGGCGCTGCGATGCAGGAAGTTGAACAGACCGATGCGCAAGAGGCGCGCGAAACGCTCGTTGATGATCTCGAGCGTCGGCATGCGGCCGCGGACGATCCGTTCCTGGGTCGCGAGGTTGTAGGGACGAACGCCGGAGGCGTCTTCCTGGACATTCGACTCATCCTGATCGCCGTTGACGCCCTTGAGCAGGGCATCGACTTCTTCTTGTGAGAGGAAATTGTCGGCCATGATGCTTACTGGATCACGAACGATGTGAAAAAGACCCCGGTGACGGCCAGCGGCGGCATTCCCGGCGCGTACGGCTGCTTCACTTGCGCGACGATGTCGTCGGCCAGCTTCTGCTTGCCTTCGGCGGTGGAGATCTCGGAGGCCTTGCGGCTCGATAGCAGCAGCAGCAGGCGGCTGCGCACCTGCGGTTTGTAGAGCTTGAGCACTTCAAGCTGGTTTTCGTCGGCCACCTGCAGCGTGAAGGAAACCTGCAGGAACTGCTCGCCGCCCTCGCTCTGCAGATTGACGGTGAACGGCTCCATGTCGATGAACACGGGAGGCTTGCCGGGATCCACCTTGGGAACCGGCTTCGCGCCTTTCGCCAGAGGTTCCGCCTCTTGGCCGAGGAAATACCATGCGGCTCCGCCACCGGCGAGAAAGAAGATCAGAAGCAGCAGAAAGAGGACCAGCTTCTTCTTCGAGTTCTTCTTGGGCGCTTCCGCTCCGGCGCCTTCCGCCTCCGGAACGGCTTGCAGATTGGGATTCTTGGCGGCTTGTTTCGCTGACGTTGCCATTGCTGTTTTCCTCGAATACGCCTATCGCGTACTGATAGGTCTCATTATCAAAAAAATCCGATGTCCTGGATGCGTGGAAAAGAGAGGGGAAGAGGGTGCATATTCTCGCGTTCCGCTCGCATGGAACACCGGCATGGCATGCCATGCCCGGAGGGATTCTCCCTCTGTATTAAACCACTTTTCGCGGGCCGGAGGCACCGCGGCGATGTCTGCGGCCGGCGCTGACGACGCGCCGCCGCCGACGCGGCCGGCGCCCGGGAAACCGTTGGCGAAGAGCCGTCAGACGAAGGTGTCGACCAGGCCTTGTCCGCTCGAGACGGTACGGCCGCGCGAGGCGTGGATTTGGGTGTCGCCGTTGTCGATGCCGGCGTCGCCGGCTCCGGCGCGGCGCTGCGTCGGTTCGGCGGGGGAGCCGTTCCGGTCCTGCATCCCGCTGCTGACGTTCGCCTGGCCGAGCTGGATGCCGGCGTCGCCCAGCATTTCGCGCAATTTCGGCATGGCCGCTTCCAGCGCTTGCCGTACCTCCGGCTGCGCCGCGACGAAGGTGGCATTGGCCGTCGTGTTGGAAACGTTCAATACGACTTGCAACGGACCGAGATCGGGCGGATTCAAGGTCAGCGAGGCGCTTTGCTCCGTGCCGGCGACCATCCAGACGATGCGCTGGCCGAGCGCCTGGTCCCAGGCCGGCGTACCCACTTGCGGAGTCAGGCGGTCGGCCGCGTGGCCGGGAGCTGCGTGCAAGGCCGCGTGCGCGGTCTGCTGCAATGCAGTCAGAGCGGCCGTCGTCTGCGTCGGCGCGAGTGCCGACAGCTCCGCCGCTTCCAATTGGGCGGCGAATGTCGCGCTAGCGTCCGCTTCGGCCGCAACCGCCGCATTTTGGGCCGGCTGCGTTTCGGCCAGCGTCAAGGCCGCCGGCTCGCGGTCTCGGGTGCCGATATTCTTGAATTCCCCGAGTTCGCCGATGTCTTTGATGTCCGCCGGCGTCCGCTTGTCGCCGGCGTCGCTTGCCGTGTTCGATGCGGAGGCGAGCAGGGCCTTTGCATCGACCGGAATGCCCGCGCCGAGGTTGCTGTCGGAGCCGACGATTTCGGCGGTCGAGGTCATGCCGGCGTCATCCGTCGTCGTGGCGGTGCTTGCCTGTTCCATGGCGGCCAGTTGTCCGATGTTGGCCACCAGGGCCAGCAGATCGGCCGGAATGCCGGGCGCCGCGGCCTCGGATTCGACGGCCGTATCCGCCGCCTTCTTGTCGCCGCCACCCTTGACGCTCTCTTTCTCGCTGCCCTTGCCGGCGGCTTTGGCGGGAGCGCTCGACGTCCCGGAGGCGGTCGCACTGGCCGACGAGTCGCCGGATTTCGCCGTTTCCCCGCGATTCGCCATTTCGCGCGACAAGACTTGGTTGAACGGGACGTCCGGCGCGGCGGAGTCGGGCGGGGTCGCCGCCTGCTTGCCCGTCGCCGCGACGTTGGCCGGATTCATTATCGCCGGGGTATTCATCATGATGTCGCCTGCCGAAAATCTGGGTTACCGTTGTTTGTAATGCGTCTGGCGCGTCGCGATTTCATCGGTCTGCTTCTGGTCGCGCCGCATTTCCTTGCGCTCTTCCGCCGTTTGCGCGCGCGTCGCAAGCGTGCCGTAGGACATGCGCTTGCGTTCGCTGGCTTGCCAGGCGTCGCGCTCTTCGCCGATGCGACGCTGGGCGGCGGCCACGATCTGCTGCTGTCCTTCGATCGCCGCATCGAGCTTGTCCAGGAACAGCTGGAAATTCCGGTAGCCGGCGGCGCTCAAGCCGTTGGCCATCATGGCGTGGAAGCGCGCCGTGTAGTCGTCGCGATACTGCAGCAGCAAGCTGAGCTTCTGCTCGGTTTCGTTCGCGGTCCGCAACGCGGTTCCGAGCCGCTTGGCCGCCTCGTCGGTTTCCGAAGTAGCCAGTTCGATCAAGGTATCGAGTGCGGTGGATTTCGCCATGATGAGAAAGTATAGGCCTGCGCCCGGGAGTCAATCACTGGAACAGCGCGGTAAGTCGCCCCATGCTTTCCTGAATGCCGGAACGCTCGTGGATTCCCTGTTGCAAAAATGACTCTATTCTCGGATGCAAGGCGATTGCCTCGTCCAGCACCGGATCGCTGCCGGCGCTGTAGGCGCCCACCGCGATCAGGTCACGGTTGCGCTGGTATCGGGAATAGAGTTGCTTGAGCCGGCGCGTCAATTGCTGGTGCTCGGCGCTGGTGATGTTGTGCATCGCGCGGCTGATCGATTGCTCGACGTCGATCGCCGGATAGTGGCCGGCATCGGCCAGCGTGCGATTGAGCACGATATGGCCGTCGAGGATGGCGCGCGCCGCATCGGCGATCGGGTCCTGCTGGTCGTCGCCTTCGGTCAGCACGGTATAGAAGGCGGTGATCGAGCCGCCGCCGGGCTTGCCGTTGCCGGCGCGTTCGACCAGCGCCGGCAGCTTGGCGAATACCGAGGGCGGATAACCCTTGGTGGCCGGCGGTTCGCCGATCGCCAAGGCTATCTCGCGCTGCGCCATCGCGTAGCGGGTCAGCGAATCCATGATGAGCAGGACGTTCTTGCCCTGGTCGCGGAAGTATTCGGCGATCGCGGTCGCATAGGCCGCGCCTTGCAGGCGCATCAGGGGCGGCGTGTCGGCCGGCGCGGCGACGACCACCGAGCGCGCCAGGCCTTCGGCGCCGAGAATCTGTTCGATGAATTCCTTCACTTCGCGGCCGCGTTCGCCGATCAGGCCGACCACGATGATGTCGGCGCTCGTATAGCGCGCCATCATGCCGAGCAGGACGCTCTTGCCGACGCCGGAGCCGGCGAACAATCCCATGCGTTGTCCGCGGCCCACCGTCAGCATGCTGTTGATGGCGCGCACGCCGACGTCGAGCACGTCGGCGATCGGCGCCCGCGCCAGCGGATTGGCGGCGCGCACGTTCAAGGGCGCGGAATGCGAAGTCTGCAGCGGACCGAGACTATCTAGCGGCCGGCCGCAGCCGTCGAGGACGCGGCCGAGCAATTCTTCGCCGACCGGCAAGTGGCGGCCGCGGTCGCTCGGGCGCCGGCGCGGATGCGCGACCGCGCCGGGACCGGGCAGGCTTTGCACCACCTCGACCGGAAAGACGCGCGTTCCCGGCACCACGCCTTCGACGTCGCTTTGCGGCATCAGGTACAGCTTGTCGTTGTCGAACCCGACCACTTCGGCTTCGATGCGGGCGCCGCTGGGCAGCGGCACCGTGCAGGCGCTGCCGACCGCGAGCTTCAGGCCCACCGCTTCCATGACCAGGCCGGTGACGCGCGTGACGCGGCCGGAGACCTGCATCGGCTCGGCGATGGAAGCCAGGGCGCCGCAGTCGCGCAAATACGCTTTCCAGCGCTGGCTGTGGGCTGTGCCGGCGTCCATCATGCGAGCCAGTCGGATTCCTTGCCGAGCGCCTCGGCGATGCGCTGCCAGCGCGTCGGCATCGTGGCGTCTACCTGGTTGCTGGCGGTCTCGACGCGGCAGCCGCCGCGCGCCAGCTGCAGGTCCTCGGCGACGCGCCAGCCGGATTTCTCCAACTCGTCTCCCATGTGTTCCTTGACCAGCGCGACGTCGTGCGGATGCAGATGCAGAACGGCCGGTTGCTGCACGCTCGGCAGGTAGCGGATGGCTTCGCCGACGATCGGCAGCACCAGTTCCGGACGCGCCGCCAGCGAGGTTTTCAGCATCGCCTTGGCCAGGTCCAGCGCGAGGTTCAGCAAGTCCTCGGCCATCACTTCGTTCGCCGTCGCGATCTCGTTGCCGAAGGCAGCGGCGAGCTGGCGCAGCAGGGCGGCTTGGCGGTCCGCTTCCGCGCGTCCCGCTTCGAAGCCGGCGCGATGACCGTCTTCATGGCCGGCGGTGAAACCCGCCTGGAAGCCTTCGCGCTGCGCGTGTTCGCGCAGGCTCTCGACTTGCTGGTTGACCAGATGCGCCACCGCCGTCTGGTTGGCGGACTTGGCGTTCGGCCGTTCGTCGCCGAACGACGCCATTTCCCAGCGCTCGTAGGCGGACTGCTTTTCCTTGGGGATGACGGTGCTCATGGGCGAATCCGATTATTAGACATACGCGTCCTCTCCCTTCGCGCCGAGGATGATCTGGCCTTCGTCGGCGAGGCGGCGGACGATCTGCAGGATTTCCTTTTGCTGCGCTTCGACTTCGGACAGGCGCACCGGACCCTTGGATTCGAGGTCTTCGCGCATCATTTCGGCGGCGCGCTGCGACATGTTCTTGAAGAACTTCTCGCGCAGATCGGGCGCCGCGCCTTTGAGCGCGATGATGAGCGATTCCGACTGAACTTCGCGCAGCAGGATCTGGATGCCGCGGTCGTCGATATCCATGATGTTCTCGAATACGAACATCTCGTCCATGATCTTCTGCGCCATGTCGGCATCGTAATTCTTCAAGTTCGCCATCACGGATGCCTCGTTTTCGCCGGATAGGAAGTTGAGGATTTCTGCCGCGGTGCGGATGCCGCCGATCGGCTTCTTCTTGATGTTCTCGTTGCCGGACAACAGCTTGGTCAGCACTTCGTTCAATTCCCGCAACGCCGCCGGCTGCACGCCGTCGAGCGTGGCGATGCGCAGCACCACGTCATTGCGCAGACGCTCGGGGAAGTGGTCGAGCACTTCGCAGGCATGGTAGCGCTCGAGATGCACGAGAATCGTCGCGATGATCTGCGGATGCTCGTTGCGCACGAGTTCGGCGACCGATTGGCCGTCCATCCACTTCAGGCTTTCGATGCCGGAAGCGTCGCGCGTGCCGAGAATGCGGTTCAGCAGCGACGCCGCCTTGTCTTCGCCGAGCGCCTTGGTCAGCACCGTGCGGATGTATTCGTCCGAGTCGACGCCGAGCGAGGTGTTCTGGTCGGTCTCTTCGCGAAAATCCTCGAGCACCTGCACCAATTGTTCGCTCGGCACCGCCTTCATGGCGGACATCGCCGCGCCGAGCTTCTGCACCTCGCGCGGGCCGAGGTATTTCATGACTTCCGCCGCCTCTTCCTCGCCCAGCGCGAGCATGAGGATCGCACTCTTTTGAACGCCTATCTCACTCATTGTTGCTGACTCCTACCCAACCCTTGATGATGTTGGCGACGACTTTCGGATCCTCCTTCGCCAATTGCTTGGCCGCGTCGAGATTGTCCTGGTAGCTGCGCGGCTTCTTGCCCATCGGTTCCATCTGCGACAGCGTCACCGTGTCTTCCTCTTCCTCATACACCGGAGGTGGAGGAGGAGGCTGCAGGCTGCGCCCCAGCTTCTTCAGCATAGGACGCAATACACCAAAGAAAAGGTAGGCGAGCAGACCGAGGCCAAGAGCGTATTTGCCTACCTCGCGCGCGATGTCGTAGGTCTCGGGGCGCTTCCAGATCGGCGTCTCGGGAATGACTTCCTTCTCCGCGCCGGCGAACGGGCTGTTGACGACATTGAGCGTATCGCCGCGATCCTTGTTGTAGCCCATCGCTTCCTTGACCAGGTCGGCGATCTGCGTCTTCTCCGCTTCGGTCAGCGGACGGGTCGTGACCTTGCCGGCCTTGTCGACTTCGCGCTTGTAGTTGACGACCACCGCCACCGATAGCCGTTTGATGCCGCCCATCGGCTGCTGGACATAGCGGATGGTCTTGTCGACTTCATAATTGACCGTCATGTCGCGCTGCGAATTGCCGGCCGGCGCCGCGCCGGCGGCAGCCGCGCCTTGCGTGGCGGCGCCGGCCGGGGCGGTCAGCGGCGCCGTTGCCACGCCGGGCGGCTGGTTCGACGCCGCTCCCGGGATGCCGGAAGCCGTCGTGCCGGTGGCGCTCTGGATTTCGCTGGACTGCTGGCTGCGGATCGACGATGATCCGGGCGCCTGGTTCGGCTTGTATACCTCGGCCGCCTGTTCGCTATGCGAGAAATCGACGTCAGCGGTTGCCTCGGCGCGCACATTGTTCCGGCCGACGATCGGGGTGATGATCGATTCGATGCGCTTGACGATGCTTTGCTGGAGCTCCTGCACATACTTGAGCTGGCTCGGATCGAGCGCGTTGGCGCCGGCCGGCTTGGTCGTGTCGGACAGCAGGTTGCCGGCCTGGTCGACGATCGTCACGTTCTTCGGCGACAGTTCCGGCACGCTGCTGGCGACCAGGTGGACGATGGCGCTGACTTGCGGCTGGTCCAGCACGCGGCCGGGATGGAGATTCAGCAGGACGGAAGCGGTCGGCTTTTGCTGGTCGCGTACGAACACCGATGCCTTCGGCAGGGCCAGATGCACGCGGGCGGCCTGCACCGCGGCGACCGATTGGATCGAACGCGCCAGTTCGCCTTCCAGCGCGCGCTGGAAATTGACCTGTTCGAGAAATTGCGAGACGCCGAGCTTCTGGTTCTCCATCAGCTCGAAGCCGACGCTGCCGCCTTTCGGCAAGCCTTGCGCCGCCAGTTTCAGGCGGGCGTCATAGACTTGATTGGCGGGGACCAGGATAGCGGTGCCGCCTTCCGCGAATTTGTATGGAATGTTCTGCTGCTGCAGTGCGGCGACGATGGCGCCGCCGTCGCGATCGGAATAGTTGGAAAACAGGACGCGGTATTCCGGCTGCTGGCTCCACAGCCAGACGCCGGCCATGACGGCGATCACCGCCGCCGCGCCGACCATCAAGACGAGATTGCGCACCAGCGGCGTCTGCGCGAGCTCCGCCAGATTGGCGGATACAGGAGTGGCGACGCCCGGAGCGACAGCGCCTTCACCAGCTGTAGCCATGGCTTGCCTCCCGAATTAATCCGCGATGGGTAGTGTGTACCAAGTGATCCTCGCCAATTCAAACACGTTGCTTTGGCAACCCTTGTTGCCTTAGTGTGAATTGTCGTTCCCTAAGCGTATTTTAATCGTTGGAATAAAGCAATTTTTTCGGCCCTAATCGGTCCCGGAAACCGGTTTTCCCCATGCTAACGTGTCAGCGTGAAAAAGGGCGGCCGCAGCCGGCGCGCCGGTTGAGCATGGAGGCGAACATGGCGGTAGGCGGAATTGGAATCGATGCGAGCAGGATCCAGGCGATGGTGGAGCAGCTGAGGGCTGCCGCCGCCAAGGCGCAGGGCGGGGTCGGGCCGGTAAAGACCGAGGCGCCAGCGGCCGGCAAGGTCGATTTTGCCGAGGCGCTCAAGAATTCGCTCGATCAAGTGAATGGTGCGCAAAAGAATGCGGAGCGACTCGGCCAGCGTTTCGCGACCGGAGATAACAGCGTCAACCTGTCCGATGTGATGATTGCCTCGCAAAAGGCGAGCATTTCATTTCAGGCAACAATCCAGGTGCGCAACAAGCTGGTATCGGCTTATCACGACATCATGACGATGCAGATATAAAGAAATGAAGGACCCGGACTGCCCTCAGCGCATTCCCGTCATCCGGGCATTGCGCTCGCGCTCCAGTTTGGTGATGTAGCGTTGCACGGCGGCCAGCAGCGCTTGCGGCAGATTGACGAACATGCAGCCGAGGCGGCGGATCGATTTCCCGCTGGTCAGGGTCAGATCATGCGAATTGCGGATCTGCAGCGTCACCGTGATCGGCGTCCCGCCGGGCAAATCGATGCGGCAATCCTTGTAGACCTTGCCATGCGTATTGTCGAGAATTTTCTTCTCGTCGACGATGGCGACGCCGCCCGCACTGATGTTGTACAGCGTGGTCGTCACCGCGGTGACATTGCCGTCTTCATCGGGCATCGGAATGATGCAGCGGACCGGATTGGCCACCGGCGTCGCTACCCGGTAGAACTCTCGCCGCTGCAGCCGAATGACGGATTCGGGAATCGCGATGCAAAGCGCCGGAAGGTTTTCGAAAGTGCAGCGCTCGATGTGATCGGCCGAGAACAGGATCCTGATCTGATCCAGCATCGTCTCGAACGAGATCTTCTTGCTGGCGACGATGCGCTCGTTCAGCAAGTTGCTGGGCGCGCTATCCACCACGAGCAGGTTCTTCGCATCGTCGACGTGCAAAATCGACGTGACGACCGCTTCCGACCCGCTGGAGATCATCAGGCTGACAAGCTGATTGCGATCCTTGATCGAACGTAGCAGCGAAATGATTTCACGGCGGGAGAAAACCCGATACGGGTCCAGATCCGATGTTCCGAAGTCGTTGTCCAAAGTTCTCTCAAGTATTTGCTGTGCCATTCATTTCGTGCGATCCGCCACGCAGGACCGCCGGTTGGGTCTTTATCGTAGCGCGTCTTCCTGTTGCTGGGAAGCCTCGATATGATAAAGCCATGCAAGTAATTCCGCCACCACGCGATAGAGCGTCGGCGGGATATGTCCGTCCAGGTCGACCTGCATCAGGAGCGCGACCAACTCCCGCGATTCATGCACGAAAACCCCATGCTCCCTGGCGCGCGAGATGATTTCGTCCGCGATCAGCCCGCGTCCTTTGGCGACCACGCGGGGCGCCGTGTCGCCGGTCTGGTAGGCCAGGGCCACCGCTTGCTGGGACAACTCAGGCTTCTTCATCTTGCTTGACTTGCAGGGATTCGAGCCGCGATCCCGCCGCCTCGATCGCATCCGTCAATTCCTGGCCATGCTCGCGCAATGCGGCGGCGGCGGCCTCCGATGCGGCGCGTATCTGTATCTGCACGCGGTCGCCGGTCAGGGTGATGGATGCCGCAACCGCTCCCAGCGCCGGCAATTCGAACCGCACTGCGCTTTGCCAGCGGGTCTGCTCGCCCGGCTCGGCATCGCGGCTCGGCTCCTCGTGGCCTGGAGTGTCTTCGTTGACTTCCCACTCCATCGGCATGCCGGGAAACAGCTCGCCTTGCCAAAACAGCTGCTTTTGTTCGAGCGCGTGCAGTTGCAGCGGGATCAGCCGCAGGGATTCCGCCGCCGCCTCGTTTTTCGCCGACGGCGGCAGCATGGTATCGGCATCGGTATCGGCGGAATTGGCGCTCAGCGGCTGTGCCGTGCGCAGCAGTTCCGCCAGCCGGGCCTCAAGCTCCGACGGCGGCGATTGCAGCGGATCGGCAGGCACGGATTGCGAGTGTGCGGGCGCTGTCGGGAGGAGGTCGGGCGTCGTTCGAGCGGAATGTCGCATCTGCGGCTCGCGCATCAAATCGGCCAGGGAGCGGTTGCCGTTGACCCAATCGCTCAGATGCGCCTCGTAAAACAATCCGCTGAACGTCACCGTGCCGCGCAAGGCGTCGGCGATGCGCGGCGCGGCGTCATCGGCCGTCAGCGCCGTCGCGGCCGGAAGCAGCGGCTCCCTGGGGCGGACCGCGGCATCGGCTCCCCCGCGCTGCGCCAGCTGCAGGATCGTGTCGATCAGGCGGCCGGCCGAACTGAGTGTCGCCTGCGCACTGCCCGGTTCGCCGTTGAGCAGGAAGGTGGGGCGCGGCTGATGCGCCAGCATGGTCATCTTGAGATTGTCGCCGACCCTGGTTCCCTCTGGCAGCGCCATGCGCGCCGGCGTATCGGAAACCCTGACGAGAAAGGTGCCGTCGCCGAAGCGCGACAGCACTTCGGCTTGCAGCTGGCGCCCCAGCATGATCTGCGCGAGGCGATGGA
>Ga0196972_1000222_pt1 | contig 41321 bp, 29 predicted proteins | sample S1v_2013CmetaG_FD_148618 | JGI IMG/M metagenome (GOLD analysis project Ga0196972, IMG submission 148618) | Soil microbial communities from Anza Borrego desert, Southern California, United States - S1+v_20-13C | ecosystem: Environmental > Terrestrial > Soil > Desert | place: USA: California...
TTTCGGCTCGATGACCGGCGGCGGAACGAAGACGGTCGGTGCGACTTCGACCGGGGCGACCGGCGCGACGACGATCGGGGCCGGAGCGGGGACTGGCGTCGGTGTCGGAGTTGGTACGGGCGTCGGCGTGGGGACCGGCACCGGCGTTGGCGTCGGCACCGGCGTTGGTGTCGGAGTCGGCGTCGGAGTCGGAACCGGAGTAGGAGTCGGAACTGGAGTCGGAACTGGCGTCGGTGTCGGCTCAGGCGTCGGCGTGGGCACCGGCGTTGGTACTGGAGTCGGCTCAGGCGTCGGTGTCGGCGTGGGAGTCGGTTCCGGCGTCGGCGTTGGTGTGGGCACGGGCGTCGGCTCCGGAGTGGGCGTGGGGACCGGCGTCGGAGTAGGTACCGGCGTCGGAATGGGGCGCGCCGGAATGGTAATCGTCAGCTCGTTCACCGTGCCGTCGGACGTGGCCTGGCCGGCGGCATCCGTGATCGTCGCCGTCACCTCATAGGTCTGTCCCGGCAGCAGCGGCGTCAATGCGCCGGCGGAGGGCAGGGTCGTCGCCAGGTCGAGCGTCCAGGCGCCGCCCGCGGCGGCTACGGCGTAGGTGGCGCCGTTGATGCTCACGGTCAGCGTCTCGCCGGCGCCGATCGTGGCGCCGCCGCTCAGCGTCGGTGTCGTGCTTGTCGTCACCAGGCCGTCGACGGTGGGCGCGTTCGGCGCCGCCAGATCCAGGACCGCCTGTTGCGCCGCGCCGACGCCGACCAGGTTCGCGGCCGTATTCACCACGCGGGCCCGGATCGTCCAGTCGCCGCCGTGAGCATTGCCGTCGTTGACCGTCCAAGCTGTGCCGCTGGTCGTCGCCGTACTCCAGGTCGCGCCGTCGTCGAACGACACTTGCACGGCTTCGTTGGCCCCGAGCGGCGCGCTGATGGTGCCGCTGACGGTGCGATTCGCGCTGCCGTCCATCGTCACGAAGTCGGACGCGGAACCGCCGGTGTCTTTCGTCATCGAAACGATCGTCACGGTTTGCGACGGCGCTCCCGGATTGGCGACCGCGAGGCTGAAGGTCTGCGCGTCGCTCGAGGCGCCGTCGCTGCCCGTGACCTTGATGCTGTACGTACCGTTCGCGCCGGCGACCGGCGTGCCGCTGAAGGTGCGCGTCGCCGCATCGAAGTTCAACCAAGGAGGCAAGGCGCTGCCGTCGGCCAGCGTGGCGCTGTAGCTCAGGCTGGCGTTGTCGGGATCGGCGAACGCGGCGACCGTGAACGGCGTCATGGCGGAGCCGACGGTGGCGCTCTTGCCGGCCAGTGCCGATGCCGTCGGCGCGTCGTTGGCGCCGTTGATCGTCACGACCAGCGTGCTGTCGGCGGTCTGGGCGACGATGTCCTCGACCTGGTAGCTGAAGGTGTCGGTCAGCGTGCCGCCGGCGTTGAGCGCCTGCACGCTCGCGTTGCCGTTGTCGACGGTGTAGACATAGCTGCCGTCGGCGCCGATGACGAGCGTGCCGTAGTTGCCGGCAAGCGTCGTGCCGCCGGCGGCCGAGGTGCTGGCGGCCGCGACCGCCGAAGCGCCGCCGTCGATTGCCGCACCGCTCTGCGCCTTGACCACCGTGATGGTGCTGCCGGTGTCGTTGCCGAGCACGCCGCCGCTCGGATTGCTGCCCGCCGTGGCGTTGGCGATACCGCCGGCTTCGTTCGCGCTCGCCGTATCGGCGTTCGCGGCCGGCGCCTGCACGCGATCGTCGTCGAGGCCGGTCGACGACGTGTCGGGCGCGCCGCCGGTGAAGCTGCCCGGATACTTCACGCCGCTCGCGTCGTCCTTGATCGTCACCGTGCCGCTCGCGCTGCCGCCGTTGCCGGTCGCATAGGTGGCCTTGAGCTGGAAGGTTTCGGCGCCTTCGTGCACATTGTCCTGCTCTTGCGCGATATCGATGCGGACGTACAGCGTGCCGCCGTTCGGGATCGTGGCTGTGCCGCCGTAATCGACCCATGCCGCGCCGTCCCACACCTTCAGGGTCTGGCCTTCCGCGATATCGGCGGAACCGTTGCCGTTGCCTTCGAGCAGTTGCAGCGACACGGCATGGCCGGCGACGCCGGTCACGGCCGCGATCGCGTAATCGGAGCCTTCGTTGACGGTCGGGCTGCTCACCGCGATCGCGCGGTCGTCGTCCAGCGCGGAGGAGGAAGTGTCGGGCGCGCCGCCGGTGATCGTGCCCGGATATTTCACGCCGCTGCCGTCGTCCTTGACGGTCGCCGTGCCGGTGACCGCCGTGCCGCCGGCGGGCGTCGCTTCCAGCTGGAAGGTCTCCGCGCCTTCGTAGGCGGTATCCTGCTCTTGCGCGATATCGACGCGCACCAGCAGCGTGCCGCCGTTCGGGATCGTCGCGCTGCCGTTGTAATCGATCCAGTTCGCGCCGTCCCAGAGCTTCAAGGTTTGCGCCGCGTCGATGTCGGCGAAGCCGCCGCCGGCACTCTCGAGCAGGCGCAGCGTCAGCGTCTGGCCGGCGTTGCCGCTGACGGTGAACACGACATGGTCGGAGGCTTCGTTCACGGTCGGACTGTCGACCGCGAACGAGCGGTCGTCGTCGAGGCCGGCCGACGACGTGTCGGGCGTTCCGCCGGTGAAGCTGCCCGGATACTTCACGCCGCTCGCGTCGTCCTTGATCGTCACTGTGCCGCTCGCGTTGCCGCCGTTGCCGGTCGCATAGGTGGCCTTGAGCTGGAAGGTCTCGGCACCCTCGTGCACATTGTCCTGCTCTTGCGCGATATCGATGCGGACGTACAGCGTGCCGCCGTTCGGGATCGTGGCTGTGCCGCCATAGTCGGCCCATGCCGCGCCGTCCCACACCTTCAGGGTCTGGCCTTCCGCGATATCGGCGGAACCGTTGCCGTTGCCTTCGAGCAGTTGCAGCGACACGGCATGGCCGGCGGCGCCGGTCACGGCCGCGATCGCGTAATCGGAGCCTTCGTTGACGGTCGGGCTGCTCACCGCGATCGCGCGATCGTCGTCGAGCGTGGAGGCGGACGTGTCCGGCGCGCCGCCGGTGACCGTGCCCGGATATTTCACGCCGCTGCCGTCGTCCTTGACGGTCGCCGTGCCGCTGGCGGTGCGCGTGGTGTCGCCGGAGGAGTAGGTCGCCTTGAGCTGGAAGGTCTCGGCGCCTTCGAAGCCCGTGTCCTGCTCTTGCGCGATATCGACGCGCACCAGCACCGTGCCGTCGCCGGGGAAAGTGATGCTGCCGCCGTAGTCGCTCCAGGCCGCGCCATCCCACACCTTCAGGGTCTGGCCCTCGGCGATGTCGGCGAAGCCATTGCCGTTGCCTTCGACCAGTTGCAGCGTCGCGCTCAGGCCGGCGGTTCCCGTGACGGTGAAGATGCCGTAGTCCGAGGCTTCGTTGACCGTGGGGCTGGTCACCGCCAGCGCCCGGTCATCGTCGAGCCCGGCGGCCGACGTGTCGGCGGTGCTGCTGACGACGGTGGTGACGTTGTTCGCCGTCGCGGTCACGGTCGTCACCGTGCCCGGGTATTTCGTCCCGCTGCCGTCGTCCCGGATGGTGGCCGTGCCGGTCGCGCTGCGGGTGGTGTCGCCGCTGGCGAAGGTGGCGCTCAGGCCGAAGGTTTCCGCGCCTTCATACGGCGCGTCCTGTTCTTGCGCGATGCTGACGCGCACCAGCAGCGTGCCGCCGGACTGGATCGCCGGCAGGTAGCTGGCGTCGTAGTTTTCCCATTGCGTGCCGGTCCAGAACTGGATCGTCTGGGCGGTATCCACGTTGGCCTTGCCGGCGACGGTGCCGTTGACGCTGTCGTTGATCAGGCTGAGCGACACTTGTTCGCCGGTATTGCCGGTGACGGTGAAGATCGCGTAATCGGAGCCTTCGTTGACGGTCGGGCTGCCGACCGCCAAGGCACGGTCGTCGTCCAAGCCCGCGCTCGACGTATCGGGCGCGCCGCCGGTGACTCCGCCCGTATGGAGCGTGCCGGTGCCGTCGTCGACGATAGTGGCGATGCCGAGACCGGGGCTGCCGCCGCCGAGATTGGTGGCGATCAGGCCGAAGGTTTCGGCGCCTTCATAGCCGGCGTCCTGGGCGAGCGTGGTCCGCACCAGCAGGCTCGCGCCGGTCATCGTGACCGAGTTGCCGTTGTAACCCTGCCATTGCGCGCCGTCGAAGTACTCGAGGCTCGCGCCGGTATCGGCGCCGAGCGTGGCCGTGCCGCCGGCGAGCGCCAGGCCGACGACCTGCCCGCTGTAACCGGAGACGGTGAACACGGCATACGGCGAGGCTTCGTTGAGCGTGAAGCTGTTGACCGACAGCGCGCGGTCGTCGTCGAGATAAGAGGGATAGCCGGCGTCCGACGAGGCATTCGGCGTGCCGCTCGTGTTCGCGGCGAGGAACACGTCGCCGCTGGCCTCGTCGGTGATGGTCGAGTTGCTGGAATAGGCAGTGCCGTACTTGTTGCTGGCCGTCAGCTTGAACGTCTCGGCGCCTTCGGCCGCCGCATCGTTGAGGACAGCCACGCGCACCAGCATCGTGCCGCCGGCGGGAATCGTCACCAGGCCGCCGGTATAGGTGGCCCAGGCGGCGCCGTCGTAATACTCCATGCCGGACGAGAAATCGGTGCCGTTGCCGGCGTGGCCCGTCCCCGAGCCGGTCGTGCCCAGCGCCAGCGAAATCTTCTGTCCCGCCGCGCCGGTCACGCCGAAGACGGCATAGGGCGAGGCTTCGTTGACCGTGCTGCCGGTGACCGTCAGTGCGCGATTGTCCGGCGTGACCGTGATGCCGAGCGCATCGATGTCGGCCAGCCCGGCGCTGTCGGTGGTCTTGACGGTGAGCGTGTCGGTGCCGCTGAAGTCGCTCGCGCCCTGGTAGCTGAGCGTGCCCAGCGCGTCGTTGAGCTGGGTCTTGGTGCCGCTCAGCGTCACCGTGGCCGAGCCGCTGGCCCCGGCGCTGACGCTGGCGCCGTTCAGTGCGCCGATCGTCAGCGTACCGTTTTGCACGGTCAATTCGACGCTCAGGTTCGTGTCGTCGGCATCGTCCAGCGCGATGCCGGCGACGGCGCCGCTCGCGCCTTCCGCGATCGTCGGCTCAGCTCCGGGCATGGTGTTGACGGGCGCGTCGTCGGCGCCGTTGATCGTGACCGTGAGCGTGGCGGCCGCCGTGCCGCCGTTGCCGTCGCTGACGGTATAGGTGAAGCTGTCGGTCAGGGTCTGTCCGGCGTTGAGCGCCTGCACGCCGGCGTTGGCGTTGTCGACCGTGTAGCTGTAGCTGCCGTCGGCGTTCAAGGTCAGAGAACCGTAGCTGCTCGCCTTCGCCTGGCCGACGGTGCCGCCGTCGAGCGCCGATACCGCGAGGCCGTCGCCTTCGGTGTCGCTGTCGTTGGCAAGCACGTTGCCGCTCGGGTTGTAGCCGGCGCCCGCATTGCCGACGCCGCCGGCTTCGATCGCCGCCGCCGTGTCGGCGGCTCCTGCCGGCGCGTCGTTGACGCCGTTGATCGTGATGGTCAGGGTGGCGATGGCGGCGCCGCCGCCGGAGTCGGTCATGCGATAGCGGAATTGATCGGTCAGCGACTGGCCGGATTTCAATGCATCGACCGTCGCGTTGCCGTTGGCGGGCGTATAGGTGTAGCTGCCGTCGGATTTGACGTTGAGCGTGCCGTACAGCCCGGCCAGGTCGACGCCGCCGCCGGTCACCGAAGTCATGGCGGCGTCGTTGATCGCCCAGGCGTAAGTGACGGACTTGGAGGCGCCGCTATCGTTGTTCAGCAGGTTCGTCGATCCGTCCGAGGATAGCGAAACGCTGTTCTCGGCGATCGCGTTGGCGTCGGCGGCGGCGCTCGGCGGCGTGGTGTTGGAGACGTTGATCTCGATCTTCAGGACCGCGGTCGACGCGGCGCCGGACGCATCCTGCGCCTTGTAGGTGAAGTAATCGTAGACGGTGCCGGCGGGCGAGCCGGTGACGGTGTAGGAGTAGGTGCCGTCCTGCTGCAGCACCAGCGTGCCGTAGCTGCCGGCGATCGAGGTGCCGCTGGAGCCGAACGCCAGGTCGGTGCCGAGCGCGCCGCTGACCGCATTGCTCAGCGTGACGAAGGTATAGCCGCCGACCGTCGCCACCGACGATACCGTCGTGCCCGACTGGATGCCGGTGCCGGTCACTGTCATGCCGCCGGTGATGGCGCCGCTGGCCGACGAGATCGCGATGACGTTGGCATCGGCCGCGCCCCGCGCGTCGATCGTGTAACTGCTGCCGTCGACGGTCAGGGTCGAGGTGCCCAGCGTCGCCCAGTCCAACGCGACGCGGGTCGAGAGCGTAACCGTCTTGGTGCCGGAATTGTTGGCGATCGCGGTGACGGTGGTGCCGGCCGGCACCCCGGTGCCGCTGACCGCGTCGCCCACCTTCAGGTTGCCCGCGCCTTGGGTCTGGAAGCTCAGATAGGTGCGCCCCTCCGTGCCTTCGACCGAGGTGCCGGAACCGATGTCGGTCGGCGACCCGGCCAGCGTCTGGCCCGCGCTCGCCTGGGTCACGGTCTTCGTGTCGCCGGCATCGACCTCGGTGTCGTTGGTCAGCACATTGCCGCTCGGGTTGACCTTGGCGGCGGCATTGGTGCTCGAATGCACGGCCAGGTTGAAATCGGCGTTCGCCGCGAGCGTATCGTTCGCGCCCTGGAGCGTGACGGTGAGCTTGCCTGTCGATGTCAAGCCGGCCGCGTCCCGCACGGTATAGGTGAAGCTCTCGGACAGCGTGTCCGATGCCAGCCGCAACGCCTGCACGGTCGCGTTGTCGTTGTCGACGGTGTAGGTATAGCTGCCGTCGCTGCCGATGGTCAGCGTGCCGTAGAGGCCGGCGATGGCGGTGCCGGCGCCGACCGAGGTCGTTCCTTGCGCGCCGCTCGCCGCCGAGGCCACCGTCCTGGTGTCGCCGCCGTCGGGATCGGTATCGTTCGTCAGCACGTTGCCGGACGGGTTCGTGCCGGCGCTGCCGTTGCCGGCGCCGCCCGCTTCGCCGGCGGCGGCCGTGTCGGCGTTCGCGGCCGGCGCATCGTTTGCCGCGCTGACGTCGAAGGTGATGGTGCGCGGCGTCGGATCGGTGTCGGAGCCGCCGTTGGCCGTGCCGCCGTTGTCGCGCACCTGGAACGTGAAGGAAGCATAGCCGGCGCCATTGCCGTTCTGGGCCGGCGTATAGGTGAGCTTGGTCAGATCCGCCGCGGCGATTTCCTGGCCGGCGCTGACGGCGACGCCGTTGAGCGCCAGCGTGCCGAGCGCCGGCAAGGTCGCGATCTTCACCGAATGCAGCGTGTTGGCCGGCGTATCGCCGGTATCGGAAAAGCCGAAATCGGAAGCGGCGAAGGTATGGGAATAATCCTCCAGCAGCGTGACGGTCTTGCCGGCGCCGGCGGGCGCGTCGTTGACCGGTGTGATGGCGATCGTCAGGTTGCCGCTGGCCGAAGCCTGGCCGTCGGATACCGTATAAGAGACGACCGGCACCGGACCGGTATAACCGGACGCGGCGGTGAAGCTGTAGCTGCCGTCGCTGTTCAGCAGCAGCGTGCCGACGCCGGCGATGACTTGCGCTTGGCCGAGCGTGCCGACGGTCGCCCCGATCTTGAAGCCGGTGATCGTCAGCGTGTCGTAGTTGACGTCGACGTCGTTGGCCAGGACGTTGCCGCTGACCGTGCCGTCTTCCGTCACGGCGGCCGAATCGTTGACCGCGACCGGCGCGCTGTTCGGCACGATCAGGCGGTTGAGCGCGGTATCGACCGGGTCGGAACTGGTGCGGTAGGTGCCGCCGGCCGAAAACCTGGTCGGGTCGAGCACCAGCAGATAGGCGGTCTCGGCGCCGTCCCCGCCGCCGCCGCCGTCGCCGATCGCGGTGGTGTTGCCCCAGGCGTAGAAGAACAAGCCTTGCACCGTGCCGTTGGTCTTGAACAGGCGGCTGATCACGCCGCTGACGGTTTGCGTCTGGCCGTTGGCGTCCACGTAAGAGAGCGTGCCGGCCACGTTGTTGCCGGAAAAATAGGGCGTGCCCGGATCGGCCGAGGTGAACTTGAATTTGCTGCCGGCGAGCGCCGCCACGTTCGCGATCTGGTTGGCTTCCTGGCTCCAGGAACTCGGCGTGCCCTGGTAGGCGCCGGAGAAGGTGATCGCGGCTTCCTCGACCTCGTAGGCGCGGCCGTCGATGAGGATGGTCGAGCGGTCGTCTTCGCCGGCGATGCGCAAGCGGTCGGCGGCGCCCGGCTCGAGGCCGAGGACGGCGGCGGCGAAGGCTTCGCCCTCGTCGCCGCGCGTATCGCGGTTGCCGTTCAGCGCGGCGTCGAGGCTGTGTCCGATTTCCTCGAGCAGGATGCGGTTCACCGCCGCGGCGGAGGGTTGTGCCGCCAGCCAGTCGCGGTTGACGAAGATGGCCGGCGTGCCGTCGGGGCCGCGGGCCGCGAAGGCGGCGAAGACGCCGCCGATCTCCGCGCCGCTCACCTCGCGCACTTGCACGCTGTAACGGCCGCTCATGATGTCTTGGCGCAGCGCGCTCATCGCTTCCATCCAGGCCGGCGACGGCGCGTCGCGCCCGCCGTCGAACAACGCGAACAGCCGCGCGTCGTCCGGATGCGCTTCCAGGAAGTCGCGCATGGCCTGCGTCGCCTGCATGACGGCGGAGGCTGCGGAAACGGCGGAAGCGGCCGGCGGCACGAATGTCGCTGCCGGTTGTTCGGCGCGGGCGACATCCTTGGCCAGCGCGTCCGCGCCGTGCTTGGCTGCGAGCGCGCCTTCCACGCCGGCGCCGTCGAACATGATGCGGGCTTCCAGCGCCAGGGGACCGGGCTTCGCGTTCACGAGCCTGCTGCGTTTCTTGTTCGATGCTTCCATGCTCTTCTTCCCCTGAAGGTAAATGACGCGCAGCGTCCGCGCCGGCGCCGTTCGACGACCGATCAGTTCCTTGCCGCCGGCGGCGCGATCGCGATGGTGCCGCTCATGCCGGCCATCAGTTCGCGAAAGCCGCCGTCGATCGCCGCCGTCGCCTTGACCGATTGGCTGACCGGATCGACGCGCGCGCCGATGCGCAGGATCTTCGCCGGATACGACTTGCCGGTCTCGTCGATCCTGACGTGGAGCTGGTAGCCGGTCTTCAGCCACGCCAGCCAGTGCGACGGCACGATGAATTCGAGTTCGAGCACGCTGTCGTCGAGAATGTCCAGCAAGGGCTGACCCGGCTGCACGTACTGCTGTTCGCGCACCTTCTGTTCGGCGACCCGGCCCGAGAACGGCGCGGCGATCTGGCATTTGCCGAGCGCCACGTTCATCAGCGACACCTCGGCGCGCGCCTTCGCGACTTCCGCTTCCGACACTTCGAGCTCGACCTTGCCGATCGAGCGCAATTCTTCGAGACGCCGGTTGGCGCTGTAAGTGCGTTCGGCGGCGGTCAGCGAGGCCTTGGCCTTTTGCAATTGCGCTTGTTGCAAGGAACAGTCGAGCGCCACCAGCGCCTGGCCCGCGCGGAAGGCGCCGCCCTCGGGAACGGCGATGCGGCTGATCTTGGCGCCGATTTCGGCGGCAATGGTCGTGAAGCGGCGCGGCGCGAGCTGGGCGCGGATGTCCTGCTTTTCGAGCGCCGGCTTGGCGCCGGCTTTCGCGGCGGCGGACGCCGGCGCGCCTGCCGGCATCGTCGGGGAAGCCGCCTGCGCGGCGCAGGCGGCGAGAAGCGCGGTCGAAAGTATGCCGATCCGGAGCATCGCTTATCGCCCCTCGTCATGCGCCGCGGCGAACGGCGTGCCGGCGCGCGAGGCGTCCGCCAGCGCAGTCGCCGGCTGCAGCTTCAGCGCCTGGCGCGGGGCCGCGGGCGCCTGCGCTTCCTTGTTCCAGTTGCGCAGCGCTTCGCCGACCTGCCGCGTCAACTCCTGGAGCGACATGTCGCTCACGCTGCCGATCGCCGGCTCCATGCCGAGGGTCGCCTGCAGCTTGCTGCCGGCGCCTTGCAGCTGCGACAGCGATTGATAGCGTCGCAGGAGACTCAGGATCGCCGTCGTGCTGTTGGCGACCTGCTCGAGCTTGCTCTGCGTTTCCGCCGTTTCGCGGTTCTTGATATGCTCGGAAATCTTGGCGTCGGCCTGCCAGATCGCGTCGGCGCGCAGGTACTGCCGATAGGCGACCTGGTAATGCAGGCGCGCCAGATGCACCTGGGTCAGCACCGCCATTTGCGCCGCGACGCGGCGGTGCTCGGCCAGCTTGACGCCGGCGTCGGCCAGCGCCTTTTGCGACGGCGCCGACAGCAGGTTGAACAGGTTGTAGGAGAGCTGCAGGCCGGCGGCGTTCCATTGATTGTTGATCATGAAACGGTCGGTGTCGTAATGCGCCGTGTAATTGAAGGAAAGATTCGGGAACAGGCGCAGCAGGGTGCGGCGGGTTTCCTCGACCGCGATGCGGCTGTTGTAGAAGTGCTCGCGCAGGTCGGCGTTCTGTTCGACGGCGAGCTGTTCCATGCGCGCGATCGGCAGGTCGAGCAGCGACGCATCCACCTTGTCGCCCGGTTCCTCGACCTTGAATTCCTGGTGCAAGGGCGCATTGATCAGGTTGGCGAGTTCGATCCGTCCCGACGCCAGCTCCTGTTCGATGCTTTCGAGCAGGCGCAGGTTTTCCAGCAGCTGGCGCTGGTAGCGCAAGGCGTCGACCGGGGAGCGCAGGCGTTCGGACTCGGCCTTGCGCGCGTCATTCAATGCCTCTTCCGCCAGATCGATCGCGCGGCGCACGTCGTCGCGCAGGCGCTGCGCGCTGGTGGTGCGCCAGAAAGCGAAACGCACGTCCTGGATCAGGGTATGCATCGCCTTGCGGCGCCGTTCGCCGGCGATCAGCACGCGGTCCGCCTGCTGTTTGGCATTCAGATAACTGAGGCCGAAATCGAGCATGTTCCAGGTCAGGCCCAGGTCGTGGGTGCGATGGGTCCGTTCCGCCGAGATGTAAGGATTGGCGAGCGACGGTTGTCCCGTCACCGAATCCTCGCTGCGCGTGATCGCATCCTTGTCGCGCCAGGCGTAGCCGGCGTTCGCCGTCAACCGCGGCAGCATGTCCCAGCGCGTGCCGTCGAGCTGGTTCATCGCGAGCGCCTCTTCCATCATGCGCGTGCGGCGATCGAGGTTGTACTTGAGGGCGCGCGCGATCGCCTCATCCATCGACAGCGGCGCCGAGATCGGCTCGACGCCGGCCTGCGCGGTCTGGCGGTCCAGGCCGGCCTGGCGCGCGACATCATCCTTCGATAATGGCCGCAGAGGCGCGCTGCCGCAGCCCGCGAGCAGGAAGGCGGCGCCTACGGCGGCGCAGGTCAAGGCGCGCGGAAGCCTACGAATGGCCTGGCGGCCCGAAATGGAGGTCGGAACAGTCATGATGTCGGCAAGAAGAATGGCAGCGAAACAAAAAACGCGGGAAGTTGCGGAGAATGCCGCCGCGCGAACCTTCGTTCTTGCTGAAATCATTCATGTCGCCCCCCTTCCCGCATGCCTGTTGGACACGCCGCGGCAAACGCTCCGGCGCGTCGGTGTCGAGTTGTTATCGATCGGTTCGGGCGCCGCGCGCCCGGCCGCCGAACACGCGACGAACAGACCGGCGATCCTTGCCGGCGTTCATGCGTGGTCGAATCCATCGGAGGGTTGTGACGTTGACTGAAGCGCTATTCGTACCGGCGGGCCTTCGCATCGCTGCGAACGGAACCCGCGTGCACGTTGCCGCTTTCTTGTATTGGTTTTTTTGTTTGCGATCGAAGCGAACACTCCCCGCCTCGAATAGTAGCGGCAATTGCCCGGTGCCGTCAGCTAGATGCGCGTTCTGCAGTGTGAATTCTTGCGAATTGGCGCATGTAACATCTGGAAATGTGTGTTCGTGTGGACGAATGCAACCTGCAGTCTGATGCTGCGTGTAACCGGCGGTTGCGGCGCGCGATATCGTCGCGCGCCGCAGTGCCGCCTGGTCATGGGAAAATGCGGCGCATGCCTTTTTATTCAGCCAGGAGTCGCGAAAACATGGATGTGAACGAGGATCGGTTGCGAGAGCGAGTGAGCGCGTGGCTCGAAGCCGATGCCTTGCGCATGCGGGCGCTCGGCATCGCGGCCGCGCTCCGGCTGCCGGACTGCTGGCTGGCGGCCGGCTTCGTACGCAACCTGGTATGGGATCGGCTGCATGAGGGCGGGCGCGCGACGCCGCTGGCGGATATCGATCTGGTGTATTTCGACCCTCGAGCCTGCGGCGAGGAGCGCGATGAGGAGATCGAGGCGGGCTTGAAGGCGCTGGCGCCGGAGCTGCCGTGGTCGGTCCGCAACCAGGCGCGAATGCACTTGCGCAACGGCGACGCGCCGTACCGCTCGACGACGGACGCGATGAGTCATTGGGTCGAAATCGAAACGGCTGTCGGCGCGAGGCTGAACGCAGGCGGCGGCGTGGAGCTTGCCGCCGCGTTCGGATTCGCGTCCTTGTTCGCGTTGCGCATCACGCCCAACCCGCGCTGCCGCAAGCCGGCCAATTTCGCGCGCCGGATCAGGGAAAAACAATGGCTGTCGCGCTGGCCGCGCCTGCGGGTGAGCGAGGACGCCGCTTAGGAACCATTCGCCGACGCCGGCCCGCCGTTCGCCGCAAAGCGGGAGACTTCCCCGCCGATCTTCGCTATCTTTGCCGCATTGGACACCGTACCGTGCGTCCGATCGCAAAGGAAGACACATGATCCGAAACAGCGAATACCGCAAGCATCTGTACTGGGGAGGAATGCTCGTCCTGACCGGCGGCCTGTTCCTGCTCGCCAGGATCGGCCTGTTCGAAGAGCGCGAAGTCTGGCGCTTCTGGCCGATCCTCGTGGCCTGGGGCGGCCTGATCGACATCGTCGGCGCGCGCGGCGCCCGGGAGGCCGCCATGGGCGTTTTTCACATCGTGATCGCGTTCTGGCTGTACGCCTGCATCGAGCATCTCTGGGGCTGGACATTCAAAACGACCTGGCCGATCATCCTGATCGCTTATGGCGTCGCTGCCGTCGTCAGCGGTTCGATCAATCTCTACCAACAATCCCGCAAGGAATCCGCCCAATGAACCGCGACAACTATCGGCATCAGCATCGCATCCTGCTGGGCATCGTCGTCATCGTCATCGGCATCCTGCTGCTGCTCGGCAATCTGAACATCTTCGATACTCGCACCGTCCTCCGCTTCTGGCCGCTGGTGTTCGTCATCTTCGGGGGGCTGAAGGTCTACCAGGCGCGGCACCCGGCCGGCTTCGTGGTCGGCGGCACGATGATCGTGCTGGGGGTGCTGATGACGCTGCATAAGCTCGGCATCATCTACTTCCATTTGCGCGACTGGTGGCCGCTGTTCATGATCGCCGGCGGCGTCATCCTGCTGTCGCGCGGACTGTCGCGCAATGCCGATGCCAAGGGCGACGGCTCCGGGCGCACCGAGATCGAACATGGCAATCACCTGAACACCACCGCCGTCATGAGCGGGGCCAACGTCAAGAGCGACGCACAGGAGTTCCGCGGCGGCGAGCTGACCGCGGTCATGGGCGGCATCGAGCTCGACCTGACCCAGGCTTCGATCCGCGGCGAAGCGGTGCTGTACGTGTTCGCGTTCTGGGGCGGCATCTCCATCACGGTCCCGCCCGACTGGTCCGTGATCGCCAACGGCGTCCCGCTCCTCGGCGGTTTCGACGACAAGAGCGTGCCGCCGATGAATTCGGAAAAGCGCCTCGTGATCGAAGGGTACGCCATCATGGGCGGCGTCGAAATCAAGAACTGATCCGCGCCGGCCATGCATCCGCTGTTCTCCGATGCCCGCAAGCTGCCGATCTACCTGGCGGCATGGCTGCTGGCCGGCGCATGCATGGCGCTCCTGCTGGTGCTGACCGGACTCGCCGGCTGGAGCCGGGCTCTGCTGTTCGCCCTGCCGGTGGCGCTGGTCTACGGCTTCGTCGCGATGTCCGCCTACTACGTCTGCCGCGCCTTCCCCTATCCGCGCCGCTGGCCGGCCGTGTTCGCGGCGTTCGTCGGCGCGCCGCTGTTTTCCGCCTTCACCTGGATCGCGATGTGCCAGGCATGGAATGAAACCGGACGCGCCTTCGGCGACGCCGGCATCATCGCCATGCCGCCGAGCGCGACCACGATGCTGTTCGCCGCCGGCTTCTGCCTGTACCTGTTGTCGGTCCTGGCGCACGATGTGCTGATCGCTTTCGACAGCGTGCAGGCGGCGGCCCAGCGCGAAGCCGAATCCCGGGTGCTGGCGCGCGACGCCGAACTGCAGCTGCTGCGCACGCAGATCAATCCGCACTTCCTGTTCAACAGCCTCAACTCGATCAGCGCGCTCACCAGCATCGATCCGAAGGCCGCGCGCGAGATGACGATCGCGCTGGCGCAGTTCTTCCGCCGCACGCTGTCGCTGTCCGAGGCGGAGAAGATTCCGCTGTCCGAAGAGGCCGGCCTGTGCGAGAACTTTCTCGCCATCGAAAAGAACCGTTTCGGCAGGAAGCTCGGCAGCGCCGTCCGCATCGACGACGAAGCGCGCTCCTGCCTCCTGCCGCCGATGACCTTGCAGCCGCTGGTGGAAAACGCCATCAAGCACGGCATCCGCCATCTCGACGACGGCGGCGCGGTCACGGTGGAGGCCATCGTGCGCGACGGCTGGCTGCACATCGCCGTCGAGAATCCGGCGCCGCCGGCGGCTTCTCCCAGCCCGGGCAACGGCCTCGGTCTGCGCAACATCCGCGAGCGCCTCGCCGTGCTGTACGGCGATCGCGCGCGCATTTCCTGGAAACTCGCCGACCAGCGCTTCCTGGTGGAGATCGCGCTGCCGGCGGAACGCGAAGAAAGCTCATCCCGATGACCCGAGCACTGAAGGCCTTGATCGTCGACGACGAAGAACTGGCGCGCCGCCTGGTGCGCGAATATCTGCAAACGCATCCCGACATCGAGATCGCCGGCGAATGCGAGAACGGCCTCGAAGCCGCGCGCGACATCGGCGCGCTGGCGCCCGACCTGGTCTTTCTCGACATCCAGATGCCCAAGCTGACCGGCCTGGAAGTGCTTGAACTGACCGGCCGCCGCAGCGGCGTGATCTTCACCACGGCGTACGACGAATTCGCGCTCAAGGCCTTCGACCTGCACGCCGTCGATTATCTGCTCAAGCCGTTCTCGCAGGAGCGTTTCGACGAGGCGCTGGCGCGGGCGCGCAAGTTGATCGGCCAGGTCCAGCCGGCGCTGGACAGCCTGATCGCCGGGGCGGCCGAGAGAATCGACCGCATCCTGATCCGCGACCGCGAGCAGGTGCACGTCGTCCCGGTCGAGCGCATCGATTATCTCGAAGCGCAGGACGACTATGTCGCCGTCAACACCACGGAAGGCAAGACCTACCTCAAGCGGCAGCGCCTGTCCGAGCTGGAAGAGAAGCTCGATCCCAGGACCTTCGTTCGCCTGCACCGTTCCTACATCGTCAACATCGCGCAGCTGCAGGCGATCGAGCAGCAGGGCAAGGACGGCCACGCCGCGCGCCTGCGCAGCGGCAAGCGCATACCGATCAGCCGCACCGGCTACGAGCGCATCAAGGCCATCATGTGAGGCACCGAACAGGCTTCGAGGATCATTCCCGCCGCTCCGGCAGGCCCGGCGCCGTCGCCGGCAGCAGCAGGATGAACCGCGCTCCCGCTCCCGGCGCGCTCTCGACATGGATCCGGCCGCCCAGCGCGCCGGTCACGATATTGTGGGTGATGTGCAGGCCCAGCCCCGAGCTGCCGGCGCCCAGCCGGGTCGTGAAGAAGGGATCGAAGATCCGGTCCAGGTTGGCGGCCGGAATGCCGGCGCCGTCGTCCTCGACCCTCAGTTCGATCATGCCATCCTCGGCCTTCCTGGCCGCGATGCGTATCGTGCCCGGGCCCTTGCCGTCGTAGCCGTGGATGAAGCTGTTGCCGACCAGGTTCGCGACGGCCTGGCCGAGCGGGCCGGGAAAGCTGTCCATCGCCAGCCCGTCCGCGATCTCGGTCGTCAGCGTCACCTCGGACTTCCTGAGCGACGGCCGCAGCGTGCACACGACTTCCTCCGCGAATTCGCGCAGCGAGAACGTGCGGCGCTGCGAACTGGTCTGGTCCACCGCGACTTGCTTGAAGCTGGCGACCAGGTCGGCCGCGCGCTGCAGGTTGCGCACCAGCAGCGCGCTGGCGTCGCCGGCTTCGCCGACATAGCGGTCGAGCTCCGAGCGCCTGATGCCTTGCGCATAGCGTTCGGCCAGGCTGCGGGTCTGGTCGGCCAGCGTGCTGGCGACGGTCAGGCAATTGCCGATCGGCGTGTTCAGTTCGTGCGCGATGCCGGCCACCAGCGAGCCGAGCGCGGCCAGCTTATCCTTGCGCACCAGTTCCGCCTGGGTGATGCTCAAGCGATGCAAGGCCGCGGCCAATTCCTCGTTCGCCTTGCTGAGCGCGGCGTTGCCGACTTCCGCGCGTTCCTTGGCCAGGCGCAGCTCGGCGGTGCGCTCCGCCACCAGTTCCTCGAGATGATGGCGATGGCGCCGCAATTCGTCCTCGCGCCGCGTGCGTTCGATGGCGATGCCGGCGATGTGGGTCGCCACGCCGATCAGCTTCAGGTCGTCCGGACCGGGGCTGTGTACCGCGCGGTGATACATCGCGAACGAGCCGAGCACGACGTCCTGGTTCAGAAAGATGGGCGTCGACCAGCAGGCGCGGAAGCCGTGCGGCGCGAGCAGCTGCTTGTAGGGCGCCCACAACGGATCGGTCAGGATGTCGGTGACGACGACCGCTTCCTTGCGGTACATCGCCGTGCCGCAGGAACCGGCCGTCGGGCCGATCGGATAGCCGTCGAGCGCGTCCATGTAGGACTGCGGCAGGCTGGGGCCGGCGCCCGGATGGATGTGCACGCCGTCCTCGTCGAGCAGCAGCACCGAGCAGTACACGCCCGCGGTCTGCGATTCGATCAGCAGCATCAGGCGCGTCAGGGTGTCCTTGAGCGGCGCGCCCTTGGCGATCATTTCGAGCAGTTCGCCCTGGCCGCGGCGCAGGGCCTCGCCGAGTGCGGCCTGGCGCAAGAGGGCATCCTTTTCCGCCAGCTGCGCCCGCAGCGCGGCCGGGTCGCTATCGTTACCGGCAAGGACTTGCATCGATACCTCCAGTCTGGCGGGACGGATCCGGCTCCCCAGCGGAAAACTATACTGCAGCGGGAAGCGCGCCGCCAGCGACGATCCGCCGTACGCCAGGCGGCGCACGAAAGCGCGCGGCGGTTTCAGCCATGGACAAGCATATCCTGCTGCACGCGTTCCAGGTGCTGCCGTACATAGAAGGCCGCCGCCTCCTGGTTTCCGGTGGCGATCGCCTCATAGATCAGGCGATGCTCATACACATACAGCCTCGCCCGCGCCGGATCGTGAATGCCGGTGTCCCGCAATCGCCGCCAGAGGGGCTCGTCCACGGCGGCGGCGATCACGCCGGCAATGCCGATCATCACCGGGTTGCAGGTCAATTGGGCGATGCGCGCATGGAATTGCCTGTCGTGTTCGTTCCAGGCTTGGCGCTGCCCGGCATCGGCCAGATCGGTCACGGCTTCCATGAGATCGAGCAGCCGTTCCATCTCCGCATCCCGCTTTCCGGCGGCGGCCGCGAACCGGGCGATCAGAGGTTCGATCGCCAGCCTGGCTTCCAGCGTCGAAAGCGGACTGGTGTCCGGCTGGACGGCGGCGTCTTTGGCTTGGCGAATGGCATCGAGCGCATCCGGCAGCACGAAAGATCCCGCGTTGCGCTTGGTTTGAACGATGCCGTGATTCACGAGTTCCGCGATGGCTTCGCGGATCGTCGTGCGCCCGACGCCCATCGACGCGGCGAGGTCGCGTTCGGCCGGAAGCCGCGCGCCGGGCGGATAGGTTCCATCCTGGATGCATTTCTTCAGCCGATCAGCGACCAGTTCGTAGAGCTGAGGTACCCGCAGCAACGATGTCAATTTGTCCATGGTTATCAAATTTATGTGTTTATTTGGATCTAAATATAATCCACTTTGGTTATACTTAAACCACGTCGAGCCGGGAAATTTTCCTTCCGGGCGTCGACCAGGCCGTGCTGCGCGGCGCGCCATCTGGGCGCTGTATCTGCATTTTCCGCTGCTTCCGCCCGTTCTTTTTCGTGTGGGCATAAGTGTCGGAAACCGGCTTCCGTGGCTGCATTGCAAGACCACGCGGAGCGGCCGGGCAGGTATGCAGATTTCCGCGTCCGGGGCGCGGGAGGCCGCGACTCTCATGTACGATCGCCCCCTACCTTGAAAGCCGAACATGCTCAGCTTTACCCGCACCATTCATACCGTCGATGCGCACACCGGCGGAGAGCCGTTGCGCATACTGGTCTCCGGCATGCCGCCTGTGCCGGGCGTGACCATCCTGGAAAAGCGTTCCTGGCTCAAGGAAAATCGCGACGACCTGCGCAAATTCCTGATGAACGAGCCGCGCGGGCATGCCGACATGTACGGCGCCTATCTCTTGCCTCCGACGACGCCGCAAGCCGACTTCGGCGTGATCTTCATCCACAACGAAGGCTACAGCGATATGTGCGGCCACGGCATCATCGCCTTGGCCAAAGTCCTGGTCGAACTGGGTTACGTGGAGCGGAAAATCCCGACCACGCGCATCGGCTTCGATGCGCCGGCCGGCTTCATCGAGGCGCGCGTCGAATGGGACGGCAACCGTGCCGGGGAAGTCACATTCAAGAACGTGCCGTCGTTCATCTATCTGCGCGACGTGGCGGTGGATACGCCGACCTTCGGGCGCATCACCGGCGACATCGTCTTCGGAGGCGCCTTCTACTATTACGTCAACGGCGAGCAGGCGGGATTGGAAATCAGGCCCGAGCAGGTGCGGCAACTGATCCAGTTGGGGGCGGAAGCCAAGGCGGCCGTCAAGGCCAAGGTCGCCATCCGGCATCCGCTCGAGCCGGGGCTGGATGCGTTGTACGGCACCATCATCGACGGCGCGCCCAACCGGCCCGGCGTGGACCAGTCCAACGTCTGCATCTTCGCCGACCGCGAAGTCGATCGATCGCCGACGGGCACGGGCACCTCGGGCCGCGCCGCTCAGCTGTACCTGCGCGGAAAGCTTCCCTTGAACCAGCCCTATATCAACGGCAGCCTCGTGGGAAGCAGTTTCAAGGTGCGCGTCACGGAGGCGGTTCGGGTCGGCGAGTATGCCGCCGCCATCACCGAAGTCACCGGCGCCGCCCATATCAGCGGCTTCAACCAGTGGGTGCTGGAAGACACCGATCCGTTCCCCGCCGGCTTCTTTTTCCGCTAGAGGCTGTTATGAACTCAAACAGCCTCTAAAATCCGCATGCTGATACTCGACGACGTCCGGACGGCCCAGGCATTGCCTTACGCCACGCTCGTGCCAGCGATCGCGCAAGCCGCGCGGGAGCTCGCGACCGGGAAGATCCTCGCGCCGGAGCGGCAGGTCGTGACCATCGACCAGGCCAGCGTTCTGCTCTGCATGCCGGCCATCGGCCCGGACATCGGCGTGACCAAGCTGATCACCGTGCATGCCGGGAATGCCCGGCACCGGCTGCCCGCGATCCAGGGCGAGGTGGTGGCCTTTGAAGCCGCGACCGGACGCAGGCTTGCGCTGCTCGACGGGCCCACCGTTACCGCCCGCCGCACCGCCGCGATGACGCTCCTGGGAATCGAAACGCTGGCGCCGCGCAGGCCGGCTTCGGCGCTCATCATCGGCACCGGCACGCAGGCGGCGGCGCATGTCGACGCCATGATCGGGCATCTCGGGATCGCGCGATTCTGGATCGCGGGCTCGACCCGCGCGAGCGCGGAGCGATTCGGCAGCAGGTTGAAAGAGCGATACCGTCACCTGGCCATGCACCCGCTGGCCGCGGAAACGCTCGAGCGCGATCTGCCCGAGACCAATCTGGTCGTCGCGCTGACGACATCGAAGACGCCCGTGATTCCGGCGCGGATCGCGCCGGAGACGCTTGCCATCGGCGTCGGCGCATTCAAGCCCGACATGGCGGAGTTCCCGCCGGAGCTGTTGCGGGCGCGCCGGATCGTCGTCGACGATCTCCATGGCGCCAGGCACGAAGCGGGCGACCTGATTCAGGCGAACGTGGATTGGTCCGGCGTGACGGCGCTGGGAAGCATCCTGGCGGGCCAAGCCGCGCCGCCGCATGGCGTTCCGGTCTTCAAGACGGTCGGCCAAGCGGCATGGGACCTGGCGGCGGCGCGGGTTGCGGTCGGAAACCTGATGTGACAGTCCCGGCTGCGTCGAGCAGCCGGCGAAGAGCGCAAGGTAGCGAGATGCGTCATCCAAAGATGGGAGGCGCATTGCGCCATGAATATGGGATTGTCACGCCGGCGCTCCCATGGCAGCATGCCGCCCGGACCGTCACCGGTTTGCCCATTCGAACAACATCATTTCGCACACATCATGCTTTACCGATCGCTTTTCACGCTTTTCACGTTGCTCCCTGTATCCACGCTGGCGATTGCCGGCGAGAACAATAATGCTCCCTACCAGGTCACCGTCTGGGCCCAGGTGCTGTTCGACACGAGCGGGAAGGCCAGCGAGATCGACATCGCGGACGAATCTTCTTATCCCGCGCGCTTCCTGGAGAACATCCGCGCGCGTCTTGCCAATGCGCGCATCCCGGCGCCGAGCGACGAGGGCGCGCCGGCGACGTTCAAGACCGGGGTGCAGATGAATTTCACCGTCACGCCCGGCGAGGCGGGCGGTTCGGTCCGCATGGACGGCCTGCGGATGTCGCCGCTGCCGACCAAGACCTATTACGCCAGCTACCCGAAGGATATCGGCGGCACGGCCGGCTGGCAGGGGAAGATCACCGCCATGTGCACCGTCGGCACGGAGGGGGTGTGCACGTCGTTCGACGTCAAGGCGGTGCCCGGCATGCCGGAATCGGTCCGGCGCTACGCGAAGGCGTCGCTGGAACGCTGGACCTTCGTCCCGCAGGAAGTGAACGGCAAGCCGGTGGCCGGCGAGTTCGCCTTGAATCTTCGCTTCGAGACGACGGACACTATGCCCCAGGATTTTCGCGAACCGAAATTCGATCGGATACTGCGCGGCCGTTGATGCCGGCCGGAGCCAAGCTCATCCCAGCGTCAGCACGTCGTTCAAATGCCGCAAGCGCCGCGAGATGAGGATCGCGATGTTGCGGTAGATCTTGGCCGAGATTTCGTGCAGCGGCGTGATCGCCTCGCGATCGAGGCGCAGCAGCTTGCAGTGGGAGATCGCGCGCGCCGATGCCGAGCGGCCGCGGCGCTCGATCAGCGACATCTCGCCGAAGCATTCGCCGGGGCCGAGGGTTTCGAGGGTTTTCTGGACGCCGAGGGCGCGCTTGCTGATGCGGACCTGTCCGGCCAGGATGACGAACAGGTGGTAATCGTGGTCGCCCTCGTGGATCGGATACTGGCCTTGTTCGAATTCGACCAGCTCGGCGCGCGACAGCAGCATTTCGAGTTCGGCTTCGTCGAGATCGTCGAATAGGTTGAGTTTCAAGAGAAGCCTGCGGGTCTCGGGCGGAACATGAACCGACATCGTCGTCCTCCTATGCTGGGTCCGGTGAGCGGTGTGCCTACTTTCCTTGCGTGCGCCGCAGGTATTCGCGATGGCCGCGCGCCCGCAATTCGCAGGCAGGGCAGCGGCCGCAGCCGTAGCCCCAGTCGTGCAGGTCGCCGCGCTCGCCGAGATAGCAGGTGTGGGTATCGGCGCGGATCAGGTCGACCAGCGCGTCGCCGCCGGTATCGCGCGCCAGTTGCCAGGTCTCGGCCTTGTCGATCCACATCAGCGGCGTCTCGACCTTCAGGCACGTCGCCATGCCGAGATTGAGCGCGACTTGCAACGCCTTCATCGTGTCGTCGCGGCAATCGGGATAACCGGAGAAATCGGTCTCGCACATGCCGCCGACCAGGACGTCGTGGCCGCGACGGTAGGCGACGGTGGCGGCGACCGTCATGAACAGCAGGTTGCGGCCCGGCACGAAGGTGTTCGGCAAGCCGTTCTCCTGCATCCTGATCTCGACTTCCTGCGTCAGCGCGGTATCGGAAATCTTCCCCAGCAGCGACAGGTCGACCATGTGGTCTTCGCCGAGCCGCCGGTCCCATTCCGGCGCCAGCGCGCGCATCTTTCGCAGCAGCGTCGGCCGCACCTGCAATTCGATCGCATGGCGTTGGCCGTAATCGAAACCGATGGTTTCGACCCGCGCGTAGCGGGCCAGGGCCCAGGCGAGGCAGGTGGTGGAATCTTGTCCGCCGCTGAACAGGACGAGGGCGCTGTGGGAATTCATGTCATCGATGCAGATGGGAACACGGGTTCGATTTTAGCGGTTCGCGGCCTCATCCCGGTGTCTTTTTCGCCACGGTCGTCAGCGTCTGTTCGATGAAATCGCCGTCCGGCTCGGTGTAGCGGATGCGCGCCGGATACCATTCGAGCGCCGGCGCGAGCCAGATATCGACTTGCTGATTGTGGCTGCCGGAGGGCGTCGTCTTGAGCACGTGCACGGTATCCAGTTCGCCGAGCGGCGTCCTGATCTTTTCGTGCTTGAGCACCTTGAAGGCCCAGGCTTCCGCATCGCGCGCGCCCACCACGAACAAGGGCCATTCCGAACCGGGCTTGAATTTCGCCGGCGCCGCGCGCGCGATAGCGATCAATTGCCAGGTGGCGCTGTTGCGGTCCTGCTCGCCGCCCTTGATCGGGTAGCTGGCGTTCGATTGGTTGAAGACGATGGTTTTCGCCTCGCGGTTGAAGGAGGCCGTCACCGCCTCCTTGCGCAGCCGCTTTTCGGTGAAGACGGCGGGCGCGAGGCCGAAGTCGTCGATCTCGCCCTCCGTTCTCGCATCGAGGATCTTGCCGAACAGCGCGGCGCGCATTTCGGTATCGAGCATGAACTTGCCATCCGCCGTCTGCCAGGTGACGCGCGCCTTGCCATCGAGCGGGAAGCCGCTTTGTTTTGCGGTGACGGCATAGCCGAGTTCGGCCGAGGGCGGCAGGTTGACCTTGTATTTGAAGGCGGCATGGCCGTCGGCGGCCGTGGCAGCCAGGGAGACGGCGGCGGCTGGCAATAGCAGCGCGGCAACGAAGCGGAACAACAAGAGTTTGCGGATTGTCATGAGGAAATCGGATCGGTCAGCGTGAGGCCAGGGCCTTGAGATTGGACAGCGACATGTCGAGATAGTCGCCGTTGCTTTCGGTGTAACGTAATTTGACGGGATACCACTCCATCTGCGGCGCCAGCCAGATATCGAGTTTCGTGTCGTAGGAGCCGGGGCGCGGCGTGCGCACCACATGCCAAGCGAGCGTCTTGACGCCGCCGGCCTCGATCTCTTCCTGGCCGATCACCCGGATGCGCCAGATCTCGCCGTCGCGCACGCCGGCCACGAAGATGTCGAGCTCGGCATCGGGAACGAATCTCGCGTCGTCGCCGCGGCCGATGCCGGCCAGTTGCCAGACGATGCTGGCGCGGTCTTGTTCGCCGCCCCGGCGCGGATAGTCGCGCGTCGATGCCGAGAAGCTGATCGTGTTGCGTTCGCGGTGGAAATGCGTGTTGGTCTCGGGGCGGCGGAAGCGCTTCTCGCTGTAGAGCACCGGAGCGATCCCGTATTCATCGAGCACGCCTTCGCTCTTGAAGGTGAGCGCGGTAATGAACAGCACGCCGGCTTCGCCGTCGATGACATAGCTGCCGCCGTCGGTCCGCCAGGCGATCTTGCCGCTGCCGTAGACGGCATTGCCGTCGCGCGTCACCTTTTGCACGTCGTAGCGCAATTCGACCGGCGGCGGCGGATCGATCCGATATTGTTCCGGCGCGGCCGGCGTGTCGGCGGCGTCCGCGAGCGGCGCTGCCGCGGGCGGAGCCAGATCCGCGACCGGGAGCAGGGCGCGCGGTTCGACGGCGGCAAGCGGGGCGGCGAGAGGATCGAGCGGCAGGGTGGCGATATCCTGCACGTCGATCGGCGGGGCGGGGGGAGCCGAGCGTCGGAGCGCGGGGCGCGCCGCCCGTTTCGGGCGTGCCGTTTCCTTGGCGGCGGGGCGCGCTCGACCGGATGCCGAAGCCGTTGGCGCCGGAGCGAGCACCGTGACGAAGAGCCGTTCGGCCGGCTGCTGCCAGGGCGGCGCATGCAGATTCCCGCTCGCCCACTCGAAGGCCAGCACGTGCAGCAGCAGCGTCGCGATGGCCAGTACGGCCCGGCGCCGCAGCGAAGGCGCGGGAAAGACTGGGCCGGAGGAGGGCGGGGAGGATGCCATTGCCGTAGTGTAAACGGATCGCCGGCGCTCCGGATGACAGGCCGCAGGGCCCCGAGAGCTTGTTGTATGCCTTTCGGGCAGGTGCGCGGCCGGATTGCCGCCACGTAAAATGGCGATTTTCCGACCGAGAATAGCGCAACGATGCTCCTGCCTTTCCCTTTCAAGTCGGCCGCGATGGCCCTGGTGCTGCTGACCGTCGGTGCGGCATCCGCCGCAGCCGCAACTCCTGCCGGCGTCCCTACCGGCGTCCCGATCCACATCGGCATGATCGACGGCTTGTCCGGCGCCTTCGCCAATGCCGGCGATGCCGTCGCGCGCAACCTGCGGTTGGCGATCGAGCAAATCAACGCGCGCGGCGGCGTCAAACTGCCGGACGGGAGGCATCCGCTGCAGTTGACGACGTTCGACAACAAGCAGGGCGTCGAGGAAACGCTGGTCGAATTCAAGCGCCTGACCGACCAGCGCATTCCTTTCGTCGTGCAAGGCAACAGTTCGGCCGTCGCCGCCGCGCTGATCGAAGCGATCAACAAGCACAATGCGCGCGAGCCCGGCAACCGCGTGCTGTTCCTTAATTATTCGGCGGTCGATCCGGTCCTCACCAACGAGAAATGCAGCTATTGGCATTTCCGCTTCGACGCCCATGCCGACATGCGCATGCATGCGTTGACGGAAGTGATCAAGGAAGACTCGCGCGCCAGGCGCATTTATTTGATCGGCCAGGATTACAGTTTCGGACGCCAGGTGGCGAAGGCCGCGCGCGAGCAATTGAAAGCCAAGCGCCCGGATATCGAGATCGTCGGCGACGAATTGCATCCGATCGGCAAGATCAAGGATTTCGCGCCGTACGTCGCCAAGATCAAGGCCAGCGGCGCCGACGCTGTCGTCACCGGCAACTGGGGCAACGATCTGACGCTGCTGGTGAAGGCGGCGAAGGAAGCCGGCCTCGCGCTCAAGTTCTATACCTTCTACGGCAACGGCCTGGGCGCTCCGGCCGCGATCGGCGAGGCCGGCGTCGGCCGCGTACGAGCGGTCGCCGAATGGCATCCGAACGTCGGCGGTGCCGACAGCGACGTCTTCTATGCCGATTTCCGCCGCCGCTATCCGCAACCGAAGGACGATTATGTCCACCTGCGCATGCATGCCATGATCGCGATGCTGGCCGCCGCGATCGAAAAGGCGGGCAGCACCGAGGCGGCCGCCGTCGCCCGCGCGCTCGAAGGCGCGCGCTATCGCAACGCCTTTCACGAAGCGACGATGCGCGCCGCCGACCACCAGTTGATCCAGCCGCTCTATGTGTCGGTGATGCAAAGGCTGGCGGACGGCGGCATCCGCTTCGACAACGAAGGCAGCGGCTACGGCTTCAAGACCGAACGCTATCTGCCGCCGGCGCAGACCGCGATGCCGACGGTCTGCCGCATGGAGCGCCCCGGCAAATGATGCAAATCAGCAAAACAGCGGAACCGCAGCCCTTGGCATTTTGTCTAGCAGATTTATCTGCTACGCTGCTGCTTCAGTCTTGATGGAGGTGCGCGATGGAGAAGCCGACGATACCTAACCTGCCCGGCATCAGCGCGATGACCGATACGCTGGAATTCGTGAAAAACCTGTGGGGCGGCATGAAGGTGCCGGGCGTCGGCATGCCGGGGATGGTGATGCCGAGCTTGTCGGTCGAGGAAATCAACAAACAGATCGCCGACCTGAAAGCCGTCGAATCATGGCTGACCGTCAACATGAACATGCTGCGGGCGACGATCCAGGCGCTCGAGGTGCAGAGCGCGACGCTGACGACCTTGCAGGCGATGGGCGACAACCTGAATGCGGCCATGCAAAAGGCGTCCAAGGAAAGGCCGGCCGAGGTCAAGCAGGCCGTCGCGGAGCCGGAAGCCAAGGCCGACACGCGGCGCAAGACACGCAGCCGGTCGGAAGAGGAGCCCAAGACCGCCGAGCCCGGGGATGCGGGCGCCGCGGCCGTTCAGCCGGGCGGCAACGGCCAGGGCGACATCGGCGCCCAGCTTGCCAACCCCGCCGTCTGGTGGAACCTGCTGCAAAGCCAGTTCAAGCAGGCGGTCGGTAATGCCATGACCGGCGAGGCGGCGCCGGCGGCGAAACCCGCGCCGGCGCCCGCCGACAACGGCGCGGCAAGCAATGCGGGTAGCGGCGCCAAGCGCAAGCCGCGTTCGAAGGCGCACTGATCGGTTGCCTCCAACTACTTATCAGGTGATGGGCTCGGCGGTGGCATTCGGCCCGGCCGGCGGCGCAGCCACCCTCAGGTATTGCGCGAGCCAGATCGTCACCATGCCGCATGCCACCGCGATATAGCCGACCAGGTTGTAGTGCTCCACCTGCCCCCCGGCGCCGCGCGTGATGATCAAGCCGGCGACCAGGCTGGCGAATCCCGCCGCCAGCATCTGCACCGATGACACCAGGCTCATGAAGGCGCCGCGCACCTGGGGCTGTGCCACGGCCGTCACCATCGCCATGCCGGGAATCATGCGGCCCGAAACCAGCACGAAGAAAGCGGTCGAATTGATCAATGCCAGCCACGCGGGCACCGGCGGCATATGGGTCGTGAACAGGATCGGCACGAAGGCAGCCGCGGCGATCCAGCGGAAGGTGGGCGGCTTGCCGTAGCGGTCGGCCAGGCGGCCGAACCATTGCGCGGTGAAGAAGGTCGCCGCTCCGCCGCACAGGTACATGAGCGTGATGAAGCCGTCGGACATGCCGACATTGCTCGTCATGTAGAGGGCGATGTAGGGAATCACGGTAAAGCTGCTCATCATCATGATCGCCATGTAAGCGAAGGCGACCAGGTGCGCCGGTTCGCGCGCGACCGCGAACGTCCGGCGCAGGATGTTGCCCTGTCGCGACTGGTGCATGTGCGCGACGAGGCTCGGCAGCAGGCGGTAGCCGATGGCGAAGAAGACGAGCGACAGGAGCACGACGAAAAAGAACGGTGCGCGCCAACCGAGCGCGCCGATGTGGTTGGCCAGGAACAGTCCGAGCGGCACGCCGGCCACCGTCGACATCGAGAACGAGGCCATCACCATGCCCATCGCTTTGCCGCGCCGCTCGAACGGGATGGTGTCGGCGATCATCGTCTGCACCACGGCGCCGAGCACGCCGCCGAAGGCGCCGCACAGTGCGCGCGCTGCCAGCAGCGACGGATAGTTGGGCGCGAGGCCGCAGGACAGGGTCGCCACGATGAACAGCAGATACAGCGTGAGCGCCAGCCTGCGACGGTCGAAGCGGTCGATATAAATCGTCGACAGCAGCCCCGAAGCCGCAGCGGCGAACGAATACGAGGATAACAACAGGCCGAACTGGCGGGTATCGATGTGCAGCGCGCGGATGAGTTGCGGCCCGAGCGGCATCATGATCATGAAATCGAGAATGTGCGTGAATTGCATGCCCGCCAGGGCGAGCAGGAAAAAGCGTTCCTGCCTGGGGGAAGAGAAGTGCGCGTGGGAATTCATGAGAATCGCCGGAGTGACCAAGCACGCAGCTTAGCAAGCTTTGAAAACTTCTTCAGGACGGCCGCGCTCCCATACCTATGGGATTCCCGAACGGCATTCTTCTGCTACCATCCGTCGGCGCAAATAATTTCAATTCAAGAAACAATCGTGGGGGAGGCGCGACGATATTTCCCGCTTTGGGGGAGTTTCGTCGTGCGCGGTCGCAACGGCACACCGCTCGCATGGTGCGGTGCCGGCTGTTGCCGGCGTTACAATGCGGGTCACGAAAATTGTCGAAGACACGGTTTCGGCCGGACTCCACGTTCCAATTACTGATCAGACCGCATGTCCTGAATCTCCATGGCCTTTTCAAGGTATGTGTCGCAATTCCGCTTATCGCCGCGCCGGCATTGGACCTGGCTGGCCGGGGCGGCATTGTTGTGCTTCTCGGCGCTCGTGAGCGTCGGCGAATCGTCTCGCCTGCGCATCCAAGTCGGGGAGCAGGAGGCGGAGATCCGATCGCTCGAGGCGCAATTGCGCGCGCCGCTATCGGCCGGCGCGGTCGAGAAGGATGCTGCATGGCAGGCCAGACTGGCCGGCTTCGATCGCTTGGCGACGGTCGCCGCCGATTTGCAGGCGTTGGCCGCCAAGAACGGAGTGACCTTGGTCGACGCCGCTTACAAGCCGATCGACGAATCGCCGGCCTCGGAGATCGGCCGCACAGAGATCGTAGCGAGCATGAAGGGCATGTATCCCGCTCTGAAGAAGGCGGTCGCGGCCCTGCTGGCCTCGCATGACGGCTTGGCCCTGGATTTCATCTCGGTACGGCGCGGCCGTTCCACCGATGCCGTGGTGGAGGTCGAATTGCGGTTCTCGTTCTTTTACCGGAAGCGGGCATGAGATTCGGGTTGCGGCGCGGTTACGCATTGGCGTTGGCGGCGACAGTCGCGCTGGTCGCGTGGAACGCTTGGGACGGCGGCGCCGGCGCATCCGATTCCGCCGCCGTTGTCGAGCCCGAGCCGCGGCGGCCGGCGCCCGGCGCCACGCCTGGCGCCGGGCTCCATGCCGCGCCGGGCCGATCGGTGCGCGCGGGGATGGACGAAGAATTGGCAAAGGAGCCCTTGGTCGAATCCGACGTCGATCCCTTCAAGGTGGTCAGCTTCTTGCCGCCGCCGCCGAAAGTCGCGGCGCCGCCACCGCCGCCGCCCAAGCCGACGGCGCCGCCATTTCCCTATCGCTATTTCGGCCGCATGGTCGGCGTCGACGGCAAGCTGGTCACGTACTTGACGAGGAATGATGAATTGATTCCAATCCGCGAGCAGGACGTGCTCGATAACGCCTATCGGATCGATTCGATCGGCGACACGCAGATCGTGGTGACCTACCTGCCGCTGGAAGAAAAGGCGATCGTTCCGGCGCAGCCGGCGGCGCAATAGGACATGGATCGCTCGAACCACGAAGAAAACACTGAGCCCGCCGCGAGCGGATTCCGCGCCAGGCGGATCCGGCCGGCGCGCCAATCTCGGGAGTATCGCGTTGCTTGATAGGGGAAAAAACTTCGGCTTGGCCTGCATCGTGCTGGCGGCGCTCTCGGCCGGCTGCACGGCGCAACTCATCCGCAACAGTGCCGACGACGAGATCAAGGCGGGCAACTACGAAAAGGCGCTCAAGGAATACGATGAAGGAGTGGAGCGCTACCCGGAAAGCGCGACGCTGCGCGCCGGCCGCGCCACTGCCCGCGCGGCCGTCTTCGCGCGCTTGATGACGGCGGCCGCCGGCGCGCGCGCCGCCGGCAACGACAAGGCGGCCGACGACATCCTGTGGCGCGCGCTCGCCATCGATCCGAACGACGAACGCGCCAAGGCCATGCGGCTCGACATCGAGCGCGAACGGCGGCAGAAGGCGGCCGTCGCGGAGGCCAGGGAAGCGATCGCGAAGGGCTTGCGCGAACGCGCCATGCTGGTGATCGAATCGGCGTTGAAGGACAATCCGAAGAACGCCGAATTGCTGGTGCTGCAGCGGCAGCTCGAACTCGACGCGCGGCAAGCCGAAGCGGCCGCGACCCGGCTCGCCGAGACACGCCCGATCTCGCTCGATTTCCGCGATGCCAACCTGCGCATGGTGCTGGAGGTGTTGACGCGCAACAGCGGCATTAATTTCGTGGTCGACAAGGATGTGCGCCAGGACCTGCGCACGACGGTGTTCCTGCGCCAGACCAGGCTCGAGGATGCGCTCGAACTGATCACCACCACCAATCAGCTGGCCTACAAGGTTCTCGATACCTCGACCGTGCTGGTTTACCCGAAGACGCCGGAAAAGCTCAAGGAATACCAGGACCTGGTGATCCGCGCCTTCTATCTGTCGAGCGCGGATGCCAAGCAGACGGCGACGCTCCTGAAGACGATGCTGAAGGTGCGCGATCCGTTCGTCGACGAGAAGCTCAACATGGTCATGGTGCGCGAGGCGCCCGAGACGATCCGGCTCGCGGAACGCCTGGTGGCGTTGCACGACATGTCGGAGCCGGAAGTGATGCTCGACGTCGAGGTCCTGGAAATCAAGAAATCCAGCCTGACCGAACTGGGCATCAAGTATCCCGACGTCTTCACGCTGACGCCGATCGCTCCGTCCGGCGGCTTCAATCTCGGCAATCTCGACCGCTTGAACCGCAATTCCATTGCTGTGGGACTGCCGGCGGCGACCCTCAACCTGCATCGCGACGTGGGCGATGCCAATATCCTGGCCAATCCGCGCATCCGCGCGCGCAACCGCGAAAAGGCCAAGATCCTGATCGGCGACAAGCTGCCGGTGATCACCACTACCGGCAGTTCCGCCAATAGCGGCTTCATTTCCGAATCGGTCCAGTATGTGGATGTCGGTTTGAAGCTCGATGTCGAGCCGAACGTGCATCTCGACGATGAAGTGGCGATCAAGGTCGGGCTCGAAGTCAGTTCGCTGGTGCGCGAGATCAAGACCTCGGCCGGCTCGCTCGTGTACCAGATCGGCACGCGCACCGCGAATACGGTATTGCGCCTGCACGACGGCGAGACCCAGCTCCTGGCCGGCTTGATCAGCAACGAAGAGCGCATGAGCGCGAGCCGCATACCCGGCATCGGCGATCTGCCCTTGGTCGGCCGCCTGTTCTCTTCCCAACGCGATGACGGCCAGCGCACCGAAGTCGTCCTGTCGATCACGCCGCGCATCATCCGCAACATCCGGCGTCCGGATTTGAACCAGGCGGAATTCTGGTCGGGCACGGAAAACAACATTCGCAGCAGGCCGTTGGCGCTGCCGGCGCAGCAGAAGGCGGCGGAGCCGAAGGCCGCCGCCGACAAGCGGCTGGATGCGAGCGGCGCGGCGCCGTCCGACGCCGGCGGCAGCGGCGGCGAAGCGGCGGAGCGCCAGCCGCCGCTGTCGATGAAGCTGGTGGCGCCGGCGGAAGTGAAGGCCGGCGATACGTTCTCTGTGCATGTCAATATCAAATCCGAGATGGCGGTGCGCGGCGCTCCCTTGCAGTTGCAATTCACCCCCGAGACCCTGGAAGTGATCGATGTCGAGGAAGGTTCCTTCTTCAAGCAGGACGGCGCGGCGGTCAGCATTTCCAAGACCCTGGAGCAGGGCGAAGGCAAGGCCGCGGCGGCGGTCCTGCGCAACGGCGCGGACGGCGCCAAGGGCGAGGGCACGATGGCGACATTCAGATTCAAGGCCCGCGCCGCCGGCGCGGCGGAGATCCGGCTGGCGTCGGCCCGCACCGTCGCCACGCCGCCGGTCGACGTGCCGGCGCTGCCGGCGGCGGCGAAGATCACGGTGAAGTGAGCGGACGGCATGCGCGCGCGCGGATACGGTTACACGATCATCGAGCTGCTGGTCGTCATGAGCGTGCTCGGCATCCTCGCCACGGCGGCGATGCCGCTGATCGAGCTGACCGTCAAGCGCAACAAGGAGCGCGAGCTGAAGCAGGCATTGTGGGAAATGCGGCGCGCGATCGACGCCTACAAGCAAGCCTACGATGAAGGGCGCATCGCGCGCGCGGCCGACGCCAGCGGTTATCCGCCATCGTTGGCCGTGCTGGTGGCGGGCGTGCCGAGCGCCGCCGAGAGCGGCAAGATGCTGTATTTCTTGCGCCGGCTGCCGCGCGATCCGTTCGCCGCCGCGGATGCCGCGGCGGAGCAATCGTGGGGTCTGCGCAGCTACGCATCCACGGCGGAAGAGCCCAAGCCGGGAGCCGACGTGTTCGACATCCATTCCAAGTCGGACGGCATCGGCATGAACGGCATACCGTATCGCCAATGGTGATCCGCATGAAATCGCCGCGCTCCGGATTCACGCTGATCGAGCTGCTGGTCGTCATGGCCGTGCTCGGCCTGCTGCTGTCGCTGTCGGTGCCGCGCCTGTTCGGCAATATCGACAAGGCCAAGGAGTCGGTGTTGCGGCAAGACCTGGCGCTGATGCGCGACGCGATCGACAAGCATTTCGGCGACACCGGGCGCTATCCGGAATCGCTGGCCGAGCTGGTCGACAAGAAATACCTGCGCAAGGTGCCGGTCGATCCGATCACCGAGCGCGCGGACAGCTGGGTCGTCGTGCCGCCGCAGAGCAAGGAGGCCGGCGCCGTGTTCGACGTCAAGAGCGGGGCGCGCGGCCGTGCGCGCGACGGCAGCGATTACGCTTCGTGGTGAGGCGGGCCGGCGATGCGCGCGCAACGCGGATTCACCTACGTGGCCATGCTGTTCGCCCTGGCGATCTTCGGCATCGGGCTGGCGGCGCTCGGAGAGTCGTGGAGCGCCGCCTCGCGCCGCGAGCGGGAAGAGGAATTGATCCGGATCGGTACGGCGTATGCGCGGGCGATCGGCGAATATCACCGGCGTTCGCCGGGGGCGCGCAAAGCCTATCCGGCGCGGCTGGAGGAGCTGGTCGAGGACAAGCGATTCGTCGGCACGGTACGGCATCTGCGCCGGCTGTATCGCGATCCGGTGACCAACGGCGCAGAATGGGGATTGGTCAGGGCGGCCGACGGCGGGATCATGGGCGTTTTCAGCTTGAGCGACAAGAATGCCCTGCGCACGCAGCCGATCGTGCTGCCGGGTGCCGAAACGGCGACCGGCGCGCGTTACTCCGACTGGAAATTCGTTTATAAGGAGAGGGCTCCCGGTTGAGCTCGAGATCCATGCAATTTCACGTTCGCACATTCCATGCCCCGTCGGGTTCGGTGGCGGAACGCACGCTTGAGGCGGAAAGCCCGGACGCGGTCAGGCACATGCTGGAGCGCGAAGGCGTGACCGCGCTGTCGATCACGTTCCGGCAGCGCCCCCGGTTCGTCCTGCGCGCGCCGGCGTTTGACGTCATGCTCTTTTGCGAAGAGCTGCGTACCTTGCTGTCGTCCGGCATGTCGCTGGTCGAGGCCATGGATACGCTTTGTGCGAAGGGCGGCAATGATGAGCGCCATGCCGTTCTGCAGGAGATCAGGCAGCGCTTGCAGGAGGGGAAATCCTTGTCCGCGGCCCTGGAGCGGGGACGGTTCCCGTTTCCGCCTTTGCTCATCGCTTCGATCCGTGCCAGCGAACGCACCAGCCGCGTCGACGAAGCGCTCGAGGAATATATCCGATACCACAAGATGGGGCAGGAGTTGCGCAAGAAGCTGGTCAGCGCCGCCATCTATCCCAGCCTGGTGGTGGGCTTCGGCATGCTGGTCTGCTTGTTCATGGTCGCGTACGTGGTGCCGCGCTTCGCGCAGGTCTATGAGGATTTCGCGCAGTCGCTGAGCATCTCGACGCTGTTGCTGATGAAGGTCGGCCGCTTCGCCGGCGACCATATCGTGCTGCTGCTGTGCTGCGTGGCTGCTGCTGCGGCGGCGGGCGCGGCATCGTATAGAAGCGGCGCCCTGGGCAGGATCGTCCTGCGCGCGCTCGGGAAAATCAGGGTCGCCCGGTATTATCTGCGCCTTTATCAGCTGGCGCGGATCTATCAAACCATGGCGATGCTTTTGAAGGGCGGCTATACCCTGGCGGATGCCATTCCGCTCGCGCAGGGCCTGGCATTCGAAGAGCGGCTGCAGCAGCAGATCGCGAATGCCCGGCGCACCGTCATGGAAGGCCGGCGCCTGAGCGCGGCGTTCGCCGAGAACGGGCTCACCGATCACGTGACGGAACGTCTCTTGCAAGTCGGCGAACGCTCGGGAAACCTGGCAAAGGTCATGGATATCATCGCCCATACCTACCGGCAGGAGTTTTCGCTGTTCGTCGAGCGCGCGACGCGTCTGACCGAGCCCGTGCTGCTGATGACCGTCGGCCTCATGATCGGCGCGATCATCGTCTTGATGTACATGCCGGTATTCGACCTGGTGGGAGGAATGTGAAGATGGAAGCGATCTCGTCGTCCTCTCTGGCCGCCGCCCTGGGCGGCTTGCTCGCGCAGGCGCGCGACCGCGCCGGCGGAAACGGCGGAACCCTGATCGCCGAGCTGGCCGCGCTCGCCGGCTGCGCCGTCGAAGACATCGCCCGGGTCTCGGAAGCCGCGTTGGGCGTGCGCTATTTCCCGCTGCAAGCCTTGTTGGAAAACACGCCGGAATTCGGCCGCATCGGTTTCACCGACTGCGCCAATCGCGGCATATTTCCCTTGCCGGCCGCCGACGGCTGCTGGTTCGTCGTCTCCGATCCCTGGGACGACCGCGCGCTGCAATGGATCGCCAACCGGATCGGCCGCTATCCGAAACTCGGCTGGGGCGCGCGCGCCGATATCCTGGCCGCGCTCGAACATGCCGAGCAGCGCATCCGGGCGTCGAGCGAATTGTCGGCCGGCGCAGCCTCGCGCTCGGAGGCCGAGCGCGACGTCGCCGGAAACGTGATCTCCATCGAGACCATCGAACGTAGCACCAGCCCGATCGTGCGCTTCGTCGATGCCGCGATCTACGACGCCTGGAAGGCGGGTGCCAGCGACATCCATTTCGAGACCGGCCGCGAAGGCATGCGCGTCAAGTTGCGGCTGGACGGCGTGCTGGTGCCGGCATCCGAGCTGACCGGGCGGCTGCCGGCGGAGGAAGTCATTTCGCGCATCAAGGTGCTCGCCCAATTGGATATCGCGGAGCGCCGCGTGCCGCAGGATGGACGGTTCAGGGTTTCCCTCGGCGCGCGCGAACTCGATTTCCGGGTTTCCGTCATGCCGAGCATCTTCGGCGAAGACGCGGTGGTGAGGCTGCTGGACAAGACGCAGCTGCGCGGCGACGCGCACGCGATCTCGCTGGCCAGCCTGGGGCTGGATGACGACGCGATCGAGCGCGTCCGGCGGCTGGCCAAGCGGCCGCACGGCATGCTGCTGGTGACCGGCCCGACCGGCAGCGGCAAGACGACGACGCTGTACGCTGCGCTGTCGGAAATCCAGACCGGCCAAGAGAAGATCATCACCATCGAGGACCCGGTCGAGTACGAACTGCCGGGGGTGCTGCAAATACCGGTCAACGAAAAGAAAGGCTTGACGTTCTCCCAGGGTCTGCGCTCGATCCTGCGGCACGACCCGGACAAGATACTGGTGGGCGAGATCCGGGACGCGGAGACGGCAGAAATCGCCGTTCAGGCCGCGTTGACCGGCCACCTCGTGTTCACGACGGTGCACGCGAACAGCGTGTTCGACGTGATCAGCCGCTTCGTCCACATGGACATCGATCTCTACAGCCTGGTGTCGGCGCTGAACGGCGTCGTGGCGCAGCGCCTGATCCGACGCAATTGCCCGGCCTGCGTCGAGCCCGCGGCCGTCGCGCCGGAGGTCGCGCAACGCATGGCCGACGCCGGCTTCGAACCGGCGCATCTGCGGATCGCAAGAGGACGCGGCTGCGAGCATTGCCGCAACACCGGCTATAAGGGACGGCATGCGATCGCCGAGGTCTTGCCGTTCGACGATGCGTTGAGAACGATGATTCTCAATCGGGCAGATATCGCGGAAGTCAAGCACCAAGCGCTGGAGATGGGCGTGCGGCCGCTGAACCTGCGCGCATTGGACCTGGTGGCCCGCGGAGCCACGACTTTGGAAGAGATCGATCGTGTTGTCGCGCATGAATGAGTCGATGCATTTGTATGTCACCGGCCGACGGGTCCTTGCCCGCCGCAAGTCGGGCGTGCTGCGCTGGCAGCGGGTGGAGCCGGCCGGCGAGTGGGCATGGGATACGGCGAATCCGGCCTCGCTGCGATTCGGCGAGCCGGACGCTGCCGGCAAGGGACGGCGAACGGACCTGCACGTGTATGTCGGATCGGCGTTGAGCAAGTTCCTGGTCCTCGATCTGCCGGCCGGGCTGCGCGACCGCGACGAGAGCCGTGCCGCCGCACAGGCGCAGATCCAGCATCAATTGGGTTTGCACGGAGCGGATTGGGTATTCGCGCTCGACCTGGCTCCGGCGCCGGCGAAATCCGTCGTTTGCGCCGTTCCGCGCGATTTCATGGAGCGGATAAGGGAACTGGCGCGCGAAAGGAATTTGCGTCTTGTATCGCTACGGCCCTATGTGAGTGGGGTATGGAACGCGTTTCGGCAAGACGATGCGTCGGCGCATCCGGTATTGATGGCGGTGGAAGAGGATGCGTTCACGTTGCTGGTCGCACGCCAGGGCGTATTGCAATCGATGAGTTCGCTGCGCCACGGCCGCGAGAGCGATCTGATCGAGCGCGAGATCAAGCGCGTCGAATTGTCGGTCGGCGCCGATGCGCGGCGGCATATCCGTTTGGCGTTGCCGCCCGACCTCCTGGCAATGGCGGGAACGAATGCGGACAAGTTGTTGCGCCAGGCCGACGGCACGAAGAGCGGCCTGCATGCCGATTTTCGCGACCTGCTGTTTGCGGCCGCCGTGGATACGGCCGCCGAGGAGAGCGCGGAATGAAGCTCGAACTGGAATTCATTCATCGCTCTCCGGTGCCGTGGTTCGGATTGGCGTTCCTCGCGGCGGCCGCGCTGTGGAGCGCGAGTCTCGGCGTCGCGTGGAGCGACTTGCACACGACCGCCCGGCGCAACCAGGAACGCATCGACAAGTTGGTCTTGGCCGTGAAGGAGAAGCGGCGCGCGGCCGAGCAGAATCAGGCGCATGCGGATCCCATGCGGCAGCAGCGTCTCGCGGATCGGGCGAGGGTATTGCGCTCCTTGAATTATCCCTGGAACCGGGTCCTGTCGACGCTCGAGCAGACGAACGGGAACGACGTCGCCATCCTGTCGTTCATGCATGATCGCTCGACCGGCGAGACGCAGATGTCGGCGGAGGCGCTCGATGTCGCGGCGCTGACCCGGTTCGTCGAGAGCATGAACGACGGGAATCCCGATGGGCGCTGGTATCTGGCGCATCACCAGACTCAGAGCCAAACCAATCCGCCGACGATCAGGGCGAGCATCTCGAATGCGGCCTCGCGCGCGAAATGATTCGCGCGATCACTCGAGATCGGTATCGCGCGCGTTGAACACTGTACTTTGGGACAGCATGAATGCCTCCTCCCATAACTATGGGATTTTCTAAAAGATAAACTCTCTGTAGCATCCCCCGCTGCAAATAATTTCAACTTAAGAAACAGCGGTGGAGGAGACGCGACCGACACTGCAACGGCGACGTTGCGGCGTGGGGCTTGCGCGCGCCGGCGCAAGCCGGCTCCTGTGCTGTTGTGAAGGAGCTCAGCTTGAGTACAGCGCGCCAACCCGATCAAGGAACCTGGAACGTCCGTAAGCTCGGACGACTGGCAACTGGTCTCGTTCTGTCATTGCTCAGCCTCGGCGCCCATGCGCAAGCGGGGAGCCAGGTCAGCGTTTCCGATGGCGGCACGCCAAGCTACAGCTTTCCCATCGCGGTTCCGCCCGGCATTGCCGGCATGGCGCCGAACCTCAATCTGCTTTACAGCGCCAGCAGCGTGAACGGCCCGGTCGGCTACGGCTGGACCGTGCAAGGCATCTCGACGATTACGCGCTGCCCCGGCAACAAGCTGATAGACGGCAGCGCGCGCGCGGTCGACTATACCGCCAACGACAAGCTATGCCTGGACGGCCAGAGGCTGATCCAGACCGACGCCGCCGGCACGGTGAGCGCGGCCCAGCAAAACGATAGCCTGGGCGGCTCGGGCATGGTGCGCGAATACCGCACCGAGAAAGACATGTACGCACGCATCCGGGCCTACGGCATGGCCGGCGGCGACGCCAACAACGGACCGGCTTACTTCAAGGTCTGGACCAAGAGCGGGCAGGTGTATGAATACGGCGTCAACAGCAATGCGACCGCCAACGCGCAGATCACGGCGCAAGGCAAGACTGTCGTGGTGGCCTGGCCGGTCAGCCGCATCAGCGACACGGTCGGCAACTATATCGATTTCCAATACGAGCAGCGCGACGTGGCGTGGGGCAGTGGTCCGACGGAGGGATCGCCGACAGCCGGCCATGAATGGAACCTGGCCGAGGTGCGCTACACGGGCAACGGCAGTCAGGTGCCGGTCAACAAGGTGGTGTTCGAGTATGTCGACCGCGCCGACAATGCCGGCGGCGCGCAGGATCGCGGTGAAGCCTATCACCAGGGCAGCAAGAACGTCAGCATCCGCCTCTTGAACAAGGTGCGCACTTTCATCAATTGGCCGGCCAATCAGGCGAGCCAGCCGGCGGGCGCGGTGCAGGTCAAGACGATCAGACTGACCTACGACAAGGGGCCGGTGAGCGGACGCAGCCGCTTGAAGCAGATCACCGAATGCAACGGCAACGAAAGCAAGTGCCTGCCGCCGACGACCTTCAACTATGCCAGCGGCGGCTACGTCAGCTATGCGACGAATTTCCAATTCAGAAACGGCGAGTTGTCGACGCTGGTGATGCAAAGCACGAGCGGAAATTACGGTGTCGTCCCCGGGAATTTCCTGGGCACCGGCCGCACGGATATCCTGCGCTGGTCGGACACGCCGGGCGAGAACCAGTTGTATCGCAGCGGAGGCGATGGCGGCTTTTCCAGGGTGTGGTCGTTCAATATCACCGATCAACACCTGTTCAAGAGCGACGGCTGCTATGCGTCGACGGTCGCCGATTTCAACGGCGACGGCATGACGGATATCCTGCGCATCATGCAGGCGTATACGACGAGCGGCGGCGTTTCCTGCGGCACGCAGCGGCACATCCTGTACTTGTCCAATGGTGACGGATCGTTCCGTTCGATCGATGTCGTGGGTATCGATTTTAGCAAGCGGAAAAGCATCACCGTAGTGCGTTACGATTGCTTGCAGCCGCGCAGCAGCACCTATGTCCCCAATTGCACCGAACCCGGCGACAACTACCTGGGAACCTCGCAGAGCACCGGATTCAACTTCCATCTGCTGGACGTCAACAGCGACGGCTTGCTCGACATCGTGACCGCAATGATGCCGGGGCACCCGCCGACCACCAATCCGCCCTCGGATGCGACGCAATGCGCGACCCTGGTATGCACGCGTGTTTATCTCGGACAGCCGAACGGCGGCTTTGTCGAGAAGACCGACACCAACGTCGCGCATCGATCCCTGTATGCCGATCCGCAGCTCGGATCGAGCAGCTTTTGGCGTAAGCCATATGTCGCCGACCTCAATGGCGACGGCGCGCCCGACCTGATGGTCGATACCGGCGTATGGATTTCCCGTGGCGACGGCAATTTCGACATCGACCCGGCAGCCACTGGCATGACCGGGTGCGCCAATCCGCTGGATTTCAACGGCGACGGCCGCACCGATTGCCTGTTCAATTTCTGGGTGGCATCCGCTCAGCATCTGTCGATTGCCGATGGAACGTATACGCCGAAGAAGACGGCTAACTTCAATCTCGTCTCGAACGGCCAGGAATTGTATGGCTTCGTCAGCAACTCGACGGTCGCCAACGTCGGCATCGAATTGGCTGATTTCGACGGCGATGGCCGCGACGACATCCTGCGCTGGAAAGACGATCCGAGCCAGAACACGGTGTACTTGAGCAACGGCGACGGCACCTTCCGCACGGCGCCGGGCTTCAACCTGACGACCAGCGCCGAACAATTGCAAAAGAGCGACGGCTCGGCGTCGTTCGTGGTCGGCGACTTCACCGGCCGCGGCGCGACCGAGATACTGCGCCTCAAGGCCAATCCGTCCGCTGGCAGCGACGCGACGCGCAACCTGCTGTATGTCAAGACCGACTCGACGCCGCCGGACCAGTTGGTCTCGGTCACCTCGAGCACCGGTTTGACCACCACGCTGGCCTGGGTGCCGCTGAGCAATCCGTCGTCCGGCAGTCTGGGGACGCGTTACACGAGCGATCGCGGCACGGCCAATGCCGCTGCCTATCCGAAGGTGGATCTCACCATGCCGACCTATGTGGTCGCCACCACGGTCGCCGGCAGCGGTGTGGGCAGCAGCACCTTGACGACCGAATACAGCTATGCCGGCCTGAAGGCCGCGCACGACGGTCGTGGTTGGCTCGGCTTCCGCGAAACGCGTAAGCAAAGCCCGGCGCCCAACGGCTCGAACCTCACGGTATTGACGCAATACCTGCAAGACGGCGCCAACACCGGCATGGCCAGCTTGACCGAGACGCGTGCGGGCTTGCTTAACGCTGCCAACCCGCAAGTGTTGAGCCGCAGCACCTTCATTTATTGCGACAAGACCGCAGCCGCGGGCGCGGAGGCAAGCGCCACCAGCGCCAGCCCGTGCCCGACCACGGCGAAAGTCAGGCGTCCTTACCTGTACAAGAGCACGGAAGAAGGCTGGGACCTGAACGGCAATGCGCTGCCCGTGGTCACCACCACCAATACCTTCAACAACAGCGGCGATCCGACCCAGATCGTCGCCACGACGACCGGCACCGCGCTCGGTTTGTCGCAGACCTTCACCAAGACCACGACCAACCAGTACTACGCCGACAATACGTCCGGCGACACCTGGATCCTCGGCCGGCTGCAGAAGGCTACGGTCCTGAGCTCGGTGCCGAACAGCCTGGGCAGCATCGCCACCGGTTACGGCACGGCGCCGTATGCGAACGCGACGCAAGGCAGCGCCACGACCGTCACGATCAATCCGAGTGCGCTGACGGTGAACGCCAGCGGCCCGGGCACGGCTTCCGGCATCGTGACGGCCAACGCCAACGGCGGCGTCGCTCCCTATACCTATGCCTGGACCAGGACCGCGGGGTCGCGCACGACCATCTCGAACGCCGCCATCGCCAATCCGACGATCAGCGCCGCGCTCAACGCCGGCGACAACTTCACCGAAAGCTGGAAAGTCACGGTGACCGATGCGAGCGGCATCACCGCCACGGCCAGCGTCAACGCCACGTTCACCACGCCTGGCGCGGCGGTCCTGAGCCTGACGAGCTGTTCCAGCGTGACGCCCACGACATCGCCGACGGCGGCGTCGATGAGCTGCACGCTGAGCAACACCGGGCAATCGGGCGTGTCTTCGATCAGCTACGCGACCGCTGCCGGCACGTCGGTCACCGGGCCGACCGGCGCCTGCGCGGCGGGCGCGACTTGCGGCACGGTCAAGGTCACGACCGGCACGAGCGCGGGGACCTACTCGGGCAGCGTGACGGCCACGCCGAACACCGGCAGCGCGGCATCGGCCAACTACAGCCTGACCGTGAACGCGGCGCCGGTCAACGGCGCCACCTATGTCTCGCATAGCGTGCCGACCACGATGACGGCCGGCCAAGTCTACGCGGT
>Ga0196972_1000224_pt1 | contig 41282 bp, 75 predicted proteins | sample S1v_2013CmetaG_FD_148618 | JGI IMG/M metagenome (GOLD analysis project Ga0196972, IMG submission 148618) | Soil microbial communities from Anza Borrego desert, Southern California, United States - S1+v_20-13C | ecosystem: Environmental > Terrestrial > Soil > Desert | place: USA: California...
AGACAAGCCTCTTCGGAGGCTTTTTTATTGGGCAAAACGCAGTGATGCGCCGTTCCCTGACTTAAGCAGGGACAGACCTTTAGGAGTTACACCGAAATGAGTGACCAAGCCTTAGAGCAGTCGCCAGTAGAGTTAAGTATTGAAGATCGTTTCCAAGCTCTGGAAGAACCCGTAGCCGAGGAAACACCCCCAGAAGTACCGCAATCCCAAGATAACGAGGAAGAAGCACCAGAAGCCGAGGAAGAAGGCACTCCTGAAGAGGAACAAGCCGAAGCCGAGGAAGAAGAGGCCGAACCCGACCTTGTAGAGATCGAAGTTGATGGCGAGTCTTACAAAGTGCCTGAAGCACTTAAAGACAAGATCATGCTTCAAGCGGATTACACGCGCAAAACGCAGGAAGTCGCAGAGCAACGTAAGCAAGTTGAGATGGCTGCACAACAGCTACAGCAACAGGCCACGATGCAACAGCAATCCCTGGCGGAATACGCACAACTAATGGCGCTGGATAACCAGTTGCAGCAATTCCAGACAGTTGATTGGAATGCGCTGTATGACAGTGACCCAGCCGAGTTCGTGAGGCTCAAAGAGGCTCGTCGAGATTTGATTGACAACCGCACTGGCCTAGCGAACAAGATAGGTGCCATTCAGCAGCAGCAGATGGCAGAGCAACAGCAACACCGAGTACAACTGATAGAGGAAGGGCAGAAGGTCTTAGCAAGGGAGATTCCTAACTGGAACAGCGATCTTGCGAAGTCTTTGAACACTCTGGCAGTGGACAAGTACGGCTTCACGCCGGACGAAGTGGCTCAGGTGATTGACCCTCGTGTGGTCAAGCTCTTGCATGATGCCTATCGCTACCAGAAGCAACAATCCTCCAAGCCGATCACTGATAAACGGGTAGCCAATCTGCCCAAGGTATCGAAGCCTGGAAGCAACCAAAAGCAGTCAGTCGCCACCACCCGCGAACAAGAAGCGCGGAAGGCACTGAAGAAGACAGGCTCAGTTGATGCCGCACAAGCGGTATTCCTAGCCCGTTACTCCAAGGAATAAGTAAACGCCGTGAGGCGCTACGAAAGGACAGACCATGTTTAAGTTAATTTTTGGGATGCTGGATTTCTACATCCTCAACACCGTACCGTCTGGCACGTTCCAGACTTTCCAGGCCGTTGGTAATCGTGAAGATTTGAGCGACATCATCAACGACATTTCCCCAACCGAAACGCCGTTCTACACCCGTGCGAAGAAGGGCAAAGCATCCGCCACTTTCCACGAATGGCAAACCGACGCTCTGGACGCAGCCGCTACCAATGCTGCTATCCAAGGTGATGACGCAGCGATCAAGACAGCCGTTCCTACGGTTCGTCTGCGTAACTACTGCCAGATTCTGACCAAAGCAGTATCTGTATCTGGTACTCAGGACGCAGTAAGCAAGGCAGGCCGTGCAAGTGAAATGGCCTACCAAATGTCCAAGCGCTCGAAAGAACTCAAGCGCGACGTTGAATATGCCCTGGTACGTAACCAAGCCTCTTCCGCTGGCGCTGCTGGCACTGGTGCAACACTGGCTGGCGTTGAGTCATGGTTGGCTACCAACAAGACCTCCGTGGGTACAGGTACTGCACAAACCACCCCTGGCTACTCTGGCGGCACTGTTGCAGCTCCTACCGACTCCACGGTTGCTGGCTCTGTATCGGAAGCTAACCTGAAGGCTGTTATCCAAGCCTGCTGGACTGCTGGCGGTGATCCAGGCGTGTTGATGGTTGGCCCTGCTACCAAGAGCAAGATTTCTGGCTCCTTCAACGGTATCGCAACCCGTTACCGCGAAGTTCCAGGCATGAAGCAAGGCGCTATCGTTTCTGGTGTGGATCTCTACATCTCGGACTTTGGTGAGCATGAAATCGTGCCTAACCGCTTCATGCGTGACCAGAACATCCTTGTGCTGGATATGGACTACTGGACTGTCGCTTCACTGCGTCCGTTCCAATCGTTCGATCTTGCCAAGTCTGGTGACAACACCAAGAAGCAAATCCTTACCGAACTGACCCTCGTTTCCAACAACGAGAAGGCATCCGGCAAGGTAACTGATATCAACCCAGCGTTGTAAGCTGATTGAGGGAAGGGGTGGGGAAACTCACCCCTTTTTATATGGAAAAGCGCGTACTGGAAGTAGACCCGATTACCAAGATCATCACTTGGTTTAGCTATGACGATGCAACCGATACCACGTACATCAGCTACACCGGAGGCGATGCCAAGGAAAAGGCAGAGCATTCCAAGGCACTCAAGAACAATGAGGAATACACCCGCAAGGGCATGAAGAACGACATGGTGCATTACGCCCATATCAGTGACGAGATGTTACTTCGCTGGCATTGCATGGGCATCAATATCAGAGACAAGAAAGAACTTTTCAGGATGGTTGATAAGCCTGAATACAGCAACTTGAAAACAACCACGCTCGTCCACAAACCCAAGGGATAACTTGCTAGACCAACAAATCCAATTGGCTCACGACCTTGCAGAAGCGGGGGAGCCGGATGAGGCGCTACGTGTTGCCTCAAATGTACTGAACGAGAATCCAGACGAAGCACGGGCCTTGTTCCTCGCTTCGTATGTGTTCTTACAGGCCGAACGCTGGGGCATGGCCTACAACGTATTGATGAGAGCCGCCACACTCGTTCCCAGGCGTGAGCAGGTATGGAACAACCTCGGGATGTGCTGCATGAAGATGGGCCGCATAGATGAGGCCAGAAAGCATCTTAACAAGGCGCTTCAGCTGGAACCTAAGAACTACGCAGCCATGAACAACTTAGCGCTGATAGAAGTAAACGAATGCAACCCCAAGAAGGCGCTGGAGTACACCTACAAGTCACTGAACATAAATCCAGAGCAGTGGGACGTAAGAGAAACCCAAGGCTACGCCAACCTCATGCTAGGCAATTGGGAAGCAGGCTGGGATGGCTACGAAGCGATGGTGGGCAACACCAAGCAACGCACAGCCGAACCCAGAAAACCTGTTCCGTATTGGGATGGAAGCCCGATTAAACGCTTATTGGTGCGCGGAGAGCAGGGCATAGGGGATGAGATCGCCTTTGCTTCGATCCTCAGTGATGCCGTGCCTGAAGTGGTACTGGAATGCGACCGCAGGCTAGAAGGTTTATTCAAGCGTTCTTTTCCCAATATCGAGATCCACGGCACCCGCTTTGATAAAAGCGTGAATTGGGACGCAGATTACGACGCCTGGTGCTTGATTGGCTCATTAGGCTGGCACTACCGCACGAAAGACAGCGATTTTCCAGGCAAACCGTACCTGAAGGCTGACCCACAGCGCAAATTGCAGTGGAATGCACTGCTGGGTAGCCTTGGCACCAAGAAAAAGATAGGAATTGCATGGACGGGTGGCTTAAAAGACACGCACTCAGAGCGCAGAAGCGTGGACTTGGAGCAACTTCTGCCCATTCTCCAGCAAGACGCCACATTTATCAGCCTGCAATACAAGAATCCAGCCCCAGAAATCACCGAATTCAGCCAAAAACACGGCATTGAGATACATCACTGGCCTCGCGCCACAGAAGCACCGGATTACGACGAGACAGCCGCTCTGGTAGACGAATTAGACCTCGTTATTAGTGTAACTACCGCCGCCGTAGACCTTTGCGGGGCCTTGGGCAAGGAATGCTGGGTATTAGTACCAAATAAACCTCACTGGCGCTACGGAATGACAGGCGACAAGAAGATTTGGTACGACAGCATCAAGTTATTCATGCAAGGCAAGGATTGGACAGGCGTTATCAACGACATAGGAGCGGAGCTTGCGGATTACCTTGGAAGAGATTGAGGCATTGGTCATCAAAATGCACAAGGCTGATGATGAATATGGTTGTGGTTTCTATAACGATGAGAAATGGCTTGAAGCGTACAGAGAGCTTCGCGCAGCAGTTGGCATGGAGCCGCAAGAATGAATCATATCTTCATCGGCGTTGATGTAAGACAGCCGATTGCTTACACGGTACTACAGTCCTCGATTATCGCAAGGGCAAGCCAGCCTGTGGCCATTACCCCGCTGCTGATTGACCAATTGCCGATCACCCGTAGGGGCTTAACGGATTTCACCTATACCCGCTACCTGCCCCCTTATTTGATGGGCTACAAGGGAACCGCTTTGTTCCTTGATGCAGATATGGTTGTACAAGGCGATATAAGCGATTTATTCGCTCTGGCTGACCCAGAGTATGCCGTACAGGTCGTTAAGGCCAAGGATCGCTTCGAATGGCCCTCCCTGATGCTGTTTAACTGCGAAAAGTGTACCGCTTTAACCCCTGAGTTCATCGAGCAAGGGAATCCGCAGAATCTGAGCTGGGGAGCAGTCGGAGAACTACCGAAAGAATGGAATCACTGCGTCGGGTATGACGAACCCAACCCAGACGCGCAACTGATCCACTACACGATGGGCATCCCTGCCTTCCCTGAAGTGGCTCACCTGGAACACACGGACACATGGCGGCAAGAACTCAAGGCCGCGAACTCCACCGTGTCATGGCAGGAGTTGATGGGCAAGTCAGTACATGCGGAGAGGCTAAATGCAACTCGCAGGTAATACCTGGATACCTGACCACGACACCTACTTCGGCAACTACTTCAAGGGTGGTGATGTGTTCGAGCAGGAGAATCTGGATCTAGCCCTATCGTTCGTCAAGAACTTCGGTGTAGCGGTGGACGGCGGGGCACACGTAGGAAGCTGGACGCGCTATATGGCTGGCAAGTTCGACCTCGTAGCCGCGTTCGAGCCTAAGCCTGAGAACTTCGAATGTCTGGTCATGAATACGCTGGACTGTAACAACGTTGTGTTATCGCGCTTCGGCCTTAGCGACACAGAACACGAGGGCGCTCTGTCAGTCGGCAATAACTCCGGATGCTGGCATGTCACGGAAGGCAACGAGATACGCCTAATGCCATTACCCGACTTCTGGGCGCTGGATTTTATCAAGCTGGACATTGAAGGCTATGAACACAACGCCCTCTTAGGGGCGATTAAGCAACTCTACAAGTATTCCCCGATTGTACTGATCGAGGAAAAAGACCTGCCCCATAAGCCGCAGGACTACAAAGCAAGAATACTGCTCGAATCCATCGGCTATCGGGAACTCGCAAGCATAGGAAGGGATGTGATCTTTGGACACTAAAGTAACTTTCCTGCACGTAGGGGAAGATTCAAGACTCCCCGAACTCATGGTGCAGAGCGTATTAAAGGCAATGCCTGGGGTTGAGATTGTGCAACTGACCGACGAAGTAACGCCACAGGTTAAGGGTACAACCTCCGTCATTCGTAAGCCGTTCGATGGAATGCTGATGACTTTCCGCATGGCGCATCTGGCAGACCTCAAGGGCAACTGGATCACGCTGGATACCGACGTTCTGGTGCTCAAAGACCTACGCCCCATCATGGAGAAGGGCTTTGACGTAGCGCTCACCATGCGCACCGGAAAGATCATGTCGGACGGTATAGATATTGTGCCGCACATGCCCTACAACACTGGCGTCATGTTTTCCAAGAACAAGCAGTTCTGGGAGAACGCCCACAAAGCCCTCTTGGGCATGCCGGAATCAGCACATAAATGGTGGGGCGACCAGCTATCAGTTCGACTAGCTGCCGACTCAGGCCGTTATACGGTGCTGGAGCTGGACTGTAACACCTACAACTACACCCCAAAGGATGCAGACGAGCGCAAAGACGTTTATGTGCTGCATTTCAAAGGCCCACGCAAGGATTGGATGCTAAATGGCAATTACGACATACACCGAGCTGCAAACGTCCCTGGCAAACTGGCTAAGCCGCGCAGATCAAACCGCAAATCTACCTGATTTCGTCGCACTGGCAGAGGCCAAGTTCAACCGCGAACTACGTACGCGGAACATGGAGGCCAGCGCAACCATCACGCCTGCTGACCGTTTAGCCGCCTTGCCTAGCGATTTCCTTGAGTTACGCCGTATCTACATCAATTCATCCGTACCGCAGGAGCTTGAGTATTTGCCCCCAGAACAGTTCTGGATCCAGTACCCAGCAGCCGCAAGTAACCCGATTGGCCCCTCGAAGTATTACACCATCGAAGGCTCGAACATTCGGCTCTCGGACAACACCGGAACGGACATTGTGATTCTGTACTACCAGAAGATTCCCGCACTGTCCGCTAATGCTACCAACTGGCTCCTGACCAACCACCCTGACCTCTACATGGCAGGCGCTCTGGCTGAAGCCTACGACCTCATCAAGAACGAGGCGCTAGCTGCCAAGTGGACAACCAAAATGATGAGCCTGATTACCGATATTGCCGCCTCTGACAAGATGGGCAAATTCTCCGGCTCCGCTATGCGCGTGACCTCAGCATGAAGCTGATAGGCTACGCACCGGACATAGACCGGACGACTCTAGGCGTCATTATTGACTGCGAGAAGTTCATCCCCTCTAAACGTGGCTATATCGCAGCCCCTAGTGCGGTAGATGCTGGCATAGACGCTTTAGCCGCTGAGTGCCGAGGTGCCGCAGCAGTCAGAAAACTTGATGACACGTTCAGGATTATCGCCGGAACCTCCACCAAGCTATACGAAAAGAACGGCACCGCATGGGCCGATGTAACCCGCGCTGTAGGCGGTAACTATTCATTAGGTGCAGAGAACCGCTGGCGTTTTGCCCAATTCGGCAATACCACGTTGGCTGTTGCCAAGACGGATACGCTGCAATCCTCGGAATCGAGTGCTTTTGCAGACGTAACAGGCGCACCCAAGGCCGATATTGTTGAAACGGTCGGTAACTTCGTGTTCCTGTTCAACACCAATGAATCCTCTTTCGGAGACTCGCCTAACCGTTGGTGGTCTAGTGCGGTTCGTGACTACACGGACTGGACACCCAGCAAGTCAACGCAATGCGTCACTAACACGCTGACCTCTACCCCTGGACGCATCTTTGCAGGCCGCAGGTTCGGTGAGCAGATTATTGCCTACAAACGCCAAGGCATGTATCGCGGCACTTATGTCGGTGGGGATTTAATCTGGGACTTCCAACTTATCTCGGACGTTGCGGGCTGCATGTCTCAAGAGGCTGTAGTCAATATAGGCACAGACGCTAATCCCGTACATATGTTCATGGGGCCGGATAACTTCTGGATATTCGATGGGGCTACACCTACAGCTTTGAATGCTCCGGTGGTTGATACAGTATTCAGTGACTTTTACGAAGCGTTTGCCTACAAAGTTCAGACCATCCATGACAAGCGCAAAAAGCGCGTTTACTTCCTCTATCCGTCATTAGGTGGTAATGGGGCGATAGATTCGTGCGTGGTCTATAACTACCAGAACAGCACCTGGGGTCGCGATGACCGCACGATTGAAGCGGCTTTGGAATACCTCTCAGGCGGCATTACATATGACACTTGGGACACGGTAGCAGCGAGTTACAACGCACTGCCTACGAACATCAGCTACGACTCGCCTTATTACGCGCAAGGGCAATCCACCCCAGCGATATTCGGCACAGACCACAAGATGTACACACTGGACGGCGTAGGCGGTAATTCCTCATTCACCCTTGGCGACTTGGGGGATGACGAGAATCTCTATCTGCTGGACAGGGTGAAACCAAAATGGCTCACCAAGCCTACCTCTGCCGAAATGACCTGTTTTTACAAGCACAATCTGGGCGATACCCTGACTACAGGCGACACGATCACCATGAGTTCATCCCGCTTTGATCATCTGTGGTCTGCACGGTGGCACAGGCTCAAGTTTGACCTCGTAGGTGATTATGAGCTGAACGAGATCTACATTAAATATCAGGAAGATGGCAGTGAATAAGGTCAAGCTCTCCAACATTCCTGAGCAGTACAAGCGCTTTGATATTTACAACCTGTTCAACTATGTCGAAACAGCAATTAACCAGGCAGCACAGGGGCGGTTATTCCCTATTACTCGCGTTACAGCTAGCTACACCATGTCAGTCGATGACTCTGTGGTGCTGGTAGACGCAAGTGGAGGGGCAAGGACTGTAACTCTTAAACCTGCTAGAGAGTGCGAACAGAAGCGCATCACGATCAAGAAGATTGACTCTTCAGGCAACGCGGTAACGATAGATGCTGATGGCTCGGAAACGATAGACGGTGCGGCTACTAAATCACTGGCTTCGCAATACAACTACATCGAGCTGGTAGCAGAAGGTGGCGCATGGTGGATCGTCAGTCAGTAATGGAGGATTAGATGAGCGTAGGAATCGTAAGTGATGAATGGCGTGCAGAACGAGATAAGAAACATCTTGAATGGTTCTTAGGTGATGCGCAGGCTTGCGCTTTCATTGAAAGAATGGGTGAGGCGATAGAGTTCACCGATGACCTTGTTGACGGCGATGTGGAGATAAGTGCAGAACGGGTAGTTAGAAACATGATGGCTCTTATGATTACTCTTCCCAACAATGATTTTTTCATCAGAAATCGTACCTATCTCACACCCATTTTGATTCACACGGCTTCCGCTTGGCTGGACTCTGAAGAGCTAAAAGACAGCGAAGATGAGCGCCATAAGATGCTGGCCTTCCATTTAAGAAACCTCAGTTTAGAGCTTTATCACGCTACTGCATTCCTTGTAGGAGGGTGGGAGCATTTGAGAAAAATAGGAGTAGATATGCGTACTTTTTTTGCGATAGAAACTTATGAGGAGTGGAAATAATGTCGGGCGGCGGCGATAAGAGTCAAACATCTACGCAGAAAACGGAGCCGTGGAAGGGCGTTCAACCCTACCTGACCGATCTACTGAGCAAGGGCCAGAACGTCACCAATAGCCCATTCAATTTCTACAACGGCGACACTATTGCCCCGTTCAGCCCAGAGCAGCAAATGGGTATGAGCATGACAACCAATCGGGCTTTGGCTGGTTCCCCTACGCTGAATGCAGCGAACCAGAACCTCACATCAACGCTTAATGGCAACTTCATGTCGCCAGACTCCAATCCTTGGCTCAAACAGAACGTGGATCGAGTCATGGGTGATGTGCAAGGCCGTGTTAATTCGCAGTTTGGTAACAGCAACTTCGGTTCCACTGCCCATCAGGAAACCTTGCAACGCGGCTTAGGTGAAGTCGGCGCAGGCATGTACGGCGCTAACTATGACGCCGAACGCGGTAGGCAAATGAGTGGCATGGGCATGGCTCCTGGCATGGCTGCTGCTGACTACATGGATATGGAAGCCTTGCAAGGTGTAGGCGCTCAACGGCAGAACCTCGCTAACCAATATCTCGGACAGGCAGGCAACACCTTCAACCAAGCTGCTCAATTCCCGTATGACCAATTGTCGCGCTATCAGAGCGTGGTTAACTCAGGTACGGGTCAAGGCGGCACGACGACTTCTACAGCACCTAATCCGAATCAATCGAACACCTTTGCAAACATGGCAGGTTTAGCCCTGACCGCCGCAAGCCTCTTCTCGGATGTTCGCCTGAAATCCAACATCGAGCGAGTTGGCACCCATCCACTAGGCATAGGGATTTACGAATACGACAAGTTCGGCAAGCGTGAACGTGGGGTAATGGCGCAAGAAGTCGAGCAAGTCATGCCGGAAGCCGTAAGCACACATGAAAGCGGCTTCAAAAAAGTTAATTACGGTCTATTAGGTTAAGGAAACATCATGGCAAACGCACACTCTTATGGCGGTAATTTATATTCCGGCAACCTCCCCAGCATATCGCTTGGTCAGAATAATTGGAACAACCTGCCACAGTCGTCCGTGGATTTCTTTGTTAAGAGCGGATTGCTCAAGCAGCTCGGAATGCCCCCAACATCTCAGCAGACACCACAAGGGCCAGCCTTTGGAGGTGATCCATTCAGCTCTGCCATGTCAGGCAATCAAAAAGGCACGCTCCAACCATACATCAACCGCATGACTGGTAACGCCAATAGTGCGCTATACGGTGGCTTGCTTGGCTATCAGCCACAACAGCTAATCGCTGGTAACGCTGGTGGCACGCCGGTTAACCCTCAAGCACCGCAAAACTTCTCCCTCCCCCCCGGCTTGCTTAACGCAAACATGGGCAACCGTCACTGGATGAAATAATTATGGGACTCCTCGGATTAATGCCAGGTGAATGGGATGCCCAAGGCGGAGGCGGTGGACTGTTAGGTGGCGGCATGGGTGGCAAGCTAAACGCCGCAATGGATAACCCACTTTTCCAGATGGGCGTTGGCATACTTGCGAATAACTCAGGACACTACGGGGCGTTTGGCCCTGCTGTGGGCGGAGGTCTAGCGCAAGGGATGCAGAACATGCGCAAGCAGAAAGAAGATGCTATGCGTAAGCAGATGTATGACCTTGAGATGCAGAAGGTTCAGCGTGAGGTGGAACAGCAAAACAAGGAGCGTGAGGCGCTTGCAGATTTTGACAACAAGTTCCCCGAGTATAAGGGACTTGCCTCGATTGATCCCAAAGCCGCGTTGAAGATTGCTTATCCCGGTATCGCTTCAGGCTCTGTTGACCCATATTACACGGTTGTTCCGACTGAGAACGGTCTTGGCAGATTTAACGCCAGAACCGGCGAATTTGAGCTGATTTCTGGGCCTGATGGCAAGCCATTCGTAAATTCCAAGGATTCTCCATTGGTACGCGGTGCAGTGAAGGGTGCAGAAGCGCAAGCGGGTGCCGCATGGAAGCCTAATACCGACATAGACGGTCAAGTGCTGACCGATGCCCAAGTAGCGCAAATGGCCTATGGCAACAACCCAATCCCGTTCACTGGACAGCAACAAGCTCCACAACTTCCTACTAGCAACTTCAGCACGCCTTACCCTGTAACCTTCGGCGCACCTGGAACCACTGCAACTGACAGAGCAGAAGGTGTGACCTCTGATGCATCTATCCAGATTCGTAATCCTGCACGGCCTAATGCTGGCGGTGGGATCAAAGTCCCGACTGCTGCTGAGCTCTCAGCTCAAAAGAAGGCAGCAGAAGCCGAGGCCGAATTCAATTCTCCTGAGGCTATTGAGAAGCGTGGTAAAGCCAAAGAGTTCAAGCAGACCATGGGTAAAGTGGTTATTGACAAGATTGACGATGTAACTAAGCGCGTTGACGGCTGGACTGCTGGTTTGGGCGGTCGGGCGATGGACGGCGTACCAGGTACTGATGCCTATGATCTGAAAGCAGACCTTGAGACTATCAAGGCAAACTTCGGGTTTGACCGACTGCAAGCCATGCGAGACATGTCACCTACTGGTGGCGCTCTCGGTCAAGTAGCTGTGCAAGAATTGTCTGCTCTGCAAGCCTCTGTTGCCAATCTCGACAATGCACAAAGCCCTGCACAATTAAAGGCGAATCTCAAGAAAGCCAAAACGCATTATGAAAACTGGCTCGATACTATCGAGGGAAAGTCTCCATCCAAACCCGCTGACGCCAGCAACAAACCAACGGCAGCTAAACCAGCTCGCGCCCCAATGAAAGGCCAAGTGGTTGATGGCTACAAATTCATGGGCGGCAACCCTGCCGACCCTAACAACTGGAAGCGCAAATAATGGCTGGCCCTTGGGAAAAATACCAATCAGTTGAAACAGAGGAAGATGGGCCTTGGGCTAAGTACGCATCAACTCCAGAGCCTCAAGCTCCAGCTACCAAACCATTATCCCGCACTGATAAGTACATCAAAGGCGCACTGGATCCGCTTGTTGGACTTGGGCAGCTAACACAACATGCAATCGGGCCTAATGTTCAAGCCCAAGCCGCTAATGAAATGAACGCGATGGGCGCTCAGTTTGGCGCTCAAGTGCAGCCTGGAACACTCGACCAGGCCATTGCGGCAGATGAGCAAGAATACCAAAGCAGAAGGGCAGTGGTAGGGGAAACGGGTATAGACGGTTATCGCTTGCTAGGTAATATCGTCAATCCGCTTACCCTCAACCCATCAGCCAAGATCCCGCAAGCTGCCACTACCGCTGGTAAGGCCTTAACTGGTGCAGGCGTAGGTGGTGTTATGGGAGCAATGCAGCCTGTAGTAAGCGGAGACTTCGACTCTGAGAAGGGCAAGCAAATTGCCGCTGGCGCTGTAGGTGGCGCTCTGGTCCCCGCTGCAATCGGTGGTGTATCGAGAATCATCAGCCCAAAAGCATCAACCAATCCGAACGTGCAAGCTCTGCGTGAAGCTGGCGTTACCCCAACCATAGGCCAAACGCTAGGTGGTGGGCTCAATAGGCTGGAAGAACGTATGCAGAGCGTGCCTATCCTTGGCGACATGATTACCAAGGCGCGTGGTAAAGCAAACGCTCAGTTCGAAACCGCAGCTTTTAACAAGGCGCTTAAGCCTATCGGCATTGAATTGCCTAAAGGCCTAGCTGGCAGGGAGGCTATCGACTTTACCGAGCAAACATTGAAGCAACGGTATGACGAAGTATTGAGTGGTATTGGCGCTATTGCCCCTGATGAGCAATTCAGTTCCAAGCTATCCGAGCTTGATTCCCTAGTAACCAAGAAGATGATGCCAAAGGCCGAGAAAGCCAAGTTCAAGGCAGCATTAAGTGATATACAAGAATCCATGAATGGGGGCGTACTAACCTCGGAAGCCTTCAAAGAACTGGAAAGCTCACTCGGTGCTCAGGCGCGGCAATTAGGCTCATCCACCAATGTTTACGAAGGCAAGCTAGCCCCTGCTGTTAAGCAATTGCAGGCAGAACTCAGGGATATGCTCAAACGGCAAGCTGGCGGACTCTCTGACGAGTTGCAGAAGGTGAATAGCGGTTGGGCAAACTTCAAGCGTGTTCAACGTGCGGCAGGCGCTTTAGGTGCTGATGATGGATCGTTTACTCCGGCGCAATTCCAGAACGCAGTTAAGGCAATGGACAAGTCGAGAGACAAGGGCGCATTCGCGCGCGGTAATGCTTTGGGGCAGGACTTGGGCGATGCTGGGAAAGCTGTTTTAACAGGCAAAGTGCCTGATAGTGGTACAGCACAGAGGTTGCTCTACGGTACGGGGGCTTTGGCTTCTGGGACGTTAAGTCCGGCTATTCCTGCTGGCTTGATAGGCGGTGCGGCTCTTTACACTGGCCCAGCCCAACGGCTGTTAAACAGCCTAATAGCCTCAAGACCCGACAGTGCCGCTCTTCTTGCCGAAACACTTAGAAAAAATGGCCACTATATGCTTCCGGCAGGCAGCGTAGCAGGGCTTGGCCTTCTGAATCAATAAAGGGAAGGCGACCATAGCGGCTCCAGTAATAGCCGTTCTATATAGTTGATCTTCTGTCATAGCCCATATTCGGGGCTTTTTTGTTTTCTGTCAATACGATAACACACACATTTCTAACGCTGTGAAGCGCTGAAAGGAAAGACATGGCAGTTCCAACCACAATGGCGGAGTTATCCACCACGGCAGCTAGTAACTCGCCTGCTGGCTCAGAGTCACCCACAAATGCAGACGATCATCTGCGCGCAGCTTATGCCATTTTACGCACCACCAATGCCAAAGGCTCGGACATTGCCTCTGCGTCTACTACAGACATAGGCGCGGCTACTGGGGAATTCGTTGATGTAACCGGCACTACAACAATCACCTCACTAGGCACGGTTGCCGCTGGCATTGTCCGCACTGTCCGCTTCACTGGCGCACTCACACTCACGCATAACGCCACAAGCCTTATTTTGCCTGGTGCCGCCAATATCACTACGGCAGCTAATGATAGGGCTGAATTTAGATCACTTGGCTCAGGAAATTGGCTCTGTGTTGAGTACATTAGGGCAGACGGCAGCCCTGTTGCCAGGTTCAAGGGAACGGCTGTGGCATCTGCTTCCACTACAGACATATGGGCAGCTTCTGCTGAGACGGTGCACATCACTGGAACCACCGCGATTACTTCTTTCGGTACGGCTGGCAGGGCTGGCCTTATGAGAACACTGGTTATAGACAGCGCTGGAGTTGTTATTACGCACGGCGCGAATCTCATATGTCCTGAAGGTGTTGATATTGTTTCCAGTGCTGGAGACGTAATAGAGATTGTTGCAGACACCACAACGCAGCATAGGGTTAAAAGCTATGCGAGGGCAGGCAGTCTCCACTCTATAGGCTCATTTACCCGAGATGTTTCTCTAGCCTCTGGCACGCAGGTCATTACCGGCGTGGGTTTCAAGCCTAAACGCGTGTTCTTCCAGATGGCACTAACTTCTACTGTTGCATCTATTAGCTCCGCTGGATGGGATGATGGTTCAAGTAGATTCTGCGTATATGACAACCACCTTTCAACCGCTGACAGCAATGCCATTTCTGGCAACTTCTCTATCATCCTCAGTACCGCCAACAGCTATACGGGGTTGATTACCGCCTTATCCAGCGACGGCTTTACGATAACTTGGACGAGAAATGGAGCGCCAACCGGAACAATCACCATTCGATATATTGCGGAGATGTAAATGAAAGTTTCCATAGATAACACCACTGGGCTAATGATTGAGATGCAGGGTAATCCGCGTGAGGGCACTCTTACTCAAAACGCGCTTTCTGCTGGATTCACGGATGTTTCTGAGATCGAGGTGACAGAGCAGGAATTAGCTGTCCTCATCAAGGCAAAGGAAGATGCAAGGAAAACGCCTGAGCAGATTGCAACTGATTTGGAGAAGGCCGTAGACCGCTACATGGACGAAGTAGCCAACTCCTACCGCTACACCAATATCCACACGATGATCAGCTACGCCACTTCCAGTCATCCGGTATGGGGTGCTGAAGGTGTTAAGGCCAGGGACTGGCGCGATGCCGTATATAGCTACTGCATCAATGTGCAAGAAGATGTGCTGGCAGGGTTAAGAGCTATCCCTACAGAAGCGGAGCTTATAGCCGAGCTTCCTTCTTTCCCCGAGCAACCATAACAACCAACCAGCCGCCGAAAGGCGGTTTTTTACGCCTATGAAATCCGAGAGGAAGCCCATGAAGCACGAAGCCGCCCAAACGATAACTGAAGTAGCAACAAGGGCGCAATACGGCGGCTCTGCGATTGCAACAATCTTCTCATTCATTAACCAATACGCAGCAGCAATCGGTGTCGTGATCGCCATTCTTGGCTTTTGTGTGAACTGGTACTACAAGCACAAACAGGATAAGCGTGAGGAGAAAAGGATGGGAAATGAGCATCCATAAATTCCCAGGCGTTACGGATGAGATTGATGAGGACAAGTACAAGGGCTTCATCGCCATCCTGATTGACCACGAAAACAGCATTGAAGTCTCTGCCCCTGAAGGCTTCAGCAAGGCCGAAATAATTGGCATGTTGCACATGGCCGGACTCATCGTAATGGATAACCTATAGATGCCAGTCAAACACTTCGTGATACCGGATGTTCAGGCAAAACCAGGTAGTGACTTTTCATACCTACGCGCCGCTGGGAATTACATAGTAGACAAGAAGCCGGACGTGATTGTGTGCATAGGCGACTTCACAGATTTTCCCTCCCTTAGCTCCTATGACCGAGGCTTGAAGTCATTCGAAGGGCGTAACTACAAGGATGATATCTGGGCCGCTAGAGAGGCAATGGATGCCCTCCTAGAGCCTCTATATGCAGAACAAGCAAGGCTCAAGCGCAACAAAGAGAAAGCCTACAAGCCTCGCATGGTGATGACCCTTGGGAACCATGAGAACCGCGTTAATCGTGTAGTCAATGAGGATCGTAAGCTAGAAGGCTTAGTATCTGTTGATGACCTCCCTTATCAAGATTGGGAAGTGTTCCCGTTCCTCGAAGTGGTATGTATTGATGGCGTTGCGTACTCGCACTATTTCACTTCTGGGGTGATGGGACGACCTATCACCACCGCCCAAGCATTGCTCACAAAAAAGCACATGTCATGCTTTGCTGGTCACCAACAAGGAAGGCAAATCGCCTATAGCCGCAGGGCTGACGGTAAAGAGATGACCGCCATTATCTGCGGTTCATTCTATGAACACGACGAAGATTATCTGGGGCCTCAAGGTAATCAGCATTTTCGCGGGTGCTACATGTTGCATGAGGTCGATGACGGTTCATTCGATGAAATGGCCGTTAGCTTGCGTTTCTTGAAGGAAAGATACCTTTAACCACTAGGAGATACATCATGCCCCGCATCCTGGCTGCAATCGCAGCCTTTTTTATGTCCGCTTTAACCGTACTCTTCATTTCCCATGCTTATGCAGGCGAAAAGTACATGCCCAACAGCGTTGGCGGATATGTCGTACTCACTGACGAGCCATGTCAGATGCCTGTTATCAAGGAAGAGTACAAGAACCGCGCCTATGCAACGGATTCAAGCGGAGACAAACGGGAGGGATGCTGGTATCGCCCAGAAGCAGAGAAGCCATTTGTACCTCGCGTTGTGGTGTTCATGTACGAGGAAGGATCCCCGAATGTTGGCTCTTTCGATCAGCGCCTATTCAGCGACGAAATGAAGCAGTGGGAAGAGTACCCCATTCCCCATCCTGAGCTTGAGTTCAAGGGGGAGATTTGATGGAAGTGGCAATCTGCAAAGGCTGTGGAGACGCGTTCGATCCTGAAGAAAGCCCAGACGGTTACTGCATGAATTGCGACCCAGAGGAAGCGCGGCAAAAGCAGGAAGTAGTACGCGAATTCATCGCTGGCAAGGTTGATCGGGAGGCCGAATGATTAACTCCCGCAAGATTGACGACCTTCATCCTTTAGTGCAAAAGAAGTGCCTCGACTTCATCCACGAATGCAAGAAGCAGGGCATAGACGTCATCATTACCAGCACATACAGGGACGGCGAATCACAGAATGCCCTCTATGCCCAGGGTCGCACCAAACCTGGAAAGAAAGTCACCAATGCCAAGGCTGGTCAATCCTATCACAACTGGAAAGTTGCTTTCGACTTCTGCCCGGTAGTCAACGGCAAAGCTCAGTGGGATGACCTCGATACTTTTACCAAGTGCGGGGAGATTGCCGAGTCGTTAGGGCTTGAATGGGCTGGGCGTTGGAAATCCTTCAAAGAGCTGGCGCACTGTCAGTACACCGGAGGTTTGAAACTGGCAGACTTCCAAGAGGGCAAGACATTATGAGAATTTTAATCCTCAGTTTGTTCCTCTCCGGCTGCTCAATCGTCCAATTACTCCCAAGTTCTGCATGTGAATACGTGAACTACGAACGCACCCAAAATCACGTTGATGTAATCGCTTCCTGCACGCTTTAAACGGCCTTATTCGGCTCGTTATATTCCCCAGCAACTAAAACTCGCCCTAGGCCCTATAAATGGGCCTTACGGGCATTTTTATCTGAAAGCCTACTATGAGAGTCGAATTCCTGAATGATTTGCTCATGCGAGAGGTGCATAACGGCATTTTCGAGCTTCACACGCCGTTTTATTGCGCAGTTGTGAATGACGATGGTTCGGTAGTTGAGGTCATTGTGCCTAGAGGTTTTTTAACTGACCTGTGTAGTGTGCCAAGGGCACCTTTTGCCTATCTCCTGTTCGGAGGGTTAGGAAACAAGGCAGGCGTTTTGCACGATGCTCTATACAGTCCTTATGGTGAAGTGAGAGTGGAAGAGATGCAATCACGTAAGAAGATAGAGGTTACGCGGGATTGGGCTGATGCTGTGCTATATGCAGCCCTAGCAACTTGCAATGTCGGATGGTTCGCCCGTTGGATGATGTATAAGGGCGTTAGGGTGTTCGGCTGGCAGTTCTATAGACGAATTTATTCCGATTAAGGGTTCTTTGTGCAACCTTCCCTATCTTCTCCAGGGGCGGTGTGTCTGGAGGATATTTGGCCCAATACCTGACGTTATCTATCTTTTTCTGTGTATTGATGTCAAAGAATGTCTTGATGCGGAACAATGATGATCTCGCTACAGCTACGGCGCTACCGAACGCAATAGATCCATCCGCCTCTGTCACGCTGTAGATCACGGACACCACCATATTCGGTTTGCAATTATTTACCGAACCGCTCCATTTATACATGAAATGCACCCCCAGTGAATTCTCAGTAATATTTTATATTAGCATCTAATTACAACTGAGCTATTAAATCTACTAGTGCAGTCCTTAATGCTTGCAGCGCACTTCCATGCCTATCCTTTCTGCACATTGCTAGTTAGAACGGAAACCTAATAAAAATAGAGAATCAGAAGATGTCCTACAAGAGCTATAAACATAGCTATTCCTATCGGCACAACAAACCTACGGTGTCTTCGTATTCCTACTATCTCGGCTTCTAACTCTTCTATAGTTTTGTTCATTCTATCTCAGACCCAGTAACCTCATTGCGGACTGGAGCCAGTTCCCACACAACGCCCATTCTTTGCACGATAACAGTCAATGGAACGCCTTCTGGCTTGCCTATGTCGCCATTCTTGGCGGCGAACTCAACAATACGTTTCCCCAAGTCTGCGTAATCGAAATCTGGTAACTCCATCATCCCTCCTATCCTAGTAACTAATCAGTAAACCTGTGGATAACTCACCTATGGCGTACTTTTTATGCCATAGTATAGCTTCAAAGACTTATTATACGCCACAGTACAGACCCCTCCTAAGGGGAGGGTCACACGTTCGATTCGTGTCGGGGGCACCAAAAATCAAGCACTTACGTAAATTCAAGTATAACCGTTTACGCCATAATCCGCCACAAAACGCCTCGATATTGCTACGTTACGCCACAGTTTACGCCATAGGCTAAACATTGTTTACGTAAGCCCTCAGATGGTCTGGAGCCAAGTGTGCATAACGCATTACAAGCTCCATGCTATGCCAGCCGCCTAGTTCTTTCAACACTGCTAATGGCGTTCCTTGCTGCACATGCCAGCTTGCCCAGGTATGGCGTAGATCATGGAAGCGGAAAGTGCTTTTTGGCGGATCTCCGACTACATCAATTCCTGCCTTTACCAGTGACCGGTTCCAGCTATTCTTAATGGACTCGATTGGCCTGCCTTTGTAGGTAAACACATATTCCTTGTGATTGCCTTGCTGCGTTTTCAGTATCTCTACGGCTTTATTCGATAGTGGGACAGAGATAGTTTTGCGGCTCTTGGAGTCTACGCTATCCACCCAGACTAGGTGTCTGTCTAAATCCACATAGCGCCACTTCAGGCCAACAACATTAGAGTAACGAAGCCCTGTGGCTATGGCGAAGCCTGCAATGGCCTTAACGTGTTCTGCAAGATGATATTCAAGCGTTTCCCACTCGTCTTTAGTGAGGAAGCGAAGCCTTGTAAGCGGTACGGCTTTGCGCTTGATCTTGATTTCTCCGCACTTGCCCTGATCATGGGCCATCTTGAGCGCGGCATTAACAATATTGAGTGTTCGGTTGATGGTAGAGTCTTTTCTACCTTTTAGTGATGCCACAAGCTCATGCGGCACAACTTCTGCAATGGGGCGGGAAGGGTAGCATTTCAGCAGCACCCTAATGGCTGATTTCTCTTTCTCTGACCGTTCTTTTTCTGTCAGCCATATTCTTAGCGCGTCGGCTAGAGTAAATCCTGCAAGTCGTCTTTGTTGGAGACTAGCTCTAATCTCGTCGTGTATTCGCTGCGCCTCTTTCCTGTCCTCTTTTCCGGTGCTGTTCCTGAACCGTTCGCCATTGACGGTGAGGTAGTAGTACCAGATGTTTCCGACTTTATAGAGTGACATGATGGGTATTTTGACCGTAACCATTTAACAAGGTCAACGTCAACGAAGACCCAAGCTCTGCCAATTTTGGCACCTGGTAGCTGACCTGATCTAGCCAGCTCCATGATTGTGTCGTCCGAGCATTTAAGGAACTCGGCTGCTTGCTGTAAATCTAGTGTTTGCATGTTCTTTACTTATTCCCTCGCGCACGGATGAGTTCTCCACAATCACAGCCTCGGTTATCACATACGGTTGCTGATTCTTCACGCTCATTGGCGGCTATGGCGTTGGCGAAGGCTACCAAAGCATCATCCGTGAACTTAATTCCCGTATCTGACACACCGTCGCTCCAGTGGACTTTGCCACCAGTGTTTCTGGCTATAATCAATATCTTCTCTAGTTCCACAGCGCATCCTTTCTGCAATATGCCTATCAAGTCCTACCCACTAATCTTCACAGATAGCTTTTTGAGCAACTCATAATCATCTGGAAAGAAATCCTCTATCACCAATATCACTGCATTTCTCTTATCGTTAAACCCTATACTCATTCCTTCAGTATCAGGATCATCTGTTAGCACATCAGCCAGTAACCTTTTCTGCTCTTCTGTGAGCGGATACATAGTTCCTTTATCAGCCATCATCTAATCCTTTCCTTTGTGTTTGGCGAGGGCGCGTTCACCCAGGCTTACAGTGTTCGGGTAAATCCCTTCTTGCCTGAGCCATTTGATTGCTTCCTCCAGCGCTTCCACCAACTCTGCATCTAGGGAGGAACGCTTATTCCATGCAATTACTGCGTCGTCTGTAGAATCACGCTCCACTTTTAGATGGCATCCATAGCAATGCACAATACCTCTTGCCCCACCTACATCTGTAGAGCCGCAACAAGGGCATGGCAACAGCTCATCCTTATTCATTGGTGGCCTCACTTCCTTTTTTGTTCATTAGGTTGCTCGGTTGATAAGCCTGGTTGCAGAACATCATGATTCGGTGGAACCTCGTCCGCCGAGTAGTAAATATCTGGCTCCGCTCCGACCTTGAATTTCTTGCTGTCGCCGCTTTCCGCGATAACCTCAACCTCTATCTCATCATTCATAAGGCTGCACTCACCGGATTCCTCGTTGTAGTACCTTGCGTATTCCAAAGCTGCCTCTTCTTCATCTACTGCCCAGATTTCCTTATCACCGTAATCATGAACAACGGTGAATCTTTTGCATCTGCACCCACCGTTCGAAAAGTTGTATCTTCCACATTTTTCACAGCGTTCCACGTTTCTTCCTTTCTGCACTCTGTTAATTTGCCAAGAAACAAAATCTATCCAAATCCTGTCTATCTGCTATGCCTGACCTTGACCGTAAATCTCGTGACACTCTTCTTATCCTTCGCTACGGCATAGACCGGCATGTTGATGCCAAGGCCATAGAAACACTCAAGCGGGTCGGCTATATCGAGGACAAGCCTGGTGGGGGCTGGATAGTTACCGGTGCTGGCCGTGAGTGCGTTCGTAGGATGAAGGGGTAGGGTCATAACCAAGCCAAAGAATCAATTATGTTCTGACCTCGCTCTGTTAGTCGTGCGTGACCTCTACCTTCGTCGCCAACAGGCTCAATGCAAACAAGCTCTTTCGGTAGCTTGTCTATGAGCGCATATACAGGTTTACTAACAGGCGTCCAACCTTCTGCATCGGAGTCTTTAGCAATTAGCTTGAGCAGGTGTATTTCCCCGCCGTTTAGTTTGTGTTCGCTCATCATTCCTTCTCCTTAGCTATGGCGGCGTCCAACTCATGCACAACACGCATGGCTCCAATTCTCCGGCCTGGTTGACGCTTGACGTGAAATGAATCGGCTATGTCGTTAGCAAGGTCACGCGCCGTTTTGAGAGCATACTTCTCTGCCGCTGCGAGTTTGGCTTTCAGCTCAGTGTTCTCTTGCTGCAACTTGGCTGCACGTATCCAATCATCCGATACGAAATCACCCTTAAAGTCTCTCTTCCCATAAGTGCCACAAGCACCGCATCTGTTATCCATCACTTCCCCTCCAGTGCGCGGGAGCCATGGTTGACGAACTCCCCATAATGACGATTGGCAAAACTCCTTCTAGTTGCTACAGCATCAAAAATGGCATCGAAAGTTCCGAGATGTTTATGTGCTCCATTCAGCTTTGCGTAAGCCACCCACTTTTTGCAAGCCTTGCTCCAAGAAACACCTTTAACGCCAGATTGAGAGTCTTTGCGTAGTCTTGCATTCAGGTTGTTTTCCAAGCTATTACATTGGCGAAGGTTCTCTATGCGGTTATTGAGTGGGTTCCCGTCTACGTGGTCTACCATCTTGGGGATGCGGCCATAATGAATAGCGAAGATAACGGTATGCGTCGCTACCCTTGTCCTATTGATAAGAACACCCCTATACCCCTTAAATTCACATCCAGCTTCCTTGCCCGCATGCCGACTGTTCATTCGTTGCTGATCTTGAATATTATTGAAGTGATGCAGTGGGCGCTCCTTCCAAAAAAGCTTCCCATCCACATATTCAAACGCTTCACGAAAATACCTAGCGCTGTGCTTAGGATTACTCATCCGGATTCCCCATGCTCATCGTGATGGTGTCGGTTGGCGGCTTGAGCTGCTGTATGCGCTCCTTAATCTCATCGGCATCCAACCGCCTCGCTTTCGGAGATGACCATTCAGCCATTTGACAGCTAGTCACTTCATCACAAATACTTTTCGCCGCCTCTATCGCTTCAGCAAATCCTTGGTCATAGGATGGGGAAGAGGTGTAGAGCTGGCAGTTGAGCTTGTATAAAGTCCAGCTTCCAATCTCATATTCGCGGTATTCGCAGCAATCGCCAGTCCAGTTATCCTCATTTTCGATGTGCCTGACGAAATGCACAAAGTCCTCTGAGCTATCTGGCGCGAGGTATTGCTTAATCGCATTCATCACCTCATCCATATTGCGGCAAGGTTGGTGTATGTACTGGTCGCCTTCACAGTCAATGCGTAACAGATACGCCACCGGCTCACCCTGCTGCTGTGGTGGGGCGGCTGCTATTAGTTCTAGTACCTCTTTATAGAGCTTGCGGTTGGGCGTCTCGGTACCATCTTCGTAGTGGGCAACCATCCCGCTTCCGACTGCGGCTTCCATTAAAGATACAACTCGCTGCATTAGCTCTACTGGCACTACTGCCTGCTTAGGTTCTTGGTTCATGGGGGTTCCTTAGAAAGGAATAATTTCTTCATCAAAATCTGTTGATTGTTCATTTTGTTTCTCGGTTGACTGGCCTGGTTGCCGAGCATCAGAATTCGTGGAACGCTGACCCACCAGATCAATCTCGTTAACTCGCACTTCTAGCGAATAACGGTCTGCACCTTCCTTGTCTTGCCATTTGCGGTTGTTCACTTCTCCGCTAACGGCGACTTGCTGGCCCTTCTTCAGATATTGCTCCAGGCTTTCAGCACGCTTGCCCCAGAGGTTGCATGTAACCCATGTGGTGTTCTCATTTGCGCCAAATCCGCTTTTAACCGCTACTGTGAATTGAAGAACAGCATCATTCTTAGGCGTGTACTTAAGAGTGGAGTCCTTGCCAACGTTGCCAGTGAAGTTCCAGTTATTCATTTACATTCCTTTTCTCTGTTAAATTTTCCACGGGGAGGCGGCGTATCTGTTTCTACGTACTCCCTGAATTTCTTTAGGCCCGGCACAAGATATTCAACCCACCAGACCGGATCGAACTCGATTCTCTGAACCATCATGGCGGCTGGTGTCCAGCTTGCAAACCAACCTGAAATCACCTCACAGCAAGCAACCTGAACCATCACCTGAACCTTGTAGTGTTCTGGGCATTCATCGTGCAACGTCTGGGGGCACTTCACCTCAACAGGGCGGCCATCAAGAAAGCCATCAGGTGAAGCCCCGAGCCACTCTAAATGCGGATGCGGCACAAACCTTCCTGGCTCCAGCAGAACGCCCATACGGGCCTCAAAATACGCCAGAGCCTCAGCCTCGTTATCATTGCCATACTGCGTGAAGGCGTTGCCCTCGAATGCTGGCTCTCTGCCGGTCAGTTGCCGCCACAGCTTTGCTCTACTCGTAAACTTGCAGACACCTAAAGCTGCTGCCGCTTGCGATGCTGTGAGCCTTCCGGCCCTGTCAAAGTCGGTTAAATGACTCATGCTTGAGTGCCGATTGCCTCGTCCTGCTTCTTGGCGGCTTCTTTCCATCCTGCCAGCTTGCCCTTTAGTGCTAGGCGCACAGTTTCATCCTGTGCTTCCCACACTTTGCGAAGTTCTGCCGTGCCCTTTTTCACGGCGTTGTTGATGTTCTTTTCTGCTTCGGTAGTATCGATAGGAGTGTTGTCGCGCTGTGGTTGCTTTGGCTCATCCTTGTACTTGCTGCCATCCCACAATCCAGCGTAAATATCAGCGGCTACCCCGAGTTGCTTCATGGCAACGGAGAGAGCATCAGTCACAGCCATCTTGTAGGCTTCATCGTTGGCGCGTAGACCAGCAGATTCTTTAGCCACTAATGCAGATCCGCCAATGCCAGAAATAGGGGCGCTCCAATACTGAGTTACAGTGCCATCTGGCATAACAGACGGAACCTGCTCCCTAACGAACAGGTGAATGTGGGCGAATGCCATCAACTCACCGGCTGCGCCTGGCTCAGTCCAGAATTTGATAATGTCGTAGTACCAGCCTTCACCAATCGGCCCGAACACCTCTGTCATTACCTTGATGCGCCATTGCGGGTTTACGTCCGTCATTCCCTTTAGCCTTCCGGCTATGATGGTCTTGAGGGCGTTTGCTGGCGGCCTGCTCACCTTGTTCCAAATGTCTAAGTTGCTCATATTGTTGCTCCTCGTCCTGTATCTGTTGCTGTCTATAACATGCGCTCATGGGTTAACCCCTTGGGGTTATGCTGCTGCGGCCATGTCAAACAAAAATTCAATCCGAGTCCTAGTTGACTCAAGAGCCGCCATGTACTCAGCGCTATCAATCCTTTGCCAATTCCTTTCATAGTGATTGCTGTAATCATTCTCACGCTCGACTTCAATCCGCCCATGCTTGTCAATTTGGAATCTAATGGCTTCCAAGAAGCCATCTTCTGTTAGTCCAATCATCTTTGCGTATATGTACCAGTAGTCCCCTGGGCCTTCTGGGCAGGAATAGCTGTTGCGGTACTTGTAGCAATGGCCGATGAGTTTCTTGTTAATCTCTGCTTGTTCTTCATGCTCAATTACATTCAGCTCATTGCGCAGTTCAGCAAGCCGCTCCAGTTCTTTCTTAATTTCTTTTTTGCGATCCACGATTTATCCTTTCTGCAATCCGTTATCCACGAAGAGAAACCTAATCTTCCCTAATACCTACTCCATAGCTCAGGACTTACCTTTCGGCGCGTTACCCTAAGACGGCACGTTTCCGCTGAGCTACAGGCTAGATACTTTTCTACATCCCAGCCCCAACACCGGATGATTAGCGTTTGTACGTGGGGCAAGGCCGTACCTAACTACCTTGCAAGGATTCCTTGGTTAAAATCCGTCCGGTTTCCTTCAAACATCCAGTTACGCTTAATCTCACCCGTGCTATCTCGTCTGATAGAGTTTCTGGCCTTAACACGTATCAAGAATCCACTTGGAAAGTTATTCACATAGAGCTTTAGTAGTTTTCTTTTCATGTATACCTCCATAAACCTTGAGTTTGTTTATTCGGTTTCCGCTACGTTCTGGCTGGGTTGCAGAAAGGACGCGTTCTTTTCTCTGAGTTTCTCGGCAAGCTCCTTGAGATTGGCCAGAGTTTCCTTTTTGCCTTCCTCGATATTGGCAAGCTCCTCCTCCGTGGCATCTTTCGTGCAGACAACTTCAACAATATCGCCGTTAGGCATCGTTGCCTTGAATCCAGGAGTGCCCCAAGAGCTATATGTGTGCGCCCTATGGTCTTGCATATATTCGCCATTCTCGTAGACGGTTGCAGCAGTCCAGAACCAGTCATCGAGAACCCCCGCTGACACCTCTACAGGTTGTCGGTCAGTAACAAATTCGTTGAGTTTTTCCAAATCCAAAGTGTTCACAGCATTTCCTTTCTGCATTTGGCTCGTTTACCGAGTAACAAAATCTTCCCTAGCGCCTACTGTCGTAAACCATGAATGCTGCGAGACATATAAATTCCCACATCGCAAATGGCATGATGAAGCGCAGCGCAATCCTGGGGTCATCAACAATCCCTGCGTAGACAGTAACCACAAACATTGCAACTGCCCCACCAAAACCTAGACCAACAATCATTGTTTTCACGCCACCTCCGGTATTTGCACTCTTGCTTTAGCTGCTAAGTAACTAATCATTAATCCTGTAGGGATAGGGGCTATCTTCTTCTCACCCTTCCTCCAATCAGCCAGGAACTGCTTATCGCACCACTTACAAACAGTCCTGTAAGGGTCGTTTGGCTTTCCGCATGAAGGGCAGGGCTTGTGGCGTGGTTGGAAGATCATTTGGATTCAACCTTGGCGATGGCTTCTTGAACAGCTTTGGCTAGTCGGTGCTGATGCTCAGAACAGCACTCGGCATCCTCGGCTTCGTCTTGCATGTAGTCGTTGAAATAAGCCTTAACAGCCTCTAGAAGAAAGTCGCGCTGTTCTATGGCAATTGCCCATTCGACTACCTGTTTCGAGGTGAGCGGGAAAGCCTCTAGCCATTCAGTTGACACGCCAGCAAGGGCATTGAATGTCGCAACAATTCTTCGCGCATATATCTTGTCTACGTCTTTATTCCCACCGTCACCGAGAAATCTCGATGCAGCCAGATTGTCTGTTTCCTCAAAGCTAACCGTTCTGCCGGATTTCCTAGCCTTGCTGAATAGATGTGGGTGTTCTCTCATGAGTCCCTCCTTGTTTTTATCTTTCCTCGAATCGCTTCCACACCAACAGAACATGATTTCTCAACCTTCGTAAGTAAGGGGGCCGTGCTTTTCAACATACATGGCCCTTGCTTCTTGGAATGCGTCTCCAAGCGTTGCGGCCTGTAACTTCGGGTTCTCCATCCATGATGGAACTTGTTGCCGAGGTGCTTTCTCTATGAAAAAGCCGTTCGCGCTAATCTCTGCCCAAAAGCTCATCATTCCCTCCTTAAGCCATTCCAAATTTCAATCTGCTTCGCAATACTTGTTAGGATCACGGTTAACCTCATCCACTGCGTGGCGGTGTACTGCGTCCATGAATTTGCTTCGCATTGATGCAAAAGCCTCTTCTCGGCTAATCTTTCCCTGAATCTGCATCTGCATAATGGATTCGAGGTCTACATGCATATCCCCTCGCCAGCCTTGGCAGTTTTCATCCCAAGGCTCATCCTCATACAGAATCTTGTATTCGAGGTTTTCGATAGCTTGGTCAATGTCGCGCTTAGTCCAGTCTGGAAACTCAGGTGGATTGATGAAGCGTTCTGGTAGTGCGAGAGGGGAGTTCATAACTGCTCCTTCTGTTCATTTTGTTGCTCGGTAAACTGGCTGGGTTGCGGACTGGATATTTTTATCAACAGTTTGTTGAGCCTTTTTAAGCTGAGTCTGTCAATCCTTCCAAGAACAATATCCTCTACAACTTTTGGCTGTATACCGAGGAGTCCTGCCGAACTGCTGCCATGCTGCAATATAAATTTTGTTAGGATTTGCATAGCATTCGATCTATTGAGCAGATCAACTGCCTCGTCTGCGTCGAATCCAAGATCAATGAAAATGTTGTAGCTCATCAGCTGGCGCTTGTAACGTCGACCGTATACCAAAGAACCAAACCAAAAATCTGGTAACACTTGCGTATCACGTAAAATACCTTGCCGCCTTTGTCTGCTGTTACAGCCTCAATTTCTACTTGAGTTTTCATCATCATTTCCTTTCTGCAATCGGCTCAATCGGAGCCGGAATCTAATCAATCCTTAGCCGCTGCTCTGCTGGTATTACTTGGGCCTAGGCCACTGTCCAACTTCACAGCACAAGTCAGGTGAGTCTCCCTGTTGCTGACCCTTCGCTACGGCTCACACTCGTCGTCAGGTCACTTGCTGCTAGATCAGCTAATTGCTTAGTTGATGGAAGAATAGTACACCGTCCGGTGAACCATTGTCAACACCAAACGGTGAAATAATTGCAAAGAGGGAATTGAGGACGAAAAAAAACCGCCACATGGCGGTTGAATGGGAGGTGTAGTTTAGAGGATGGTATTACTTACACTTGATAACGAGGTTCCTGGTGAACCCGCTGCCACCGTAGAAGCCATCTCTGGTTGCGGCAGCGGTAGTAATGGCATCAGTGCCGCCAGCTAGTATCTCGTAGCCGCGTTCTTTGCAGAGTTCTCCTGCCTTTTCGTAGCACATCCCCCAATTACGAGCAGTGCCAGAACAGTCCAGGCTGTGGGCCGCAGATCCATCAGGGCCGTAGGTAGGTTTGGCGGTGGCGCAGCCAGCGAGGAGAGCAACTGCCAGAATATATATTCTCATTGTTATTTCCTTAGTTATTGTTGCATTTGACGATCTTAGTTACCCCTAGTGTATCTGCGTGCTTGTCTATAGAGTCCTTGAGATGGCTTATCACTGTAGAGGCGGCTACAGGATCATAAACGTAGCTGCCCGCCAGTCCCATTGCATGATGAAAGTTACTCAGCCTTACCGCATAAGCTATACCCGTTAGCTCACCGCTTTTTGCTTGTTGAAGCCATTCCTCCAGAAGCTTTATCAGCTCCTTGTTTTGATACTCGGTGATTCGGGTGATTGTCGGCATCGCGTTCCTCGGTGATTTCGATCAACTCCCCTAGAGGTAAGACCTGCGCCTTTCTTCTCTCCATACGTCCCCACGGATTAGCAGCTCTATCCTCTGGGTTGTCAATGGAATACAGGCTATTTGCCATGTTGATGAGCGCCTCTCTATGAGCCTGCGACATTCCATCGAAGAAATAATTCAATTGGCGCTTAAACTCATCCCCCTCCGAGGAAACCTCATTCCCATCCGGCATATGGTTGCGCGAAGCTTCAGTCTCGTTGGTATCCAGATTGTCAAAATAGAACCTGGATAACCCTGCTTTGGCTTCCATCTCACGCGCAACCTTTGCGCCAAATGCCTTACGCTCGGCAAGCATGTCATTTATCTGACGCGGAGGCTTCCCCAAATAGCCAGAAGCCGCTGTTAACCCCATGCGGTCAACAATCGCCTTCAGGCGCTGCCTTCTTATGTCCGAATCGTTCATGACGATTTTATACACGTATACCCCACTTGGTGAAATTCACCGTTAGGTGTTGCATTAGTACACTGTCCGGTGTATAGTGAGGTCATGGATATCAAAACCTTTCTTTCACACATGACAGTGGCCCAGCGAGAGGACTTTGCGGCACGTTGCAAAACCTCTATCAGGCATCTTCAAAACGTCGCCTACGGCTATAAGCCTGCTGGCGAATCTCTTTGTATCAATATCGAGCGCGAGTCCAAGGGGCAAGTGCGCTGCGAATCTCTTAGGCCCGATGTTGATTGGGCGGTTCTGCGTAACAGCACAGCTCGTCGCCCTGGTCGTCGTGAAGCTGATTATGCCGACCGCCGCACAAAGAACCTGAAACCATGAACCCCCTGACTTGGAATGCTCATCTCCATGACTCCAAGTCCCTTTGGACGGGCTTCGGCTTGTCCCTTTTTATTTCTCAACCTGAGCTATACGGCTCGGAAATCTTTAAGCGGATTTATGAGACTCCCCCTAGCAATAGGGGTTTTTTATTCAAGCTCAAGCTCGACTGTTCGCAGATTAAGGTCTGCGCTTTTTTTTAACAAATTTCAATTGTCACCAATTGTCACCAAGAGGCACATCTATGAAACCGAATAGAGAGCTTTATCCAGTAGCCACGGCCCAAGCGCCATCAATCGAGGTGCTGCCAGAAACCTTAGTTGCTCAGTGTAAGAACGGCGCAATGGCAATCCGCCAAACCGCCATGAGTTCAGGTTACGCACAAGACCAGCTAGCCGAAATGATTGGCAAGCCAAGGGAAGTGCTTTCCCGTGCCTGTAACGGCAGGGGAGGTCTGGACGTAGACACACTCATCAAGCTCATGCGCGAAAGCGGTAGCGCTTTCTTGTTGCAATACATGGCCCATCAGATGGGAGGGGAATTCAGGTTTCTTTCTGAAGAAGAGTTGGAGTTACAGCAGTTAGAACGCAGGGCGGCAGAGATCAGGTCGCATCGTCAATCTAAAGCAGCGTAGGAGGGGATATGGACATCGTAATCGAGCATTGGCAGGGAATTGTATTAGCACTCTGTGCTGGCGGCATTGGCCTGTTCTTGCACGACCTATGGGCACAGAAAGCAGATGAGCCTGACGAACATGAAACTGCCTGGAATATCAGCTATGACGAGTAAGGGTGAATTTGCGGTGATGTTCTTTGCAGCAGTTGGCGCTGGCGTTTGTTGGTGCTTGGGATGGTTCCTGATCTTTATGGCTTATGACTTTTTAGCCCACAAGCTCAAGACACACAAATCCCATTAAGCAGGATTAAAGCAAAAGTTTTCAGTTCGGTAAGTTAACTGTCGCACACAAGGAAATTGATATGGGAAAAGTTATTGGAATGACAAAGGAAGAATACAAAGCCCACATTGCCGAGTGGGGCAGCACTAAAAAGAATGGTTCTCCGCTTAATCGGTATGGCGAGCATATGTACAACGCTATGAAGCGTGGAGTGGAGTGGAACATAAGCTTTAAAGATTGGTGGGATGTTTGGCAACAGTCCGGCCATTGGCACGAGCGCGGTAACTCGGCTATGGACTATTGCATGGGCCGCGTCCGAGACACAGGCCCGTATCAGGCTGGAAACGTCTACATCACCACCAATACCGAAAACTGCTCAAAGAGCCTTGAGTGGAATCCTCATATGGAAAGAGGGTGCCCATCCGTACGGCCTATCGAAAAAATCCAGGGATACAGCGTGTACCAGAGAAAGAAGGGAACGGTATATCTGGCTGCCTGGAAGAGAAAGCATCTTGGCACTTTCAATACCCCAGAAGAGGCTAGGGCCGCGTACATAAAGGCTCGCTCTGCCGACTATCCAGAAGCTCCTACTGTTTGATGAGTTGAATAACACAAAGGCGAGTATGGCTAAAACAGATATTTGGATGCCGTTGTTTATCGGGGATTACCTCGCTGATACATCACGCCTTACAACGGAGCAGCATGGGGCATACCTGCTTCTGATTATGGATTACTGGAGAAATGGGCCGCCTCCTGATGATGATTCCGTGCTGGAAAACATCACAAAAATGCGTGAAAAAGATTGGCAAAAATGCAAGCCAACAGTTATGAGATTTTTCACCCTTGCTGATGGCAAATACACCCATACAAGAATTGATAGGGAACTCGCAGAAGCCTCGAAAGCAAAGGACAAGGCGGAAGTAAAGGCCCGTAAGGCAGCAGAGAGCAGATGGGGGAAAGAGGCCGCCAAGCATGAATCTAGCAACACCTCAAGCAATGCTCCAAGCATTCCCCCAAGCAATGCACAAGCAATGCATGAGGAGTGCCCATTACCTTCACCTTTACCTACAAAGTCAAAAGCAGATGCAGTAGCTACGCGACTGCCTGCTGATTGGGGACCAAGCCCAAAGGAAATTCAATTCTGTCGCACTGAACGCCCAGAGCTTGATGTTGAAGCCGTTGCGGCAACCTTCAGGGACTACTGGATTGCCATGCCTGGGGTTAAGGGCAGGAAAACTGACTGGTCTGCAACTTGGAGAAATTGGGTTCGTAACCAGCGCACACAAGCACCGCCCCAGAAACAAACCATCCACGACAAACGATCCGCAACCGCCAAAGCAATGTTTGGAGACCTAGCAAATGGAAATGAACGAAGAACAATCATTGATGTATCGCCAGAACATCCTTCCGCAAGCCATAGACCGGCTCTTCTTGAGAATGGCGAGCCTGTACGGGAAGCACTGGATTGACATGTGGGCCGACATTCCCATGGATGCCGTGAAGGAAGAATGGCAGGGCGGCTTGTACGGTTTCTCCCTGAAGGACATTGGCGAAGCAATCACCCATTGCGCTGACAACAACAAGTTTCCGCCAACGCTCCCTGAGTTCCGCGACCTGTGCCGTGACATGAAACGCAAGCATCAGCCAGCGCACAAGGCTTTGCCTCGGATATACACCGCCGAGGAAATGGAAGCCAACCAGCAAAAGCTCAAACAGGCATTCCGCTCTGTGAAGTCTCGCAACACGAATAGGGATTGGGCACACAAGATTATCGAGCAGCACGAAGCAAACCCAAAAAGCGTACAGGACATTGCATTGCGCTTTGCGCAAGAGGCTGTTGGATCACAAGAGGCTAGTGCGTGAAATGGGAACCAAACGGACAGTACGCAAGGAAGAGCGGGAATTACTCGATATGCAAGGTGATGCTACGCGGGGAGTTCATCTACGAGCTGTGGGAGATGTCGCCCCAGAGGTGCATCAGCAGGCACAAGAGCTTCGAGGAAGCCAGATCAGCAGCGGAGAAGCAATGAGAGTGGGGCGTTATGTGCAATCAGACCTAGCCAAGCTAGCCATTCTGGAAACGTGTGTAGAGCCCATGACTTCTCAAGAAATTGCCAAGCGCATGGGTCGGACGAGGGCTTCAGTTAGCCAGCATCTGCAAGAGCTGGGTGACCACGTTATACGCGACACCAGTGTTTCCCCTGGTCTGTACAAGGCGAATCCAAATAAGTGCTTTGTGCCAAAGGTAGCGCCAAGCATTAGCGAGCTAAGGCAGATGAAGCAAGTCGCGGAGGAGGGCAGAACATTCCCAATCCTTCCACAAGGGCCTCTCTCTTTCCTCAAGGAATGCGAACGATACGAGCTAGTTATTAAAGCCGGACAGCGGGTAAGTGAAAAGCACAACGTCACCGAGAGCAGGAAATATAGCCCGCATATAGGTAATGGTTCATGTGCGCTGATGGAGATGGCGGTTTGATTTGGGCCATTCGGTTACTCGGTAAATAGGCATGGATCAGAAAGGAAGCGGGATGAAGCGGGTTTTCATACTTTGGCATGACACCGATAGCTGGACATTCTTTTCAACTGATATTGATTCCGCAAAAGAAAAGGGCAAGCGGGTTTGCAAGGAGCGTGGCTGGAAGTATCACGGCGTGACTCCTAGATGGCCCATCCTATTTTCAAGTCCGCACCCCAGCCCATTAGCACAGAAGCCTAATGAACAAGAAGAGTTTGGCAGTGTTTACGACCAAATCGAACGTATCGAATTCTCTACCAGAGATGACTCATGAGAGACAAATACCCTACACGCACTATTCACCTAGTAGGCGATATGCAGAAAGCCACAGCACGGCTACTTATTGACCAAGCCCCTGTAGACCCTATGCAGCCTATCGAGGTTGTCATTCGTGAGAAGCAGAAGGTACGGAAGCCAGACCAGAACTCATTGCTATGGGCTGGCCCCCTCAAGGATATTTCCGAGCAAGCCTATGTGAGCGGCAGGACGTATAGCGCTGACATCTGGCATGAACACGCAAAGCGCCAATTCCTACCTGAAGAATACGACGCAGAGTTGTGCAAAGAAGGCTATCGCAAATGGGATGTAACGCCAGCAGGCGAACGTGTACTGATTGGCTCCACGACGCAACTCACGGTTAAAGGATTCGCGCTTTATCTCGAACAGGTAATGGCGATGGGTGCAGAGCTTGGCGTTCAGTTTCATGAGAGGAGGGTGGCTTGAGTGAATGTTGCGACAGGCCATCAATAGCCAGATTTGACCACAAACTGCACGAGCTGCCATACGTGAACCGTGTGTGCACTCGCTGCAAAAAACATTGGTATGGACCGGAAGGCGATGTGCGCGAATTCACACGGGCTGAGTGGGATGCATATATCAACTCCGAGGACGCAGCTTGATCCCCAAGGACAAGATCAAGTTCAAGAAATGCAAGGTATGCAAGCAGCCTTTCATGCCTCGCAACACAATCCAGCCCACTTGCTACGACTTCGAATGTCAGGCCACTTATGGCGAGGCTCACGCAAAGAAGGTGGCAGCAGTAAGGGAGAAGCGCGAGAGGCAGCAGCTACGTGAGGCAAAGGAAAGAATGAGGCCGCGTAGCTTCTACGTGAAGCTGGCTCAGCAATGGTTCAACAAGTTCGTGAAATTGCGGGATATGGCAGCAGGGTATCCCTGCATATCGAGCGGAAGGCCGTTGGATTGGTCTGGCAACGCAGTAGACGCTGGGCATTACCGAAGCGTAGGGAGCGCACCACACCTGAGATTTGATGAGCGCAATTGCCATGCCCAAAGCAAGCATGACAACCAGTACAAGAGCGGAAACATCGTCGAGTACCGCAAAGGATTGATCGGGCGCATAGGTCTGGAAGAGGTAGAAGCGTTAGAGGCAGACCAAACGCCAAAGCACTACAGCATAGACGAATTAAAGCAGTTGATAGCGCATTACAAGATGAAGTGTAAACAACTTAGCAAAGGAGATTGAGATGGCAAAAGAAGAGATTTCAGCATTGGACAAAGTTTTGATCGAAACCATTCAGAAGGCGCAAGAGGTTGGCGGTCAAGCGGTGGATGGAGCAAAGGAGGTTACAGGCAAGGCGATTGATTTCGCAACAGCTCAGATTCCAGATGTTATCCATCAGCTTCTGTTATGGAACTTCACTATAAGCCTGATTCTGTTTCTAGTAAGCGCAGTAGTTTTCTTTGGCACAGTCATTTTCGATGTGGTTGCAGTTCGTAGGTTCTTGAGTGGCAAGTGGGACGGAGAATATTTCCCTATATTGATTATAACGGCACTCCCTATTTCGCTAGGTCTGCTTGGCCTCCTGGCTAATCTTGAATGGCTGAAGATATGGATAGCCCCAAAGCTGTTCTTGATTGAGTACACGGCGAACTTGCTCAAGTAACCATTAGGCACCCCAGCCAATTAGCACAGTGATCGAATGAACAAGAAAGGGCAGTTATGAAGATGAGCCAAGTTTTTTGTATTAGCGCATTGGTTGTTATATCCCCGCATATGGGCCATTGGACTGCGATAGCTCTAGGTCTTTTATACGTGACTCTCGGTTTCATCAACGCGGCTCAAGGCAACTAAAAAGGACTCCCCATGCTCCCATCCCAAATACCAGACACACCAAAGGACTAGATATGCCGCTCAAGTGGAAAAAAGCAAAGGTAGAGACTGAGCACCTAGACGGCTTTCAATGCGACCGATGTAAGGCTGAGTATGACGGCGACAACTGGATTGAGACGCAAGAGTACATGCACTGGAAGAATACAGGTGGGTACGGATCGGTATGGGGTGACGGCACTGAGGTGGAAGTTATCATTTGCCAGAAGTGCGCCTATGAGCTGTTTAAAGACTTTGCGGTAGTTAATTAGAAAAGGACGCCCCATGCGTGAATCAGTAGCCACAGCCATTAACTCATCTCACCTGGAGGAAAAAGAATGGGAAACATCCATAGATAAGATTAAGGCCCTAGGCTACACCGCAAAGTATTCCCCTGTAGGCGTAGAAGCTATTCACCTTATCGACTCACTACAGCCCAAGGCATACAAGCAGGTTGTCTATCTACTAGCTAAGAAGGCCACGGTCAGGTTCAGCATCAAAGCTCCAAGGGAAATGACTGACAGGATGTGTCACCAGGTCATCAAAGAGGCAGCATTCCAGTTTTGCCATAGCTGTGCTGGCCGCAAGGAATTGAAAGCAGGAGAGCGCGTTATTACGTGCCATTCGTGCCAAGGCAGTGGATTGCATAGGCACACAGACCTTGAGCGCGCACAAGCCCTGCAAATACCTTTGGAAGCCTACCGGAAGCATTGGATTCGGAGATTCGCCATCGTGCAGGACATATTCAACACAGAAATGCGTGACACCGTAATTAATTTAAAGAAATTATTAGATAAGGCTTGACATTCTGTACTGGACGGTAGTACAATGACTCACGGTTATAAGAATATATAACAGGCCGAGCACCATTAATGGGATTGCTCGCCCTAAAGAAACGTAATACTCCTGATGATTTAACGCACGCCAGCTATAAAGTGCGGAGTACGCCAGCAATTAGTACGCAAGTCATCAGCAGTATTACCGTGAATGTGCCAATCGCGGCTCATATCACTCGAACAAGGCTCCTTCCTTACGGTTGGGGCCTTTTTTGTTATTGCTTGCAGCAAAGCCCTCTAGCCCAATACACCTCTTTATCAAACCTCACTACGTGAACTATGGTGCTTACGGATTAGATGGCTTTGCTGTGTGCAATGCGTAGTAACGATACGCTGAACCTATAAGCTCTTGCGTGGTGACTAGGCTGGCAGGCATGCCATAACGATAGATTCGGGAGTCGACGACCCGTGACCCAAGAGGATGCACACAACCTATACGCATACCATTCGCCACGCTTCTTGATGAGTAATCAAGGCTGACGCGCAACAGGTCGGATGAAGTGCCCTGTGTTTTATGCAGTCCCACATAGTTCTGATCAAGCTATGACGGATGACCCCACGGGAGGGTTAGGCAAGCTATCCCGTTTAATTCCCCAGCCTCGCTATATGCGGGGCTTTTTACTTTGTGGAGCCACAAATGAACATCCCAGGATGGGAGTTTGTAATAGAGATGCAGAAGCTAGGCTATCCGATTAACGGTGACGACAATCCAAACGAAGGTTTCTACGCGATCATTCTTGATATGGCTAAGAAGCTTAAAGAGCTGGAAGAGGCCGAAAAGGAATGAATACAAATCTATTCCTTCCAAGCGACAGGGTAAAGATTCCAGAGCTTGATGTTGAAGGCACAGTGATTCGGGTAACGATGACCTTTTACGGAACCTGCTACATGGTTCGCTATTTTCACGAAGGCAACCCTTGTGAGTGTGAATTCTTCGACTTCGAGATAAAGGCCGTCAATCGTGAGAAGGCCAAACAGTCTTGAGCAAATACCTAATAGCCATTCGCATAGTAGAGCTAGTCACCTGCCTGCACATTGTGGCTGGCGTTTGGAGGCATTGGTAATGCTGCGCAAGATCCTATGCTTTCTAGGTAAGCACGAATACCAAACCCCAATCATTGCTTCACTTGATACTTACTGGCTGCAATGCGGTCAGGAATGCAAACACTGTGGCAAGTTTGAAGTCAGCAAGAAAGAACTAAATAACCTATTCCCCTGGGTATATCAACGGGGCAAGGATAGGGCCAAATAACCGCGAATAATCCAAAGGAACTCGCAAATGAAAGCATGTATTCACTGCACAAACAGGAAGGAACATCCTGACCAGATCCAACGGGATAACAACTCCTTCAGCAGCAAATGCTCTGTAACGGCTAAGTCCTGTAATGCATCTCGTCAGGATGAAACCTTGTGCGGCTTGAGTGCCAAGTATTACAAAGAGCAGGTTGCGTAATGTCAGTAGAAGGCAATCAAAACGCATACAAGAACAAGCCTTGGGCTGACGCTTTGCGTAGGGCATTGGCCCGATTTGATGGTGGGAAAGAAAACGCATTAAATCTCATTGCAGATCAAACAGTTAAGCTCGCCGTTTCTGGAGAGCAATGGGCAATCAAAGAGATAGGCGACAGAACCGACGGTAAAGCCGCTCAATCCGTAACTGTATCTGGCGATGAAGAGAAGCCACTAGTCACTAAGGTAGTGCGCGAGATTGTCCGCCCTAAAGATTCAGACCGCTGAGGTATTCGAATCCCTATTAGAGCCATCACGTTACAAAGGCGCTTGGGGCGGTAGAGGCTCCGGTAAATCACACTTCTTTGCTGACAGGCTCATTGAGGACAGCATAGCTGAACCTGGAGACAATCAAGGGGAAGGCTTAAGAGCTGTTTGCATACGCGAAGTACAGAAAGACTTGGCGCAATCATCCAAGGCGCTGATTGAAGCAAAACTCAAATCATTTGGCTTAGGTGAAGCTCAAGGCTTCAAGATATACCGCGACCTGATCCAAACCCCAGGTGATGGACTCATCATCTTCAAGGGGATGAATGACTACACCGCTGACAGTATTAAATCACTGGAAGGCTTCAAGCGTGCATGGTGGGAAGAGGCACAAACCGCTACCGGACATTCACTCAACCTCTTACGCCCAACATTACGAGCCAGAGGCTCAGAGCTGTGGTTTAGCTGGAACCCCAAGCGCAAGACAGACGCAATAGACATTATGCTCAGAGGGGAAGAGATCCCCACTGACGCTATCGTAGTAAAGGCCAATTGGCGCGATAACCCCTGGTTCACCGCAGAGCTAGAACAGGAACGTCTGGATTGTATCCGGATGCAGCCTGAGCAATACGGACATATCTGGGATGGTGAATATGTGAGCGTGATTGAAGGCGCTTACTTCGCCAAGTCCATTGTTGAAGCCAGAACCCAAGGCCGCATCAGCCGCGTTGCTGCTGACCCGCTCATGACCTACCGCATGTTCTTTGACATTGGCGGCACTGGCGCTAGAGCTGACGCAGTATCTATCTGGGTGGCGCAGTTCATCGGTAAGGAAATCCGAGTCCTCGATTACTACGAGGCTGTAGGCCAGCCATTGGCTACACATCTTGCATGGGCTAGAACACGCGGTTACACGCACGACAAAGCCCAGATATGGCTCCCCCATGATGGTGAAACTAACGACAAGGTGTTTGATGTTTCCTATGAGAGCGCCATTCGCTCCGCTGGCTACCAAGTCACTGTAGTCCCGAATCAAGGCAAGGGCGCTGCAAAAGCTCGCATTGAAGCAGGCCGCAGACTCTTCCCCTCTATGTGGTTCAACGAATACACGACCCAGCCTGGACTCGATGCGCTCGGCTGGTATCACGAAAAGAAAGACGAAATCCGGAACATAGGGCTTGGCCCTGAACATGATTGGTCTAGCCACGGCGCTGACGCTTTCGGGCTGATGTGTATTGCCTATGAAGAGCCAAAGACCAAGGCAGCACCAATCAACTACCCCCCATTAGGAATCGTATGAAAATGACCGATGACGAGCTACTGAAGCTGATAGAAGATGAGGAACGTACGTCCTTATCCTATCTGGCAGGCCAATTGTCGGACGAACGCGCCCAGAACATGGAGCTATACCTTGGCGACAAGACAAGGGAACTCTCCGCCGTAGAGGGTAGGTCGTCGGTTGTTTCGATGGACGTACAAGAAGCCGTAGAGTCTGTCATGCCTTCCCTGATGAAGGTATTCGCCTCTGGTGATGAGATCGTCAAGTTTGATCCTGTTGGCCCAGAGGATGTGAAGCCAGCCGAACAAGAAACTGACTATGTTAACCACGTCTGTCTGAACCAGAACAACGGCTATCTCGTGTTCTACCAATGGTTCAAGGATGCGCTACTCAACAAGAATGGCTATGTGAAATTCTGGTGGGATGAATCCACCGATGTTACGGAAGAGTTATATCAGGGACTGACCGACCCTGAATTACAGATGATCCTGCAATCGGATGAAGTCGAGCCTATCGAGCATTCGTCCTACCCAGACGAAGCCGCACTAGCGCAATTGCAGCCGCAGATGGAGCAACTCATGCCCCTGGCTGAAGCAGGCGACCCGCAAGCCTTGATGATGCTGGAGCAGATGCAGGCCAATGTGCCCATGCTGCATGACGTGAAGGTGAAGCGCAAGAACACGAACGGGCAGGTGAGGACTGAGCCTTGCCCACCTGAAGAAATACTCGTATCGGCTGACGAGCGCAAGATTGACCCCAACTCCACCCGCTTCTTCGAACACCGCTCATGGAAAACCATCTCCGAACTACGCGAGATGGGTTATGACGTAGACGATGACATTCCGGACGACTCAACTTCCTTGTGGATGAGCGAAGAATGGTTATCCCGTAACGAATTCGCAGAGGAAGGCATTTACCGCGATGGCCTAGACCAGGGCGCTAACCGCCGTGTGGTCTATCGTGAGGTGTATTACAAGGTGGACTTTGATGGTGACGGTATCTCCGAGCGCCGTATGGTATGTCTCGTAGGCAAACAGATCCTCGCTAACGAAACTGCTGACTGCGTACCGTTCGCCGCCATTACGCCTTACATCATGCCTCACCGTCACATCGGGCGTGCGCTGGCTGACCTCATCAAAGACATTCAGATCATCAAGTCGTCAATCCTGCGGAATATCCTCGATAACTTCTACGCTGCCAACAACGTCAGAACAGCCATTTCCAATAAGGTTGAGCTTGATGATCTTCTGGTAACTCGTCCAGGCGGGGTAGTTCGGGTACATGGTTCGCCACACGCTGAAATCATGCAGATTCCTACCAATTCAATTGGCCCCGCCGCTTTCCCCATGATGGAATACCTCGACACCATCAAGGAAACGCGCACTGGTGTTACCAAGTACAACCAGGGCATGGACGCAAACAGCCTCAACAAGACCGCCTCCGGTATCTCGCAGATCATGGGCGCGGCTCAGATGCGCTTAGAACTGATTGCCCGTACCTTTGCCGAGACAGGTGTCAAGCAACTCTTCTTAGGCGTGCACAAGCTCTTGCTCCAGCACTCCAAGAAAGAGCAGATTACACGCATTAAAAACGAGTGGGTGCCAGTAGACCCTCGCCAATGGAAAACGCGCACGGATATGACCGTTTCTGTAGGTCTGGGAACCGGTAACAAGCAGGAGATGCTGGTACAAATCATGCAAATCCTTGGTGTGCAGGAACGCGCCCTGGCGATTGGCGTAGCAACTCCCACGAATATCTATGAAGCCTGTGTTGAACTCACCAAGAACGCTGGCTTTAAGGATGGTGACAAGTATTGGACGAATCCAGCCGACGCACCACAGCAACAGCAGCAACCTGATCCCAAGATGATTGAGGTACAGGAGAAACTCAAGCTGGAGCAGCAGAAGCTACAGATGGTAGGCCAGAAGGATCAAGCAGAATTCCAGCAATCGCAAGAGAAGCAGCAGCTTGATTTCCAACTGGCACAGCAGAAACTCCAGAACGAGATTGATATTGCACGAGACAAGATGATTGCCGAGATACAGATACACCGCGAGAAGGTGATGGCAGAGATTGAGCTGGAGCGGGAGCGCATGGGATTACAAGCTATGCAACATCGTGACCAGATGCAACGTGAACCTATCAACGGAGGCGTATGAGCCCGGAAAGAGACAGTATCGAGTTTACTTGCAAGGTGGGGAACCGTGAAAACCTAAACGGCATTGCCGTTTGGTCCGACTGCATTGAATTCTCACATCTTCTGACTAGTACGACAGACAACAAGGAATCTCTCATCAGAGAAGCCTTGTATCAATTCGAGAAGAAACTACGAGAAACTTTATGAGCCTGGAACAAGAGATTAGCGACGGTGCAAGAGCTGACCGTCTGATGGAAGAACTCTCCCCCTTCTTGGGGATGGTGAAAGAAGCCATTATCGAGAAGTGGGAAGCCTCCCCCGTAGCAGATAGGGAAGGCCAGCACGAATTACGCTTGATGCTCAAGCTATTGAACGACCTGCAAGCCAACATCAAGACCACGATTGAAACTGGCAAGATGGCCCAGATACAGATTGAACAGGAATCCAAGCTGACCAAGTTCAAGAGAGCAGTCGGCTTCTAATCTAGCAGTCGCCCAATCTGCATAGACAAGCCTCTTCGGAGGCTTTTTTATTGGGCAAAACGCAGTGATGCGCCGTTCCCTGACTTAAGCAGGGACAGACCTTTAGGAGTTACACCGAAATGAGTGACCAAGCCTTAGAGCAGTCGCCAG
>Ga0196972_1000225_pt1 | contig 41031 bp, 41 predicted proteins | sample S1v_2013CmetaG_FD_148618 | JGI IMG/M metagenome (GOLD analysis project Ga0196972, IMG submission 148618) | Soil microbial communities from Anza Borrego desert, Southern California, United States - S1+v_20-13C | ecosystem: Environmental > Terrestrial > Soil > Desert | place: USA: California...
TTCACGCGCACAAAGTCGGCACGGTTTGGCAACTTGCCGTACAGTGCGTAGGTGGCGCTCGTGCCCGTCTCAGCCCGCCTGAAAGGTAGTACCGTCATCGTGCTGGCTCCTCAGTTTGTGATCTTTTCAGGCAGGCTTACCCGGCGCAAACCGGATAACGCCAAAGGATTGGATCCGCTCACCATACGGAAGTTGAACCGGACAATGTCGGTATCGGCATCCGGCCGCGCGCTCACCAGTTCCTGCTCCGCGCCCGAACGATCCTTCTTGAAACGCCATTCAAGCTGGACGGTGGGATTGGACGGGTTGTCGGTCTTCGCCTGTGCGAGCAGGCGCATCAGGCTGAGACGCCCGTTGAAACTGGCCACTGATGTCGAAACGCCTGCGAACGACACGGCTTGGATACGCGCCGCCTGCGCATTCTGGTTTGCGGGATTAGGCCAGGTGAACGCCGTCCACGGTTGCGGACCGTTGCGGTAGGTGAGCGACTGTCCGTCGACCTCCAGCAGGATCTCCCTCAACCCCGGCGTAGGGATGGGCTGGATTTCGAATTTCGCGCTGTCCCCTTCCTGCAGGACTGCGTTGCCGATCGTGGACAACCGGGACACGGCAGCCAGGAGTGCGGGATTGAAGCCGACGCCGATATTGGCCCAGGTGCGGGGAACAAGCGCGTCGCCGCGGCGGACAGCCAATCCGGCGAGATGCTTGTCCATGAATTTCGACAATGTCCCTTCGCCGGGTTTGAGAAACTTCGCAATGTCCGCCATGGATGCTTCATTGGCCGAATCGGCAAACGGATATTTGTTCGCCAAACCTCGCCATTGCCCCATGACCTCTGCCTGCCATGCGCGATTGATATCGCGTTCCACTGCCGGGATCAATGCTGCGTAGGCCTGGATCAGCGGGCGCACGAGCAATGGCCGGACGAGTTCTTTCGTTTCGTCTGTTGCATTGGCCAATAGCACCCCGTCGACTTGGGCAAGGGCTTCGACCAGTTCCGAACCACTGCCATTCAGGGTAGCCTGCACGAGCTGGCGCGCCGCTCCGTCCGGTTCGCCATTCGCTGCGAGCTGCGACAGTTTGATCTTCAGTTTGGCAAGCGTATCGAGATAGGCGTTGAGAGGTGTGCGCCCTCCTTCTGCCGGTGTCACGATCGAGGACAATCCTGCAAATTTTCCGCCTAGTTCTCCGAATTTGTTACCAGTTTGAACCGGCGGCAACGGGGAACTGCCAAGAATCAGTTTTTCCGTGCGCTCGATGACGGAGCTCTTCGCTGACTGAATCGACGTCGAAATCTGGGATGGGTTGTCCCATGCAGTTTCATAGGCGGCCTTCGCCAGGATCAGCTTGACAGCGGAATTCTGGGCATCGGACAACTGACCCAGCGCCTGCGCAGCGGCGTCAATCGAAGCGAAGTCCTGGATCGCCACGCCCTGGAGAAATTTTTTCCATTCGCGAGTGTACTCAGCCTTGTACAGCGCCTCCAGTTCGTTGCGTGTCCGCTCGGCGTTTCCGTCCTTGCCCAGGTCGTCAACAGTGGTCGCAGCGAGCACCCAGTCATCGCCCCTGACTTCGCCCTTGCTTGCTTCGATAATGGTGTTGCGAAAGTATTTTTCCCACGCTTCACGGGTAAAGGCACCGGGTACGGCGTAACTGCCCGCGGCGACATTCAAGGCGGGGTTGTTGAGAATCCGGCCGACGGTGACAGGCGCGAATTGAGTATTCGCGCGCGCCTTCAGCTCGTTGTAGACACGCTCCTTCGCCGACATGCGGTGCAGGGCCCCGCGCAGGACTTCTCGAGTTTCCGCCACCAGGTCCAGGCGATTTTCTATCAGCGGCAAGTCCGGCTCTGCAAGCTGAGAGATGTAGAACGCAACAACGCGTTCCGCTAGGCGATTGATTTCTTCCAGGTTTCCTTTACCCTTGTTCGCCTCGATCCATGTGCGCCAGTGTTTCGGAATCTGGTCCGACAGATGCGAGGCATCCATGCGTTCCTTGTTCTCGAGCATCAGGTAGGTCTTGAGTGCGTTGTAGCCGTCTTCGAGGGTATTGATTGAGGCATGGCGCGGTGCATGCGGCGCGGTCGACGAAGTCGGCACTTTTGCCTCCGTGACCGCGGCAGCTGGCGCCGCAATGCGCAACACTTCAACACCCACTTGTTTCATGAGGCGAGCGCCGGGGTTCTGCGGGAGCGGAGGATATACACCGCCTGAGAGCATGAAGCCCGCTCGCATTGCTTTTCCATCTTCGAATGTCTCGGACAGGTGGCTGATCGGAATGACCGGCAGTGCAGCACCGGATTCACGTCGCTTGCGTCTTTGCGCGTCCGGCTGTGCCGCATCCTGAGGCGGTTGCGTGGGCGCTGCCGGGACGATTTGTACCGGCCGGGCAGCGGCGCCTGCTTTCATACCTGCCAGCGTACGTTCCAGGCTGGTCGTAACGGGTGCAAGCATCAGCGACTGTACGCCATCAAAGTACTCCGCTCGCAACGTGCGCTCCACCTCCTGTCCGCGGTATAGATTCATACCCAGGACAATCGGGTGGCCCTCCTTTCTATACTTGTAGAGCTGTTCCAGGCGAAGCTGGAGAATCTGGAGCGCCTTCAGTTTGTCAACCAGCTCGCCTTCCTTCGCGAGCGCACGTGCAGCAAGCAGTTCCTCGTTCGCAGTGGCGATAAGTGTTTGATTGCCGACGTATGACCAGGTCATCGCCGCCGTGGCCAGCGTAAGAACCAGCAGGCCGGCAGCAATGCCTGCGATGCGAACCCGGCTGTTCCCTGTTTTCAACTGGTTGGTAATGAGATGCTGGTCGGGAAAGAGCACTTCGCGGAACAAGTTCCGCAGGAAGAAGCTGTTCGAGGAAGGTGGGTGAGCGGCATCGAAGCCCGGTTTCGACAGGTCAAATTGCGTGGACACGCGATTGCCGGCAGAAATGCGCGGAGAGCCTTCCTGCAGGGCGCTGGTGAAATAGAAACCACGCAGAAGCGGCTTGCTATGGTACGGATCTTCCTGGAACAGGAGCTCGACGAATTTCGCGATCGCATCGCGCATCGCGTTGAATTCGATCGGGAATGCAAACAAGGCGGGGCGCTTTGCATTGCCTCGGTTATTCGCCAGTTTTTGTGCACCGATTTGCGCCAGACCGCGGTACAGTTCATCGAATTGCTGGCAGACCGCGCGCTTTGCATCGAACTCGCTGCCCTGGTCGTGCGAGAGCGTAGCGCCCCAAACCTGCTGGCGCTCCTCTTCGGTAAGATCCTCGAAGAACTGCGCAAAACCACCCAACAAGTCGATCTTGGTAAAGACCAGGTAAACCGGAACCTTGATCCCGAACGCGTCGTCGATTTCATTGATGCGCTCACGCACCTGGCGTGCATAGATGGCGAACTGCTCGGCCCGGAACTGAACCAGCTCCGGGAAACTGATGGCAACCAGGATGCCGTTGACCGGCGCCTTGCTGCGGTACTTCTTGAGCAGCTTGAGGAAGGTCAGCCACTCGCCCCGGTCCTCGCGTTGTGTCGCGTAGCGGCCGGCGGTGTCGAGCAACACGCCTTCGGTAGAGAAGAACCAGTCGCAATCCCGGGTGCCGCCAACGCCCTGCACCGCCTGCTTGTCGCCGAACGGGAAGTTCAGTCCCGAGTGGAGGATTGCGCTGCTCTTGCCTGCGGCAGGGTGACCAATGATCATGTACCAGGGCAGTTCGTAAAGAGCAGCCTTGCCTCTCGCCTTGCCGAGCTTGGATGTCTTCAGTGTGTCCATCGCTGCCAGCATGCGCTGGCGCAGGCGGGTAATTTCCGCCCGCTTGTCCGGGCTTGCGCCCATGACGGCATCATCTGCCTGTCCGCGCAATACCTTTTCGAGGACGCTGCCGGCCCGCTCTGCAAGCAGGCGACCTGCCATCAATGTGACCACCCAGATCATCATGACGCCGAAGATCCATGCGAACCGCGCGTCGCGCGAGGTCAGGCCAACGTAAGGGCCGACCAGCCAGATCAATCCGATCAGAATCAAGAATCCAAGTGCCGACGCGAACTTCGCGTTTTGCAGCCACTTCCACATGTTTCTTCCTTAAATCAAATTCCGCCGTTATCCCGATCCGCCACAGCTATTTGCGCGAACGAAGCTGGCCGATCTGGACTGACGATTCGATATGTCCGTAATCCCGCAGCTTCCAGCGTCCGCCCCAGGTCAACCCTTCTTTTTCCGCCTCTTCGCCCAGTGCCAGATAAGCCTGCATTGCCCATGGGTCGCGTTCCGAAATCACAAGCCGCCCATTGCGAATGGGTGCGACATCCATTGCCAGACCGTATTGGTGCTTGCTTTGGAAGGCCCTAGCGTTGGTGACATGAAAGCCGGACTCCGCAAGCGCATCCTGGCGAGCCGGACTTCGATAACCCTCCAGCAAGGCGAGCGGGTAGCCGCGTGCCTCCATGCGCGCAAAGACGCGCAGCGCAAGATTCATGAAATCGGGGTCGAGGCGGGCCCAATCTCGATTCGCCGTTTCGAGACCGGGACGCTCGGTGCCGATAAACGTCGAAGGCGGCAGTGGCGGCGGAGGCACCAAGGCTTCCGGACGAAGCGCTGCCTGAATGTGTTTTTGCCGCACCATGTCGTGCGCCCGCAACGGGTCCAGCGAGAAGCTGCCGGAAAAGGTGAGCACGCCAGCGGCTGTGGCGGATACGAGAAGAAGTGCAAGCCACAGCGACCGGTAGGTGCTCCGATTGGACGCTTCGGTAACTGCCGATGTCTCGGCTGACTTGGAGGCGAATCCTGCAGCCGGCTCGACCAAAACCGCCGCACCACTTCCGTGGCTCGGCACCGGAGCGACAAAATAACGCCAGCCGACCCATCCCAAGACGGCGATTGTCGCGCACAGGCAAGCGATGACACTGACCAGCATTGTTGTAGCTCAACTTCTTCAAGTTACTTGCAGACGGAAGGGCGAGTCCAGCTCACGATTCCCCTTCCGTTACGCTTTTCATTCAATCTCGAATGCCTTGAGTTCCTTGGCGATAGCAGCGGGAACTATTGGCTTTTTTGCAATATTGTGTAATATACAAGATGTGATGAAATAATTGCAACTATTTGGCAACTTGCCATTGCCGTTTCACTCGACCGGGGATGAATTACATGCCTTCAAGAAACAAAAGTCGTGATCTGATGCGGTTGCTCGGAACAGGACTGATCTGCATTTTTGCGCTGCAGGGATGCGCCACCGGCCCTAAAACATATGAAATCCGGGCGGTGGCCGATCCCTTGATCAATCGCGACGTGACCGGAAATCCGCTGTCCGTCGTCGTCCACGTCTACCAGTTAAAAGACGCCGACGCGTTTTCGAAACTCACGCTGGACATGCTGGCAAGCGGGCGCCCGCTATCCGAGTCGCTGGGGAAGGATCTGCTTGAAATGAACGAAGTGATGCTGGTACCAGGCGGCAAGCACGTCGGCACAGACAAGATCCACCAGGACGCCAAGCACGTCGGTGTCGTCGCATTCTTCCGGCAACCGGATCAGCATTGGTGGCGCATGCTGGTCGATGCCGACAAGGTCCGCAGCAGCGGCCTCAATTTCCGGATACAGGATTGCTATCTTTCCCTTACGACACCCAAGCCCAGCCTGATCCCCGGCCAGCCAGCAAATCCGCCCGTGACATGCGCTTTCAGTGATGGCCGTGCGGCGCAGGCCGCCACGGTACCGGCTTCGACACCTGCGCGCCAAAACACTGCGATACCAGCCAACCGGCGCAGCAACAGTGTCACGGATAGCGGGCGCCAGATTGTCGAATCCGTGCTGACGAAAAAACCCTGAGGCAGCCGACGACCGATACCGATCCGAAGAGCTAGGATTCGACTGCGCGCGCATTGCGGCAGCATGAATCCCTGAACTCACACCGTTCAATCATTTTTGCGCCGAGACTGATATGTTGCGTGTCAACCGTATCCTGTGGGGTGAAGGCATGTTCCTCCGTCCCCAGCATTTTCAACAGCAGGACTTGTTTTTTGAGCAGGGGCTCGCACAGGTACTGCGTGAGATCCATGCCAATCCTTGGGGACTCCGTGTGGTTTCGCTCGATAGTGATGCCCTGCGCTCGGGAATGCTGCGTGTGGACAGGCTGGAAGTGCGCTACCAGGATGGAACCATTGTGCGCGCGCCGGAATACGAGCCGCTGCCGCAGGCACGCAATCTCGCCGACATTCCACAGGCCGGTACTGAAGCACTGGTATACGCCTGCCTTCCGGCCCTGAATGCATTCGGCGGAAACACGACGGAGAACGATGCCGCGGCGCCTCGTCCCGCACGGTTTTCATCCCGGCAGGTGGAAGTCAACGACCTGTACACCAATGCGCTCGAAACAGAGGTCACCGCGCTCCACGCCAACGTGCGAATTCTCCTCGAGCAGGAAAACCGGGACGGATATCAGTGTGTGCCGATTGCCCGCATCGGCAAGAATGCGACCGGGGCCTGGTCGATCGATGAATCGTATGTACCGCCGTTACTGACACTGCACGGCTCGCCGTCGCTGACCGTCATGCTACGACGCCTTCTCGATATCCTGCTGGTCAAGAGCCAGGCCCTTGCCAGCGCCCATCGTGAACGGGTCAAAAGCGTGGTCGAGTACGGGACCGCGGACATCTCGTCCTTCTGGCTTCTGCATACCGTCAACCGCAGCTTCCCGGTGCTCAAGCATTTGTCGCATACGGGGGCACATCCGGAAACCCTGTACGCGTCGCTGGCTCAGCTTTGCGGCGAACTGATGACGTTCTCCTCCACCCTGTCGCTGAACGACATTCCCGCATATGACCATCAGAATCTGACGCCGGTTTTCAGAAAGATCGACACATTACTGCGCGAACTGCTGGAAACGGTTGTATCGAATCGACATGCAGTCATTCCGCTGGCGAATCCAAAACCGTCCTTCTTTGTCGGCCGCCTGGACAGCGAGCGGCTGGTGGAGAACGTCGACTTCTACCTGTCCGTGTCAAGCGAGCTGCCCGCCGCGCAAATCCTGGATGTGGTCCCGATGAAACTGAAAATGGGTTCTCCGGACGACGTGGAAAAGATCCTCAACTCCGCCCTGCCCGGCGCACGGCTGGTGCATGCGGCGCAAACGCCAGCCTCCCTGCCCGTCCGCGTGGGCAACCACTATTTCGCTGTCGAGCCGCAGGGACAAATCTATGAACGCATGCTGAAGGCTCGCAGCATTTGTATTTATGTTCCGCAGACCCTGCTTGAACTCAAGCTTGAACTGATCGCGGTGTTCCGCTAACAAGACAAGGCCATCTCTCATGACATCACTTACGTCCGCAGCCCCGATCGCGACTACCGCGGCGACACCGGTCGCCACCTTTACGCTGAGCTTGAAAGACCTGCTGGAAGACGGCGTCTATCTGCTGTTCCTGCTGCAGAACGGCAATGCACCGAATTCGGCCAGCGAGTTCAACAAGCGTATCGACCAGTTCCTCACGCAGTTCGAAAAGCATGCCCGCGCGCTCGGCAAGCCGCAGCAGGCAGTGTCGGATGCGAAGTACGCGTTCTGCGCACTGATGGACGAAATCGTGCTGTCGTCCGATTTCAGCATTCGTGAGGAATGGGAGCGTGCGCCGCTGCAGCTGCGCATGTTTGGCGAGCATCTTGCCGGTGACCGTTTCTTCGACAAGCTGGAAATCCTGCGCACCAATCCCGCGACCAACATCGAAACGATCGAGGTATTCCACACTTGCCTGCTGCTGGGTTTCCAGGGCAAGTACCTGCTGGAAGGCACGGAAAAACTGAACTACCTGATCAGCCGCATCAACCAGGAAATCACCCAGGTACGAGGCGGAAAAGTGGAGTTCGCGCCGAACTGGAAGCTGCCGCAGCGCTTCCAGCAGTATGTGCGGCATGAACTGCCGCTATGGCTGTTCTATGCTTTGCTGGCCGTGGTCGGCGTGGTGGTGTTTCTGGTGTATTCCACGCTTCTCGGCAACGCAGCAGATGATCTCAAGGATCTGCAGGCGCAGCCGGTCTTGCGCTCCCTCACGGAGAAACCGGCGAAGACCGGCGATCGTCCCGGCAAGCTTTCATCCACCATGTAATGTTATCGGGGATGGCGCGTGACGCGTCGCCCCGTTGACCGGCGGGCTGTGCCGTCCCTCGATCAGGCTTCTCGCGGGATGTCCAGCAGTTCGCGCAATTGATTCAGTGTCGAGTCGTCCTTGATGACGGAAGCGAGCCAGCGTTCAAGAGGCATCTCCGCCCATTTGGCCGCACGCTCCGCGAGCAGCGCCACCGGGCTGTGCGGCTCGTTCTGCTTGAAATATTGCGATACCTGGCGCAAAGCCCTGACGGCATCCGCACGAGTACGAATCGGTCCGGAAGCCTCTGTACCTGCCGGAACCGCTGCAACGATCGAATGGTGTGCGGTGTCGGACCGCGTAGGCTGCGCAGCTTGGCCGGCATCTGCGAGCGTTGTTGATCCGCCCAACCTGCCGATGATCTTTACCACGACGTCGTCGCAATCGGCCACGGCCTTGCGCAATTCCTTCAAGCCCGGCGAGTCATCTCCGAAGCGCTCGTCCACGTGTTTCTCAATGGCTGCCAGGCGCGTTGCCGCTTCGCGTATGTCGCCAAGCAGGTTCTCGTAATAGGAAAGCCCGGTGGCGATTGCCGCCTTGTCGAATGCTTCACCCGTGAGTTTGCCGTCGGCGATTGCTTTTTCCCGTGCAGCAGGATCTTTCAAGCCCAGATTGTCGACGCCGCGCGACTGGTCCCACTTGAGCCAGGAGTAGGCGCCGGTTGCCTTGCTGGTCAAAGGGATGTTGCGCACGGCCATCGGCAGCTGCTTGTTCAACCATTCGATCTTGCCAGCCCGCTCGTCCAGCCCATCCTCGAGCAGGTCCGGATAAAGAAATTCCCAGAAGTCGGTAAGCAGCACCTCCCACACCTGCAATCCGAACGCGAGCCCGCGGAAGCCGTCGATATTGCACAACGCTTCGGCATACCAGCACGCGATCTGCAAGTCCTTGCTTTTGTTGATCAGCAGTTCCTCGCACAACCGGCGCACCTGCGGCCATTGTGCGGTTTTCAGTTCGGTTTCCCATTCGCCCTGCGCCAGGCTGAGATCGTCCTGCCGGCGAGCTTCGCGAATTTCGTCCAGCTGCGTCGAGAACGAAATATCCTCCCCGCCGGGATGATCTCCGGGAATGGGCGCCATCAGTTGGTTGAGCAGGTTCTGGTCCATCATTCACTCCTGTTTGATCATTTCGTTTCGTTGACTATGTACACGTGCTGCGGCTTTTGCTACGTTGCCTGGGCTGACTCTGCGATGGCTGGCATGACAAACGAGGCGGCAATGCCCTCGCCACCCATGAATTCCGCGTACAAAGCTGGGGCCGTATGCCTTGCAGCACAAACAAGGCCGAGCGCAAGCTGGCCTACCCTCGCGGCGCGCCCCAGGTCACCGATCCGGGTGACGATATTCACGGCGGCTTCCTGGTCGACCGGGCTGAGGTCGATATTGAAGTAGTAAAGGGCGGAGCCAAGCGCCGCCAGGCGCTTGCCTGCGACGTCCACGTTGCCGGCGTTATGTACGATTGCGCCGCAGCGCGTTTTTACGGCATCGGGCACGGTATCGTCCTTGTCGGCAGACTTGCCGTCGAGGTCGAAAGGGAGATCGATCAGGCCGGCGTTGATCTGGGCCTGTTCCAGCACTTCCTGCAGTTGCCGCGTTAATCCCAGCACACCGGACGATGCTGCGGTTTGGACAACGGCCCGATGCACGCGGCCGAGCACGGGTGCCTCCGACAGTTCCGTGCGCAGTTCCGGCGTGGCACGAGCGAGCATCTCCAGCCGTCCTCCAGCCTGCATTGCTTTCTCCCAATAAGGCGTCATGCTGTCCTGCTCGTCGCGCGGCGTGGCGTCAGCGATAGCGGCTAGCATCGACGGGAGTTCGGCGTTGGTCATCAACAAGGCGACCACGCCTTCGCTCGGCTTGCCGGTGAACTGCTCCCGCGGATCGGACACGGGTTCGTCATAGAAGTCATCCTCTTCCGCGGTGCTGCGGGCGAAAGGCGAGTCGAACGCGAGGATGACGGCGCCGGGCAGATCGGGCGCGGTTTCAAACAATGACACTATGCTGTTCGGCACGCTATCGCTTGCCGGAAGAAACAGGATCGGGGGATGCGCGTTGCCCTGTTTAAGCTCGGGCGCGATCTCGCTGGAAAGCTGAACGTGGATCGCGCGCAAGCGGCTGAGCACTTCCTCACCCGACGTCTCAGCTGGCGGCTGGACAAAGATCGGGAAAGCAGCGCTTGCGCGACTGGTGGAATAGATCGAATACAGCGCATCGGCAATGGCGGGTTCCAGGCGATCCAGTGCCGTAATACCTTCCCGTTCTTCCTGATCGTCCAGAATCGTGGGCCGGATGTCGATACTGGGGTGATCAACATCCACCGCCGGCAATTCCACAGGGAGGCCCAGGCGCGGAATCGCCACCATCCGGCAGTCGCAGCTGAAGCGGCGCTGCCGCATTTCTTCTTCGTATTTCTTCTGAGCCGCCTCGCGCGTAGCCTTTCGCTCCGCCTGGGCAGCTTCTTCACGCGCTTTCGCCTCGGCAGCACGTTTTCCATGCGCACGCTTGCGCAAGGCGTACCAGAGCAACCAGACAAGTAGCGGAGGAAGGACATGCGCCGCAGCAATGCCGGCCATGTTCCAATGTGAGAAATCAGGCGCGAGTGCAAGCCACAAGGCGGCAACCCATGCTGTGCCGGCAGCAAGCAGTACGGTCAGGTTGAGAATCATCCGGTTCTTAGTTCAAAAGAGAAAAACACGCGTTGTCCTGGTGCGCGTACGGCGTATGCTGGTGCAGCCACGCGTTGTAACCGAGGCGAAGCGGGTTCGATGCAGCGATGACGGCACGTGGAACGCTGGCTTTTGCGACGACCAGCGTGACGTCGCAAGCGAGCGTCTGGCCGACGCAAAATTTGACCAGTTCCATCATTGCAGTGGCGCCCGCCTGGCCGGGGAGAAAGTCGGCAAACTGCCGCTCATCCAGGGGCCCGATCCTCAGCCGGATCTTGTTCTGCCTGTCCCACAACCGCTCTCCCGCAAACGCACTTTCGCCCAATACGCAGGCGCCGGATCCCAGGCAGGTCTGTTCGTTCTCGGGCACGTGTACCCATTGCCCGACGAACTGTTCAACTGTCACATCCACGTTGAAGTAACCACGCAGCAGCGCTGCCAGGCTGGTCGCGGAAACCGGCTTTTGGGACAAGAGTCCGGCGAAATGACTCAGCAGCTTGTCCGGCACGCCGTCTTTATGCTGAAGCCGCGACTGCAGGGATGTCAGGCCGGCGCCGACAAGGTCGAGGACATTACGCGTGAAGCCGTCGCGGTTACCCGCCTCGTAGCCGATATGAAAGCGGTGTTTGCGCCAAGCCTCATAGAACACGCTGACGGCCCGGTGCGTAAAGATGTCGAGGAAGTGATGGGCAGCAGTGTCGCGATGGAAGTTGCGGCGCTCGATCAGGTTTTCCGTGTACACGACGGGCAATGCGCCGGAGGGGCCGGTCATGCCCATGAAGCCTACGGTCAGGCTGAGCGCGCTCCGTGCAGCTGCCTTTTCCGGCTCGCATTGTCTACCGCTCTCATCGGCGAGTTCTTCGATCACCCGGGCATCGGTAATCTCGCTTGCCGGGAAGGCCAGCGAGAGCGGCGTGCGGAAACGCAGGGAAGGCGGAATGGATGCGCGGTCCGCATCCGGTGCGGACAAGGCAAGCAGCCGGACCGCCTGGAAGAAACCGAAATGCGGCGCGTCCCTGCTGACTTCGTCGATCAGATCACGAGCGCTTCGCCGGTCCTGGCTGGCCATTTGGCTAACTCCTGTTCTTGTTGCTGGCTGCGCAGCGTCAGGCGCGTGAAGCTGTTCGGTCCGCAGTAGAGGGCAAGGAAGCGTTCGAGGACGCTACCGAAGAGCACTGCGCCGGCGCCGACAAATGCCTGTTCGTCGACGGTGAGCGTAACGTCGATACCTCGGACAAAGCCAGAAAAATGCTTGCCGCTCACGCGTGTCGTCGCAGGTCGGCTGTGGACGGCGGTGATGCCCTGGATCTGGCGTGCCGCGCTCTGCGACTGCGCATAGTTGTATAGCGCCAGCATCTCCTGCAGGGCGTCCTTGCCCTGCGAGACGAGCGACAGATGGTTGAGCGACAGGTGCGAGATCAGCCGCCATTGCAACCCGCGCTTGTTTGGCGGACGCAGCGTGGGCGTGGGTTTGCGCAGCGGACGCGCCCGCTTGACGATGCCGATCTGCGGCAGCATGAAGTCGGTATGAGCACCGCTGGCGCTGCCGCCGAACGGCAGCTGCGCCGGCAAGTCGCGGTTGCTGCAGGTCAGGTTGAGCGACAGGACTTCGGCGTCCGGACGCTGCGGCGTGAAGTTCAGGTCGACAAAAGACAGTTCGACATCCGTCCCCTTGTCGAACTCACGCACGGACGCTTCTCGGGTCGCATACCAGAATGCCCGTTGCTGCTCGTCGCGACTGTGGTGATGGATGGAATAGAAAGGCGGCACTTCGTGGAAGCCTGTCTGGCTGCCGCTCTTTTCGACGGTCGTGACCGAATCGATGGAAATCACTTCGAAAGCGAGCGGACGCCGGCCGTCGGCAAGCACCGGGTAACTTGCCTTGTGGTGGGTCAGGCGGATGGGCTCCGCCGCATGACGGAACAGGTTGATGGCCGGCGTGCAGCCCATCTTGAAATGATGCGGCACCAGGGATTGCGCGAGGCGGCTGTGCCGCTCATTGTCGGGATAACTCGATAGCATGATCTGCACGCGGAGGCGAGTTCCTGCGTGTTGCAGGGCTGGCGCGTCCAGGCCTGTAAGGTCGACAAACAGGAACTTGTCGGGGAATGCAAAGTATTCCGAAAGCAGGCGGAAGCCGGAGAAGGTCCGCTCATCGGCATCGAGCAGACTCTCGTCCTGGCCAAAGCCGACCGGGCGCAGGGCGGTGGGCGGCAGCATCACCGTCTTGTCCGGATCATCCGAACCGTCATCCACGCGGACACGCAGTGCGCGCGTGAGCAGCAGTTCATGGAGCAAATGCATCAAAGCAGCGTCGCCGTCGAGGAAAAAGCGCAGCTTGTCGAGCTTGAGCCGGGCAATCGGCAACGCGCCCTGCGTTTCGAATTCGAGCGTGATCGCGGCGGCGGCCTCGGGCGCGATGCGGCGCAGGTATTCGGAGCCCTGCGCGAGATGGATGTTCGCCGACACCAGATTAAGCGGATACAGGTCGACGTCGTAGCAGGTGCGGAAACGGCAGGTCATTCCGCCTACAGCCGGTGAAATTGCCGGGTGGTGGCGCGGCACCGTATAGCGCGCCTGGATCTCGGGGTTGTCCGGGTCGGTCTCGAACTGCAGGATGGTGCACGACGGGAAGGGACGGGTGTAATGCGGATAGAGCACCTGCATGAACGCTTCGGTGATCTCCGGGAATTCATCGTCCAGTTTTCGATGGATGCGCGCGGTCAGGAAGGCGAATGCCTCGATCATGCGTTCCACATGCGGGTCCTCGCACTGGTCGCCTTCCAGCGAAAGCCGGCGTGCGATCTTGGGGTAGCGCTGGGCGAATTCGCCCGACAGCTCGCGCAGGTAGCCGAGTTCGCGCTCGTAATAGGGCAGCAGGTCTTCCAGCATTTATCGCCCCTCGATCTGGTAGGCATTGGACGACAGTTGCAGCATCGCGTCGAAGGTCACGGGGGGCTTGTTTGGATGCACCTTCAGTACCGCATCGACGCGGAAGCGGAGCATGCGCTGCATGCCGTCCGGTACGTCGAGCGTGACGCGCACACGGGTCAGACGGGGTTCGTGCCGCTCGATCGTCTGCCGGATCTTGTCGCGCAGCAGCGCCCTGTCGTCGGGATTGAGCAGGCTGAGACTGGACAGGTCGATGATGCCGAAATTGAGTACCGAGCGGGCGGCATGCGGATAACGTTCGATATCCTCGTCGGGATCAACGCAACGCGAGTTGAGCAAGGCGTCCAGGTCACGCGCGACGGCCTGCTTGAAGTGACGAAGATCGATATAAGCGACGCTATCGTCGCCACCCGGATCCCTCGGATTGTCGTCATGCAGCCTGTCCCAGACGGACGGTGTGACGACGGCTTGGCGGTAGGACGGACGCATGAAAGGCCTCGGGGAAATGTTTTAATTTCGACAACATCACTATAATATCAAATTGACAACAGTATTGCCGATGTTTGTCGCCGTCCAGCGTGTCTTGCCTTGAAGCATCTCGCCTCGAGCTGGCACCGGACTCCCGTATTCCTTAAATGCCAATCAGGAGCGCAACCCATGTCAAAACCGATCATTCGCCTCGGCGACCGCACCAGCCATGGCGGCGTCGTCGTTTCCGCCGCACCGTCCAGCACCGTGGAAGGCATCGCCCCCGCACGCGTCGGCGACATGACCACCTGTCCGATCAAGGGACATGGTGCAAACCCGATCGTGTCGGGCGACGGCACGTGTATCGTAGACGGCAGCCCGGTCGCCCGGGAGGGTGACATGACGGCATGCGGCGCCACGCTTATTGCGAGCCAGGGCACCAGCAAGGCCGGGTGAGTGGAATATCAGGAAAACTGCAGCGTCCTCTTTGACTCCAGCAAATCGCGCAATGCATCTGTATTCACGGGGGCGCTGAAGTAATGCCCCTGTATCTGGTCGCACTTGTAATGCCGCAGGAAGGCGAGCTGTTCCTTCGTCTCCACACCTTCCGCGATCACCTTCACATTGAGATTGTGCCCCAGCGAAATCACGGCCCTGGTGATGATGGCATCTTCCGTTTCCTTGCTGACGTCGTGCACGAATGAGCGGTCGATCTTGATGGAATCGACCGGGAACTTCTGCAGGTAGCTCAGGCTGGAATAGCCCGTACCGAAGTCGTCTATGGACAGGCGCACCCCAAGGGCCTTCAGTTCCGACAGGAGCTGGGCGACCTGGACGGGGTTGTCCATCAGCTGGCTTTCGGTCAGTTCCAGTTCGAGCGATGCCGGATTCAATCCCGCGGCATGGACGTGGTCGGCGACGCAGTCGATGAACTTCCTCTGCTTGAACTGGCGGCTCGACAGGTTGACGGCAATCGAGAAGCCCGTGAACCCCTGGTCGTGCAGGTCCTTAAGCACCGCGCAGGCACGCGACATGACCCAGTCGCCCAGCGGGACGATCAGCCCGGTATCTTCCGCGACCGGAATGAACTCGGCCGGGGACAGCATGCCCTGAACCGGATGCCTCCAGCGTACCAGCGCCTCCGCGCCGACGATCCTGCCCGATTTGATGTCCACCTTGGGCTGGAACAGCAGGAACATTTCCTGGCGGTCGATGGCATGGCGCAGGCTGACTTCCAGTCGCAAGCGCTTGTGCACCGTAGCGTTCAGGTCCGGCGAGTAGAACTGGTAATTATTCCGGCCTATGAATTTGGCGTGGTACATCGCGGCATCGGCTGCGCGCAGAAGCGCTTCCGCATCCGTGCCGTCCCTCGGATAGACGCTGACGCCAATGCTGAGGTGGACATGGATGGCTTGTTCTTCCGTCGTGATGGCCTCGGCAATGCTGTGACGGATACGCTCCAGCAGCTCCACGATGTGATCGGCGTTCGGCTGGTTGGCGAAGATGATGACGAACTCGTCTCCGCCGAGGCGGGCGATGGTGTCGATTTCCCTCACGCAGGCACGCAGGCGTTGCGCAATAACCTTGAGGACCTGGTCGCCGGCGGCGTGCCCGAACGTGTCGTTGATGAACTTGAAGTTGTCGACATCCATGAAGGCGAAGGCCGTGAGCGTTCCGTACCGCCGGGCCTGCTGGATCGCCACCTCCATATGGTTATGCAACAGGTTGCGGTTGGCCAGGCCGGTCAGGGGATCGTGGTTGGCGAGGTGCTCGAGCTGCGTTTCGTAATGCTTGGCCTCGGTCACGTCGCTGAGGACGCCGACGAAATGCGTGACCGTGCCTGCGCTGTTGGCGACTGGCGCAATCTTCAGGTCGCTCCAGAACAGTTCCCCGCCCTTGCGCCGGCTGCGGATGACGACGTGGACGCTGTGGCATTGCTGGAGCGCGTAGCGGACTTTTCTATGCTCGGCCTGATCGACGTCCTGCGGACAGATGAAAAGCAGGTCGAGCCCCGCAATTTCATCCTGACTGTACCCGCTGATGTCTTCGAAAGCGGGATTCACCAGTTCGATGGTGTTGCTGTCGCCGTCGCGGCGGGCAATGACGACGCCGTTGACGCTGGCATGCACGGCGCGCTTGTGCAGGTGCAGGATTTCTTCCGCCTTCTTGCGCTCGGTGATGTCGATGCCCATGCCGCAGATGCAGACCATACCGTCCACCATCGTACGCGCGCAGTTGAAAAGGTAAGGCGTGCGGCTGCCGTCCTTCGCAATGACCCATGCCTCGACGCTGGACTTGCCGAGTTCGAAGGCGTTGCGCATCTTCTGCTTGATGGTGGCCTTTTGCGCTTCGTCGAAGAAATCCAGCGCATGCACGCCGGTCAGTTCTTCTGCGCTCATCTGCGTCGCTTGTTCGAGCACGCGATTCCACAGGACAAGGTGACCGACTTGGTCGAGCACATAAAAGGGGCCGGGCAGACTTTCGGCGAATCGTTTGAACAGCACCGCGTCGGTGTCCGGCGCCTTTTCGACTTCACCGGGACGGTCGGCTTCGACAATCAGGATGTAGTGCCCGGGCGCACGGCCGCTGCCCTGCGACTGCGGAACGATGGTGAGAGCGGCGGTAAATGCCGTCCTGTCGTTGGCGAGCAGGTCAATGTTGCGCCTGACTGCCTTTGTCCCGGCGGCTGAGACCTGGGTGATGAAGTCATGTTCGTGACCGGGGGCAAGGCAGATGCCGAATGCCTTCCCGACTGCTTCGTCTGGCGTGAGGCCGAAGAGCCATTGACATTCGGCGCTCCAGCTACGGATCTTTCCTGCGGCGTCCATGGCAAGAACCGCCGGGAGGCTGGTATGAGCTGCCATGATTTTTCCCTGGCACTTTTTTCACTGGCGCAAAGAACGCGGGCCGGACTTGCATCGGCCAAACAGGACTTTACGCTCGCCCTGCTCCATACCATCTTAGGGCAACTTATAGATACGCATTTGATATTCTTCGAGGAATAAGATCCCCCGGTCCCGCGGCGGAAGATTCGCTGTTGAATCATTAATTGCGCGGAGGTTGCACCACGGTTTCGTAGTGCGCCGATCGATCGTCGAAGCGCGCGAGCACGGCACGCGCCTTGGGTGGCACGACCGCCACATCGTAGGCCTCGCCTGCGAACGCCTTGACCGCCTCGGTCGTATCGAACCACATGATGGTGACGAACTCGACCTCGTCGCCGAGGTCGCGACGCCCGAGAGAAATGCCTCGGTACCCGGGCACGTTGCGGGCGGCAATGCCGGGGAAGATTTCTGTCAGCAGCAATTGCTGGTAAACCGGCGCATTGTCGTGAGAGGTCCATCCGCGCCAGATTCTCGTGATCATGTTGTGCCTCCTGATATCGGTCTGAATGCGTTGCCCGCGCCTGTTGTCGGTACCGGCGCATGCAGCATTGTGCTCCCCAGCGGCAGGAATGTTCTTGCAAATTACCCCCCTGATTTCATTAAATTTGAGTGAATTCCTTTCGTCACTTTGGAGTTTTCGAATGAATTCCTCTAAAAATAATCTTGATGCGACGGATAGGTCCATTCTTCGGCTGATGCAGGAAGACAGCAGGATGTCAGCCGCACGCCTGGCGGAACGGCTGTCCTTGAGCGAAACGCCGGTGTGGCGGCGTCTGAAGCGGCTCGAGTCGGAGGGGTATATCGAGAGTTACCAGGCCAACCTCGACCGCCGCAAACTGGGATACAAGCTGTTGGCCTTTGTGCATGTGAACTTTGCGATCCATACGGACGAGTCGCCGGCGCGTTTCGAGGCGGCGGTGCAGGCGATTCCCGAGGTGCTGTCCTGCCACAACATCAGCGGCGAGTCGGACTACTACTTGCAGGTCGTTGCGCAGGACCTGGAATCGTACGGGGAATTTGTCGCGAATGTGTTGCGCAAGCTGCCCGGAGTGACCGCGATCCACTCCAGTTTTTCCATGCGTGAAATCAAGGCTTCTACGCGCTATCCGGTCGGCTGATTCCTTAGTCAGAGACGATCGAGCGTCGCCGTATCTCGCCGCCCGCCGAAGTACTTCTGCAGGCACGCGTCGAACACGTCTCCCGGCGATGCCTGTGCGAACAAGGTCATCGAGGAGCGGAATTTGAGGTCGTCGGGATAGCCGAAAACTTCGTCCGCTGAGCACCCCTCCAGTGCGGCAACAATGCGGCTGCACTCGCGCAACCTTTCGCCGAGCACAGGGTGATCAAGATAGGCCTGTGCTTCGTTCAGCGACGAGATCGCATATCTGTGCGCCATCGGACTGTAGCCGAGGCCGTGAATCTGCGGAAAGATGAACCACATCCAGTGGCTGCGCTTGCGTCCTGCACGCAGTTCGGCGCAGACGGTCTCGTACACGGGCTGTTGCGCGTCCACGAATCGCTGCAGTTCGTATGGGTCGGTCATGATTCAGCTCGACAATTTCCCATGACCCAACACGCGCATGAGTGCATCCTTGCCATGCAGACGCAACTGGCGCTCCAGCTGATCGTGCGCCGTATGCTCCGTCCCTGCGGGACCGCTGGTGATGCGCTTGCCGGAAGAGCGCTCGGTTACGGCCCAGCCACCGCGCTTGTCGTACAGCCAGGCATGCAGGATGAATTGCAGTTCTTCGAAGCCTGGCACGACGAGTTCTTCTCCCAGCAACTCCTGGGATTGGCCGAATTCGTTTTGTATGAGGAACTTTTCCATCGCGTGCCGCACCGTTTCGTACCCGATGATACTTGGAGTTCAGCCGCACCGGAAACAGTTCACGCTTGCGGCTGCAAGATCAGGATGGATAGCGGCGCAATCCTTCCACATCAAGGACGGTGATGCCTCCATATTCGGCCTTGACCAGTCCGGCTTCTTCCAGCGCCTTGAGCGCGCCGTTGACGCGCTGGCGCGAGGCGCCGCACAGGTAGCCCAGCTCTTCCTGCGAAATCTTCAGTTTGGGGCTGATGCCAGGATTGAGATGCGGGTTGAACAGCGCGGCAAGGCAGCGCGCGAGGCGTCCGGTCGTGTCGAGCATGCGGTCGTACTCGACCAGCGAGATGAACATGCCGAGGCGCTCGTTGAGCAGGGTCATCACGAATCGATTGAAGCCGATGCTGTTGTCGAGCAGCCAGTGGAAGGTGGCGCGCGGCATCAGTGCCAGACGCGTATCGCGCAGAGCGATCACGTCGTACTGGCGCACGGTATCTTTCAGCAGCGAGCCCTCGCCGAACCAGGCACCGCCAAGCACGCCGGTGAAAGTAATGATCTTCCCTTCGGGCGAAACGCTGCTCATCTTGAGCAGGCCGTCGATAGTGCCCGTCCAGTGCTCCACCGGCTCGCCCTTGCGGCATGCGTACCCGCCGGCGGGGACAAAGCGTTCCGTCACCTCCACCTCGACACGCGCCATCTGTTCCGCAGTCAGTGATTGCGCCCAGGCGGCTTGGCGGAGCATGTTGATGAGAGTGTCGGGTGTGGCTGTCATTGCGGGTGGCGGTGGGCGTGACTTCGGTCGGCAATGATCATATACGTTTGCGGGACGCCCTGCCATAGCGCGGCGGCACGGCTTTCGAATTGCTGTGATAATAACGTCCGCATTGCCCACCCTTTACGCAATCGCACGCTGCCTTACCGGGCGCATCTTCTTCCATACAACGATATGAATATTGGAATCCTCTACGCCGCCGCAGCTTACGCACTGTGGGGTGTATTCCCGCTGTACTTCAAGTCGCTGCAGGAGATCCCGCCGATGGAGATCCTGTTGCATCGCATGGTGTGGTCGCTGGTGTTCGTGGTGATCGTGCTGGCGTTCCGCAAGCAGTGGACGTGGCTGGGCGATGTGCTGCGCAAGCCGAAGGTGCTGGCCGGCTTTGCGGCGAGCGCCGTGCTCCTGTCGAGCAACTGGTTCATCTATATCTGGGCAGTGAACAACGGCCATGTGGTCGAATCGAGCCTGGGCTATTTCATCAATCCGCTGTTCAACGTGCTGCTGGGATCACTGATCCTGCGCGAGCGGCTGCGGCCGGTGCAGTGGGCTGCGGTGGCGATTGCGGCTGGCGGCGTTGCCTGGCTGACCTGGCATGGCGGTTCCCTTCCCTGGATTGCGCTGCTGCTGGCGACGACTTTCGCGCTGTACGGACTGATGCGCAAGACGGCATCGCTGGGCGCGCTGGAAGGTCTCGCACTCGAGACGCTGCTGCTGTTCCCGCTGGCCTTCGGCTACCTGCTGATGCTGACGGCGGAAGGACATAACAGTTTTCTTACCGCGTCGACGCAATCGCAGCTGCTGCTTGCCGCCGCCGGGCCGATCACGGCCATTCCGCTGCTGCTGTTTGCTTCCGGCGCGCGCCGCATTCCCCTCTCGCTGCTCGGCCTGCTGCAGTACATCGGGCCGACGCTGCAATTGCTGCTCGGCGTGTGGCTGTATCACGAACCGTTCGGCGGCGCGCGCCTTGCAGGCTTTGCGCTGATCTGGAGCGCGCTGGCGGTGTACTCGCTGGAAGGGCTGTGGCAGAACTGGAAAGCGAAGTAGGAACAATAAGTCTGGCGCTCCGTCCATGGCAAAATCGTCAATCCAGACAAACGAATAACCGTAAAAGTCATAAGGGATTACATTGCTTCAATAGAGATCCCCGGCTTTCGCGATAAAGCGAGCCCGCCTGCCGCGCGGGCCACCGCAGCCCATCCTGATCGGGTATCCTTGCACTCTCCCTTTTCATCCGCTTCACATCACTCGGAATTTCCATGGCTCAATACGTCTACACCATGAACCGCGTGGGCAAGATCGTTCCGCCCAAGCGCCAGATTCTCAAAGACATTTCGCTGTCCTTCTTCCCCGGCGCCAAGATCGGCGTGCTCGGCCTGAACGGTTCGGGCAAGTCGACGCTGCTCAAGATCATGGCCGGCATCGACAAGGATATCGAAGGCGAAGCCGTGCCGATGCCGGGCCTGAACATCGGCTACCTGCCGCAGGAGCCGCAGCTGGATCCGGAAATGACGGTGCGCCAGGCGGTGGAATCCGGCTTGGGCGAAGTGGCCGAAGCGCAGTCCAAACTGGACGCGGTCTATGCGGCTTACGCCGAACCCGACGCCGACTTCGACGCGCTCGCGGCCGAACAGGCACGCCTGGAGGCGATCATCGCCACTTCCGGCGGCGGCAACCTCGACCAGCAGCTGGAAATCGCCGCCGACGCGCTGCGCCTGCCGCCTTGGGATGCCAAGGTCGGCGTGCTGTCCGGCGGCGAGAAGCGCCGCGTCGCGCTGTGCAAGCTGCTGCTGTCCAAGCCCGACATGCTGCTGCTCGACGAACCGACCAACCACCTTGATGCGGAATCGGTCGAATGGCTGGAGCAGTTCCTGCAGCGCTTCCCCGGTACCGTGGTCGGCATCACCCACGACCGCTACTTCCTCGACAACGCGGCCGAATGGATCCTCGAACTCGACCGCGGCCACGGCATTCCGTGGAAGGGCAACTACAGCTCCTGGCTGGAGCAGAAGGAAGCGCGACTGAAGCAGGAAGAAGCCACCGAATCCGCACGTCAGAAGACGATCCAGAAGGAACTGGAATGGGTGCGCCAGAACCCCAAGGGCCGCCAAGCCAAGAGCAAGGCGCGTCTCGCCCGCTTCAATGAACTGAGCGAACACGAATACCAGAAGCGCAACGAGACCCAGGAAATCTTCATCCCGGTCGCCGAGCGACTGGGCAATGAAGTCATCGAGTTCAAGAACGTCTCCAAGTCGTTCGGCGACCGCCTGCTGATCGACGACCTCAGCTTCAAGATTCCCGCTGGCGCGATCGTCGGCATCATCGGCCCGAACGGCGCGGGTAAATCGACGCTGTTCAAGATGATCGCGGGCAAGGAGCAACCGAACAGCGGTGAAGTGGTGGTCGGCCCGACCGTCAAGCTGTCGCTGGTCGACCAGTCGCGCGATGACCTGTCGAACAAGAAGACGGTATTTGAAGACGTGTCGAACGGCGCGGACATACTGACCGTCGGCCGCTTCGAAATGCCGTCACGCGCGTATCTCGGCCGCTTCAACTTCAAGGGCGGCGACCAGCAGAAGATCGTCGGCAACCTGTCCGGCGGCGAACGCGGCCGCCTGCACCTGGCCAAGACGCTGCTCATGGGCGGCAACGTGCTGCTGCTGGACGAACCGTCGAACGACCTCGACGTGGAAACCCTGCGTGCGCTGGAAGATGCGTTGCTGGAGTTTGCCGGCAGCGTGATGGTGATCTCGCACGACCGCTGGTTCCTCGACCGGATCGCGACGCACATCCTGGCCTTCGAAGGCGACTCCAAGGTCGTGTTCTTCGACGGGAACTACCAGGAATACGAAGCGGACAAGATCAAGCGCCTCGGCGAAGAAGGTGCGAAGCCGAAGCGGATTCGCTACAAGCCGGTGACGCGATAAGTGTGACTGCACGCGTTGCGGGGCAATGTATCTTGCTTGTGCCGCAACGCAAAACTGAAAGGCGCGAAGAGTGAAAGGACAGTTCCAGATGCTTCGCTGCGCGATTGCCGGCGTCGAAGCAGTCGAGGCAAGAACGCGCCACACGTTTGCACGGCACACGCATGAACGGTTTGGCATTGGCGTCATCGATCACGGCGCACAAAAATCGTACAGCGGCCGCGGCATGGTTGAAGCCGGGGCAGGCGACACGATAACCGTCAATCCTGGCGAAGTCCACGACGGTGCTCCGATCGGTGATGCCGGGCGGTCGTGGCGGATACTCTATTTCGATCCTGACCTGGTCGTCGACGCCATCCACGACATGAGCGAAGGCAAGACCAAGACCTTCGAGTTCTCGCACCCGGTCATCCGGGATGCAGCGATCGCCGGCCGTTTCCAGCAGCTTTTCCATAGCATGACGACAGACAGCACCGCGGGAACGGCACTCCTGCGCGAAGAGTCGTTGTTGATGCTGCTGGCGGATGTGATGCGCCGACAGAACGATTCCGGCACAGAGCAATCGATCCCCGACGCGATTTTCAAGGCGCAAAGCCTCATTGATGATGATCCTGCGTCGCCCATCACGCTTTACGACCTGGCACGGGAAAGCGGCTTGAGCCGGTTCCAGGTGCTGCGAGGGTTCGCCAAGGCGACCGGATTCACACCGCATGCCTACCTGATTCAGCGCCGGATCCATCTTGCGCGCCACTTGATCGCACAGGGCGCGCCTTTGGCGGATGCAGCGGCAGCCAGCGGTTTCGCGGACCAAAGCCACATGACCCGCGTCTTCGTGCGGAAGTATGGCGTCTCCCCCCGCGTGTATGCCGACGCCGTGACCTGATTCCACATTCCACCTGCAATTTTGTTCAAGGCAGGACGTAGCTGATCAGCTAACCTGCGGCCTTTCCAAATTTGTACGGGAGAGGCCATGTCCAGAAAAATGCCAGGATATCTGTACCTGTCGCTGGCGATGATGCTGGTGGGAAGCACTGTGATCGCAAGCAAGGTGATCGCCGCAGGATTGCCCCCCTTCACCGCGACAGCGCTCCGGTTCGCCATTGCGTTCCCCTTCTTCCTTGTCCTGATGCGCATGAGCGGCGCAAGGTGGCCTTCGCTGAAAAGACGGGACTGGTTCATCCTGGTCATACAAGCCGTGGCAGGCAGTGTCGGTTATACCACGCTGCTAATTTCCGGATTGCGATACACGTCGGCGGCCGATGCAGGCATCATTGCCGGGACACTGCCGGTGGTCTCGGCAATGATCGCCATTCTCTTCCTCGGAGAGCGTCCGCATCGCTTCCTGCTCGTTGCGATCACGCTTGCCGCGATCGGTGTGTTCTCGATCGCCTATCAATCGAACGAAACTGCCGGGCGCTCCCTGCTTGGCAATGCCTTGATTTTCGGAGCGGTGATCTGTGAAGGTCTGTTCATCCTGCTCAACAAACGCCTCGGTACCGAAATTCCGCCGCTTGCCTTGTCCACCCTCATGACAGGTATCGGACTGGCCGCTGCGGTGGTTCCCGCCATGGTTGAAACGCCCTGGACCGTTGAAGTAACGGCGGAATCCATGTGGGCGGTCACCTACTATGCGCTTGTCCCCACGGTGGGCGGTTTTCTATTGTGGTATGCGGGCTCTGAGCGGGTGAGCGGCGCCGAGGCCTCCCTGTTTACCGCTCTGGCACCGGTATCGGCCCTGCTTCTCGCCGCTGTCCTCCTGGGAGAGCACGTCGGTTTGCATCAGATGATCGGCATCGGCTGCGTGCTTGCGGCCGTCCTCGGCCTGGGTTTTTCAGGTGGCCGTGCGGGCAGCACCTCCCATTCGCCTGCGCAGTGCCGCAGCCGTATGGCGCCAGACAGCCACTCTTGACGCCGTTTTTTCACAGCAGGGGTGATCTCATGCACTTCTTTCATTCGAGCGAAATCTGGCGCGACTACCCGGAACTTGTGCCCGGCGTAGTCTTTGCAGCGGTATCACAAAGGACGCTTCTGTCTCTGCCCGGATCGACAGGTTCACCGCTATGGCGGAGGCGCGCCTCGCCAGCAGTACGGAAGGCGATCTGCCGGAAATACAGGCCTGGCGGCGTGTATTTTCGAGAATGGGACTCAAGCCGACACAGTACCGATGCGCCTCCGAGGCCGTTGCGGAAGCGATGCACGACTCGGCGGCGGCCGCTGTTCCGCCAAAGAGCGGGATGTTGGACCGGCTCTCGCCCCGATTCGAGTTTTGACAGGCTATGCCGAATGGCCGCAGATGATCCGACCCCAGACTGCCGGGAAATGAAACCGCTTTTCCTCCGGCCTGCCGGCGGGTTCGCGGGGCTGCACTCCGTCAGATCGCAGCAACTCCAGACACTCGCCGGCTGCAAGCGCCTGCCCGTAATGGCTCCCCTGCAGCAGATCACAATGCAGATCGTCGGCGAGACGACTCGCCTGCGCGGCGGTATCCACTTGCTCGGCAATCACGAGCATTTCCTTTGCATGGGCCAGGTTGACGATCGTTTCGGCAACCGACGAAGCGGACGGATCGACGCTCAGGCGCCGCACGAGGTAGTCATCCAGCTTGATCCGGTTCGCAGGAAACAGCTTCACGAGGCCCATGCAAGCATTCGCGCTGTCGACATTAGCGATCGTTAGCGAGACACCCAGTTCCCGTAGCGCGTGCATCGATTCGACGATCCTGTCCGCGTGAGCCAGCGCATCGCGCAACGCAAGCACAAGATCGAGGTTTTCCGGCGCCAATCCGCTATCGTCAAGACATTGGGCAACCAGGAAGACAAACTCTGAGGAGGCGACGTTCTCAGCCGGCACATTGACGGCCAGATGAAGCGAAGAGAGGCCCGCGTCCAGCCAGCCTTGTCCATGCCCGCAAGTTTCGTGCAGCAACTGCTCGACGATGACGTCGGCGAAGCCCATCGCTTTGGCGGTCGGCATGAAGCGGGACTGGGGAATATCCCCCAGCACCGGATGTCGCCAGGACAGCAGCGCCTCGATACCCTCTGCCCTGCCGCCGCGCGGATCGATCCAAGGTTGATACCGCAGCGAGAACTGCTCGCGTGTGACCGCCCGTTCAAATTCCGTTTCTGCTTTGGGCGATGCCTTGACCCTGATGCAGGAATCTTCGATGTAGGTTTGCATGTCTCCTCCCCCCTTGATCCGGTTGACTGGCAGCATCGGTGTTGCTTTGCTTCAATGTAGGCCAACCTGTCTAACCTGTCAAATATGACTTTGTTGACAAATGACCACACCCTTTCTACTATGTAAACACATGCAATCCACGCCTCCCGGCGCCATCCCTTTTTGAATCGGGAACATTGCTGCCATGTCGGACGTACTGACTACCGGGGAAGCCGCACGTATTTGCGGGGTCAACTTCCGTACGGTCATCCGCTGGATCGACCGCGGCCTGCTGCACGCGTACAAGCTGCCCGGCAGGGGCGACCATCGGGTTCCGATGGAGGAGCTGCGGCGCTTCATGCGCGAGAACGGCATTCCCGACCCGACGGCTCCCGTCATGCCGGCCAGGCGCGTCTTGGTCACCGATGACGAACCGGCGATGGCGCGTGCCATCGAACGCGTCCTGGTCCAGGCGAAGTTCGAAACGGCGATCGCTTCGAATGGCTTTGAGGCCGGCGCCATGCTCCATACCTTCCGCCCCGGCCTGATTACCCTAGACTTGCGCATGCCGGGTGTGGACGGGTTGGGCGTCCTGCGTTTTCTGCGGCAAACCGGCCTCCCTGGGCCGCTCAAAGTCCTGGTCGTTTCGGCGGATACGGACGACAGGCTGAAACAGGCGCTGGCGCTCGGGGCCGATGCTGTGCTGCGCAAGCCTTTCAGCAACGAGGAGCTGCTTGCCGCCGTCGAGCGGCTCTACGCGGAGCCGCCGTACAAAGACGGTACCGGGGAAGGATGAGCCCTAAGGCTAGCCATCAGCGCTGGTCTTGAATTCCTGTCATCGCATCTAAACAACACTCCCACCTCGTCAGCCAATTCCAAGCCCAATACGTTGACATACGGCAACATCCGGTTCAGGATCAGTCGACGCGTACCAAGAGACGCGCAGTGGACGGAGTGGCGCACTCGTGCGACACAAGTCCCGGCCTTTTACCTGCATGGAGGAGACAATGAGGAAGATTCTGTTTGGTTTGCTTGCCGCAAGCGCATTCGCATTCACGGCTGCGGCATCCGCGGCGGACCAGGGCACGGCGGCCGAGGCCGAGGCCATGGTGAAGAAGGGCGTCGCGTACGCGAAAGCCAACGGCCGCGACAAGTTCCTGGCCGAGGTCGGCAACAACAAGGGGCAGTTCGTCGACCGCGACCTGTACATCAGCGTGTGGAGCACCAAGGCGGTCGTGCTTGCGCACGGTGCCAATCAGAAGCTGGTGGGCAAGGACATCATCGACCTGAAGGACGCCGACGGCAAGCCGTTCATGAAGGAAGTCGTCACCAAAGCCGCCGCCGGCAACAACGGCTGGGTGGACTACAAATGGACCAACCCCGTCACCAAGGAAATCCAGGCAAAGTCCGCGTACTTCGAGAAGCTGGATGACATGATCATCTCGACGGGTTACTACAAGAAGTAGCACAAGAGGCCGTACCGCCGCTTACTCGCGACCCGCATGGTGCAGCCAGCACCGGCGGGTTGTTTTTTTCCGGTGCCTGCCGCGCCTCATTTCCCTCTGCAATCCCGGCTTGCTCGCCTACAATGAAATCAGTTTCGACGTCTCCCACCTTGAGCGAAGTCCATGCTGAGACCGTTACTACGCAGCGCCGCATGCCTGCTCATCGTCCTGGCCTCTGCCTCCGCACCCGCACAGACATTGAAACTCGTGTCCGGCGAAAATGCGCCGTTCGCCTTCACCGACCCGGCGACCGGGAAAATCACGGGCATCACCACTGACATCGCCGTCGAGGCAGCGAGGCGGGCGAAGATTGCCTATACCCTTGAACTGTTTCCCTGGGCGCGCGCATTTGCGCTGGCCAGCTCCATTCCGGATACCTGCGTTTTTCCCTTGGTCCGTCTGCCCGAACGTGAATCGCAGTTCCAATGGGTAGGCCCGCTTTTTGTCAACAAATGGGTCCTGTTTGCCCGAAGCGATTTCGACGGCACGTTCAAGACACTGGCGGACGCCGAAAAATATGCAATCGGCGGCCTGCTGAATGACGGGCCGTCGGTGTACCTGGTTTCGCAGGGAATTCGCGTGGACATGGTCGGTGACCATCTGACCAATGTCAGAAAGCTCGCGGCGGGCCGCATCGACTTGTGGGCGACCGGGCTGTACCGGGGCAAGGCCATCGCCGCCGATGTCGGCGCCAAGGACATCAAACCGGTGCTGGTCTTCAAGGAAGTGGACCACTACATCGCCTGCCATCCGACGACGCAGGAGGAAAGCATTGCGGCGCTCAACCAGACGGTGAACAGGATGCGCACCGACGGCTGGCTCAAGAAAATCACCGACCAGTACCACGACCGTTTTTTCAAATAAGTGAGGCCGCAATGCCCGCCGCACATCGTCGCTTCCGGCGTGCGAACCCGTTGTCTGAACGGGGTGTCGAACGATAACGCGGCGGCTTCATCGGCCGGTTCCGGCATCTTTGCGCGGCCCGCCGGTCTAATCATGCATGCCGCTCACCCTGCTCTTTCCTCCGGGCCCGCTGTACGCGCGCTACCGCGGCGTTGAAGACGCGCTGGATTTCGCGCGCCGCCTGCATGAACAGCAGGTGGCGCTGCGCCTCTCCCATCCCGGAAGCTATGACCCGGATGTACACGCGATCGTGCTTGCTTTCAACCTGCGCGTCATCGGGCGTAAGCTGGACGCGCTGATCGCGGCGTTCCGTGCCGAGATCCGCGTCGATCACCACGGCGGCGTATCGCCGAAAACGCTGGAACTCCAGTCGGCGCTGCAGCACTACAACGCCGCTGTCGCCACGCGCGACGCCTGGGACAATCCGGTCGATGCGTCGGTGAACGTGCTGGACCTTGCGTTCGGCTGTCTGGCTTCGCTGGAGAGCGATATCCAGGCGTTCGAACAACAGAATTGAGGTTAGAGTCTGTTCAGCATCTTTTTGGCATGCACGCTGGCATGCACGCAGCCCCGGAGGGTTCGAACAGGCTCTTACTGTATCGCGCCCTGGTCGCGCAGCCATTCGACCAGTTTCTGCAATCCCTCCTGGTTGATTGAGATGGAGCTGGAAACCAGCATCCCGTCTCCGCTACCCTCTTCCTTGATCTGCACGTCGATCATGGAATCATTGCCGGGATGCAGGTTGACGACCAGCTTTTCGATGCCGGCCGCGCTGGTGTTCTGGATGATCGCTTGCCCCGAATCGGAGGCGTTGAATGTTGTCTGCATGAAGTGCTCCGAAGAGTATGGAGGAACGCCGCACGCAAATCACCCTGCACGCTGGCGGCACACTCTTCAGACTAGGCAGCGAGCAAAAAATTGCGAGGCCCGCAGGCAATACCTTCCCGCATCAGTGCTTCCGCTTGCGGATCATCAGGAAGAAATGCGCCTTGATGCCGAACACCCGCTTGTGGCCGACATCATGTTCCGGCTTGCCGGGCAGCAGGCTGGCGAACCGGTATAGCGCCGGTGCGTCGACCGGATTGAGCATCGATACCGATGCCCACTTGCCCTTGCCGAACCATTTGAGCAGGCGGCGCCACCATGCGTCGGGCAGCAGGTGGATGAACGGGAGGCGCGACTTGAACTCCAGCGGGTAGCGGCGGTTGGCCGTCGCCACGAACACGCCCTTGCGTGCGACGCGGTACATCTCCGCCACGAGCGCATACTGGCGCTCGGTACTGCCGCTGTGCTCGATCACTTCATTGCAGAAAACCCAATCGAAGGTACCGTCCGGATACGGCAGCCGCGTATCGGGAATCTTGCGCGATATCGCGGGCGGTTCCATTTCGCAGGGGGTGATGCGCATCCTGTCCGGCAGATCGCTCCATGCAAACAGGTAATCGCTGTTGTCGAACAGCGTGGTCGGTTTCATATACAGGTTGAGCACCGTGCCCTGTGGCTCGGATTGCCTGAACGCCGTGAAAGCGTCGAAGAGCTTCCGGCGCTGCGATGACAAAATCCTCTCGACGCCGCCGCGCGGCGGAAGGCTGCTGTAGTCGGCATTGGCTGCCTGCTTCAAGTTTCCCCCTTGCTGAGCAATCTTGTATGCGGTTGCCGATTCGGCACGACCATTATTCAACGCACATGCCGGACGACAGTTGTGCCAGCACAAATGTCAGTGCAGCGCCACAACTCAGGCGTTGAATATTTACCCGGGGGAACATTGCTGAGAGGATGGTGTCTATCCTCGCGTCAATTTTCTTGAGGTAAGGCAATGAGCAACATCAGGGTAGGTGACACCGTCGCGTTCCGCCGCAGCGTTGCGGAAAAGTGCAATTCGCAAGACGTGGCCGACTTCCGCGGCGTGGTGACGGGGATCGCCGGCGAATGGCTGTTCCTGGAAGACGCGACAGGACGCCCACGCGTCATGCCGATCAACAACATGAGTCGCGTGGCGCCCAACGGCGTCATCCTTGAAGTGGTTTGAGACTGACGTAACGACCTTCGGAACCAAAATCATTCACAAGCGGGAAGCACGGCGCTTCCCGCTCTTCCATTGATTCAGGACTAGGAATGACTGGCCCTGTGGCTTTCCTCATAACGCATGTACAGGCGTTCCAGCGCCCAGAAGGCGAATCCGGACACCAGGAAACCTGAAATGAATGCGTTGACCGTCGCGGCCATATGGGTTGAATAGCCCCAGGCCCACGGCGAGATCATCAGTCCGGCGCCGAGTATGGCATTACCCCATTCCTCGATCTGGTTGGGCAGGAAGATGTCTTCCACCGAAAGTACGATCACGAAAACGCCCACCACGATCGCACACCACGCTGCCGCTTCGGGAAGCGACAAGGCCCACGGCGCGATGCACAACCAGACGCCGACGGCTGTTTCGAGCCTGTCTTGCCAACGATTGATGCTGTCCATGACTGCCTCCTGTATGGAGTACCCGGTAAATTCAGTATAGGGCGCGTTGATGGACTTACAAGAATGCAAGCATGCATCACCATTATTCCTGCAGCACTTCTCGCTCTTTGACACCCTCTTTGACACCCTCTTTGGCGCCAATCGCGAAGGTGAGGTTGCCCCAGTAACTGTCCCAGTCTGCTTCACTGACGTCGCTCACCGGAACCATGTGCACCGTGCTGACCATCCACGCGCCTGCGTAAGGCAGGGTCAAGCGCACCCGGCCCTGTGCATCGCTGCGCGCGCGTATCGTCAGTGTCTGCCCGTCCCGCCTGTGCCAAGCCTTCACGAGCGCATTCGCAAGAGGCTTGTCATCGAACAGCAGGCGAAAGCCCAGGCTATCGCCAGGCACTGCCTTCAACGGATCGGCAAGCGGAAGGATTTCCAGCTTCTGTCCGGTGCGAGCCGCGTAGTTCGCGTCCGGGCGGCCCACCTGCACCAGCGTTTTCGCATTGCGGCGATAACGCTCGCGCCCCGGCGTGGCCGCGCTGCCGTCCTGCTCGCGCTGGCGGATGATTGCATCAAGTCCCTCCTCATGCAGGTAGGCATGGAACTTGTCTGCTGACAGGGTGAGCAGGCTGGGGGCGCTGTCGAAGGCAATGACATGCGTGCCCGTCCTGGGAAAGGCGAGCTGCAGCACCGGCTGCTCCGCACGCAGGCGCAGTTGCCTGCGCAGGTCGGTTTGCAGGCCGCCGGCATGGACGTGGATCGATGCCGCATGCCCCGGCGAGAAGGCAACTTGCTCGCCGTTGAAGTGCTCGCCGACATACATCGCCAGCGTGGCACTACCTCCGGGTACGATCGCAAACGGTGAAGGCCGCAGCCAGAACTCATGTGCAGCGGCAAGTGAGGGGGCGGCAAGAATCAATGCCGCGATAATGCGTACAAGTCGTTTCATTGCGGGTCCATGAAGCGTCAATGCGTCTTCTACGAACCGGATGCAAAAACGGATTCACGCTGCCGGCGCGGCAGTATCGCAGCGGTAACGCGGCCATGGGATCAGACCATCACGTCGATCTGCTGCAGTGTCCCGGCGCTGCCATTCTCATTCAGATAGATGCCGCTGCTGCGCACTTCGCCAAGGTCCTGGTTACTGCCGTCCTTGAGCGCAAACTGCGTTTCGGCACGGCCGAGGTAGATGGCGCCGACGCCATGCGACTTCGCGGTATTGAGCGTGCCGCCGCCCTTGTCATCCTGCATCCATACGCGCAGCTGCGCGAAGACGGGATCGTTGTCGTCGATCCAGCCATTGCCGTCGCTGTCGTACTGCGCGAGTTCCGCGAAGCCGTCGCCGCTGGCCGTGCCGAACAATTCCTTGCCGGAGTCGATCTTGCCGTTGCCGTTCTGGTCGAGGGCGAGATAACCGCGATTGCCGACCAACAGTGGCACCTGCTCCTTGGAACCGTCGCCATCGATATCGAAACTGAAACGCCGGTTCTGCAGTTGCGCCGCAGTGCCGTCGAAGTTGATCACCAGCGGGTCCTTGCGCACCGCGTCGCCGGCACGCAGCGAGACAGAAGACTCTTCGCGATAACTGCGGAACATGGCGAGATCAAGGCCTAGCCGGATTTCCTTGCCGTCGGCCGTGCGCACCACGCCCTCGGCATGGAAAGCCGTGCGCTCGGTTTCTTCACGCACTTCGTGGCGATCGTAAGCGACGCCGAAACCGGCGCGGCGCGGCGGCTCGGCGTGTTCGTGTTGCGGCACATCGGGCGGCGGTCCACCCGGCTGGATGTCCTCCGCTGAAACGGTCTTTACACGCAGCCCGGTCATCATCTCGACGACCAGCTTGATGAAATACAGTACCGGATCGTGTTCCGCATTTTCGGCCAAGTCTTCGATGGCCTCCGCCTGCTCCGCCGCGGGCGTGGCCGGCACGGGTTCGGGCGCGACGGCTTGCGCTGCCATGCGGGCGGCAGCGGAAATCGCAACGACGGAAGTGGCCGCCTGCTCCTGTTGCCCAGGCGGAGGCTGGTCGCCTACCCATGCACGCAGCGTCTCCCTGACTTCGGTCCGGACGCTTGCCTGCCGGGAGGCGGCAAACTGGATATTGGCATTGTCGATCTTCATGGCAACCCTCGTCGAGAAGACATATGCTTTGTAACGACCGGTACCTGGATAACTTTATATCCATGTCCTTGCATCAAAGCCTATCGGCCCGCAATGGGCAATAGCGGGCAGAAGAACGTGCAGACGCGCCATGTCTTTTTAACTGCCTGTCACAAGGCGAGGGAATTTTGTGCAACCGGCACATTCGATATCGTGCGCAGCGATGTGTCGGTGCAACGCGATCTGCACAATGGAGAAGCTTCGCTGCCGGCATGGCAACTTCTGTTGTCGTGTTACGACTCTTCACAACTTATTTCTGCAACAGAACAATTTCCTGTTCCCAATCGCCCGTAGAATCGGGACGCCGCGCAACATCCGCGGCGCAGGAAATCATGGAACAGATTTTGAGCGTGCTGTACGGCGTATCGGGGATTGCAGCGTCGGCACTTTACCTTCCCCAAATCCTGAAATATCACCGCGACCGGGAATCCCGCCTGTCGATCTCGTTGCTGGCATGGGGCGGCTGGATCGTCATTGCGTCCATCACCATCGCCTACGCGCTTGTCGTGGTGAAGAGTGTCCTCATCGCCAGCGTCGCAGGACTGAACATCCTCGCACAACTGACCGTCCTCGCATACGGCGTGAGCGCACGAATGCGTGCCCCGGCATCCGGCAGAACCATCAATGCCGGCCGTCCATCGATGATCGACCCGCACCACCGCAGTGCATAGTGATGCAGCATCGAACATCGATGCAAATGCTGTTACCGCGACGCCTGCAGGCAGCCTATAATCGATTCAGCATTTTCCGCCATGGCAGTATTTCCGTCTGCCCTGCGACACGCCGTTGATGCTGCCCACGACCATGTTTGCATCCCGCACTTCCGATTCGCCGCGCCGCTTGTGCCTCGCCTTGGTGGGAACCGTACTTGCCTTGCTGACCGCGCCGCTCGCTGCAGCGCCCATGCCCGAAGTGCAGATCGGTATCGGCCTGACGAAGCCGCCCTACATCCTGGGCCCGGGATCGACCGGGATCGAGTACGAGATCGCCGAGAAGGCGCTGGAGGCCTCGGGCTACCGCATGGTGGCGCAGCACCTGCCTCCTGCGCGCGCGCTGGCGATGCTGCGCGCCGACAGGCTCGACGGCATGCTGACCGTGGATGAAGGCATCGGCAGCGCCGGTTTCTTTTCCGATACCTACATGTACTACCAGAACGTGGCAACGACGCTCTCCAGCCGCAACATCCGGCTGCGCAGCATCGACGATCTCGATGGATATTCGATCGCCGCTTTCCAGAACGCGAGCCTCATCCTCGGACCGGATTTTAAGGCGCTCGCCGAACGCCACCGCGATTACAAGGAGCACTCTCAGCAGATCACGCAGAACCGCCTGCTGTACACCGGACGGGTGGATGTGGTGGTCGGCGACCGGCTGATCTTCCGCTACCTGAATCGCCAGATCGAACCCGCCATCGATACGACCCAGACCATTGTCCATCACCAGATCTTTGCGCCGAGCGCGCGCAAGGCGGTATTCCGCGACGCCGCACTGCGCGACGCATTCAACAGCGGACTGAAGGCGATCCGCAAGAACGGGTCGTACGCCGCGATCTATCGCAAGTTCAACGAATCGCCGGAACACTGAGCACCCGCCTTCTTCCTGTCAGGACAGGTTTTGAACCCCGGCGTTGCTGAACACGTTTCGGAAATGGCATCATCCAGTCTGCATTCCAACCACGACACGAAGCGGACTTCCTATCTTGAACAAACGCGAATTCATCTCCGCCGCGGCCCTCGGCGCCGCCGCACTGTCCATCCCGGCCGAAGCGCGCACCAGGACGCCGCGCGCGCCGGTGCTCCTGACCGTCACCGGTGCTACCGTGCGCAGCAACCGGGGACCGCTCGATCCGGCACTCGACCAGATGATGAAGAAACAGGGCGTGCAATTCGAGAAAGCCCATGCCTTCGACTTTGCCGCGCTCACAGCACTGCCCTCGGTCACGATCCGTCCGACACTCGAATATGACGGCAAGATGCACACTCTGCGCGGTCCGCTGCTGACCGATCTACTGCGCACGGCCGGTATGCCGCCGGATTACACGGGCAAGCTCGTGCTGCGCGCCATCGACGGTTACGCACCGGCGATCGGCATCGGCGACGCGCGCAAGTACCGCTTCATTGTGGCCACCCACCTCGACGACAAGCCGATGCCGTTGGGCGGCCTCGGCCCGCTGTGGGCGGTCTTCGACGCCGACCGCTTCCCGGATATGACGGCGAAGCCGGTCAACGAACGTTTCGGCAACTGTCCCTGGGGCATGTACCACATCGACGTGCAATAGCAGGCGTCATGAACCGGATCGGGTTTGAGGACGCCGACAACGTTGCAATACTGATATAGTAGGCGGCGCTTATCACCCCCTCATCTTCAATGGACAAGCAGCAAGGACGCCAGGAAAAACGCCCCATCCGCACGCCGGGCGGCATTGTCCTGCTGTACGCGCTGTTTGCCGCCGCGTGGATTGCGGTCTCGGACCGCATCGCGGTTTTCCTGTTCAGCGACCTTGCACAGTTCGAGCGCGTCGGCACGCTCAAAGGCATGTTCTTCATTGCCGTCACCAGCCTGCTGCTCTATGTCCTCATCAGGAAAGGGCAGGCCTCGCTCGACCACGCACTGGCAACCTCGACGCATTACCAGGAACGGCTGGAGCGTGTTCTTCGCGGAACCAACGACGGCTGGTGGGACTGGGACCTGGAGAACAACCGGATCTACTACTCCCCTCGCTGCTGGGAAATGCTCGGCTATGAGCCGGATGCGCTGCCCGCGGACTCGGGCTTGTGGCGCCGCCTGATTCATCCGGACGACATCGAACAGGCCGAGCGCGGCTTCAAGGATGCGATCGCAGACCATGAGCAGGGCTACTCGGTGGAGATCCGCCTGCGCCATAAGGCCGGCCATTATGTCCCGGTGCTGTCGCGCTACATGGTCCAGCGCAATGACGAAGGCGTTGCGGTCCTCGTGTCGGGCACCAACATGGACCTGACCGAGCGCAAGGCGTCGGAATCGAAGCTGGACTTCCTCGCGCACCGCGATCCGCTGACCCTGCTGCCCAATCGCGTGCTCCTGCTGTCGCATCTGGAGCACGGCATACGCGCCGCCCAGCGCGACGGCACGCGGCTGGCGCTGCTGATGCTCGACCTTGACCACTTCAAGGACGTCAACGACAGCCTTGGACACAGCGCCGGCGACGAACTGCTCAAGCTGGCGGCCGAACGCCTGGGCAGCCGGCTGCGCGGCATGGATGCCGTGGCGCGGCTGGGCGGCGACGAGTTCGCGGTCGTGTTGCCGCATATCGCAGCGGCGGAAGATGCCGGCATGGTCGCCAACGAGATCATGGGCGCGCTGAGCAGCCCATTGATGCTGCCGGGCGGCATCGAGGTCCGTACCGGCGCGAGCATCGGCATCAGCATCTTCCCCGATCATGGCGCCACCACGCAGGAACTGTTGCAGCATGCGGATGCCGCGCTGTACGGCGCCAAGCGCGAAGGCCGCGGCTGCTTCCGGTACTTCTCGCAGAACCTGACTCACGCGGCACGTGAACGCATCGATCTCGAAGCGCGCCTGCACCGTGCGATCGGGCAGGACGAGTTGCGCGTGTATTTCCAGCCGCTGGTCGACATCGCCACCGGCCGCATCCGCGGCGCCGAAGCGCTGGTGCGCTGGCTCGATCCGAAGGAGGGGTTGATCCCGCCCTCGCGCTTCATCCCGGTCGCCGAAAGCACGGGACTGATCGCGAGCGTGGGGGAATGGGTGTTGCGCAACACCTGCCTGCACGGAAAGAAATGGATCGATGCCGGGCTGCCCCGGCTCACGCTGGCGGTGAATATCTCTCCCCGGCAGTTCCTGCATGGCGACCTCGGCGCCACCGTGGCGCGCATCCTTGACGACACCGGTTTTCCCGCGACCAGCCTCGAACTGGAATTGACGGAGAGTGCGCTGATGGAACGTGAGCAGGATGTCGTTGCGCTGCTCAACTGCCTGCGTGCCATCGGCGTACGCCTCGCGATCGATGATTTCGGCACAGGATATTCCTCGCTGGCCCACCTCAAGCGCTTCCCGCTCGATGTACTCAAGATCGACAAGGGATTCATCGACGACATTCCGCACCGTGCGGACGACGGCGCCATCGCCGCTGCCATCGTGGCGATGGGACATACGCTGGGTTTCAAGGTGCTGGCCGAAGGCGTGGAGAACGAAGGCCAGCTTGCGTTCCTGCGGTCGCTGGGATGCGACATGTACCAGGGTTACCTGGCAAGCCGGCCGGTGCCGGCCGAGGAATTCGAAAAGCTGCTGCAGGGACGCCCTGCCCTCTGATTATTCAGATCCCATGCTGCGCATGCTCGGCTGGTACAGCTGGAAATTGCTGCGCCCCTGCTGCTTTGCGTAGTACATTGCAGTGTCGGCGGCGGTCAGCAGCGATTCTGCATCGCTGCCGTCGGTGGGATACATGCTGATGCCGATGCTCGGCGTCACCTGCAATTCGTGGCCGCCAATCGAGTACGGACGGGCGAGCGCGATCAGCACACGCTGCGCGGTCTCGCAGGCGGCGGTGGCCGACTGCATCTCCGGCAATATCAGCACAAATTCATCCCCACCCACGCGCGAGACGGTATCGACGCCGCGCAGCAGCGAGCGCAGGCGCACCGCGACCGCCTGCAACAGCAAATCGCCGATACGGTGGCCGAGGCGGTCATTGATCGGTTTGAAGCGGTCGAGATCGATGAACTGGATCGCGACCTGGTGCATATTGCGGCGCGCCATCTCGAGCGCCTGTTCCAGCCGGTCTTCCAGCAGGCGCCGGTTGGGCAGGCCGGTCAGCGCGTCGTGGTTGGCGAGGTAGCGGATCTGCTGCTCGGCCATCTTGCGCTCCTGGATCTCCGCCTGCAGCCGGGCATTGGCCATTTCCAGCTCGGAGGTGCGTTCCTGCACCCGGAGTTCCAGCTCGTCGCGGGCGCGCAACAGCGCTTCCTGCGCATTCCTGCGCTCGGTGATGTCTTCCGTGAGGTAGATCGTCCCCTTGGCGCGATCGCCGGGGTCGATCGCCTTGGCCAGCACGCGGCACCAGAACAGGCTGCCGTCGCGCCGCTTCATCTGCACCTCGAGTTCCAGCCGCTGGCCGCTGGCGAGTATGGGTCGCGCCCGGGTGGTCAGCTCTTCGTAGGCTTCCTTCGACGGATAGAGAATCTCGGTCGAGTGCTGCCGCAGTTCCTCGCTGCTCCAGCCGAACATTTCGGAAAAACGCTGGTTGCAATGGAGGAAGCGGTGCTTGCGTGTGAATGTCACGCCCAGCGAGGCATTGTCGAGGATGGCCTGGTACTCGAGCAGCAACTGCTTCTGCGCCTCGTCGGCCTGCTTGCGCTCGGTGATGTCCTCGGTCATGAAGATGGTGCCCTTGCCGTGATCGCTGGGGTCGATCGCGCGGCCGAGCATGCGACACCAGAAGGTACTGCCATCGCGCCGCATCATCTGCAGCTCGGTGTCGAGGCGCCCGCCACTGGCGAGGATGGGCTCGGCCATGCGGCTCAGCGCATCGTAGGCCTCTTGCGAGGGATAAACGATGGAAGTTGGCTGGCCGAGCAGCTCATTGCTCTGCCAGCCGAACATCTCGGAAAAGCGCTGGTTGCAGTGCAGGAAGGTGCGGTTGCGCGTAAAGGTGATGCCGAGCGATGCATTGTCGAGGATCGCCTGGTATTCCAGCAACGTTTGGCGAGGCTGGGCTTCGCTGTCCTGTAAAGGATCGGCCTCGGGGCGGGCGGGAATGATAGGGCCTCCTGGTGCGCAACTCGTCTGCCGTACACAGGCAAAACGCGGAGGCCGGTCCTTGCCGCAATGCCTGGTTCGGAATGATAGGTAGGAATACCCGTATCGTACTATTTCTTAGTTGAAATAGCGTTGTCAATTCAACCAGATCGTGCGCACCTCGCGCGGACCGGTCCGGGAACCGGTCCATCGGCAGACTTACCAGACCGTGTACAAGCGCCCGGTGTGCAGGCCTTCCACGCTCTTCACATAGGCCTGTGCCACCCGGCTCGCGGGGACCGTTTCAAATCCGTAGAAGTACGGTCCATAGCTGTCCAGCGACTCCGTCAGGATGGTCGGACTGACCGCATTGATGCGCAGGCCGCGCGGCAGCTCGATGGCCGCAGCGCGCACAAAGCCTTCGATGGCGGCATTCGCCGTCGAAGCATTCACGCCGTAGCGGATCGGCTCGTGGTTGACGATGCCCGTGGTGAGCGTGATCGAGCCGCCGTCGTTGAGGTATTTCTGCGCCACCAGCGCCACGTTCACCTGCCCCATCACCTTGTGCTGCAGCCCGACCTGGAACTGCTCCGGCGTCATCTCGGACAGCAGGCCGAAATGCACATCTCCCGCCGCAACCACCACCGCGTCCGCCCTGCCTGCCTGATCGAACAGTTTCTGCACGCTGCCGATGTCGGCGATGTCAGTCTGGTACTGGCCGCTGGCCTTGCCGACGCGGATCACTTCATGGCGTGCGGCGAGCTGTTCCGCGACCACACTGCCGATGGTGCCGCCTGCACCGATGACGATGACTTTCATTGCAATCTCCTTTGGAGTGATGGGCCGGCGCGGGATTGCGGCAGCCGTTGGGGAGATTATTGTTGCGAACCTGACGCGAATAAATGCAGTACCATGAACAACATTCCTAACCATCAGTTCGCAATCTATGGACAAGCTGCGCAGCATGGAAGTCTTCGTGGCCGTGGTCGATGCCGGCAGCTTCACGGCGGCGGCAGAAGCCTTCGACATCTCACCGGTCATGGTCGGCAAGCACATCCGGATGCTGGAAGAGTTGATCGGCGCGCGTCTGCTCACGCGCACGACGCGCCGCCAGAGCCTGACCGAGATCGGCCGCCAGTACTCGGAGCGCTGCCGGCAGATCCTGGCCGACATCCACGCTGCCGAATCGGGCGCGGAAGCGATGCGGGCGACGCCGCGCGGCACGCTCAAGGTGAGCGCACCGGTATCCTTCGGCACGCACCGGCTGGCGCCCGCGCTGGCGGATTACCTTGCGCTCTACCCCGAGATCAGCGTCGACCTGAACCTCAATGACCGCGTGATCGATCTGGTGGAGGAAGGCTATGACGCGGCAGTGCGCATCGGCGCGCTGGACGATTCCGGGCTCGTAGCGCGTCCGCTGGCGCCCTACCGCATGATGATCTGCGCATCGCCCGACTACCTCGCCCGCGCCGGCACGCCGCGCACACCGGCCGATCTCGCGACGCACCAGTGCCTCGACTTCATGCATTGGAACAAGCGCTTGCGCTGGCGGCTGAACGACACGCATGCCGATGCGCCGGAAGTCCCCGCAAGCCGCTTCCGCTCCAACAACGGGCAGGCGCTGCGCATGGCGGCGCTGCGCGGCCACGGGATCGTGATGCAGACAGAGATCCTGCTTGCCGAAGATGTAGCGGCCGGATGCCTGGTGCCGCTGCTGCAGGGCTATCTTCCGGCGCCGCGCCCGATGCATCTGGTCTATCCGCGTGACCGGCAGGCGACGCCCAAGCTGACCACGTTCGTGGAGTTCATGCTCGAGCGCTTTGGTTCGGAGCGCGTAGAAAAAAGGCCGGCATAAAATGCCGGCCTGGAGGTTGCGGACTGAGGAGTGGAACTACCCGCAATGGATGATCATTCGAACTTTCCCCGTGCAAGGAAATTCATCAGCTTGTCGACTTCAGTACGCTCGGGCGGAGTCACCTGATAGCTGTTGATGAACTTCTGGTAGGCGTTGGGATCGGTCTTGCTCAACGCAGCGAATTCTTCGGCGGTCATCGGCGTTTGCTGCTGCTTCTGCTGCGACGTCGCGGTGAAGGATTTGACGGAAATTGCCGGGTCCTGTGCCGACCCTGCCATGCCGATGGCCTGCATGATCTCGGGGCTGCGCACTCCGATTGCGCATATGCCAATGAGAAGCATGACCAGAAGCGTCTTCACGTTGGATCTCCTGCCTTTGAGTAAAAAAGTGAACGTGCGGTGAAGGTAACACAGCGTGCGGCGCGGATACATACCATGAATATGTGAACGTGCGGCATTCCATCACGGGACGCGCTACACTGCCCTGCCAGAGGCATTCGACTACGAAAAAAAGAGGAACACCATGAAGATTGCTGTGTATGGTTTTGGCGCAGTCGGTGGATTGATCGGCGCACGCCTTGCGCTTGCCGGCTGCGAAGTCAGTGCCGTCGCGCGTGGCGAAACGCTTGCTTCGCTCAATGCAAACGGTGCGCGGCTCGTCGTCAACGGACAGAATGAGACCGCACCTGTACGCGCTGCAGCGGACCCTGCCTTGCTGG
>Ga0196972_1000226_pt1 | contig 40798 bp, 31 predicted proteins | sample S1v_2013CmetaG_FD_148618 | JGI IMG/M metagenome (GOLD analysis project Ga0196972, IMG submission 148618) | Soil microbial communities from Anza Borrego desert, Southern California, United States - S1+v_20-13C | ecosystem: Environmental > Terrestrial > Soil > Desert | place: USA: California...
TGGCTCCAGGCATACGAAAGACCGAAACCGAATGAATGGCTGCCCGAAAATTCATCCGCGGGAAGTAAAAATGTGATGCTTCCCAGGTGACTTTTCCCGGTATTGGCAGGAGGTACCGAATCAATAATTCTGTGCGGGACCAACGGAACCGGGATCGGTGCTATCTTCATTCGGGGAAGAGTGATTACGGGACAGGTGGCATTCAGGATTAAGCAACTCGAAAAATAAATTGCAACGAGGCTGAAGAAGATTCTCATTTGTTGGATTTTCGTTGATTTTACCCGGAATCACAGGTTTTTCCCCTAATTAACAGGGGTTGGTAATTTTCAGGCAATAAAATGGGCGAATTTTGCGATTTTGGGTGTGATACGCCCTACCCTGAATGACACCATACAAGATAATAAGCTTTTTGTATTTATGGGGCCGTCATACTTACAAAAAAAGCTAACTAAAATCTTCTGCGATTGAGCGAGTTCCGCCGAATATTATTGATCCTGATCACCGTGCTTACTTTCCAGGAAATAGGCGCACAGGTGCTTCCGGGCGGAATAGGAACTTCCAACCTCCGGGAAAAAACGGTCCGCAATTTGGGCGACAGCATTTTACTGGATACCCTTAGCATTATTCCCAATACTTTTACAGTTCAGGATATTGACTCTTCAACTTACCGGCTTGATTTCATTAATTCAGTCATATACTGGAAAATAAAGCCAGCAACTGATAGCATTCGCCTTAGCTACCGCGTATTCCCTTTTAAGCTGAACCCCGTGACCCAGCGCATGCGATATGATAGCATCAGTAACAATTTTAGCGTTCGCCCTTACGAGTTCAATAATGAACTGACGGAAGCGCAGAGAGGCGTTTTTAACTTTGGCAACCTGAAAGCAGAAGGAAGTTTTGGTCGACAAATTGCCTTTGGAAATAGCCAGGATGCTGTATTCAATTCTACCCTCAACATGCAACTAAGCGGGATGCTGGGTGACAGCATTGAAGTGCAGGCGGCTATTACTGACAATAATATTCCCATCCAGCCTGATGGCTCAACACAGCAACTGAACGAGTTTGACCAGGTTTTTCTTCAATTTAAAAAACGAAACTGGCAATTAAACCTGGGTGATATTGATATTCGACAGAACCAAAGCTATTTCCTGAATTTTTACAAACGATTGCAGGGTGTAGCTTTTCAAACGACGAACCGGATTGGGCAAAATGCGTATTCAAAGACACTCGCCAGTGGATCCATCGCAAAAGGAAAATTCACAAGGCAGGTGATACAGGCGCTGGAAGGTAACCAGGGGCCGTACCGCCTCAAAGGACCCAATAATGAGTTTTTCTTCATTGTGCTTGGCAATACGGAACGCGTATTCGTAGATGGTCAATTATTGCAACGAGGCGAGGACCAGGATTATGTGATAAACTATAATACAGCAGAAATCACGTTTACCCCACGTAGAATGATCACTAAGGATAGTCGGATACAAGTGGAGTTTGAATATGCTGACCGAAACTATCTCAATGCCAACCTCTATCTTTCGCAGGAATTTGATTTTAATGAAAGAGTGAAACTGAGGCTGGGATTTTTTAACAACAGTGACGCGAAAAACTCATCCATTAACCAGGTGCTGGATGACCAGCAAAAATTTTTTCTTTCCACACTTGGCGATAGTATTCACAGGGCGTTTTATCCCTCCGCAGTACTCGATACGTTTGCCGCGGGTAAGGTGCTTTATGAAAAACTGTATTGGAATCCAACGCCATCAACGATTGATTCCTTCTACCGCTATTCTACTGATCCCACCCTTGCCAGGTATAATGTTTCATTCGTGGAGGTAGGCATGGGACTGGGCAATTATGTGACCGACTTCAATGGTGCCAATGGAAGAGTATTTACGTTTATCGAGCCAATAGGAGGGGTTCGGCAGGGAAATTATGAACCAATTACGATTCTTGTAACTCCAAAGAAACAACAGGTACTGAACCTGGGGATTGATTATACCATTAATAAGAATACGCTGCTTAAAGCAGAAGTTGCAATGAGCAATTATGATGTCAATAGCTTTTCAAAGATTGATAATGGAGATGATAAAGGCTTTGCTGCAAAATTTCAACTCAATAATGCAAAACCACTCCGTTCAAAAAACAAACTCCAATTATTAACGAATGTTGATTATGAATACGTGCAGGATAAATTCAGACCGCTCGAGCGATTGAGGAATGTTGAGTTTTCCCGCGACTTCGGGTTGCCGGTGATAGTCAACCCGGCTACGGAAAGCATATTGCGCTTAGGTGCAGGGCTGAAAAATGAAAAAAATAATGGACTCAATTACCGCTTCATTAACTATACCCGCAGTGATAACTATTCAGGATATCAGAATGCACTTACTCACCTGCTGAACGTAAAAGGTTGGCAGTTTAACAACCAGGTAACCCTTACTAATTTTAACACACGGAATGATAAAGGTAAATTTATAAGGCCAGGCATTGATGTGAGCAAACAATTTAGCGCAATTGATGACTGGCGACTTGGACTTACCTATTCACTCGAATACAATGAAGTAAGGAATAAGGTTGTGGATACGCTTACTCCTTTTTCATTTTCGTTTGACAGCTACTCTGTATACCTGCGTTCAGATGAAAAAAGGAAAAACCGGTATGGTATCACCTTTTTCACCCGTTCTGATAAATATCCCGTTGCCCACCAATTTATTCGTGGCGACAGGAGCTATAACCTCAATTTCCAGACAGAATTATTGGCCAATCCAAAGCATCAGTTTTTACTGAATGCGACATTCAGGAAGTTGAAGGTATATGATAAGGCGGTTTCCTTTCAAACGGAGGATGAAACCATTCTTAGCCGGGCTGAATATTTAGTGAATGAGTGGAAAGGATTGTTGACGGGCAATGTACTTTATGAAGTGGGTGCGGGCCAGGAGCAGCGAAGAGATTTTGCCTACCTGGAGGTTCCGGCTGGTACAGGCCAATATGCATGGATTGATTATGATAATGATGGTGTTCAGCAATTGAATGAATTTGAACTTGCAGCGTTTCCTGACCAGGCGAAGTTCATCCGCATACTCACCCCGACAAATGAATTCGTAAAAGCCAATTACGTAACGTTCAATTATAGTGTTGGTCTTAATCCCCGCTCCATGTTGAATGGAGCAAATTTAAAAGGCTTCAGGAAATTCATTGCTAGATTTAACCTCATTACAGCATTGCAGATCACTAAGAAATCGATAGCTAAAGGAGATTTTGAGTTCAATCCATTCAAGTACGGAGTGAATGATACGGCGTTGATAACTTTGAACACTACTTTACCCAACACACTTTCATTCAACCGTTTTAGCAGTAAGTGGGGAATTGACCTGAGTAACGTGCGCATTAATAGCAAATCTTTATTGACGTATGGTTATGAAAGTCGCAAACAAAATGACTGGACCACAAGGTTGAGATGGAACCTTAGCCGCTCTTTTTCACTTAATGTGAATGCGCGTAAAGGAGAAACCGCTTTGTATACTGCGAATGTGCAGTTTGATAACAGGAATTATGAACTGGATATCCATAGCATTGAACCCAGCCTGATATTTATCAGGGGAACGTCATTTAGGATTGTAACTGGCTACAAATTTGAAAACAAAAATAACCTGCCCGCATTTGGCGGTGAAAAATCAAGCTCGCATTCGGTAAACGTAGAAACGAAATACAACGTATTGCAGAATAGTTCCATTACGGGAAAATTTACATTTAATGACATTGATTTTCGCTCGCAGTCTTCATCAATCAGTACTGTGAGCTATATAATGCTGGATGGTTTATTGCCTGGCAAAAATTATCTCTGGTCGCTTACATTAACGAAAAGATTGTTCAATAACCTTGAGATCAATTTTCAGTATGATGGTAGAAAGGCGGCTGAATCGCGAACGGTGCACATCGGAAGGGCGGCGATAACAGCGCTTTTTTAAATTTCTCAGCGAAAGGTGGTAATAGGAGTTAGGAAATTGGAATTCGGAATTTGTCGGCGTATTCCAATAAATACAACTCTCGTTTCTGGTAAGAAAGAGGGATTCTACAATAAAGTACTCTCACCAAACTCCCAATTCCATATTGCATATTTCAGGTATTAACCAAGCGGATTTGAACGACCTCGAACGATTTTTCTATTGCATGATTTGGGTTAAACGTCCTAAACGTTAAACCTGAAATGCATCACATCCCCGTCCTTCACCACGTACTCTTTTCCTTCTATGCGTAGTTTACCTGCTTCGCGGCAGGCTGCTTCTGAGCCATACTGGATAAAATCATTGTAAGAGATTACTTCTGCCTTGATGAAGCCTTTTTCAAAATCAGTATGGATCACACTTGCGGCCTGGGGTGCCTTCCATCCCTGGTGGATGGTCCATGCCCGAACTTCCTGCACACCGGCAGTAAAGTAAGTGTACAGGTTCAGTAAGCGGTAAGCCGAATGAATAAGTCGGTCAAGAGCCGGCTCTTTCATCTTGTATTCTTCCATAAAGAGCTGGCGGTCCTCGGGGTTTTCCATTTCCGCAATCTGCGCTTCAATATTGTTGTTCATGATGATCACTTCGGCATTTTCATCCTTTACCGCGGCTTTTAACGCCTCGCTGAATTGATTGCCCGTATGCATGGAGGGTTCATCCACATTAGCCACATAAAGAACGGGTTTATCAGTTAGCAGGAACAAATCAGCAATTGCCACTTTTTCTTCTTTGGAAAGTTTCAATTCGCGAATGCTGCGACCTTTTTCAAGATGTTCCTTGCACTGAATCAGCACCTCCAGTTCTGCCTTTAACTTGGGATCGATGCGAGCCTGCTTTTCCGTTTTCTGGATCTTGCGCTCCACGCTATCGAGGTCTTTCAATTGAAGCTCGGTGTCTATAATTTCTTTATCGCTCACAGGGTTAATGGCGCCTTCATCGCGTAAAATATTCTCATCTTCAAAACACCTGATCACATGTATAATGGCATCAACCTCCCGAATATTGGCCAGGAATTTATTCCCGAGTCCTTCACCTTTGCTGGCTCCCCTTACAAGACCGGCAATGTCAACTATTTCAATTTGAGTAGGCACTGTGCGGTTGGGCAATACCAGCTCTGCCAGCTTATTAAGCCTTGGATCAGGTACATCTACAAGCCCAACATTAGGATCAATTGTACAAAAGCGGTAATTGCTGGCCTGGGCCTTGGCGCTGTTGCTAACGGCGTTGAATAGAGTTGATTTTCCTACATTGGGTAGACCGACGATGCCTGCTTGTAAAGCCATAAATTTACGTTTGCCTTGTTTATTTTAAGATACCGGCTCGATGTTCGATGGCCGATGTTCGTAATTCCATGATAGCAAAAAGTTTCTAACCTGTCAGGCAGGAGTTACTTTTTTGGGCGGCAAAGATAGGAGAAGTTTTTCTGTCCCCTGACCACTCATTAAAGAATTGATAATGAATAAAGAGGAAATTACTCACTTTCCAATAAAATCTTGATCTTAGCTATAATAATCAGCCCTTACTCAGCTGCCAGGAATAAAATACTGCTGATAGTGACGCCCCGGAAAACGAACAACGACAAACGAAAAACGATAATATTATGGCTTTAAGCCGCATCTGGACCGCCTTCATCATCATTGCACTTTTGACAGCCACAGGCAAGTTTCTATTTGAACCGGGACAGCAACATATTTTCAGCTTGTTGGTAGCCGGCAAGAATACTGACACAGCATCTGTTCGCAAGTTGGATTCGCTTACTATTCCCGCCACCGTTCACGCGCAGTTGACGACCAAGGCAACGGCAGTGTGGAATAAGGAAAAAGTGTACAAGGCTCCCGATGGGCAGTACCGGGCGTACCGGATGCTGCAGGCAAATGGAATTTTCGAGACATGCAAGGATGCGGTGGCTCTTTCGATAGGCCTGATTGGCATCATGGCATTGTTCATAGGCTTCATGAGTATTGCGGAAAGGGCAGGAGGGATAAGATTTCTATCACGAATTATCGGACCATTTTTCTCTAAAATCTTCCCCGAGGTACCAAAGAATCACCCATCAATGGGTCATATGGTCATGAATTTTTCTGCCAACCTGATGGGGCTTGATAATGCCGCAACACCTTTTGGGATAAAAGCGATGGAGAGTTTACAGGAATTGAATCCTGACCAAACAAGAGCATCTAATTCGCAATTGATGTTTTTATGCCTGCATGCTTCAGGTCTCACGTTAATTCCGACTGCTATTATTGCTGACAGGGTATCGTTAGGTTCCGAATATCCAACTGATATATTTATACCGTGTATGATAGCCACTTTTGCGGCTACCATGGCGGCATTGCTCATTGTATCATTTAAGCAGAAGATTCGCATTTTTCAGCCCATTGTTCTGGCGTGGGTGCTGGGCATCGTGGGCATCATTACCTGCCTGATGGTGTATATCCGCACCCTTGACGCAAGAAATGTGCAACTGTTTTCAAGTAGCCTTAGTAATGGCATTATACTGCTGATTTTTTTATTGATTGTTTTAGGTGGATTATATAAAAAAATAAACGTTTTCGATGCATTTATTGACGGTGCAAAGGGTGGTTTCGAGATAGCTGTTAGGATCATTCCTTACCTGGTAGGACTATTGGTAGCCATCAGCCTGTTGCGAAACAGTGGCGCTTTTGAATTTGTTCTCGATGGTATCAAAGCAATATTTGTAGCGTTTGGTGGAGACACGAGAATCGTGGATGCATTACCTACCGCATTATTAAAACCATTGAGTGGTAGCGGTGCGCGGGCTATGATGATTGATACCCTTAACTCGCATGGCGTAGATTCATTCGCTGGAAATCTTGCATCCGTTTTCAGGGGAGCGGCAGATACCACGTTCTATATTATTGCTGTTTATTTCGGGGCGGTGGGTATTAAAAATAGCCGGTATGCAGTCGGTACTATGTTGCTGGCTGATCTGGCGGGCATCATAACCGCAATTTCGATTGCGTATTTGTTTTTCAAGTAGGAGAGGGTAGTTACTTGATGATCTAGTCTTATTGGGTCGTTCATCGCGTTTAAAAATCGTTGCTCCATGGTTGAAGCTTATTCGATCTCAAGGCTTAATACTGTCGTTCAGGGGTGTTCAAATCGTTGCTCGATGTTCGATGGTCGATGTCAGAGGCTTATTCGGTTTCATGGCTTAAAACTTTCGTTCAAGGGTGCTCAGGGTCGTTGCTCGATGTTCGATAGTCGATGTCCGAGGACTATTCGGTTTCATGGCTTAATACGGTCTTCTGTAGCGTCGTTCAAGGTCGTTCAACGGTTTGTTACTTGCGCATAGGGAAACCATGATATTGAAGTCGAATATGAAGGTTGGAGTTTCAGGTTCTAATTCCAAATTCCCGATTCCCAATTCCTTCTCGGCTCATCAGCTTACTCCAATATCATGGTCTTGCTCCTAATCCAAAGTTCCAGCAACTCCCTGCCCGCAGGGCCCTCCCTCCCCCGCCTTCCAACCTTCCATTTTTTTTCTGCCATGGCAATGACCACCCTTGACGCTTTCCGCATCATTTTTTTCAGGTCAACTCCCTTTCCCTGCCCCGGCTACCGGTTGTTCAGCTATAAAAACTCTTCTCTCTCAACATTTGAAGCTCCAGATGATTGATTGAAACACAAATCTCATTTAGCAGGAAGCAAAAACCAGGGGAAAAAAACAATAATTGGCGATTTTTTTCACACCTAATTCCGTTGAAAACACGGTAAGCGTGTAACCGCAAACCAGGAATCGTACAATAGACATGAGCCGTATCTATTTTTAATCAGGAATTTTGCAGTTGCTATTACATTTTAAATTCACCGTCCTGATCACGATGGCGGCTGTGAACTGAGTTAGCAATTGATAAATGGCAAATTGCTACGGACAGCCATAAACGAAAAAGGCGCCTTTTTCAAGGCGCCTCATACTTCAGATAAATAAACTTAGTTGTTGCTGAATGCAGAAAGGGTTTTAGCCCAGGAATCACTTCCGCGATAAAGCAGCGTATAACTCTTCTTTGGCAAGAACGTGAATCCGCCTGATGCAAGATTGGTAGTTGTTCCTGTCTCCCTTACAAATAAAGAATCCGTCAAACCGGTTGGCTGAGCGAAAAATTCTGTTACCGTTGTGTAAGGAACATTAGTGAGGATGTTATCATTCAGGTTCTTTGAAAATACATCCACATTAGCAGGAGTACCGGTTCTTGACCAGCGGAAGTTTGCAAAGCGGATCATGGTCGACTCATCATCAGGAATTACTATTTCATCTTCCACGGTGATCTGCTTTACATTTTTCATGGTATCATAAACAAAAACGGAATAATGCTTATTCGCCTGCAGGTTCTCAGCAAATGCAAGGGGTGGTTGTGTACTGGTTCCCAATGTATCTTTCACCAGGAATGAGTGAAGGCCAGCCGGCACTGCGTAAATTAAACCTGAAGCAAGGTACGAGGCAGCAGTATACGTCATTGACGTACCGCTTAAACGGCCCCCGTCCATATAAACAAAATTCCTCTGTGTATTGAGCGAGGCATTGAACACCTGCAAGGTTGCCTTATTGCTGAAATCCGTATCTACGTTAGCCCTTGCAGTGTTCCCATGGTCCTTAGAACAAGCAGCCAACAGGGAAACAAAGGCAAGACCCAGCGTGGTCGATATAATTATGTTGTTAAATTTCATGTCTCTGATTTTTTGAATTAAGGTTGAGCGAACCATTGAATCTTGGTATGATAGTCAAGTGCCATCGCGCCTATTCTTTCCAACTCTCCCACGTTATAGATGTACTCGGAATTATAACGCGGTTTTGACCTGTAAACAAGTTTTCCATTATTGTCAGGGAATAACTCAGTTCCCTGTGGAGGAGTAAAATCACGGTAAACCTGCAATCCATTAGCAGGATCAAGATCAGTATAATGATACCTCCTGAGATCAACCCAGGTTTCAAAGATTCCCCAACCATACATGGCAATAAATTTCTGCAACATGATGTGTGAGAGCGTCAGTTGAGCAGGGGTAGGTGAAACGTCAGGATCCGCAAGATAATTGTCACGCGTTGTCTGGGTTATATGCAATGCGCCGGGTACGTGAGCTTCGTAGTCACTTATCAACTGGTCAAAATTCAGATTAATACCTCTCAAATATTCAGTGTGAGCGGGACCTTCGTTGCCCATCAACAGGTGAGCTTCAGCTTTAAGAAATGCCATTTCACTTGCTGTTGCAATGGGCCAAACGGGAGCATTAGTGAACACATAACGGGCATCGGCATCTGTGCCTGGAGCAGTAGTAGTTGTGAATGACCCACCCCAGAAATTTGCGGGTCCTGTTGTAGCAGTTAATCCGTCTGCACCTTTCGTTGGCCTCACACCTCTAAATTCACCAGCCGGGTTTTCGCGGATGATGTAAGGTGCACGCGGATCAGCTTCGTCAAGTGGAATGGCAGTGTTTAAACCTGACATGAGGTCAGCAATGAACTTTGTCTGGCGAAGTGTACCTATGTTACCCCTGAATGGAGCAAAATAGCTATAAGTACCGGTACCATTATCATTAGACCAGGTTATATTGGTGTTGTCAGCATTAGTCTGCATGGCAAGATTGGCATAGTGAATAACGGAATCAGGCTGGTAGTTTGGCTTGTTGCTGATGCGATGGAAAGTTCTTGCCATCACGGCATTCGCGAATTTTTCCCATTTTTCAACATCGCCTCCATTACCATATGCATCACCGAGTGCAAGATTGGCCTGGCTCACGTTACCATCAGTACGATTCAGGTTAATGATAGCTTCGCGGCAGAGTCTCTTCACTTCTTCATATACTTCTTCCTGGGTGTCATATTTAAATGTGAGAAGACTGGTGTTGAAAGCGTCCTTCAGGATCACTTCACCATACATATCAGTCAGCATTAACCAACTCCATGCACGAATGGCAAGGCCCACACCAACATAATCCCATTTTTCTTCCTCAATTCCCCATTCAATCATTTTGTTAAGGTTCTGGCCCATACCATAATAGTGCATGGCCCAGATAGAACCCATTACATCACTCGCACCGGTAACGCCACCCATCCTGTCATATTGGTTGTTAGTGGTATTTGCTGCCCAAAATTGAACGTAGCGACCCACGTTGATACCATCATTCTGCGGACCGTAGTTGGTACCCTGTGCGGTATAACTGATCACCATATTTGCAATGATATTTGGCAGCAGGGTTTCAATAGGAACCCTTACCGTTGCGTTTGGATTGATATACGCCTCATCAATCTTCTTTGCGCAAGATCCAAGCAATAGCACAACCATTGCGGGAGCTATTAAGATCTTTGGAAATATTTTTTTCATTTTATTGTAGTTTATCTAATTAGAAAGAAGCTCTGATTCCAAAATTCAAACTAACAGGGGCAGGGAGGGTTCCATAATCAAAACCAAAAGCTCCAACTCCACGTCCACCCGCGGTGTTACCATTCACACCCGGATCAGCGCCACTGTAATTGGTTAGCAGGATAAGGTCATTAGCCGTGATAAAGAAACCGAGACTCTTCATACCCCTGATCTTGCTTGAAAATCTTTGTGGGAATGTATAACTCAGTGTAATATCCCTAAGCCTTAACCAGTTTACATCCTTTTCAATGAATGCTTCTTCAGGCATACCAGTGCCCGTATAATACAGGTAATTGTTATAAGGAACGATTACAATTGTGTTTCTTGTAGGATTAGCTGTGTTCTGCAATCCGTCATTTAACACTCCTTCTATCACTCTTGGCTCCATTCTGTCAGCAGTCAGTGAACTCTTTCCAATACCCGTCATGAACATCTTTGTTCCGTTGAATACATCTCCACCCACTTTCAGGTCCCAAAGGAAGCTAAGGTTCCAGCTTCTCCAGCGAAGAGTGTTGTTCCAACCCAGGGTGAAATCAGGATTCCTGTCACCGCGAACTTTGAAAGTTGCGTCAAGTACTGGAAAACCCGTAGCAGGATTGATCAGAATATCTCCGTTATTATTACGGGCATATCCATGAGAAGTGATAGTGGTGGTGGGAGATCCCAGTGAGATACCACCTCTTGCGTTTGCATAAACCCAGGTATCGGCAATGTAGTATTCTGCAACGTTTGCCGGAAGTTTGATCACTTCATTCCACATCCTGTTGAAGTTAAACGTCATATCCCAGGTAAGTGCCGTTCTTTTGAGAACTGAAGCGTTCAATACTATTTCCACACCCTGGTTTCTTGTGCTACCCGCATTCTGTGTGTTCAACACGAAACCGGTTCCATAACTCAAACGGAAGTTCTCGATGATCTGATCCTGGTTCAATGTGTTGTAATAGGTAACATCGAAGCCTAACCTTCCTTTCAGCATTCTCAATTCCGTACCTAGCTCAAAGGTCTTTTGCTTCTCAGGACCCAGGAATGGGTTAGCATTCGTGAACGCATAGGAGAAACCGCCACCACTTGAGAGATTATTAGCAAAGGTTGATTGGGTGGAGTAGGGGCTGTTCAACCTGGCTGTTTGTGCCATGGAGCTGCGAAGCTTCATGTAGTCGATAATGTTACCTTTTTTGATGCCGGGAATTAGATCTGACAGGATGATACTCACACTGGCACCGGGATAATCATAATTCCTGTTTATCGCCGGCAGGGTCGAAGCCGCTTCAAAGCGGTGCGTGTAGTTAAGGAATATCATGTTCTTGTAACTAACCGCTGCTTCACCAAAATAAGCGAACTGCCTCACAATTGCTTCATTATATTCACCATAAACGTTGCGCAGCAGGCGCTTCCTTGTGCCTGGTCTTGTTGCGCTACTATCCCATGCTGGTAAAACGTATTGATCGAAGTTCTCATCAGTAAGAACGTGGCCGTCTTTGTACATCACACCATTGATCAATGAATCAATCACGCCTTCTCCACTTACGGCATACATCTGCGTCTTATTGTCGATCCACATGATACCTCCCATCAGGCGAAAGCTGAAATCACCCACCTTCTTTCTCGCTGTAGCTGTGATTGTGTGATTGTAGTTTCTTACTTTCCTGTAAAAATTATCCTGCAAACCACCTTGCCCGGCACTGATGTAGTATGATTGAGGATGATACCTCAGGTAACCTTCCACATCATACATATCATATCCAAACCTTCCTGCCAGGCTTAGCCAGTCAGTAGGGTTAATATTGACGCCAAGGCTTGAACTCAGGCGCTGCGTCTCATCACCATTTTTATTATACTTCACATTCCAAAGAGGGTTGTCATAACTACCATTGGTAGATACATCATCAAAGATCGGAATCTTATCACCCGTGGTGCTTTTATAATTCAGTACGTTATCTGTGTTTGGCCAAAGGAACATTCCCAGCATGAATCCACCTGCACTTCTTAATACTTTTTTATTTTCTGTGCTGGTATAAGTGATAGAAGGGATCAGCTCTACATATTTGCCAATCTTGGTTGTGTTGGAAAGGCGCAATGTGAGGCGTTTGTACTCATTTTCAGGAACCACACCTGACTGGTCAAAATAGGAGGCCGAAGCACGAAACATCGAGCCTTTAAAACCAAAATCAGCTCCCAGGTTATGCGTTTGAGAAAATCCTGTACGGAAGAAGTTGTCAATATTATCATACAACTTTGTACCTGGCTCATATGCAGGACCGAAATACCTGAATACGTTTTGTGCTACACCATTTGTACCTGGCTGATATTTATCATAAACATCAGGAAACCTGGTTACCATTTGAACTCTGAAGCTATTATCATATTGAAGAGCGAACTTGTTCGACTTTCCCTTACGTGTAGTGATTACGATAGCGCCTGAACTGGCAAGGCTTCCATAAAGCGCGGTGGCTTCAGGTCCTTTCAATACAGTTACTGTTTCAATATCGTTAGGATTCAAATCAGCGATCCTGTTAGTATAGTCAGTATTACGATTGCTGGTGCTGGTTAATCCTGTTCTCTCTACCATACCTACGCCACTACCGCCACCGGAGTTTTCATCAATGGTTGAGTTATCCATGATCACACCATCAACAATAAATAGTGGCTGATTGCTCAATGAAAGCGAGTTAAAACCTCTTAATACTATGCTTGATGATGCGCCGGCGGTACCTGATGTGGCACCAATGGTAAGACCGGCAACGCGGCCCTGCAAACTGTTCAGGAAGTTTTCGCGTTGTGTTTCCTGGATTTCAGCTCCCCCCACTTTTTGAACGGAGTAACCCAGCTCCCTTGGATTCCTGCGGATATCCATGGCTGTTACTACCACTTCACCAAGTGTTGCATCGGCTGCTTTAAGGCTAATGGCAACGGAATTACCATCACCTGGCTTGATTTCCTGGGGTTCAAAACCCACATAGGAAACCTGGAGCGTTTCTCCGGGGTTGACTCTGATACTAAATGTGCCGTTCGCATCAGTTTGTGCGACCCGCCGGGTGCCCTTAACCCTGATTGTGACTCCCGTGAGGGGAGACTTGTTATCTTCCGAAAGTATCGTACCTGTGATCGTCCTTTCCTGCGCAAACAGGTTAGGCGGCAGTACGAGCACCATCAGCAAGAATGCTACTAATAACCGGAGAATTTTTCTCATAGCTTGTTGTTTTAGATATATATGTTTAATAAGCAGTTGCCAAAACTAAAAAAAACTCTGAATCATAGCACATGAATTCCAGCCTCAACATAAGGTTTCAAAATTGGGTCGTCAGCCGGTAATTCGGTAATCAATACGTCAATCTTGTTCAACTCACAAATACTAATGGGTTGAAAAGTGTTGATCTTTTCTGCAATGGAAAGACAAACCACCTTTTGAGAAGACTCTATCATGGCCTTCTTTAGCTGCACCACCTCCCAATCATTATCAGTAATTCCGTGTTTAAGGTCAATGGCGTTTGTTCCCAGGAAGCAAATGTCCGCCTTCATTTGCCTGATCTTGGCTATCGCTTCGGTACCTACTGTGATCTTGGAACTTTTTGAAATTTTATCGCCAATAAGGATCACCTCAATGTTAGGATGGTGCATGTATTCCAGTATAGCCGCGATACTTCCTGAAATGAACGTTGCCTTTAACTGCGGTGGTAATGACCTCGCCATTTCAAGGATGGTCGTTCCCCCACTGGTTAACACAAACATGCCGTTGTCAATCAGGCTGATGGCTTTCTGGGCTATCTTCTTCTTCTGCGTCTGGGAATAGACTTCGTTGGGCGGGAAATGAACCTGGCTAAAAGAATGAGAAAGGGCACCACCATGTACTTTGATCACTTTTCCTTCTTCCGCCAATTCAAGCAAATCACGACGAATAGTATCTTCTGACACATTGATGTCAACCGATAGTGATGAAGAAAGCACCTTGTTATGCAGGTTCACCTGGTGCAGTATATATGCCTGCCTTTCTTTCTTAAGCAACGTTAGAGTTAGTTTTACGCAATAAATATATGTTAAATTACCGCATAAAAACGCAGAAACCGGAAAAAAAAAGCACTTTTTCAGTTTTCCTCACCCGCGGAGGGCAGGCAGTTTTTCGAACCAAAGGTTGAAAAAAAACTCTTTGGCTTTCGAACTCAAACCTAAGAATACAACAGCGGTAGTCTGAAAATAATTGCCTCCGGGCGGAAACCCCGATACGGCGTCCCTTTTCAAATTTTTGCAATTTATTTAGTTATTACCGGCCCGATTTTTCGTTTTAGAATGAACTAAATAAATCACCATGAAAAAGGTAATCTGTTCTTTCCTGCTTATGTCAGGAATTTTTTTTGCCGCCCATACAAGTGCCCAGGACTATAAAACTGCGCTGGGTGTGCGATTAAGTAGCAGCCAGGCCATCGTGAACAACTCAGTTTCCCTTAAGCATTTCCTGAACGACAGAACGGCTATTGAAGCCTTATTATCCTTTGGTGACCCGCTTGCAATAGGTGGGTTGTTGGAGATCCATAAGCCTTTCGGCACTTCCGGAGTGAAATGGTTCTATGGCGGTGGCGCCTACCTTGGCTTTGTAAAAACATATAACCCCAATACTGAAAAAAATGAATCAGACCCCAACTTCGGAGCAATGGGTGTGCTGGGTCTTGATTACAAATTTGCTAACCTCCCGCTCAATCTCTCACTTGACTGGAAACCTGAATTGAACATTGTAAATGATATAAACTTTGAACCGGCGGCGGTGGGCTTTACAGCCAGATTTACGTTTTAATTTGAAAATTTATTGCCCACGGGCGGAACGGAAATTTGAAAATGACGACTTCTCAAAAAGTACTACTTAAAAATGGGATTTTTCATTTTCAAATTTTCAAATTATTTGAACATTGTAATGATATAAACTTTGAACCGGCGGCGGTGGGCTTTACAGCCAGATTTACGTTTTAATTTGAAAATTTGTCGCCAACGGGCGGAACGGAAATTTGAAAATGACCACTTCTCAAAAAGTACTACTTAAAAATGGGATTTTTCATTTTCAAAATTTTCAAATTATTCAAACATCTCCACCCGCGTCTTCGGTCTCCTCTCTTCCAGCCACCTGAAATTCTCCAGTTTCATTTCATCAGGACCTTTTTGCCGGATAGGCCACAGAGTGCCGGTGACGGCGGTGCGAAAAACTACTTTGTAAAGCTCTTTGTTGCGGAAGTAAACGTCCATGATCTCTGACTGGGACTCGTTGATAGCCGTATATGCACTGTCATCGTCCTGCAGGTAATAGATACATTGCGCAAAACCATCGGCCCTCACAGAATCTATGTCGCCGTTCCGGAAATAACCATCTATCCTGGTTGACTTCACCTGGTTGAAAGCCTGGTCATCAAGCTGGTTTACCATGAAGCCATTTTCAAACGCTTCGATATGGTCGGCTTTTTTGTTCTTTGTATATATATTAATGGTATCACCGGTGATCTGGCTCTTCTGTGCCCATACTACCGGGTCATCATAAAGACGGAATATGGAATCCTTGAAAGAATAGAACATGCTATCGCAGGATGCCTGGATGGAATCATTGAATATTTTGACGTTCCTGAATGCCTCAAAGTACCTGTTGGTGCTGTCTTTATTGTTGAAAACCGCAACCTTAGTTCCTTTTACCGTATCAATGATGATGGAGTCTTTACTTCCATACAAATCAGATAACCTGGCTGAGAACAGTGTATCAGCTTTTACGTATGTTGAATCCTGGTCCTGCTTAACGATCAGCAATGGTTTTCTTGTGGCAAGAATGGCATCCGTCTCTGTATTACGAAAAATAATTCCTGCGATGATAGTGGTACCCTGGGCGGTGTCAACAACGATCGCGTTTCCTTCAGCTATCATGATCTTCGTACTGTCATTGCTGGTGATCCTGTCAGCCCTTACTGAAGTTTTTCCATCCACAATTTCCGGGCGTGATCCAAACTCTGCCTGGCCGGTCTGTTGATTTACGAATCCCTCCCTCGTTCTGATTACCCTGCCCGTACTATCTGTAATTGTAGTGTAGGAAATAAAGCGGGTTGTTTGGGATTCGGTATTGTATAAAAGAGAATCGGTTACAATATCATAAGCCGGATCTTTCAAGACCACGTTTCCTTTGAAATAGATATCCTTGAGATCGGCATAGTACCATCCTTCCCGGCTGGTAAGTACTGTTTTTTTATTTACAACTTTACCGCCCTGGGTGTAGATCCCGATATTGGTATTCAAATCATATTCCAGTGCAGGAGTAGTGAGTGTGCCATGACCATCCGTGAGTCGTACGTTGCCATCGAAATAGGCCACTTTCCTATCAGTCAGGTACCGCAGGTGATTAGAATAAATATTGGCCGTGTCAGAATCGTTGATGTGCACATTTCCCCAGGCTTCGAAGAGCTTTGTTCGATTGTTGATCACACAGCTATCACAATAGAGTAAGGTAGTTCCCTGTCGCAATTTTACATTTCCCGTAATGATAGTGATACGGGTAGAGTCATCCAGCGTTTGAAGTGTGAGTCTTTTTGTATGGCTAAGGATGTCAATCTGGGTAGTGTCCTGCGCAAATGATGATTTGCTACCGGCGAGCAACAGGAGAAAAAATACTAGTAGAGTGTTTAGATAGTTATTGTGTTGCTTCACTGTGGGACTGTATCTTTTTTGAGTGGCGAATTTAATGCGCCTCCCTTATCCTTTTTGCCAAAGATGGATAAATTAACGTACCGTTTGGGGTGGGTACGCAGGTCATCCAGTAATATCTCGGCACTAAGCATCACATCATTTAGTTTATTGTATAGCTGTCTATCATGAATAAGAGCGCCCAGCGATCCATCTGTACTTGATATTTTTCCAATAGTGTACTTCAATTGGTTGATGGTGGATTGAAGGGTGTCCATGGTTTGCTTGAGATTAAGGCCTGCAAGCTGGCTTGTGAACTGTTGCGTGTTGGCGATTATCCGGCTAATACTGTCGTTGTTATTCTTAAAATTCTCAGTGATCGAACTCGCATTATCGAGCGTTTGTGCAAGGTCACTGTTCACCGGATCCAGTAATCTATTGAGATAGGCGGTGGCTACACTTAAATTGGCAATTGATTCTTTCATATTGCCCTTTGTTCGTTCATCGAATACCTTATTTACATTACTAAAGACCACATTCAGTGAATCAAGTGAATTCCTGATCTTGGCAAGCGTAGGCGACACCTCTGATGAGAGGCCGCCAAAAAGACCTTCATCAACCCGTGTTTGTAAAATGCCCCCGTCTTCGAGATAAGTGGTGGAGTTACCAGGTTCTACAAGTAAAACAGACGAGCCCAGCCCGGCCAGGGGTGCTGAGATGTAAGCAACCGAATTGGAAGGAATGTTTACGTCTTTGGTGAGATTGATGGTGACCCTTATACCGCTTACATTCTTATCAACTTCTTCGAGGCTCGACACGTTGCCAATGGTAAGGCCTTTTAATTTTACTTCATTGGAAACAGTGAGTGCGCCGGTGTTTTCAAACACAGCGTAAAGCTTTTTGCTTTTACTGAAGAGATCTTTTCCTTTCAAAAAGTTAAAGCCCAGGATCAAAATCACGAGCGCGAGAATAGTCAATATGCCTACCTTGGTTTCATTGCTGATCTTCATGCCTGTTAAAGTCTATTTATAATGCCAAATTAGCCAAATATTTTTAAACAGGATGTGCAACAAAAAAAAGGACGGCACTTCTAAAGGCCGTCCAATCTGAAATGATATGGTGCATACCCTTAAGCGGGGGTATTAATGGATTTCGATTCGAGGTTAGTCTTGTACTTGCGGAAGGCGTTGATCAGATCATCCACAATTTCCTGCTGGCCTTTTTCGCTATTGATATATTCTTCTTCTTCTTTGTTAGATATGAAACCTATCTCAACAAGAATGCTTGGCATTCCCGTAGCCTGTAAAACCCAGATCCCAGCGTCATTTCTTTGTTTTACACCCCTGCTCACGCGACCTGTAGAGGAGAATTCCTTTTCAATAAGGTCAGCCAGGCTAAGGCTCTTGCGAAAATATTGCTGGGCATAAATGAGCATTCTCGCTTTTTCAATGGGATCTGAAGGATCGGGGAGTTCGAGCATTTCACCTCCGGTGGAATCAATTTCCCCATAATATTCGATCTTGTTCATTGAATTTACCTTCGCATCGTTCTTGTTCAAAGCCCAGATGTAAGTTTCTGTTCCCCGAGCGTTATTTTCTTTCCACACATTTTTATAAGTGTACTTGTAAGCTGTCACGGTTTTTTTCTTCTTGCCTTTGCCCACTGTCTTTTTATATGGTTTCTTGCTTGCAACCACTCTTTCATACCAACCACCGGGACGTTTTCCCGCTGCATTACAGTGAATCGAGATAAACAGGTCACCACCTGCTTCATTAGCAAGATTTGCCCGGTACCTCAGGCCTTCTTCCTTTGTCTTTTTATTACCCGGCATGATGTCTGTAGTCCTGGTATAGATCACCTTGATGTCAGGGAATTCTTTTTCAATGGCCTTGCCGAATTTGAGGGATACGGAAAGACTCACATCAGCTTCGTTAGAAAACGTTCCGCGAGCTCCGCCATCAAATCCACCATGTCCCGGGTCAATGATCAGGGTTTTGATCGTCGCCCTGGGGTTTGAATCTGATTTACCGGTAAAAGAAAATAATAAAGTGGTGACCGAAAGGAAGGCAAAGATCAATAAGGTTCGATTCAACATGGTTATCCGTTTTTAATGGGTTTATTCGGAATCTTCACAAATCGTTTAGTTCTGAAAGGTTTACTTTTGTTGTTAACCGTATGCAACTGCGCAAATTTACTTCAAAATATTTTTTTGTCGCTATAATCGCTGCCGCTATATTTTGCTTGTTAACGAGCGATTCAGCGGCACAGGTTATTCCAAAGAAGGAAATTATCAGTCCTTTAACAACTGCTGACACCGTTAAACCCCGGTCTAACAACGACACAACCTCCCGCGTTATTATAATCGCCAGCGATACTATCCCAAATCTTTCAGATACATCGGGGATTACCCTTAATGACTCCATTTCAGGGCAAAGGGTTGATACCTTTTCATTAAAACTTTCAAAAGATACGCTTGACGCACCCGTCAGGTATAAAGCCCAGGATTCGGCAGTTGTAATGGTAAAGGAAGGCAAGATGTACCTCTATAATCAAACAAGCCTGGAGTATAAGGATATTACCCTGACCGCGCCCTATGTTGAACTTGACCAGGAGACCTCTGTTCTGACCGCCGTTAATAAACGTGACAGTGCAGGGATGGTGATTGAAGACGCTCACTTTGTGCAGGGCGAGAATGAGTTTACCAGCGACACCATTCGTTACAATTTCAAAACACAGAAAGGGCTCACTAAAAACACTATCACGCAATCAGGTGAAATGTTCGTACACGGGGAAACCGTGAAGAAGATGAGCGATAACGTCACCTATATAAAAGGAGGGCTCTTCACCACCTGTAATCTTGACCATCCCCATTTTGCATTCAGAACAGGAAGGCTAAAAGTGATTAACCAAAAAGTGGCTGTTTCAGGGCCCACCCATCCTGAATTTGAAGGCGTACCCGTTCCCGTGTACCTGCCATTTGGATTCTTTCCCCTGAGCCAGGGAAGAAGGTCAGGCCTGCTGCCTCCCCAGTTTGCCACCAATGAACAGTTTGGTTTGGGCCTGGAGGGACTCGGCTATTATAAAGTAATGAATGACTACTGGGACGTAAAATTCTACGGAAACATTTATTCATATGGTGGCTGGTCAGCTAATGTGAATCCCACTTATCGAAAAAGATATCGATTTAGCGGCGCATTCAACTTCGGGCTCCAGAATACGAAGATGAATTTTAAGAATGATCCGGATTATTTCAAAAATACGAGCTATACACTAACCTGGAGCCATTCAATGGATAGCAGGGCAAGACCGGGAACAAGTTTTCAGGCGAATGTGAATGCAAGTTCAACTACGTATAACAGGCTAGTGCCCAATTCGCCACAGTTGAATTTCCAGAATGTTCTGGGCTCTTCCGTTTCTTATAGTAAATCCTGGGAGGGAAAGCCTTACAACCTCACCATGAGTGCCAATCACAACCAGAACAACCAGACGAGAATAGTGAATGTGAACCTGCCTGATGTGGGTTTCTCTGTAAGTACCATTTATCCATTCCGCAAATTGGAAGGAGTGAATGACAACTGGTATGACCAATTGGGAATAGGTTACCAGGGTAACCTTCGCAACCAATTTTCATTTTATGATACTGCCTTTAACTTCAGCCGGTTGCTTGACACCCTGCAATGGGGAGCACAGCATAATATACCCATCAGCTTATCGCTGCCTCCCATTATGGGTGGAGCAATTGTCGTTTCTCCAAACGTATCATACTCCCAGGTGTGGATAGCCAGGAAATTTCACAGGGTGTGGAATGATGTAGAAAGAAAGGTTGATACCAGTATTACCAAAGGGTTCTTTGTTGACCAGCGAGCTTCATTTGGTATCAGTTTTAGTACTTCAATCTTTGGAACCTACCAATTTCCCAAAACAAGGGTGTATGCCATCAGGCACGTTATGCGGCCTTCCATCAGTGTAAATTACCAGCCTGACCTGTCACGTTCGCATTTCTATGACGTGCAGGTGGATACTTCAGGCAACTTTGATCGTTTCTCGGAATTTGAAGGGGCCCTTTATCCAGGCTTCGGTGAAGGTAGATTTGGCGGTCTTTCATTTCAGCTTGACAACAATCTTGAAATGAAATGGAGGTCAAGGAAAGATACCGGTGAAAATGCGCTCAAGAAGATTCGGCTGATTGATGGATATGGATTGAATTTTAGTTATAATTTCTTTGCTGACTCCATGAAATTATCACCCATTTCACTTTATTTCAGAAGCAATCTTTTCGAGAAAATCAATATTACCGCTGGTGCCACCCTTAATCCTTACCAGACAGATTCAAGAGGCAGGAACATTAACAGGTATACGTGGAGTGATGGAAGTTTTAACCTGGGCCGACTGACCACTGGAAATATTTCTCTTTCCACCAGTTTTCAAAGTAAGCCGAAAGATCCTGCCAAGGAAGAGCAGAAACAACAACAGCTGGAAGATATGCGAAATGACCCTGCATTGATAGCAGACCAACAACGATTGCTTGATTATATGCGGCAGAATCCGGCAGAGTTTGTTGACTTCAATATCCCCTGGTCATTCAGCCTTTCATATTCGCTACTTTTCAGGCAACAGTATAAAGCAGATTACAGTGGGTTTGAAAAGATCATAACCTCAAGCGCTAATTTCAACGGAAGCTTTAACCTGGCTCCAAAATGGAACTTCAGCGTGAGTGGATTTTTTGACTTTGATACGAAGCAATTGCAAACATTTACAATGGCCATTTCTCGTGATATGCATTGCTGGCAAATGTCAATCAATGTGGCGCCAATAGGCTTGTACCGGTATTTTAATTTCACTATCAGTCCAAAAGCCGGCATTTTGCAGGATTTGAAGATAAACAGGACCAGGTCGTTTTATACTCCTTAGGGGGTAACTTTCGGGTGTTCGTCAATGACGTTCAAATCGTTCATGGCCGTTCAGGTTCGTTTCGTTTAATCAGTGGCACGTTCCGTGTCAGGTTGAACGTTATTGAACGATCTTTAACGCTTTCGAGCGTTCAACGTAGTAATCCAGCATTGTAATAAATGTTGCCTGCTTGAGTTCCTCCATTGATTTTCCGGCAACATTAACCGGCTCCAGGAAATGCATATGGACCCTGACCGGCCAGAAGTAGAATTTTTTTCCGGAAGGAAGCACTTTTGCTGTATTGAATATAAGAACAGGAAGAATTGGCTTGTTGCAATCAATCGCAAGTCTGAATGCGCCATTATGGAATGGTTGCAGCGGATCAGAAGTTTTGTTCCGGGTACCTTCAGGGTAGATGCACATGTGCATGCCAAGCTGTAACACTTCCTTCATTTTGACGTAACTGTTTTTCCTGCTTTCTTCGCTTTTTCGGTCCACCAACACGCTGCCGCGTTTATAGATCAATCCAAACAGAGGTATCGACGCTAATTCTTTTTTTGCGATTGTTTTATTAGGACCCGGAATGAAGGGGGTGGTCATCGGTACGTCCATGAATGAATTATGATTGCTTACCACCACATAGTTTTCCCCCTTAGCAAAATGCTCCTTTCCTTTTATGCTAATTCGAATGCCACTAAAGAAAAAGAAAACGCGCATCCATACACGGGCTACGTGTTGAAATAGCGCAGTCCGGCGCGGTTCCTTCCATAAGCCAACAGCCCAGATAAGGAGAAACGCTACCAGCATGGTTGGTACAAAGATGATAAGCGCCCAAACTGCAAAAAGGGTTCCGAGGAGACGTTTCATGGTTTTCGTTCAATGTGGTTCAATTCGTTCAAAAATTAAAAGACCAGCAAGGTCGGACACGATGGAGGAAACTAGTCAGGTTTATCTCACATTCCCTAACGTGATGAGCTCAATGAAAATTTGGGAAGCGTGTGCGTTTTACCTCGGGCCATTCGTCTTTTAATACACTATAGTAGATTGAAGTTCTGCGGCGATTGTTCCACATGGTCATGTGGCTGCGAAGAATACCTTCTTCTACACCTCCCACTTTTTCCAAGCCTTTTCTCGCCCTGAGATTTTTAACGTCAGTCTTGAATTCGATGCGTTCAAAATATAAGTTTTCAAAAGCGTACCGCATCATTGCGAACTTGGCGTGTTTATTCATACCGCTACTCCTGTAAGCTTTACCCAGCCAGCTCCAGCCAATCTCCGCCCGCTTGTCATGCATTGAAATGTTACCGAGGCTGGTACTCCCGGCAATGGAACCTGACTCTTTGTCGATGATGGTAAATGGTCGCCTCGCATTCGCTTCCTTCTCGGTGAAGGCCATTTCCATCCATTTCCTTAATTGTTGCGGATCACCGAGGTTCAAGGTAAAATATTCCCACATTTCCGGATCATCTTTAGCGAGAGAATGAAAACTTGCATAGTCAGTTTTTTCCACTGGCCGTAAAAGCACACGACTGGTTTCTAATATCAGGTCGGCTGGAATCATACAGTAAATATCGGCGTTATAGTGCATCTATCAATATCAAAAATGGTTTGTATGTCACAATGACCAATCAATCGGATCAATTCCATATTTGATCAACCATGCATTTGCCTTTGAGAAATGTTTGCAACCCATGAAGCCGGCATGTGCGGAAAGTGGGGAGGGGTGAACCGAGCGCAATATGAGATGTTTGTTTTCATTGATGAGTGTTCGTTTTTCCTGGGCAAACTTTCCCCATAACATGAACACAACGTGGTCTTTTTCGGTGGAGATTTTTCTGATGACGGCATTCGTGAATTCCGCCCAGCCAATCTTTGAGTGGCTCATGGGTTCCGCGGCCCGAACAGTGAGGGAAGCATTAAGGAGAAAAACACCCTGCATTGCCCAGGCGGTAAGGTTGCCATGCCTGGGAATTTCAATTCCAATATCATCTCTCAGTTCCTTAAAAATATTTAGTAATGATGGCGGGGGAGGCACACCAGGCGGAACTGAAAAAGAAAGCCCATGCGCCTGTCCGGGTCCATGATAGGGGTCTTGGCCCAGGATCACTACTTTCAACTTATCAACCGGAGTGGTGTTGAATGCATTAAAGATCTGCGAGCCGGGGGGATAGATAATTTTTCCCTGCTGTTTTTCCGTTTTAAGGTGAAGCCGAATGTTTTGAAAATAGGGTTGACTAAATTCTTCATTCAACAATTCTTTCCATGATGCTTCTATTTTTACGTCCATGGTCTGGGGTCGTTCAAGTCGTTCAAAACGTTCAGGTCGTTCAGGCTTCAGACCGCAAAGATTGAAGTTTTTGATGTGAACCGCAAAGTATCTTTCAACAAAAACAACCGCCTGCAAATTATCAAGGCCCCTAACCCTTAACTCCAAACCTCTACCATTTAGTTCCTATCTCTAAACTGAAAAGGATCGCTCGCGCGATCCCGTCTTCATGGCTAATGGTTATCTCATGTGAAAGAGGCCATACTTATTTATCAAATGCAGTAATTTTTATTTTCTTTCCATTTACCTTCAGACTTCGGCCATTATTCTCCAGCATTTTATCCTGGTCTTGTTCGTTTGCGAGGAGGCCATCAAGGTATTGATCAACCTGTTGGTCAGAGATGGTGACAGGCTGTCCTGAATAAACCGCTTCAGACACATAGGAGGTAAGCAGGTTCTCCATTTGCTCTTTGAACATGTTGGGAGTGGCAAATATGTCACAGCCAATGATCCGGTCGCCCGTTACGGCCAGCAGCCCGACTATTGTGCTGTCAGTAAGAATTGCTTTTCGAAATGCATCTTTATAATCTTTTAGGCTTTTGTTAAAGGTATCCGATTGCGTGATCGCGGTATACGTCCCTGTACTCGTGGTGGTTCCAAATGCCGTATTGAATTTAGCCACATTGTCCCAAACCTTTCCCTGGCTTTTTTCTTTCACTATGCTTTTTCTTACCACATTATTGATTTGCGAATGATAACCGTTGAAATTTCTACCGGTTGAGGAGGGAGACCAGCGCCCATGTTCAACGCAATACACGGAAAGGGAGATTTCCTGCCCGGGAACAATGAGGGTATCTTTTTCAATTACCCTGTCTTGTTTTCCTCCTTTTACAATATCACCCATGGAAATGAGGATGCTATCTTTTGATGTATTCCTGAACTTTAGCGTGTTGACAGTGCCGCCAGCGCTAACTTCACTCACGCGGATCTTTGATTCGCGGATAGCCTTTTCTAGGGTGATGTAGTTACCCATTCCTTTGAATTCACGATAGAGCGATGGCTTGGCCTTAATAAAGTATAGTTTCATGTTCTTGTGCTGAGTGGTAAAGCCCTGCTTTGCCTGTACACTTTCAGCTTCAAATGGAACGAATAAATTGAACATTTGCAACTGGCCAAAGCAGTTTAATGCGATGAAGGTCAAAATGGCGAAAAGGCTGGTTTCCTTTTTCATAATTATTTGTTTAGAATTTGAAATTAGGTGCAGAATTCCCGCGTTTTTTGACAGACTTGGTGAATGGGCGTTTTGACTTGGTGGAAAATGCGGAATTACCTTTTAAAAATTATTACTTTGTACTAAACAAGCATTCTTGGCCCGGTACCTTACATATTTATTCACGTTGTTTGTGTTGGTGGCAATGAATCTGCCGGGCAATGCACAGGTGCATTCGCAGGAAAAAGTAAAAAAAGCGGGTAAACGGGTAGAGAAGGGATATGAAAAACAGGACATGGATACCCTCGCCCAGGGTTATTTTGACCTAGGTGAGAGCTATTATGAAAAAGGAGAATTAACGAAGAGTGAAACGTATTTCATTAAGTCACGCGATTTATTTACCAGCCAGGATGACCCTGAAGGTATTGCAAAAAGCAGCCGTGCACTTGCTAAAGTGCAGGAAGACCTCAATAAAAAGGCGGAGGCTATTCAAAGCTATAATACTTCACAGATACAAAGTGAACGGGCAAATGACAGGGATTTGTCAGCCCTGAATATGAATGACGTGTCACGGTTGTCCAGGCCTGACTCATTGTTACTCCAGGCAAAATTTCTGAATGAAAATATTGTACATGGATTATCAATTGGCGATACCGGAGAGGTAGTGGTAAATTATTCCCGAATCGGTGATTTACAATTAAGGAACAATGCACCGGTGTCAGCAATCGGCGCTTTCAATAATGCCTACGAGCTGTCAAGAGGTGTGCCTGACCAGGCAAGGAAATTCAACCAGCTGATAACTGATGTGTACCTTGGCCAAAATGATTATTCTAAAGCAATCGCAACAAAAAAGGAAATTCTAAACGAGAGTTTTGTAAAAAATTCAACCGAACTGAAAGCGAAAGAAATTGCTTCACTTGCCAATATTTATTTGCTCAAGAAAGAAGATAGTACGGCTATCAGGCTATTGAATGAATCATACGCATTGTCACTCGAAAATGGGCACACGGTACAGGCAATGGAGTGTATTGAAAAACTGGATAGCATTTACAGAATCGCCGGCAGGAGGGATGTAAGTCTCGATCTGTATAAAAATTTCCTTTCGCTATTACCCGGAATAATCGCAAAAGACAGTTCGTTGCTTGACTCCAGGATGATTGCTGCCACCGAATTAAGAATAATGGAACTGGAGACGGAGAAAGCAATGAAGGATGATGAAATTCGGAGGAAGAATATTTTTAACTATTGGCTAATCGGGTCACTGGGTTTATTGGCACTATTCGTAGCAGTAGTACTATTTATGTTGCGCAAATTGCGGAACAAGAATAAGAAGATTGCGCTTCAGTCATTGAGAAGGGAAATGAATCCTCATTTTATTTTCAATAGTCTAAATAGCATTAATCAGTTTATTGCTACGCGGAATGAACTGGAAGCGAATCAATACCTTTCTAAATTCTCGGTCTTAATGCGCAGGGTGATGGAGAATTCCAAGGATGACTTTGTGCAGTTCTCGAACGAAATGGAGTTGTTGCAAAACTACCTGGAACTGGAGAGAAGCAGGTTTCCTGATAAGTTTGATTTTTCCATAAACGTTAGCGATGAGCTATGGGCGATTGATGAATTGTATGTGCCGGGTATGCTGATACAACCCCATCTCGAGAATGCCATCTGGCATGGCTTGCGGTATATTGAGGGAAAAGGAAAGCTGTATCTGGATTTCAAAAAAGATAAAGAGATACTGATTATAGAAATTGAAGATAACGGGATCGGAATCAAAGGAAGCAGGAGTACGAAGACGACCAATCAGAAACAACACAAAGGCCGCGGTATTTCAAACACCCAGGAAAGAATCAAAATATTAAATGAGTTGTACCACTTGAAAATATCATGTGAAGTAGTGGATAAACCAGCCCCGGATCGGGGTGTTCGGGTAGTGATAAGAGTTCCCATATTAAACGAGGTAAAGCATGAAAATTAAGAGCATCATTGTGGATGATGAAAAAATTGCCAGGGATGTGCTTCGCAATTACCTGGGAAAGTATTGCCCTGCTGTAGATTTGATAGGAGAGGCGGAGAACATCAGGGAAGCAGTGCCATTAATTAAGTCGGCACAGCCGGAATTAGTGTTCCTGGATGTAGAGATGCCGTATGGAAATGCCTTTGACGTACTGGAAGCATGCCCAGACCAACGATTTGAAACCATATTTATTACGGCATATGCAGAATACGCTTTGCGAGCCTTGAACCAGAGTGCGGCCTATTACATACTGAAACCCATTGACATTACGGAACTAATTGCAGCGGTATCAAAAGTTCAAGACGGGATCTTGCGAAACGAGGAATTTGACAGAACGAAAGTTTTACTTCAAAACCTGAAGCTTAATCCAGAGCAGCAACAGATCATTTTGCCTACCATGCAGGGCTTTGATATAATCAAGACTTCAACCATCACTAAGCTACAGGCTAATGGCAATTTTACGGATGTTTATTTTGTGGATGGTTCGTATCGAATGATCTGTAAATTCCTCAAGCACTTCGAGGAAACGCTGACAGTGCCATTTGTTCGCATTCATCGGTCTTACATTGTGAACCTGAACTTCATTACGTCATATACCAGGAGTGCAGGCGGCTTTGTAACAATGGCAGATGGCTCGGAGATAGAGGTATCAGCGAGTTATAAGGAAGGATTGTTAAAAGCGCTGCAGGTGAGAGGACTAGGTGCTTAAGGCTTTCAATAAGTTCAAGTTTTTCAAAAATAAAAAAACCAGGCTGATGCACATTTAAGAATACTTTTAATTTCAGGTTCTTACGGAAAACGGCAAACAGAAAACAGAAACCTTATTTATGCGCGTGCTATTAATTTTAATACTGTTAGGCCAACAATCATCGGCTCAAGAACCAATCCGCGTGGCGGTGATTGGCCTCGTTCATACACATGTTCATTGGATCCTGGGCAGAGAAGACAGGGGAGACATAGAGATAGTTGGCATTGTGGAGCCGAACAAAGAACTCGCGGAAGAATATGCAAAGCAACATGGATATAAGATGGATATTGTTTACGCTACCATGGAAGAAATGGTAGAGAAAACGAAACCCGAAGCCGTTTTTGCTTTTAACACGATTTTCGATCATCTTAAAGTGGTACAGTATTGCGCGCCAAAAGGAATACACGTGATGGTAGAAAAACCGCTTGCTGTGAACCTTGATCATGCCATGGAAATGGCATTATTGGCAAAAAAACACAATATCCACCTGCTCACGAATTATGAAACAAGCTGGTATGCATCGACACACAAAGCAAAGGAGTTAATTCGTGATAGTTCTATTGGCGAAATACGGAAGATCATATTTTATACCGGCCATCCCGGGCCTATTGAGATCGGATGCAACCAGGAATTCCTCGAATGGTTGACTGACCCAATATTGAATGGTGGGGGAGCTCTCACTGACTTTGGTTGTTATGGCGCGAATATTTCCAGCTGGTTGATGAATGGCGTTGCGCCAAAACATATCAGCGCTGTAAAGCAACAAATAAAACCTCACCTGTATCCAAAGGTGGAAGATGAGGCAACGATCATCGCAACTTACGACAGGGCACAGGTGATCATCCAGGCGTCATGGAACTGGCCGTATAACAGGAAGGAAATGGAAATCTATGGAACGGAAGGCTACATTTTTTGCCGCGACGGTTCAAAAATGGAAATTAAATTGAAGGGTGACAAGGAAAGTAAGGTCATACTCGCCCCTCCATTGCCAAAAGACCGCGATGACCCATTTGTATACTTTGCGAATGTGATAAGAGGAAAGATTTTGGTCAATCCGATTGATTTGGCGTCAATTGAAAATAATATTGGGGTAATGCAGGTGCTTGATGAGGCAAAATAGAGGTATTTGCAAGGAGGAATTTCGGATTAGGAATCTGGAATCGGGAAGTAGTAATTTGGGCGGTTGCCAAATATTCAAGGAAACCGACCTCAATTTAGGAGTGGGCAACCTCCACAATTTAGCAGCCGCCTAATATCAAATTCCTAATCCCTCACTCCAAATTCTCCATCCCTAATTCCTAATTCCGTTTACTTCCGCCCATAACTATCCACACAGGTGCATGGTCACTCGTCTTCTCCCATCCTCTCACGTGTCTGTCAACACCGGCTGATTTAAGTTTCTTACTGATGGTTGGGCTTAGCAAAAAATGGTCGATGCGCAGTCCCGCATTCCTTGCATAGGCATTTCGGAAATAATCCCAAAAAGTGTAGATCACTTCATCTTTGTATAATTTTCGAAGCGCATCAGTCCAACCCTGTTTCATTAGTTCACGAAATGCCATGCGGGTTTCAGGGCGGAATAATGCATCATCCACCCAGCGTTCGGGTTTATAAACATCAATTTCTTCAGGCATTACATTGAAATCCCCAGCGAGGATGACGGGTAAATTTAATTTTAATAGCTCCCTGGCATGCGCATTCAATCGGCGAAACCAATTGAGTTTGTAATCGAATTTGGGTCCGGGAGCCGGGTTGCCGTTTGGTAAATACAGGCAGCAAATGGTAATGTTTTTTACCACAGCCTGAATGTAACGGCTGTGGGCATCTTCCGGGTCACCGGGCAAGGCACGCATTACTTCAACTGGTTTTTCATAGCGGGAAAGAATGGCAACACCATTCCAGCTTTTTTGTCCATGCCAGATAGCATGGTAGCCGGCATCAAGAATCGCATTCTCAGGAAATTTTTCTTGCGGGGCCTTTAGTTCCTGCAGGCAAACCACATCAGGCTTTGCTTCTTTGAGCCATTTTAACAGCACGGGTAAACGGCCATTGACTCCGTTTACGTTGTATGTTGCGATTTTCATATTCATCTGAGCAAGAAAAATCGGACCATAGTAATTATCAGTTGACAGTTTCAGGTGTCAGAATCGCTTGAATGGTGGGATGCGTTTAATAAAAAGTGGCAGACTTTAATTTTGGATTTATTCCTATGCTGCCAATCTACGCTTTCCACAAAAGCTAAAACAAATTTGACTGACAATTGCAAAAAATCTACTTATAAATCGCATCTGACAATCCACAACAGACAACTGACCATCACTGTTGGCAACGTATTTGTGTCAACTTAGAAAATTCCTTACCATGAAAAAATTAAATTTGCTCCTGATCGCTATTGCCTGTATGTCAATGGAAAGCAATGCCCAGGTTCAAGCAAGGAGTATGACCCTCCGTGAAGATAGTGAACGTGGTTCTATAGTGGAGATCAGGCACATGGATCAACGAAAAATTTACCACTGGGGTAATGGGCAGCGTGCTACACCATCAGGCAGGCAGGCAGATGATCCAAAAGCAAAATTCGCCCGTGTTTTTGGTGATTCAGCCGTGGTTGTGAAGCGGGTTGAATTGGAGAAGAAAAAATAATCGGAACCTCCAAAACAACTATTGCCTCGATTCCCGGCTAGTTTTGCTTTATTTTATCTCCTTTCACTGGGGAGTAATCATTCTTTTGCACGCCATTTACCATGATGTTCTCAAAATAACATTTAAGGGCGGTCGCAACATTCATGTCCTTTCCGTTTTGAATATGAAAATGTAAATGAGCTTCAGAGGAATTGCCGGAGTTACCACATTCCCCCAGCAGCTGACCCGTTTTTACTTTTTGCCCCTGTTTTACTTTTATTGTATTTTGTTTAAAATGAGCGAAAAGAAGAAACTCGTTGTTCGGTGACTTTATGATAACTGTATTGCCAGTAACGAACAGGGGATTCATTTGGCCGGGCCTATTATCTTCTATGCCATCAACTGCCATTACTACTTCTCCGTCGCAGGGTGATAGTATCGCTTCGCCAAAAGCGTAATAGTCTTCATTATTTTCTCCGGAAGTCCTGTATGATTTTCCATTTTTGCCAATAATCACAAAGTCAAAGGCATGCATTTGGGCACGGTGATCAACATGGTAATTTTGAGCTTTTGTGTCACCACCCCAAAACACCGTCCATTCTTTAGTAAAAGGAAGTTGAAGTTTTGAAATATTTCTTTTCATTTGGGGAAGGGTGTCTTCCACAAAAGGCTTTATGAATAAGCCATTTATTCTGGATTGCTCATCCACAGAAATTTGCAGGATAAAAACCGCCCGCTCGAAATGTGTTTTATATACAGCGTAAGAAGACTGATAATCATTAAACTCGCGTGACAGTATTTTTCCCGCCTGCGCATACAGGCCTGATAAGAATCCCTTCGTTTTAGAAAGTGGAAGGGCAGCTTTCATTTCGTCTGAAAACATAAAAAAAATACTATCGTACTTCGAGTCATTGTAAAAGCGTTGAAATTCCAGGGAAACCTTGCGGATGTTTGCTGATTCCAACTGGGCAAAAAGTGTAAAAGTTTAAACACTGAATAATATTGCGAAAAAGAAGCTCTTCATATTTCTGTGTTGAAAATGATCGTGGGCTAAAAAGCGCTCAATGATCAGGGCGTAACATTTGTTAGAATAATACCACCTGGTATTAATATCCTGGCCATACAAAGAAAACTATTTATAACAAGGCTTACACTCTCTACGCTTATATGTTTCCCTGGCTTCTGAAATGGGAACAGCAGAAATGGTATGCGTGCATTTTTGCAACCACCTGCAATTTTTGGTTTTATGATAAGCATATGAACCTTCGCTCTTACAAATGTAAACTTTCTCTGGAGAGCCAAAGAAAAGAAGGGTTAACAGAAGGATGACTTTCATAATGCAGTTATCGTAATATACAAGGGTATCGCTTTACGCCAACAGGTCAGTGAAAGCGGCCATACAAATTATGTTTTACAAAATAGAAAAACTTTGCAGGATTGCAAAGTCTTAAAAAATGCCTGTGTGGGAGAATACACTATATTTTGTATCACTTTTTCGTTCCTACGGCAACGACCATCTCGCAAGGGCCCGCAAATCCATTTTCTGTTTCAAACTGTTTAAGTTCATTTTCAATTTCTTCCCATACTGATTGCTTTTCATCCTCATTAAGCCCGCTCATCATCTGGTGCAAAGCGCCGAATGATTCTTTTTCAAACTCCACACAAAATTTTGCGGTGGGCAGGATTACCGGTGCGTCAATCCTGATGGCAGACACGTTTATGAAACCAGCATCTTCAAATGCCTTTTCTATAGTGCCATTCTTTCCCAGGCTGAAAGGACCGGGTTGACCGGCAAGTGGAGGAGGTAATTTGGCTCTTTGCCGGATTATTGATACAGGAATGGAAAAAAATTTATTCTTTTCGGGAGTAGAATAAACTATTGCTGCTACTTTGCCGCCCGGTTTTAATACCCTTTTCATTTCCTCCAATGCCCTTCGTTGGTCAGGGAAATAGATCAGTCCTACCCGTGAGATAACAGCATCAAATGTTGCATCAGGGAGTTCGAGATTCTCACCATCCATGACCTTTGTTTGTATATTCTCCAGTCCGGCCTCGTTTGCCATCTTTTGTGCAAATGCAAGAATATTAGGTGAAATGTCAGTGGCAAGCACAAAACCAGTAGCACCCACTTTTTTGGCCGCGGTGATGGATTGTTCACCGGCTCCTGCGGCTACATCCAGTACACGATGGCCTTTTTCAACGCCTGCCAAATCAAGCATAAGTTCAGTGGATTTGCCTAACCACTGGTGTAATAAGGGACTCCATCTGTACCATGCTTCGGCAGCTGATTGCCATTGCTGGAATGTGGTTTGCTTGTATTTTCCCGCATCAAAGGCGGGTGTTGTGATTGTTTCCATTGTTTTTATTTCAAAATTATTCCTTCATGAGTGGCATAACTACCAATCCTGGTTCAAAAAATAACAATCTTGTATCAACCGGTATGCAGGAAGGGAGACAGCGCTATCTCTCATCCTTAACCGCTTTGAGAGGAAGGATTCCGAATCGTTGCTGAAAATTTTTGGCAAAATAGGAGGGATTGTTGTAACCCACTTCGAGCGCGATTTGAGTAACATTTCCTTCCCCATTGGTAAGGAGTTGCCACGCCCGCCTCATGCGAAGTTCGTTTATGAAGCTGGAAACAGCCATTCCCGTGCACTCGCTCACTCTTCGGTACAATTTCGACCTGCTCAAATTCATCTTTTTGCAGAGCAAATCCATGCTAAATCGTTCACTTAAAAAAAGGTCAAGAGTTGTAAGCAAATCATTGACAAAGGATTCATCATCTTTCTTAAGTAAGCGAACATTTGAAACAGATCTAAGGTTGTTGAGTTTTACTTCATCGATAAGCTGCCTGGTTAAAGAAGAAATGACGACCTGACCGTTTTCTGCAATTTCACAAAGGGAACTGGCAATTGTTATGGTATCTGCAAATATATCCGGGCTCTGCGTCACAGGCTCGCCGGCACTAATGGCGACCCGCAATTCGCAATTGTCGATATGTTTCCTCATCAGGTTGAATGCACAATCAAAAGCTGGGGACGCGTATGTAAATGCCATGGTATTTCGGTGCTTATGTGCATGCACCATTCTTCCTCCAAATTCTTTTGCAAGTGAATGCAATTCATTAATCACCGGTTGATGGTTTGACCTGGAAATCACATCCACCATCATGAGGATCCGAGAGCCAGGGTCAAGTTGGCCGGATGAATCAACAACGATGTCAAATTCATTGGCGATTGTATCAGTTCCCATATACGCTGTATAATCACCTCCTTTGAGTTCGATCACGTTGCAGGGCATTCCGCCGTGTGCTTCCTGGTGCACGGCTGCACAGGCTTCCTTATTAGGTGCTTCCATCAGGCAAAATACCAATCCGGCATCTTCATTGATCCAGTATTGAAGGAACTTTACTCCGTATTTGTGTTGTACTTCCAGGTCAGCTATGTGATTTCTTTTAATATCCTCAACTGTGGGCTGAGAATCATAGTCAGATGCCTTATGAAGGTCCATGAAGAGAGGCATAAAGTGGTTTAAGGTTTATCGTTCAGGGGTGGTTCAAAACCGTTCAGGTGGTTTCATCCGTTTTCAACTAACCCAGTGGCAATACTGTTTCATTTCCTTCCATTCTCCCGCTTCTTTTTTATACAATAACACTTTCGAGTCTGCGCAGAGTGAACCACAGTTGGATTGAAAACTAATTAAACAAAGAGTGAAATTTCTCAGGAAAATTGGGGGTGAAATACTTACATATCCTTTGCCATATTGTTGATAAAAATATTTCCATCCTTCAACCACTCCCCGTTCCTGAAAAATATTGTTGATGCGATTTTTAGTAATAAGGGTAGCATTCGGAAAGTACGACTTATTCCAGGATTCTGGCTGGGCTTGAGTTACTGCTTCTGCCAGCCCTTGTCTTTCTGATGGTAACAGGTTAGTGGTATCATTTTGCAGCTCACCTAGGCACGAAATCAATGCTTCTTTGTGAGATTGTTCAACGAGGAGCAAAGTATCATTTTCCAGGATGGATGTACGATAATATTCAAGGAATGATCGCGTAGCAATTTCGGGTTGATTTTTAGGAAAACCGGGTGAAGCCGGAGTGTTTTTACGTCCACAGCCAAGGAGGGAGAAGTATAGTATTATGCAATGAATATGTTTCAGGCGCATCGTAATAATGACGTTTATCAATAAGCAACACAAAAACATAGCCGTCTTTAGGAAGCTACATCTTTGAACCAGCTTTTTAATAGAGATTTATCTATCTCTTCTGCATTTCGAATTTTGATGTGTCGCATGTCTTTCCCGGTTCCTTCTAAAAGGTTTGTGTGGGTTTTGATCTTCCCGGCGTGAAAAAATCCAAGGGAAATATAGGCCCTGGCGGTCTTAAAATAAATTATGTCTTTGCTAGTACTAAAAACGGGCCGTCCCCATTTGAAATTTTCTTCTACGCCAGGGATTGACTGATTAATAATAAGGCGGAGTTCCTGGAGGATCTTTTTCTGACTGGCAGAAGACTCGTTGATGTAGGCGGTGACTTGTTTATTCATGGTTTAGATGTTAGAGTAGGTTGCAGGTATGATATAGCCAGGCTTATCAACACATGGCCACTCAAAATTAGGAAAGCCGTTCAGATTGTAGTATGCATACAAAAAGAGCTGGGAGATTCAGCTAATGGCCATATGGGAAGGAGGTTAACAGGACAAGGTTGTTCACGCGGTTTTTGCCGGTTTTTTTCTCGTGATTGGATGAGTAAAAAAGCGCAAACAATCGTTTTTTTCTCATGGTTTTGGCTGAAGGAGAGAGGAGATTTGTGTTTTGATCGATCATTGGATCCATATGATGAGAGAGAAAAATAATAGCTGAACAGCCGGTAGCCGGGCAGGAGGGAGGATTTGACAGGTTAAAAATGACGCTGGAAGCGTCCAGGATGGTTATTGCCATGGCGAAGAATTTGGTAGGTTGGAAGGCGGGGGAGGGAGGGCCCCGCCGGGGGTGAAAAATCCAGGCTCAAAGAACCAGTTAAGTATTTATTTAACCGAAGTAAACATTTAAAACCCGACTATGCCCCATTTCTCCTCCTAAATTTGAAAAAACCTTCAAATGGGATTGAATCATTCACAACTGTATATCCAGTTCATTATGGCGGTTAAATATAAAGAGGCGTTAATAGAAAATTCATGGCGCGACAGGCTTCATAGATATCTTTCAGGGCTGTTAAAAAAAAAGCACCAAAATTTGATCCAGGTAAACAGCAGGCCTGATCATTTACACTTGCTTGTAGGTTGCAATCCCTCGTTTTCGTTCCCCCAATTGGTTGACCTGGTTAAATCAGAATCTTCCAAGTGGATTACTAATTATAGATTCTGTAAAGGAAAATTTGAATGGCAGGAAGGATATGGCGCATTTTCATATTCGGCGGAAGACGTCCCGCAGGTAATTAAATATATCCAGGACCAGGAAACAATCCACCAGAAGGAAACTTTCCTGGAGGAATATAAAAGGATATTGACCAGTATGGATATTGTATTTGATGAGAGGGAGATTTTTGAAGACCCACAATGATTTTTGAAAAAACATGGTTGTTTGAAAGACTGCTGGTAATATTTATGAATGAATGAATGAATGATCTTATACTTCTAACCCGGAAAGCAAATAGTAACGGTTCAAACGCCATGTATCAAACAATGAGAAATTTGGCTCTTCCTTCATACATCCTGTTTACTCTTCGAAATAATGATAATTCATTATTACAAAAACCGAATGTGTATTCCCTTGGGCCTTTCCAAAGTTTCCCGTTAAAAACTAACATTCAAGTGATCTACAAATGACTTGTCTTTAATAATTGCTTTAATCTTTAGTATATCCTCGGCAAAGATCCTGTCTTCCGTTGCAAAACTCACCTGCTGCCTTACGTAATCATGCGCTGCTTCAAGTATCACGCTGCTCTTGAGCGGTCGCCTGAACTCAATCGCCTGGCAGGCGCTCATTAACTCAATCGCCAAAATGTATTCAAGATTATCCAGCACCTGGTTCAACTTCCTGGCACTGATGCTTCCCATGCTCACATGATCCTCCTGGCCAAGGGAAGTGGGAATGCTGTCAGCACTTGCAGGAAAACAAAGTGTCTTATTTTCAGTAACAAGTGCGGCGGTTGTATACTGCGGAATCATAAACCCGCTGTTAAGCCCTACATCTTTCATTAATAACATGGGTAATCCCCATTTTCCTTCCAATAATAAATAACACCGCCTGTCAGAAATATTACCTATTTCCGCTGCAGCAAAACAGGCATAGTCAAGTGGAAGGGCCAATGGTTGACCATGAAAGTTCCCGCCACTGATCGTATCATCCTGTGAAAAAATAATTGGGTTATCAGTAACTGAATTCAGTTCGATTTCCGTTAATTCATTCAAATGCATCCAGGCATTCCTCGAAGCGCCGTGTACCTGCGGCATGCAACGTAGGGAATAAGGATCCTGCACGCGACCACAATCAATATGGCTTTGCATGATCTCTGAGTCTTGAAGTAATTGCCTCAATCTCGCAGCTACGATCTTATTCCCGTCATACGGCCGCAATTCATGTAGCCGTTCATCAAAAGGAGCCTTTGTACCCGTAAGTGCTTCCAGGCTCATTGCGCCAATTATATCCGCTGCATCGAGGCAGTTTTTCATTCGCTCAACTGCCTTCACCGCAAAGGCAAGGATGAATTGAGTTCCGTTAATCAAAGCGAGACCTTCTTTTGGACCCAGGTTAAGCGGCTGAAGGTTGAATTTTCTCAGCGCTTCACCGGTTTGCAAAAGCTGGCCATTTACATAAACCTTGCCGAGTCCAATCAACGGCAGGAACAAATGAGCTAATGGAGCAAGATCACCGCTCGCCCCCACGCTACCCTTTTCAGGAACGAAGGGAATGACTTCGTTTTCGATATGCCAGTTGATACGCTCAAGAGTTTCAAGGCGAACACCAGAATATCCCCTGGCCAGCGAATGGATTTTTGTGATCATCATGATCTTCGCAATCACCGCAGGTATCGGGCTCCCTACACCCACACTATGGCTTTGCAATATCTTATGCTGCAGAGTGGTTGTGTCTTCAGCTGAAATTCTTGTATTCGCTAAAATTCCAAAACCCGTATTCACTCCGTATACCGTTCTGTTGTTTGAAACGATATCTTCCACCGCCCGCTGGCTATCTGTTATCGCCTTCCTGGCTGATTCATTTAGTACCGCGCTGATCTTCCTGTTAGCAATTGCGAGTGTAGTTTCAACCGTTAATTTATCAATCCCGTAATTGAAAGTGTTGTTCATATCGTTCAAAGTAAGACAAATTTAAGGATGGAATCCCAGGCTGATGTAAGATTATCTGGTTCTTTAAACCGGCAGGTCGCACTTTAGCCGCTTTGGCAAATCTCATTATCTTTAGCATTATGATTTCGATTCGGCTTTTCATTTACCTCCTGTTACTGGTTCCCGTTCATTCCTGTGGAAACTTCCGCGAAACTGCGGATGAGTTCAGTGAAGATATCCAGATTGATACGGCAAGAAGACCCTCCATTGATACAAGTCGCAGGAACATCATTCTGGAAAATCTTTTTGATGGTGAGAATTTCATGAGAGGCTTCATGAAAGGTCAATCCTGTTGTGATTATTCTGTTCAGAATATTAATGGTGCGTTGCGATTTGAGGTGCGGAAGGATGATGATATGATTTCCGGAAGCATCAGATCAGAAATAACGGGTAAAGGGTACAATGATGAGGAGCGCTGGTTTGGCTTTCGGATACGATTGGAAGACTGGGTGGAAGATGACGCCGGCGAACATGTAATACAATGGCACCCAAATGACGCTAAAGGTTCGGCTACAATGGCTTTGTGGACGAGCAGTGGCAAGTATACCCTGGTATTGAGTCCACATGGAAACGATAATCGCTATTTTGAATTAGGGCCGGTGGTGCCTGACGTGGATGTTGATTTTGTGATTCACGTAAAGTGGAGCAATAAAAATGACGGGTTCGTGGAAATCTGGAAGGATGGGCAATACATTACAAAAACAATGAATGGAAAAGAGCTGCCATACAGGGGAATCACCACCTGGTCAGGTTGCTATCTTAAGCTAGGCATCAATAAATTTGGTTGGACCTATGAGCCATCCAGGTCAGAGAGTAAGGCAAAGAAACGAGTGATGTATTTTGAGGAGTTCAGAGAGGGAGATGAAAAGGCGAGATATGAGGATGTGGCGCCCAGGTAGTTTGGGTTGGGCTAATGAGTCAGCAGACCCGGGTTAGGCGAGCTGATAATTTTCAGAAATGCTTGCAAATCTGCAAAAGGGGTAGGGTTACTAAATTTCTCATGACTATTTAAACACCCTCCATTTATTCACAGTTCAATGAGTTTTTTTTGCGTTAAAGCCTTCCCAATCCTATCTTTGCAGGCCTTATTAAATAGCGATAGTTCGGTGGAACAGATCATCCCGACTTTCAGTCGGAAAGGTCAGACCGATAAGAAGTTCTTGGTTATTGAAGTAAAATTTTGGTCCGGTAGCTCAGTTGAATAGAGCAACTGCCTTCTAAGCAGTAGGTCATTGGTTTGAATCCAATCCGGATCACTAAAACCTCTCCTTGTGAGAGGTTTTTTCAAGCCGTTGATCGATTATCGATGTTGGCGCTATCAGATGATTGATAACTTGCATCTTTCCTAATTAGTGTTTCATCAGCTCGTCAGCTTGCCAACCCCTAAGAACATTTGTCCAAACCTGTTGCCCGCCGACGAAGGTCGCAAGGGTGACTGGCGTGCAGGAGGGTGGAAGTGGGCCTTAAGGGCCGTATCTTCAGCGAAGTTTTGGCTGGTCGGTTAAACGTTTAAGGAAGTTCATTGTCCTTGTTCCTTGGTCGCGGTCCTTCAAAACCGTTCAAATCGTACGAGAAGATGAGCTGACGAGACGAATGCTGGCTAGCTAATGAGTTAGCATGTAAGTGAAAGCCGGGTTTAAGTAGAAATTGGAAATTTGGAACTAAGCGGCTGCCAATTGTTGTGATTGCCCGCTCCTAATCAAGCGTAGGTTTCCCTGAAATATTTAGCACTCCCTAATTCCAAATTCCCAATACCCAAATTCCAAGTTCCCAATTCCAGATTCAAATAAAGTGTGCATGATTTCGGTTAAACCTTAAACGATTCCGTTGACTTCAACGCCAGCCGTATCATCCTTTCCAGCGACTTCTCCCGTTGCTCCGGGGATATATGCTCCCGCGTTGGAATCACATCAGACACTGTAAGCAACGTAGCCGCAGATTTTCCCAAGTATTGCGCATTGGCAAATAAAGCAAATGCCTCCATTTCCACCACCTTGCAATCATGTTCAGTGACTATACCAGGAAGACCGGGTTTGGCACGGTAAAATACATCGCTGGAATGAATGGAACAGTTGATCAATGGCTGACCTGTTTGTGTAGCTGTTACCCTTATTGCCTCGAATGCGTTCCCCTGGTGCATTAACTTATTTCCATTTATTCCAAATGCCTGTTTAGCATAGGTTGATTCACTGCAAGCAAATTCTGCGTTAATAAGGTCATAGAGTTTTATGTCTTCGAAATAAGAGCCACACGTGCCAATTCGCACGATACACTCTACATTATACTGTGTGTATAATTCGTAGGAATAAATTCCAATGGACGGACATCCCATCCCACTCGCAGCGATCGAAATTCTCCGGCCTTCATATTTACCCGTATACATAAAAACATTCCTCGTGGTGCTCACGAGCTCAGGTTCATCCAAATAACCTTCAGCTATGTGTTTCGCGCGTAGCGGATCACCCGGCATAAGCACGATGGGAGCAATTTGGGAGGGGAGGGCGGAGATGTGGAGGCTCATTTATTGAAGATAATTTGAAAATTTGAAGATTTGAAAATGAATTTATGGCTATTGAAAGAATGTATAGGATAGTTGATCCTGGCTATTTTCAAATTTTCAAATTTTCAAATCAATTGTACATTTGGTAATGAATATTAAATACGACAGTAAGAAATATA
>Ga0196972_1000227_pt1 | contig 40675 bp, 45 predicted proteins | sample S1v_2013CmetaG_FD_148618 | JGI IMG/M metagenome (GOLD analysis project Ga0196972, IMG submission 148618) | Soil microbial communities from Anza Borrego desert, Southern California, United States - S1+v_20-13C | ecosystem: Environmental > Terrestrial > Soil > Desert | place: USA: California...
GCCGTTCGGAAATCGCCATCCTGGCGAAACCCCTGCAAGACCTCGGTTAGAATCAAGTCGCCGATCGCCAGCGGTTCCACGCCGAGCAGGTCGTCGAGTATGGCGGTTTGGGGCGTGTCGCTGCCGTTGAAATAATCGATCCAGACGCTGGAATCAATCACGATCATCCGTCGGTTCTCATGGCGTCAAGATCGCCTTCCCATTTGAGCTTTCCTTTGAACGCTTTGATCTGCTCCTGTTTTTTCAAACGGACGAGTGTTTTGAGGCCAAGCTCGACCACCTCCCGTTTGGTTTTTAAACCGGTGGATCTCAAGGCTTCGTTCATTAGCTCGTCATCGATGATGATATTGGTTCGCACTGCCTGACTCCAATGTGTATAAAATAGAACTATTTTACACACTCTAAAACGTTCTGTTTAACGGGCAAGAGAAAAAGGGGCATTGATAAGGGGCATTGATAAGGGTCAGGCTTCTGTTCTTTGCTTTTAGATACATGGGAAGGCGCAAGTGTCGATCTACGTTGCGGATGATCGCGCAACAGTTATCAGAGAGGTCAGCCTGTGTAGAGCCGAATAGCGTACTCGCGTATTCTGCCGCATGAAAACCTTCCACTCGGCGCATGATGCTAAAGCTCATGGCTCTACATAACTATTCACGACGGAAATGGCACCTCACATATCACGTCGCTCAATGCCAGCCACCGTAGCGTTTTGTCGGATCGCCGCGGAAGCCGGAGGTGGTTTTGTCCTCGTCGGGAACAGCACTGCTCATCATCGCGGCCGCCATCAGGTTTTTCCGGGTGTAGCCACCCAGCGACTTGGCTTTTTCGGCGATGGCCGTGGTCTTGGGGTTGATGTTGTATTGGCTCTCGAACGAGTCTACGATGGCCACCGTGAGGGGCTTCCCTTTGGATTCCGACCCTTCACGATACGCTTTCAGCAGGATCGGCAAGGCGGTGCCGGCTGGAATGACGATGGAAAAGCGGTTGCTGCCCTCCAAGGATGTTTCGGCAATGGTGTTGCCTTTTTCATCGGTGGCCACCACCTTTCCCTCGGTGACGGGTTCCTTCTCGTCGTTTACCGCACCTCGCAGAGTCATCTCTTTTTCGAATTTCAGCTCTTCGTCGAATTTTTGTGGCAGCGCCTGGAACATTTCAGCGGGTTTTTCCGGCTCTCCGCATCCCGCGAGAAGCACCGCCCCTGCGAGAGCAAGCGACGCGGTTTTAGGAAATCTTTTCAGTTTCGACACCAGTTCATGCACAGCCATGAAAAACCTCGGATCTTGCATTTGAATGGATGATAGAGCTATAGCTCCGGCAGCTAAATCGGAATGATCTTTTTTCAACGATTCTCTAGTTTTAATCTAAAAAATCAAATACTTGAATAGTCGTCCAAAGACAGAAATCGTCCTTTGGTCACCAAAGCGATAGCATACACCAGAATCCATAGCGAACCAGTCAGGAATTCCCTCGCCTGACAGGGTAAGAGAGAAAGAGGTATTGAAGACCGGGAATAATTTAAGAAATCTCTCGGAGATTCCGCCATTGTTCTATATCGCCGCCCCCGCGATCATAGTGACAGCGCGGACTAGTCGATCACGGTGACGTTGATGGATTTTGTTAGTGGGAGCCGAGTCTGATCCTTTCGTTGCGCTGAAGGAGATCAGCGATGCCCCAGAAGCAATATGTCGTCACGCTCAGTGAAGCCGAACGTGAGCACTTGGAACAGCTGCTGCGCGGTGGCACGACGGCGGACACGTCAACTCACCCGTGCGCGGATTTTACGCAAAGCCGCCGAGGGCTGGACAGACGAGCGGATCGCCGAAGCGCTGACGGTCGGGCGAGCGACGATCGAACGCACGCGCCGACGCTTTGTCGAGTGCAACCTTGTGGCGCTCCAGGAACGCCACACAGGCCACCATTGATTGGCGCTTCTCCGTGACCGATGCTCGCGAAAAACTCAAGCGGTTTTATCCATCGCCTTCATCGTGATGAACTACTAGATGCTTACATGCTGCCGTTATGGAGTTGAGTCCGATCAGGGGAAGAAATAGTGGCCAATCTCAGCAAGTATCACTAGGCAAGCGATGCCCTGCGACGTAGCTTCGGCCCCGTGGCTCGACTGCAGCCCTTGATTTCAGGTATTTGCCACCGTATCCGAGCGGTAAATCCGATAGCGGGATATAACTAGTCTCGGCCAGTGCGTTTGAAATAAACAGGAACCACAACGACTCCATGACCATTGCAACCGGCAAATGCGGTGGAATGCCCGGACTATGTTGAGCCTTCGCGGTAAATCCATCCTAGCACTCGCGCTTACCTGCCTACTCTCCGGCTTGCTGGCGGGCGCAATCGGCTGGCAGGCCGTCAGTTCCATCCGTCACTATTTGGGCACATCCCTAGCCCGCAACTTGACCCTACTCAACCGCGAGCGGATTCTCTCCCCGGTATTGCGCGAACTGGCGCTGTCGGTGCGGCTAGCGCAGTCCCAATCGGTCCGGGAGTGGCTGCTGGACGAATCCAATGCGGCCAAGAAAACCCTCGCCCTGCGCGAAGCGGAAAGTTTTCGCCAGAACTTCGCCGACCGTTCCTATTTCCTGATTTCTGCGCTCACCAATCATTACTATTTCAATGACGATAAGGCGGAATTCAGCGCCAAACCTCGCTACCGGCTGATACCGGGTACCTCCAGGGATGCGTGGTTCTTCAGTACGGTGGAAGATACCGAGTCCTTCAACATCAACGTAGACATCGACGTGGTGTTGGGGGTTACCAAGGTTTGGTTCAACGTATTGGTCAAAGATGGCGGGCGGAAAATCGGCTTGGCCGGCAGCGGTCTCGACTTTTCCGCTTTTCTGCATCGTTTAGTCAACCAGGCCGAGCCTGGAGTAACCCCGGTAGTCGCGGATACCAACGGCGCGATTCAGATCCACCCGGACGGTTCACTGATCGCCTACAATTCGGCTACCAAGCTACCGAGCGTCGAACGCTCGGTATACGGCCTGCTCCATAACCCACGAGACATTGATCTTGCCCGTGACGCTCTCGCCAATGCCGCCGCCCACCCCGGCAAAGTAGAATTGTTCGAGGCCGAATTCCAGGGCAAACCCCATATCATTGCGGTTTCCTACATTCCTGAACTGAAGTGGCACGTCTTGACCGCCGTGGACCTTGCGGTGACTCACCTGGTGGACGTGAAACTGCTGATACCGGCTTTGCTGTCAGCCGCCGGCTTGCTAATGTTCGTCGGTATCGGCTTCAGTTTCGCGACGGACCGGTTGGTATTCCGGCCTTTGTCCAGGCTGACGCTCTCCGCCCGTGCCATGGCCGGCGGCAATTATGGCGTAGCCCTGCCGCCATCCGGCCGTGATGAAATCGGCGCGCTGACGGATGCCTTCGGTTCCATGGTGGCGAAGGTGCAACGGCATACCGAAGACCTCGAGGATACGGTGCGCCGACGCACCCAGGAGTTGGTGCTGGCCAATCAGGAGATCGCGGCGGCGCATAAGCAGATTCGCGACTCCATCGCCTACGCCAGCCTGATCCAGCGGGCAATTCTGCCGGAGCGCCAACTCGCCGACGCGTTCGACGACCAGCACTTTGTATTATGGCGGCCGCGCGACGTGGTCGGCGGCGATTTTTATGTTTTCCGTCAGGAAGGAAGCCGCTATCTGTTGGGCATTGCCGACTGCGCCGGTCACGGCGTTCCCGGAGCCTGCATGACCATGCTAGGCTATGCCGCCGTCAATCAAGCCATCGGCGAGGTCGGTATGCACGATCCTGCCGGGATCCTTACGCGGACCGACCGATTCTTGCGCGCTATGCTAAGCATAGACGGCCGTCAACAGCAGGTCGCCACCCATGTCGAGGCGGGCTTGGTCTGCGTCGATTTAGCTGCGGGCAGCGTGGTGTTTGCCGGAGCCAAAATCACGCTTTATTGGTCCGACGGCGAGGAAATAGGACGCGTGAGAGGCGCCCGGCGCGCCTTGGCCGAACAGCAACCGGGACAGTTTGCTAACGAGGCTTTCCCGCTACGGCGGAGTCAGACCTTTTATCTGACCACCGACGGTTTTCTCGACCAGAGCGGCGGGGAAAAAGGCTTCGGCTTCGGAGCCACACGCTTTGCCGACTTGGTACGACAACAGGCCAGCAAATCCGTAATAGAACAAAAGCGCCTGTTTGAATCCGCTCTAGCGGACTGGCAGCAGGACAATCCGCAGCGTGACGATATAACGCTGCTATGCTTCCGTTGCATCAGGCCGGATTCATGATCGGTTTCCATAGCATTCCTGTTCTAGAAGAAATACAACCATGGAACTGCTCGATCTCTATACGCTACAGCAAAGCTATAACCAGAATGGCGTCATGCTGTGCTTTAATGGGCCGCTGACGAAGAGTCTGATCGAAGAGATAGGCTACGCGTTGCGCAGCTATATGCGCAACGAGTCGCCGTCCAGGTCCATCGACGTATTCGCCGCTTATATCGAAATGACGCAGAATATCCGCCAGTATGCCGCTAGCAAAGGCTGGACGGATAATCAGACCACCGCCACCGTGGTGATCTCCCACCAAGACAAGGAGGGCCGTTACGCGGTGTCATCCGGCAATGTGGTCGAGGCCTACGATGGTCGGCAACTGGTCGCCCGCGTAGAGGCGCTGGCCGAAATGGACAAGTCGCAATTGAAATCTGCGTACAAGGAGCAGTTGCGCAAGCCGAGAGTGGAGGGTACGAAAACCGGCGCAGGCCTGGGTTTGTTGAATATTGCGCGGAAGGCATCACTACCGTTTACCTGTTCGCTGCGGCAATTGGAAAACGGGAAAGCTTTTTTCACTTTGATCGCCATTATTTAATGTCTTATCTGGAACTGCCGCCTATGGGCGATCTGAGAATCGACGGTACGTCCTCTACTCCTGCCATCGTCTGCGAGTCCCAAGCGGGATTCCTGGAGATGCGCGGGGATTCCTACCCGGAAAACTCCTTCGAGTTTTTCATGCCGGTACTCGCCTGGGTAGAGGATTTTCTTTGCCGTTGCGACCGGCCGTTAACCGTCGATCTGTATCTTCTGTACCTGAACACCAGCAGCGTCAAGGCCATGATGGACATTTTCGACATGCTGGAAGAGTCGCACCAGAGGGGCCGTCAGGTATCGGTCAATTGGTATTATGACAAGGAAAACGAGCGGGTAGCCGAGCTTGCGGCGGAGTTCAAAGAAGACTGCAGCTTTCCTTTCGTTATCAGCCAAAACGCCGGTTGATCGTGTTTAAAAGGCGTAACATCGAACAAGAGGTCGAAGCCTTGCTGGCGGACGAAAACTACGCCGGACATCCGCTGTACCGGATGCTGGCCGAGCTCTACGAAGAGTTCCAAAATCAGTCGCGCCAGATCGAACGCATCACTCACATCTCCGATCGCTACCAAAGCGTCGCGCACCGAACCAATCTGTCACTGACGGAGCACTGTCAACGCCAGCTCAAATATCTGGAAAAGATCGTGCGCATTTCCGACGGCTATCAGCTGCTGATGCGCGAACGCCAAGAAACTTTGAAAGAGGAGTCGCTGCGGGATTCGCTAACCGGCCTAGGCAATCGGCGTATGCTGCAAAATCGCTTGAAGTCGGAACTCTTCCGCTTGGAACGCCACGGACGGCCCTTGACGCTGGTGATGGCCGACGTGGATCGTTTCAAAGCGATCAACGACATTTATGGGCACGATATCGGTGACAAGGTTTTGATTGCCATCGCCCGGGTGTTCGAAGCGAACCTCCGCGATTATGACACTTGTGGCCGTTGGGGTGGGGAGGAATTTCTCATCATCATGCCGGAACTGGATGCCGCCGTGGCAGGCCACATCGTCGAGCGATTACGCCAGGCAGTCGCCGCGACGGAAATCCGCGCGGGCGAACAATCAATCCATATTACCGCCAGTTTCGGCGTCGCCCAACACCGCCCGTATGAAGACATCGGCCAAACCTTAGACCGTGCCGACAAGGCCATGCTGACCGCTAAACGAGCCGGGCGAAACTGTTGCGAAACGGCACTTTGACGCCAACCCGAATGCAGTCGCCCGGCAAGGAATCCGAGTTCTCGGACACGGCGGTTGCTTCTATCAAGTCAAGTGCATCGGGGTACTCGCTTCTTATTGGGAAAACAGTACCTTGCCAAGGATTGGCTTCAAAGCAACCGCCATTGCGCTACTGCGCACTGGCTCCAACGGCCTGCGCCACGAACTCGCCGAAGGCCCGGCTGCCGTCGCCGGTGGGAATGGTCTTTTCCAGTTGCAAGGTTTCCGCATTGATGACGGAAACGGAGTTGCTGAACCAATTGGCGACATAGACGTGCTTGCCATCGGGATGGGCGGCGATGCCTTCGGGGTATTCACCCACCTCGATGGTGGCAGTGACTTCGCCCCGATCGGCCGTGATAACCGAAACGGTGTTGTCGTACTGATTCGTCACGAATAGACGGGTTCCGCCGGCGCCCAGGGCTACTGCATAAGGCCTGTCACCAACCGGGATGGTCTTCAGTAGCGTCATTCCCTCGGTGTCAATCACGGACACATCGTTGCTTTCCACATTGGCGACGTACAGGCGACCAGCCTTCGAGTCGAGCGTGACACCAAAAGGATGCTTGCCGACCGTGATCGTCTTCTTGACCTCCAGCCCCGCGGCATCGATCAGTGAAACTGAATCGTCGTCCCGGTTCGAGACGTAAATCCTTGCCCCGTCGGGGCTGACGGCGACGCCGGAAGGAGAATGCCCTACCGGAATTTGCTTCAGCACTTTCAAGCTTCCGAGATCGACTACGGAAAGGTAGTGTCCATACCAATCGGCCACATAGGCTCGCGTCCCGGCAGGGTCGATCGCAATGCCCAAAGGCCCTTCGCCCATGGGCAAGGTGGCGATTACGTTTTGGGTATGGCCGTCCAAAATCGTAACGTCTTTGCTGCCGGGATTGGTGACGCAAATCTTGGCGCCGTTTCGGCTCACGGCGACGCCCGCCGGCTGGGAACCAACCTTGACAACCTTGACGACAGACCCGTTGGCGGTGTCGATCACCGATACGCTATCGTCTTTCTGGTTGGTGATGTAAGCATAGGGTTCGGCGAAGGCATCACCGATCGTGAAAAACAGAAAAGCGGTGGTCCATGCCACCGCTTTCGCCCGCTTTATCGAAACGAGGCCAAACATATCGTTATTTCTTTTCGACAACGGCTTTCAGATTCGCCAAGCCTTCCTTGTAGAGGTCGGTCACCGCTTTGACGGCCGCTTCGTCGCTCTGCTCCGGCGGCGGATTGTTGTTCATGAAGCTGCGATAGAACGCGCCATTCCATTCCACCTTGGAACCGCCCGCCGGGGTCGCTTCGACCTGAATCGTGGACGAGTAATTGGCTACCGGCAGATCCTTAGGATCAACTTCGGTAATCTTGTATTGAATGCTCTTTTTGGCGGCGTCGTAGTTCTTCAGTTCTTCTTTGATCACGCCACCGCTTTTCAATTTGAGTTCCCGCGTTGCGCCTTTCTCGGTGCCGCCTTGAGCCGTGGTGCTTTCCACCATCGGCAGCCATTTTTGCGGATTCGCCCAATCGCCGACAACTGTCCAGACGGCGTCGGGTGCCGCGTTGATTTCGACAGTTTCGGTAACCTTCTGGCGGCTCGGACCGTGGGCATTCGCAAGACCCGCCCCCAGCAACGACAAGACAGCAACAAGTGACAAGAACTTTTTCATTATTTTCTCCGGAAACAAACAAATACAAGCGGAAAAGTATAAGGCAATTATGGGTCAGGAGATAATTTCCTGAGCATAACTTCGCAAGCTCGTGAGGATTTCCCGGTGCCGGGCAGACAGATCAGGACAAGCTTCCAGCGCATCGATTCTCGTCTGATATTCGCTTAGGACGACGCTTCCGCCACATCCTTGAATCGTCAATCGTCGGATGCGATAGGCTTCCCATCGAGCCGTTTCTTCCGCCGTCAAAGTTTCGGGAAAGTTCCGCGCGCGGTAGCGGAAGACCAATTCCGGCAGGCGCGCATCTTCGAAAGTCGGTTGCGCGCGGCTTAATTCATCGGGATTCAAACTGCGCAGCCATTTCAAAATCGCACGGTCGGCATCTCCGATGAATCCACCATCATAAAGCATGAGATCGGGATCATCCGTGCTTGGCTCCACTCCATTGACTCCTATGACTTCCTGGATCTTCTTCGCCAGCGTCCACTCCCGCTTTAGCATATCGAGGTGTCTGTTACAGCGAGAAAGGTCGATTTTCAGCCGTTCCGCATCTTCGGGACGCAAGGCCGATAATGGTGCAATGACCGGGCATTTGTTCAAATGAACGGTTTTTAGCGGAACGCGTTCGACGCCGGGCGGAAGTTTCGAAACCGGAGTGAATAGGCGTTCTTGAAGTTCTTCCGCACTCAAGGTGATGAGAGGCGTAGGATCGGCTGAAAGGTCATAAACGACGATCCCGTTCGGATTTCGTGGATGTCTGGCGAGCGCGACCACGACGGCGATGCAATGCCGCTCTGCGGCATATTTCTCCGAAACGTGCAAAACCGGCTGCATTGCACCGAACCGCAGCAACTCGGCAGCTTCCCTCTTGCCGCGGTTATGAAAGACGAAGTGGTAGAGCTTGGGCTGTCGCTCTCGGATTAAACGGGCTACGGCAATGGTCGCCCAGACGTCGGCCAGAGCATCATGAGCGTTCTCATGCCGTATTCCGTTGGCGACGGTTAGTGCGTCCAATCGTAGGCTCGACCGGCCGGAATCGTCAGTAGGCCATTCGATGCCCTCTGGCCGGAGCGCCCGAGTCAGTCGCAACATGTCGATAATGTCCCATCGGGAATTGCCGTTGCGCCATTCCCTCTCGTACGGATCGAACAGGTTGCGGTAAAGACAGTTTCGGGTGACCTCGTCGTCGAACCGAATATTGTTGTAGCCGGCTACGCATGTCTCCGGCACCGAGAATTCATCGTGAATCCTAGCTATGAACTCTGCCTCTACGAGGCCTCGTTCCGCAGCCATTTGAGGCGTTATGCCGGTAATCAGGCAGGCTTCGGGCACGGGTAACACATCGCGCGCCGGCTTACAGAACAGCGTTAGGGGTTCGCCGATCGGATTGAGTTCCAAATCGGTTCGGATGCCGCCGAACTGCGCAGGGCGATCGCGTTTGGGATCCGTTCCGAAAGTTTCGTAATCGTACCAATATAAGGACGAACAGAAGGACATGTGCCGGAAGTACCTAAGGTTTACGCGTCCAACCGCGGAACGTAAACCGCCAAGGTACTAATCGTCGTCCGGCACATGGTTAATCGCGAGAAAAGATTATCGGTGGGTTATCGCCAATCCGTGGGCAACTTGGAGAATTGGAATTACCCGTTGATCAAGAATTTTTGGCCATCGCTTCGAGCTTTCGCCTTTTCTCGCATTTTTGCACGCAAACGCATTCGCCGTTGTTCACGCCGCCGCAGGTCCCTTTGATAGCGCCTCGCCCGAACATGACGCCGATCGCCATAAAAAAGATAACCGCCGCTATCACCGCAAAAGTAATCAAAAACAGTGTCATGATTTACCTCGACTAATTCAATATCGACGACTTTGAGCATAGCCATCCCGGTTACCGGTTATGTCGCTACCCAAAAGGTATGGCGCTCAAAAAATGCTGCCGACTTTACTACGTTTTCGAAAAAAGAAAAGCGGGAGGCGTCATAAACCCCTCCCGCTTTTTCGGCCGAACCAATGGATCGACTAACCGCCGAAGTCGTCCAGCATGATGTTTTCCCTTTCCACGCCGATGTCTTCCAGCATTTTGATGACGGCCGTATTCATCATGGGCGGACCGCAGAGATAGTACTCGCAATCCTCCGGTGCCGGATGGTTCTTCAGATAGTTCTCGTACAAGACGTTGTGGATGAATCCGACATAGCCGGTCCAATTGTCTTCCGGTTTCGGCTCGGAAAGACCGATGAACCACTTGAAGTTCGGATTTTCTTCCTGCAACTTGTTGAAATCGTCCACGTAGAACATTTCCCGCAAGCTTCGGGCACCATACCAGAACGTCATTTTCCGTTTGCTCTTCAACCGGCGGAGCTGGTCGAAGATGTGCGAGCGCATCGGCGCCATACCGGCACCGCCGCCGATGAAGACCATTTCATTATCGGTTTCGCGGGCGAAAAACTCGCCGAAAGGTCCCGAAATCGTCACTTTGTCGCCCGGCTTCAGGTTGAAGATATAGGACGACATGACGCCAGGCGGAATATCCTTGGCTCCGGGCGGCGGCGTAGCGATACGGACATTGAGCATGACGATGTCGCTCTCTTCCGGATAGTTCGCCATGGAGTAAGCGCGAATGGCCGGCTCTCTGACCACGGATTCGTACTGCCACAGATTGTACTTGTCCCAATCGTCGCGGAAGCGCTCTTCAACGTCAAAATCCGAGAACTTCGCGTGGTAGGGTGGACATTCGATCTGGATGTAGCCGCCGGCGCGGAAATTGACATGCTCGCCCTTCGGCAACTCCAGGACCAGTTCCTTGATGAAGGTTGCGACGTTATGGTTCGAGCGAACCGTAGTCACCCATTTCTTCACGCCAAAGACTTCGTCATGAACATGAATTTTCATGTTCTGCTTAACGGTAACCTGGCAAGCCAGACGATCCCCTTCCGCCGCTTCGCGCTTGGTAATGTGGGAAAGCTCGGTCGGCAGAATATCGCCGCCGCCTTCATGCACTTTTACCCGGCACTGAGCGCAGGTGCCGCCGCCGCCGCACGCCGATGATACGAACAGGTTGTTGTCCGCCAGCGCGGTCAGCAGTTTCGAGCCGATCGGGACGTGAATTTCTTTCTCATCATTGATCAGAATTCCGACGTTACCGGATGCGACCAACTTCGACTTGGCGCCCAGAATCACGAAGACCAGGGCGATCACGATCAGGGTGAAAAACAATACACCTAGGATGATTTCCAACATTGTCTTATGCCCTGCCCCTTACAATTGAATGCCTGAAAACGCCATGAAGCCCAGCGCCATCAAGCCTGCCGTGATGAAAGTGATACCCAATCCACGCAGTCCCGGAGGCACGTCGCTGTATTTCAGTTTTTCGCGAACGCCCGCCATGGCGGTGATGGCCAAGGCCCACCCGAACCCGCTGCCGATGCCGTAGACCACGCTCTCGTTAAAGTTGTAGTCGCGCTCGATCATGAACAGGCTGCCTGCGAGGATGGCGCAGTTCACTGTGATGAGCGGCAGGAAGATACCGAGAGCGTTGTAAAGTGCAGGGAAAAATCGGTCCAGCACCATTTCCAGGATCTGCACGATAGCCGCGATAACGCCGATACAAGCCATCAGAGCGATGAAGCTCAGGTCGACGTTTTCCAGACCGGCCCAGGACAGCGCCCCTTCCTTCAGCAGATAGGAATAGATCAGGTTGTTAGCCGGAACCGTGAGAGTCTGCACGATGACCACGGCGATGCCGAGCCCCACGGCAGTTTCGATCTTCTTCGAGACGGCAATGAACGTACACATCCCCAGGAAGAAGGACAGCGCCATGTTCTCGATGAAAACCGACTTAATGAACAGATTGATATAGGCTTCCATCAGTGTGCCTCCCCGTGAGCCGGCATGATGGCGAAGTCAGCCTTTTCAACCTGTTGCGGCTTCCAGGTGCGCACCGCCCAGATCAGCAAGCCGATCAGGAAGAAGGCGCTCGGCGGCAGCAGCAACAAGCCGTTCGGCACATACCAGCCACCGTCCTTCAGAAGCGGCAACACGTCGATACCGAGCAATTTGCCGGACCCGAACAACTCGCGGACGATGGCAACGGTAATCAGAATCAAGCTGTAGCCCAGGCCGTTACCGATGCCGTCCAGGAAGCTTTCCCAAGGCGGGTTTTTCATCGCATAGGCTTCCGCACGTCCCATGACGATGCAGTTGGTGATGATCAAGCCCACGAATACCGACAATTGCTTGCTGATTTCGTAAGCGAAGGCCTTCAGGATCTGATCCACCACAATCACCAGCGAGGCGATGATCACCATCTGGGCGATGATGCGGATGCTGCTCGGAACATGATTGCGGATGAATGCGATGCCGGCGCTTGAGCAGGCGGTGACCGAGGTCAATGCCAGACTCATGATCAGCGCTGTCGATAACTGCGAGGTTACGGCCAGCGCGGAACAAATCCCTAACACCTGCAAGGTGATCGGGTTGTTATCGACTAACGGTTCGACAAGAACTTTCTTATGTTCTGCATTTAAGTTCATCGGTTTAGCCCTTTTGAGATCTAAGCTTTGCCAGATAAAGTCCAAAGCCTTCCTTGCTCATCCAATAGCTCACCAGATTGCTGACGCCGCGGCTCGTGAGGGTAGCCCCCGCAAGCGCGTCTACCTGATATTCCGAGCCCGGTTTGGACGGATCGACGGCGCCCTTCACGAGACCCAGCGCGACTTCGCCGATCTCGATCTGCTGGCCTTTCTCGGTCAGGGTGCTCTCGTGCAGTTCTTTGCCGGTAAAGTTGTAGACTTTTTTTCCTTTCCAGATCGCCTTCCATTTCGGGTTCACGACCTCACCACCCAGACCGGGGGTTTCGGCTTGATCGTAAAGATTGAGGCCGATCACCGTCTGAGCATCGGCTTCCAAAGCCATAAAGCCGTACATCGTCGACCAGAGTCCGTAACCGCTGACGGGCAAAATCACCGATTTCAATTGACCGCCCTCCTTGACCAGATAGACCTTGGCATATTTGGGCTTGCGCTTGATATTGGCGACATCCTTCTCGGGCGGGATCGCTTCGCTCATCGCAAGATCTTTGGCTGCCTTGCGTTGATCGAAAGTTTTCGGATCGATCGAATCGACGTAATCGCCGGTTGCCAAATCGACGACCTTCGGCTCGATGTTTTTGAAAGCCTCGTCCACATCGGTTCCCGCTTCCAACAGGCCGGCCACATCGAGGATGTTGACCTTTTCGTCCTTGGATTTATTGGACTCCTGCAAAGGCTTGAGTGCGACGGCCGAACCGGATACCAGAACCGCGCCGACCAGGCATAAAGCAAATGCAACGGCCAGGGTTTTCTGGAAACTGTCGTTGGGCAATACCAGAATTTTTTGTGCGTAGCGGTTCGCCTTTTCTAGAAAACCGGCGATCTTATCGGACAGCTGCGCCCCCGCTGCATTGGGATTTGCTGAATTAGGCATGTCGTCTAATCCTTTTGGTGATGTTCGCTTTAATTACGCCGTAGTCGATCAGCGGCGCGAAGATGTTGGCAAACAGAATGGCCAACATGATGCCTTCCGGGAAAGCCGGATTCACGACGCGAATCAGTACGGTCATGAAACCGATCAGGGCGCCGAAAAGCCATCGGCCGGTATTGGTATGGGCCGCGCTGACCGGATCGGTCGCCATATATACCGTGCCGAAGGCGAAACCGCCCAAGGTCAAATGCCAGTACCAGGGCATCGCGAACATGGCATTGGAATCGCTGCCAACGATGTTCAACAAGGTGGACGTTGCAATCATGCCGACCATGACTCCGGCCATGATCCGCCACGAGGCGATCCGCGTATAAATCAAGAATGCGGCGCCGATCAGACAGGCCAAGGTCGAGGTCTCGCCCAAGGAGCCTTGCTCGAATCCAAAAAAGGTCTGCCACCAGGAGATGCCGCCTGCTTTGATCGCGTCCAGACCGCCTATTGCGCCCAAACCCAAAGCGGTAGCGCCGCTGAATCCGTCCACCGCCGTCCATACCGCGTCACCCGACATTGATGCCGGATAAGCGAAGTACAGAAACGCCCGACCAGTGAGGGCCGGATTCAGGAAGTTTTTGCCGGTGCCGCCAAAAATTTCCTTACCGATCACGACGCCGAACGAAATGCCGATCGCCACTTGCCACAAAGGCGTGTTGGGCGGCAAGGTCAAAGCGAACAGGATGGAAGATACGAAGAAACCTTCGTTCACATCGTGTTTGCGAACGACGGCGAATAAGACTTCCCATATACCGCCCGCCACGAGCGTGACGATGTAAATCGGGAAAAAATACAGCGCGCCGTGGATCAGAACGGAAATCGGATTGGCCGGGTTGTAGCCGAAAATATCCATGATCGCCCCACGCCAACCGGGTGCCGAGGCGATACCCAAACTCTCCATAGCAGAGTTGGCCTGATAGCCGGTGTTGAGCAGGGCCATCAGCAGACACGGCAGAGCCGCGATCCAAACATAGGTCATGACCCGCTTCAAATCGACCGCATCGCGGACGTGAACCGAGCCGCTCGTCACATCCGGCGGGCTATAGAGAAAGGTATCGACCATCTCATAGATCGGATAAAGCTTCTCCAGCCGACCGCCATGCGCGAAGTACGGGTGTATCTTGTCTAAGAATTGCCTAGTACGAGACATTAGCCTTCCTTCTCAATTTGGGTAAGATTCTTGCGAAGCACCGGGCCGAAGTCGTGCTTGCCCGGATCGACGAAGGTGCAAAGCGCTAGGTCTTCTTCGTCCAGTTCCAGACAGCCCAAGGCTTGCGCCGCATCGGTGTCGCCGACGATTAAGGAGCGCAGCAACTGTGTCGGCAGAATATCCATAGGCACCACTTCTTCGTAGACGCCGACCGGCACGATGGCTCTCGCGCTGCCGTACTTGGCACTGGTGAACCCGAAATTGCGCCCCCGTTCCTTAGGCAGACTGGATAAAAGCACGTTCAGGAAAGAGTACTTGCCGCGATCCGGTATCACCCATCCCATGAACTCTCTTTGCCGCCCTTCCTCGATGACGCTAACCTGATTGTGATAGCGCCCGAGATAGTCCGACCATCCTTCGGCTTTCTGGCCGCATAATACGGACCCCGAAATCACCCGCACTTCCTTGTCCGCGACAGTCTCATTCCGAACCAAATCGCTCAGATTGGCGCCCAGCCGAGTACGGATCAGGCGGGGACGTTTGACCATCGGCCCGGCAAGAGAGACGACTCGCTCCACATTCAACCGGCCGGTGGTGAACAAGCTGCCGATTGCCATTACGGCTTGATAATCGAGATGCCAGACTGTTTTCGTAGTGCTGACGGGATCAAGATAATGAATATGGGTGCCGACGAGACCGGCGGGATGCGGCCCGTCGAATTCAGCCATCTCAAACTTGTTACTGTCGCCGGACGGCAATGAATGATTGGGAGCCGTGCAAAGATAAACCTTTCCTTCGGTCAGTTTGGAGATGACCGTCAACCCGTTTTTAAAATCTTGGGTCCGCTCTTGGATAATGACATCCGGCCGCGCAGCCAATGGGTTGGTATCGATCGCCGTCACGAAGATCGAATGAGGCGCCGTATCGGGATCGGGAATTTTGCTGTAGGGGCGAGCGCGGAGAGAAGTCCACAAGCCGGAAGCCAGCAGATTCTCTTTCACCTGCTCGGCAGTCAGATCAGCGAGATCGGATGGGCCATACGATTGAAACTGGACGCTGTCATTGCCATCCAACTCGATGACGACGGATTGAAGCACGCGTTTGGCGCCACGATTGATCGCCTTGACCACGCCGCTCCCCGGCGAGGTGAACAAAACCTTAGGATACTGTTTGTCCGAAAACAGCACGTCACCGAGCCTGACCCGGTCTCCCTCCGAAACATTCATGGAGGGCTTCAATCCGACATAGTCCGAGCCCAGTAACGCGACGGATTTAACAATACTACCGTCGTCGTGTATTGTTTGCTCGGGCTCCCCAGTGATCGGCAGATTCAAGCCTTTCTTTGTTTTGATTAGCATATATACGCCTGTGGATCGCACAAATTAACGGCCAAACCATCCCTCTCGCATTCCTGCAGTAGGTTCAAAGAAGACGGGAGAGGGAGTGCTAAGATATTTTTCGGCTTAAGGCGCGCCGAGAGAGTGCCACGGTTTTCATCAAAACGTCGCGCCTCGATTCGAAGCTGCGCGCAACGAGAGGTATGCTCGGCGTTTCCCTAAGACTTAGGTAAACCGTCTGGTATTAGAACACAAATACCTGAGTGGCTCAACGCACGGAGTTCTTGAGCTAGAAGGAAAAACAGGAGCTGAGACGCTAATTTTGGTTACAGGACTATTTCAAAAACTGGCATAAAAAAACGGGCCTAAGCGAAGCCGCGGCCCGTAACAACATCCCAGAGGATTAAGAGGTCTAAAACGCAATATCGCTAACCCGGAGAATGCTATAACTAGTTGGTCGACCAAAGAGGAGGTGGAGGTAAATCAACTCATTGCGCTCTCACGTGCTAAAAATATTAGCCTCAACGGCATCGTACGGTTTTGATTTAGATCAACAAACGCGTGCTTTTCTAAGGCATCAGCAATAAGTTCAAAGCTAAATCGCGTTAGTAACAATTACGTTACTAGCCACTCGACTGATCTCTTAATACAATAGCTTTAGGAGTCGGCCAGGCAGTCGCTGCCCGTATCATTGATATGGGGAGAGGAAAGTCCGGGCTCCAAAGGGCAAGGCGCCAGGTAACGCCTGGGAGGCGCAAGCCTACGGAAAGTGCCACAGAAAATATACCGCCGCGATTCCCTCGGGACTGCGGTAAGGGTGAAATGGTGCGGTAAGAGCGCACCGCGCTTCCGGTAACGGAAGTGGCAGGGTAAACCCCGCCTGGAGCAAGACCAAATAGGGGGGCATTGGAGGTAACTCCTAACGTGCGGCCCGCACGGCTCCCGGGTAGGTCGCTCGAGACGCGCGGTGACGCGCGCCCTAGATGAATGACTGTCCACGACTGAACCCGGCTTATCGGCCGGCTCCTCACTAATTTGTCTCGGCATCGCTTCACACTATGCTGCAAAGCCCCGATTCCGAATCTTGGAGTCAGGGCTCCCGCATCGATCAATCTCATCCGGTCAAGCTAACAAATAGCGAAGGCAAACGCTCGGGCAACCGGTGCACGTGATCTACAACCGTGTAGCGATTGGGACCGAAGATTCTGGACACATACTCGTCCGCCTCGGGATCGAGCGTGAGGCAATAACTCATCACCCCAGCGGTAGCTAGTTCCTCCACCGCTTTCTTGGTATCGAGCCGAAGGTACTGCGGATCGCGCTCGTCGATGTCCGCCGGTTCACCGTCCGAGACCAGAAGCAACAGTTTCTTCTGCTGCGGCTGATGAAGCAGAAACTTTCCGGCATGGCGGAGCGCCGCTCCCATCCGGGTCGAGAGACCTCCCTGCATCCCCGCCAACCTCGCCTTCGCCTGATCGTCGAAAGGCTGATCGAAATCCTTGAAACGATAGTACTGCACGTCGTGCCGCCCGTCCGACGCGAATCCGTGGATGGCGAATGGATCGCCGATGCCATCGATAGCCCAGGCCAGCAAGGTAGTCGCCTCCCGCGCGAGCTGAATCACGGTGCGATCCGAACCCGGCAAGATCTCGTTGGTCGATTCGGATAAATCGAGCAGCACCAGCACCGCCAAATCCCGCGTCTTGCGGATGTAGCGGATATTGATGCGCGGGTCCGGCATTTCGCCCATGCGGATGTCGATCATGGCGCGAATGGCGGCGTTGAGGTCGATCTCGTCGCCGTCTTCCTGCCGTCGCTGGCGAACCAAACCCCGCGGCTGCAAGGCATCGATGATGTGCTTGAGGCGGCTGGCGACGGGCTTGTACTCGACCAGGATCTGCTCGATTAGCGCCCCATCCCCTCTAGGCTGCCGCTTTTCCAGAACTGTCGCCCAATTGGGGCGGTGCAACTGCACCTGGTAATCCCATTCGGAGTAATGATATGGGTCGCTGACGGGTTCTTTGCCTTCCAGCTCGTTTATGGTACGGCCTTCCTGATCCAAATAGAACGGCGTCTCCAGAGTCCAGACTTCCTGAGCGTCGTCCCCCGCCAGTTCGCAGTCTACCTCGTTGACCATCTCCATCACCGAAACCTTTCTACGCACCTGACGCTCACTGGCAGGCACGTATTCCGCCTGATCCCAGAGCTGCTCGGCGAATGCCCAAATGAACCGGTTATCGTCGCGGTACGGGATATTGATGCCTTCCAGGATCCGCAAGGATGGGACAGCTATGCGCTCCTTGATCTTGTTGTACAGCATCACGCCCAAATCCCAGCTGATTTGGTTGTCTTGCGGACGAACCGAGAATGCTTCCCAGAACGCTGCCACGGTCTCCCCGATCAGCTCATCGTCGACCTCGAATTTCCGATCAAGGAGCGCATGGGCCAAGTGTTCCAGGAATGACAGAGCGGGATCACGACTCTCCCGCCCCGCGGGGGCGGCTTCGTGCAGCGGAAGCCAGAGCTGCTGAAGGCCGGGAAATTGTTGGATGGCCAGATGCTCGACACGCGCGTCCTCCATCAAACCGATCATGAACATCTGCACCGGATTCAGCGCTTCGGCGGAAATGGCCTTTCGGGTGTAGACCAGATGCGCGGCGGCATGGGCACTGGCGGCACGGTACAGCTCCTTGCCCGAAATGACTCCCCCTGGGTGAACGAGATCGTCGAATGCATCCGGCAGGTAGATGACCGGAAACTCGATGAAAGGCTTAAGTCCTTCGCGCGTTTCGTAATCGCCGGCCGTTGGGCGCAGGTAAAAATCGCGCCCCCACAATGCGCGCAGATAAAAGTTCAGCTTGCGCTGGGTATCGACGAATAGCGTGCCGCGGCGCTCTTTCTGGAGCACCGCCTGGCTGTCCGCAGTCTCGAGGCCAAAGTATTTGGCCAGGCTTTCGAAATCGCGCCCGTGCGCCTGCGCGCCCCACAGCGCCCAGCGGCGCAGCCCGCCCAACGTCAATTTGTCGAACAGTTGATCGAGATGCTGAAGCATCGGACGCAAGCCGCGCGGCGCTTTCGCCGAAAGCTGATGAATCAAGACCAAATACTGCCGCAGCAAATCGGCGTCGCCGAGCCGGCTGGCCGCCGTGGGCAAACTGTCGAACAGCGCGGCAATTACGCCTCCGCTGACCATGGAGGCCAGCTTCATCACCGAGGTCACTACATCCGGGATGATTTCGTCGCCCACCTCCTTGGCAACCAGAGGCATCTCCTGAATATAGGACACGACCAGTTCCGATCCGCGCCCGAGCTCCGAAAGTGCGCGAGCGCCCTCGATATAATTGCGCAAGCCACCCGGCGACATAACCCGAGCCGCCTCGTGGAAGCTCGCCTCCAGCGTGTCCTTGATATGCGGCTCAACCCGCTCTAGATACTCGCGATAGTCTTCCAGGTTAATGCTCATGCCTCGCCTCGTCTTGTCTTGTTCTCCCACTTTGTCCTTGTTTAGAGGGTGTGTGCGAAGCGTCGCGAGCGGCCCGAGAGCAACGAGCCCGGCGCACAGGACCCGGAGTGTACATAGAGCACATGAGGAGTGATGAAACACGTCCTGTGTTTCACCGCTCTGCAGCGCTTCGCGCCCAAATCCGCTCCCGGCGAATTTGTCCTACACCTTTGCGACGCCGCTATCGGAACGCGCAGTAGCTTCTCACGCATCCTCTTAGAAAAAGGTCGCAACCGCCGCATCCAAGGTATCCCTCATGTCGGGATCGTCGGTCAAAGGACGTACCAAGGTCATCTGACACGCCGCCCTCGGTTCGACGCCCTTGGCGATCAACTGCCCTGCATATACCAGGAGCCTCGTCGAGATGCCCTCATCCAAGCCATGCCCCTTGAGGTTGCGGGCTCGATGGGCAATCTGCACCAGCTTCTCGGCGGTTTTTCCGTCGACGCCGGTTTCGTGGGAAATCACCTCGGTTTCCACTTCGGTTTTCGGGTAATTGAAATCTAGGGCGCCGAAGCGTTGTTTGGTGGATTGCTTCAAGTCCTTCAAAAGATTTTGGTAGCCCGGATTGTAAGAAATCACCAGTTGGAAATCGGGGTGCGCATGCACCAGCTCGCCCTTTTTATCAAGCGGCAACGTACGACGATGATCGGTCAAGGGGTGAATGACCACCGTTGTGTCTTGGCGTGCTTCGACGACTTCATCCAAGTAACAGATCGCACCGATCCGAGCCGCTGTGGTTAAAGGGCCGTCCTGCCAGCGCGTGCCGGTGGCGTCGAGTAGGAAGCGTCCGACTAGGTCCGAGGCTGTCATGTCCTCGTTGCAGGCGACGGTGATCAACGGCCGCCTCAGCTTCCAAGCCATGAACTCGACGAAACGGGTCTTGCCGCATCCGGTCGGGCCTTTCAGCATGACGGGCATCCGTGCGGCATAGGCGGCCTCGAACAGCTCGACCTCGTTAGTGACTGGCCGGTAATAGGGTTGTTCTTCAATAAAATATTGTTCGGAAATGGTCATTGCTTAACTCTCTTCACGGATTTCAATGTCTTATCGACTCGATCAACGTTTCAATAATTTCGTCCGCATGGTCTATCGGTAACGAGAAATGCCCCTCGCCCGGAAATGTGTGAATTTTTGCCTGCGGGAATGATTCGGCGAGTGCCAGAGTGTGGGATAACGGCACGGTCACATCCGCCTCGCCATGCCAGAATGTGATCGGCATCCGAATCTGCCCGAGGTCGAATCCCCAATCGTGGGCATACAAAACCATATCCTGGAGGGCTCCCTTCATATCCGAACGTAAAGCTTCCCGGACCGAAGCGCACAAGGCCAATTTGACCTCAGGACGGCTCAAGGTCCTCCGGTCGGAAGCCGGACTGCCTACGGTTAGCAGGGACAACGCCGTTTCCGGCTCTCGATAAATCAAGCGTCCGAGTACATTCCCGTAAATCAAATGCAGCAGCCAGCGCGCTTTGCGGGCCGTACCGAATCCGAAACGCGCCGGCCAGCGCATCGCCCGCATCGCTTCGGTACCATGCAACTGCCCGAGACCGCAGACGATCCCAACCGCCTTTACCCGGTCCGGCAACTGCGCGGCTAGCGCCAATCCGTAAGGTCCCCCGCCGGATGTACCCAGCACCAAGAATCGTTCGATGCCGAGGTAATCAGCCAATCGAGTAACATCGTCCGCCCAGTCCGCAATGGTCCGCTCCGGCATCCAATCCGACAGTCCATAGCCCGGACGATCCGGGGCGATAATGCGCGCCCGTTGACGTTCGGCCGCCTTCGCGATGAGAACGCTCTCCAGCCGGGAGGCTGGGAACCCGTGGCAGTAAACGACTGGGGTTCCGGAGAAATCGCCGACTTCGGCGAAGCCAAGCTTACGTCCATCCTGGAGCGTAAAGGTTTGAGTGAGCCGCTCGGTTGAATTCATACCTTAATTCAGCAAGTAGATGAGAATCGCTGTCTCAAAAAAAGCCCCGGCCTGCATTGACAGAGCGGGGCTTTTCGAAGCTAAGGCTCGTGGAACCTAAGCTTTGATTGGACCCCGATAAATCACCATCGCAGCGCCTTGCGACTGCTTATAGTTGTCGTAACCGACCAACCGCACATGATTGTTCGGATGTGCCTTATGGCAGGCCTCGGCCTCGGCCAGAATGCGGTCCACGTCGGTTTCGCCGAACATCGGCAACTTCCACATGTACCAGTAGTGGTCGAACGCGTTTTCCGGTTCGGTGTGCTCGATGGCCGGATTCCAGCCGTTGCTGACGATGTATTCCACCTGTTTCCGAATCTTGGCGGCGTCCATCGGCGGCAAATAGGAGAAGGTTTCGAATTTGCGGCTCGAAACATCGGTCAGGCTGGATTTGTAATCTTGCATCTCGCTCATGGTTATTCCAATCCTCGTTCAATGATCGCTTGCGCAGTCCCCTCTCGTTTCAGAGAAGACTGCTTTCTAGCGATGTTCAGTTCGTCAACGGTATCGCTTCAAATCACATCCGACGGTCCGGCTGATTACTTGTGTGCCACGTCGAGTTTGTCGACCGTGTCGAACTCGAACTTGATTTCCTTCCAGGTTTCCAAGGCAGCCTTGAGCTCGGGGCTGTCCTTGGCCGCTGATGTCAGAATCTCCTTGCCTTCTTTTTCGAGCTGACGGCCCTGGTTGCGGGCTTCGACGCAAGCTTCCAGCGCGACACGGTTGGCTGCGGCGCCCGCCGCGTTTCCCCAGGGATGGCCCAAGGTGCCGCCACCGAATTGCAGCACTGCGTCGTCACCAAAGATGGTGACCAGCGCCGGCATGTGCCAGACGTGGATACCGCCCGAAGCGACGGCAAATGCCCCCGGCATGGAGCCCCAATCCTGGTCGAAGAAAATGCCGCGGCTCCGGTCCTCTTTGATGTAGCGTTCGCGGAGCAGATCGATCCAGCCCAGAGTGGAGGCCCGGTCGCCCTCCAATTTGCCGACGACGGTGCCGGTGTGCAGGTGATCGCCGCCCGATAGCCTCAGAATCTTGGTCAACACGCGGAAATGGATGCCATGATTCGGGTTACGGTCGATCACGGCGTGCATGGCACGGTGGATATGCAGGAGAACGCCGTTGTCGCGGCACCAGTTGGCGAGACCCGTATTGGCGCAGAATCCCCCGGTAATGTAGTCGTGCATGATGATAGGCGCGCCGATTTCCTTGGCGTATTCCGCACGCTTGTACATTTCTTCCGGGGTCGGCGCGGTCACGTTCAGGTAATGGCCCTTGCGTTCCCCGGTCTCGCGCTCCGCCTTATGGATAGCTTCCATGACGAAGTCGAAACGCTGCTTCCAACGCATGAACGGTTGGCTGTTCACGTTCTCGTCGTCCTTGGTGAAATCCAGGCCGCCGCGCAAGCACTCGTATACGGCGCGGCCGTAGTTCTTCGCAGACAGCCCCAATTTCGGCTTGATAGTGCAGCCCAAGAGCGGACGACCGTACTTGTTCATGATGTCGCGCTCGACCTGGATGCCGTGGGGCGGGCCGCCGCAGGTCTTCACATAAGCGATCGGGAAGCGCACGTCTTCCAGGCGCAGTCCACGGACTGCCTTGAAGCCGAATACGTTGCCGACGAGAGAGGTGAAAACGTTCACCACCGATCCTTCCTCGAACAGATCGATCGGATAGGCGATGAAGGCATAGAACTGCTCGTCGCTGCCCGGAACATCTTCGATCCGGTACGCACGGCCTTTGTAATAATCGAGATCGGTCAAAAGATCGGTCCAAACCGTGGTCCAGGTACCGGTGGACGATTCGGCAGCGACCGCCGCTGCCGCTTCCTCGCGAGGCACGCCAGGTTGAGGCGTGATTTTAAAGACGGCCAGAAGATCGGTATCGGCCGGGGTGTAATCCGGCATCCAGTATGTCTCGCGGTATTCTTTCACGCCCGCGTTATAGGTTTTTACAGCCATACTTTTCTCCTACCACGTATGTGGATTGTTCTCAGAAATGGTTTTAGGGTTCTTCTTTTTAGACCGCAATCGTGTTCCCCTTTCACGATGAGAAACTATAAGCCGTTTCATTCATAAAAAAAATTAAGTTGTTATGATCACCTTAATAAGGTTAGCTTATACTCAGTTATCAGCTTTTCGCGTTTTCGACCCAACGAACGCTCCCAGCGAGTCGATAGGATAAGCCAAGAGCTTTCGGAGCTCCAAAAACGACTTGTCTTATCGGAACGTGAGCTGAGACTTTGATTCGGCAGTGGCGGCACGGGCTTCACAGGCTATTGCAAAGCGGGTAATCAGCTCCTGAATCCCATTGCTTTTGTCTCAGCAGCATGACCGAACGTAAACATTTGTTAGCAACCGGGAACTATGAAGTGTTAACCGCGTCAACACCGTTACACCCTCACACTCGTGATCGGCGTTAGGGACGAATCGGGCTATACCCGATTTGTGTTTCGCTAGTTGAACTAGCCAAACAGGTTTTCAAGGAACGAATCATGAAACTCACACCGATTTATCTAGGAGCGACGTTGGCATTTACTGGCCAAGCCCAGGCAGCATCCTATTTCCTGGATCAAACGAACATCAACCAAGCTCCCTTTACCGACGGAAGGACCTACCTGACCGTGAGTACCGAGGCATCGGCAAACGATATTACCTTTAATGTCGATGCGCTGAACGATCCGGGCGGGCCTTTCGCCGGTAATGAGCTGTCCAACTTCGGCATCCAGGCATTCGGATTTAATGTGGTCGACAATGGCGGGCCTAGCCTCGCATCTAGCAATATCAGCAATCTACCTAGCGGCTGGACTGTCGATTTCAATCGACAATTAAATGGTTTCGGCGCGTTCGACGTAGTCGTAAGCGGAACGGGAAGCAATCGCCAGGAGCCGCTGACCTTCAGCATCACCGGCATTACCGGCGATACGCCCGCCTCCTATCATGGACCTTCCAGTGGAACTGCAGGGGAAGGAAATGCCTGGTACGCGGCTCACGTAGCAGACTTTTCAGGTCCCGATAACATTACGAGCGGCTTTTTTGGCGGTGGCAATGGTCCAGGCATAGCTCCCGCGCCCGTCCCGATTCCTGCGGCGGTTTGGCTGTTCGGCTCGGCCATTCTTGGTTTGGGCGTGATTTCGAGACGATCCGGTAAATCATAGGGATTTTTCCTCTTGCAAGTTCTCTTCGAATGGAGCGCCAGTCGATCAGCCAAAATATGCTCCTTTTTAAAGCCGCCTGCCGGAAATCTCGTTGACCGCTAGGCTTCTTCATTTCCGAAGCAGGCGGCTTGCCGTCTTGGTGATCAAATGCAACACCTGGGTTCAAGTGCTCACACGCCTAAACGCTTTTCATGTCGTCTAGCCATTTAGACGCCGTCGAAATCCAACCGCGCGGCGTCCATCGCTCCACTATTATCTGGCTGCATGGCCTGGGTGCGGACGGCCATGACTTTGAACCAATCGTGAAGGAACTCGGACTGCCTGATGATCTAGGTACCCGTTTTGTATTCCCGCATGCCCCATATCGCGCAATCACGATCAACGGCGGATATATGATGCGCGCTTGGTACGACATCGTGCGGCTGAATCTGAACCTTCTCCCGGATGAAGTCGGGATAAGCGAATCCCGGCGCTTACTTTCGGAATTGATCGCTCGGGAAGTACAGCATGATGTTAATCCCTCGCGCATCATTCTGGCCGGGTTTTCGCAGGGAGGGGTTATTGCATTGGATACCGCGGTGCATCATCTCGACACGCTTGGCGGCATAATCGCCCTTTCCACCTATATAGCCATACCGGAAAACATTCCTCAGGCAACGCGTTCGTTGCCGATTTTCATGGGGCATGGCACGCAAGATCAGGTTGTGCCGTATGAGTTGGGTAAGAGCAGCTGCACTTTGCTGAAGGCCAAAGGCTATAACGTCGAATGGCACAGTTACGCGATCCCGCATTCGATTTACCGGGAAGAGATCACGGCCATTCGAAGCTGGCTTCTTAGGCAACTTGACGAAGGCTGAACGCTAACGGAACAAGGACTTTCGAAAAAATGAAAGTCCCGAATTAAAGCAATTCGAAGATGAAGCCGCCTACATCGGTGCTGGGTTTGGCCAGCATCAAACGGATTTCGAACGGTTTCCCGACAGGCATTAACGAAACTTTTTCCCCCTCGGGAAGATATTCCGCGGGCGTGAATATCCGCTCCGCGACAGGACTCCCGCTGAGCTCCGTAAGAACCAACTTCAGATTGGGGAGCCTTTGCGGCAAGTTGGATTGATTTGCAAAAACGAGCTGAAACTCCAGCGCGTCATTGCGATTCGAATCCGGCCGCAGGGCACGATCGAAAATCTGGATTCGACCCACATCCTTGTATGGCGGCAAAGAGCAATTGATGGTCTTGCAGGCCATGTCCAGCCACGGCCGCATCCGTGCATTCTGCACTATCCTTTCTCCTTCGAAAATGACCAGTTGAGCCACCAGGAGAGCCAGCAATCCGAAACTTCCCAATCCCCAGAGGACTTCCTGCATTACCGGCGACGAATCAGCGGCATCTTTGCCACGAACTCCTCGGGAAACCCGACCAAATGACCTGCCTTTGCGCTCGGTTCCCGATCGGTCGTCGGCACCCGATTCATCCAAGAGCTCCCGCTCGAATTTTCGGACAAGAACCGCTTCTTGCGCTCCCAAAACCGGAGGCTTGGCTTGAGGCGTCCCCTCCGGAACCGCATCCTTCGGAGCTTGAGCCAAGGACACTAGCACATTGAAGACAATGTGGCAGTGCTCGCAAAGCGCTTCTCCACGTCCAGTCCGCAGTTGCACAATGCTGATGCGGTAGGCGGTCTTACACTCGGGGCAGCGCGTATACACGATTTAACCTTGCCGTTTGACACCGGTGAGCGATGCCCATTCCTCGCGAATCACAGGGGGAGAGAAGTCAAATTGCGAAGCGTAAGCTGCGCGGACAATCTCGACCTGCGTCGCTAAAATTCCGGACAGGGCCAAACTGCCGCCGGGCCGAACTTTTTCGCTGATCTCCGCAGCCAGTTCGATCAAAGGCGTAGCGAGAATATTGGCGAGCAGCACGTTGACCCGAACGGCAGCAAGCTCTTTCGGATAACCGAGCACCAGCTTTGCCTCCACGCCATTCTTGCGTGCATTATCGTCCGATGCGGTGAGCGCCTGAGGATCGATATCCACGCCATAGGCTTTCGCGGCGCCCAGCTTTAATGCCGCCACGGCCAAGATTCCGGAGCCGCAGCCATAATCCAGCACGGTTTTGCCTTCGAGATCTTGGCTGTCCAGCCATTCGAGACACAGCGCGGTTGTGGGGTGAGTGCCGGTGCCGAAAGCCAAGCCCGGATCGAGCAAGACGTTGACGGCCTCCGGCTCCGGGGGCTCAAAGCCGGTCGGGCAAATCCAGAGCCGGTGGCCGAAACGCATCGGCTGAAAATAATCCAGCCACGCTCGCTCCCATTCGCGGTCTTCCAAATCCTCGAGCTGAAATTGAAGCACCCGCTCACCGAACGCCTTCTCGATCGAGTTCCGTATGTGATCGATATCGGCGTCGGCATCGAATAAGCCGATCACTTTAGTCTGACGCCAAACCGGCGTCTCCCCCGGTTTCGGCTCGAACAGAGGCTGGTCGCCGGCGTCTTCGAAGCTGACGGAAACGGCGCCGAGATTCGACAAAAAGTCGGAAACCGGCTCCGCCGAAGATTCGTCGACCGTAATCGCCAGCTGATGCCACATTAGTGTTTCAATCCGAGCTTCTGCTCCAAGTAATGGATATTCTGCCCACCGGCATTGAAAGCCGCGTCGTTGATGATATCGAGCAACAAAGGAATATTGCACTTGATGCCGCCGATGACCATTTCCTGAAGCGCCATACGCGCGCGAGCGATAGCGCTATTCCGACTTTCGCCATGAGCGATAAGCTTGCCGATCATCGAGTCGTAATAAGGAGGCACCTTGTAGCCGTTATAGATATGCGTTTCGACCCGGATTCCCGGACCTCCGGGCATGTGAAACTGCTCGATCATGCCGGGACTCGGAATAAAACTGTGGGGATCCTCGGCATTGATCCGGCACTCGATGGCATGGCCCCGCAGCTTGACGTCTTCCTGCTTGATCGACAATGTCTCGCCGGCGGCGATGCGGAGCTGCTCTTTGACAATGTCGAAGCCCGTCACCATTTCGGTCACCGGATGCTCCACCTGTACTCGGGTATTCATCTCGATGAAGTAAAACTGGCCGTCCTGATAGAGAAACTCGAAGGTCCCGGCCCCAAGATAACCGATTTCCTGGCAGGCTCTGACGCAACGCTCACCGATTTGGCGACGCTGCTCCTCGGTGATACCGGGTGCTGGCGCCTCTTCGACGACCTTCTGATGCCGACGCTGAGTCGAGCAATCACGCTCGCCCAGATGAATCACATTCCCGTGTCCATCGGCAATCACTTGGACTTCGATATGCCGGGGGTTTTCCAGGAATTTCTCCATATAGACCATGTCATTGCCGAATGCCGCCGCAGCCTCCCCACGCGTCAGCGTGATGGCGCTAGGAAGATTGGCCTCGCTGTGGACGACCCGCATGCCTCGTCCGCCGCCGCCGCCCGCCGCTTTGATGATGATCGGAAAACCGATTCGGCGGGCAATTTTCAAGTTTTCGTCGTGATTTTCAGTCAGCGGGCCATCCGAGCCGGGCAAGCACGGGATACCGGCTTTTTTCATGGCCTCGATGGCAGACACCTTATCGCCCATGAGACGGATGGTATCGGGACGAGGGCCAATAAAAATGAAACCGCTCTGGATCACTTTCTCCGCGAAGTCGGCGTTCTCCGACAAAAACCCGTAACCGGGATGGATAGCCACCGCATCGGTGACTTCGGCAGAGCTGATGATAGCCGGAATGTTGAGATAGCTTTCCTTCGACGGAGCCGGACCGATACACACGGACTCGTCGGCAAGCCGCACGTGCTTTAAGTCGCGATCGGCCTCGGAATGCACGGCTACGGCTTTGATACCGAGTTCGCGGCAGGCACGAAGTATGCGCAGGGCGATCTCGCCCCTGTTGGCGATTAGAACTTTACCGAGCATGAGACACCTGAAAAATAGGCCGGAATGAAGAGCAACGAGGTGTTACTCGATGACGAATAAAGGTTGGTTGTATTCCACCGGCTGGGCGTTTTCGACCAGCACCTTCGCAATCACACCGGCTTTGTCCGCCTCGATCTGATTCAGGATTTTCATCGCCTCGATGATGCAGAGCGTATCGCCCGCTTCCACTCGCTGACCGACCTCCACGAAAGCTTTCGCTCCCGGCGACGGCGAACGGTAAAAGGTCCCTACCATAGGAGATCGGACGATATGCCCAGTCAGTTTATCCGCCGTTGCCTCAGCCGCCTGTGGTGCCGCGGCCGCCTGTGCCGCAATGGCCGGCGCAGGGGCCTGCAAAACCTGCACAGGTTGCGGCGCCATGCTGCTGTACCGACTGATGCGTACCGACTCCTCCCCTTCGCGAATCTCGATTTCGGCAATACCCGACTCTTCGATCATTTCGATGAGTTTTTTTATTTTTCTAATATCCATGTTTTAGCCTGTTTTTAGAATGTGTATGGCGGCCGTCAAAGCGAGCTCATAGCCGAGCGCGCCAAATCCGCAAATGACGCCTTTGGCGATATCGGACAAGTACGAATGCTTGCGGAACGGCTCCCGCGAATGAATGTTGGACAAATGGACTTCAATAAAAGGAATGCGGGTTGCAAGAAACGCATCTCGAAGCGCAATGCTGGTATGCGTATAAGCTCCCGGATTGATGAGTATGAAGTCGATGGATTCCCTGAATGCCTGGTGGATACGGTCGATTAGCTCATGCTCGGCATTGCTCTGAAAAAAATCCAGGCGGCAGCCAAGCGTTTGCGCCTTGGCGTCTAAAGCAGACTCGATATCTTTCAGCGTTTGGCTGCCATATAGCCCGGGCTCGCGAATCCCAAGCAAATTGAGATTCGGGCCGTTAAGCACAAGGATGTTGACCATATTTAAGAGAGCAGACTTGTTTCCGATGATCGCAGAAGCCTAAAAAACGCGGCTATTTTGCCGAAACATGCAAAATCTGTCCACAAATGAAGCATTTCGCTTACATTCGACGCAGTTAGCGCGTTTTGGAGGAAAGGTCAATGAAGCAGAGGTTCGAGGACCTTTGTGATCTGCTCTCTCGAGAATGGCCCCGTATGCGCATCCACCAACTGCCCGCCGCGGTCGAAAACGGCCGAAAACGGCAAGACATTGAGCCGGTTTCCGAGACTCTCCGCCCAGGCGGCAGCCCTTTCATCACCCAACAAGATCGGATAATTGACCGGCGTCTCTTTCAGAAACTCTTGGACGGCTTCCGACTCGTCTATGGCGACACCGACAAACTGAACGCCTTTATCGCTCAGCTCCGTCTGCAATCGGACGAACTCCGGCATCTCCTCCCGACAGGGGGCACACCAGGTCGCCCAGAAATTGAGTACAACGACTTTACCTTTCCACTCGGCGATATCGCGCGGATGTCCATCGAGATCTCTAAGGGAGACACGCTCCGGAAGCGCCGCATTTCTCGGGGCGGTCGATTCGCCGCTCAGCCAGCGCTGGACGAGAACGCCCAGAAGAAGAGCGGCCAACGCGAGTAATCCATATAGAAGCTTCGACGCTTTCATTGCAATACCTTTTGCAAATGCCCTAAAAATTCATCCGCATTCATATAGCCGACCACACGGAGCGATTTTCGCTCCGCCCGGTCCGGCCCGAAGAAGAGGGTTGCCGGCGGCCCGATAAGACCAAAACGTTTCAAAAGCGCCTGATCGTCCGCGGAATTTTGCGTGACATCGGCCTGCAGCAACACCATGTTATTGAGCGCATCCTGTACTTTGGGGTTGGCGAAGGTATAGCGCTCCATTTCCTTACAGGAGATACACCAATCGGCATAGAAATCCAGCATGACCCACTTTCCGGCAGCCTCAGCCGCCGCCACTTGCTCATTCAGGTCGTCACTATTCCTGACCCTTTTGAAAACGGCCGACTGCGGCGGCGGTGACGCCTTGGCTGTCGTCGCATACATCCCGCGCAACGGCTGTAGTGGGTCGGTGCTGTCCGAAGCAACGCCGATCAGTAGCAGCACCCCATACGTGAGCATGACGATGCCTACGCCCTTCCACAGCCGGCGCCACCCGGAAACCGGATGAGGCAGGGCATCCAAGGCACCGAGGTAAATGGCCGGAATGATCAGCAGCAGCGCCCACAGGAACATGGAAACGGATGCGGGAAGAATGCGCTCGAGCAGCCAAACCGCGATAGCCAGGAGGCCCACCCCAAAAGCGGCTTTTACCGCATTCATCCAGATTCCGGCCTTGGGCAGCAACTTCCCTGCTGACGCGCCAATGATCAGCAAGGGAATCCCCATCCCCAAACCCAACGCGAACAAAGCCAATCCCCCGAGCACGGCGTCACCGGTCTGGCCGATGTAGATCAGCGCACCCGCCAGCGGCGCCGCCACGCACGGCCCGACGATCAGGGCGGACAGTGCTCCCATGATCGCTGCGCCCGTCAGGGTACCGCCGTGTTGCCGATTGCTGATGGAAACCACGCGGGACTGGATGAACTCCGGCATTTGCAGCGTGTAGACGCCGAACATGGACAAGGCCAACAGCACGAACAGCGCACTGAATGCAACGATGACTTCGGGTTTCTGAAGCAGCATCTGCAGATTGCTGCCGAAAAGCCCCGCCAAAATGCCGAAAACGGTATATGCCAAAGCCGACGCCAAGACATAGCTCAGAGACAGCATAAATGCTCGGCTAGTCGTAATCGTGTGGCCATTTCCGACGATAATGCCCGACAGAATCGGGATCATCGGAAAAATACAAGGCGTGAACGCCAACAGCAGCCCGAACCCCAGGAAGCTGAGAACGGTCGCCCAGGCGGAATCGCTTTGCAGCGCGAAGGCGATCCGGTCCTGTTCCGACACCGGCTCGGCCAGGTTCGCGGCTGACACCTTTGTCCCGGCACTTCCCGCCGGCAAATTCAGGTTCGCGGTTTTCTGCATCGGCGGATAGCACACCCCCTTCTCGGCGCAGCCCTGATAATTCGCCTGCAATTGAATATTGACCGGCTGGCCATCGGCGCGCGACAACGGAACGGCAAAACCCACGTCCCGATGGAAAACCTCCACCGCGCCGAATTCTTCATCGTGCTTGGGTTCGCCATGAGGAATCTCATAGCTCCCGAGCTTTACCCCGCTCGCGCCGAGCAAAGCCAACTTGAATTTCTCCCGGTAAAGATAATACCCATCGGCAATCTGCCAGCTGACCCAGAGCGTATCGCCGTCCTTGACCTCGGTGAAAAAACGGAATGCTTCATCCGGTGGCAGCAGATCGCCAGGCTGGGTTTTGACGCCCAGCGATTTGAAGGCTTCGGCCAATTTTCCCAGCGAATCGGCCTTAGCGCTGCTTGCGCTATTCGAAGACCACGGCACATTCACGGTCTGCTTATACGGCGGATAGCACACTCCGACATCGGCGCAGCCCTGCGAGGTCACATCGAGAACCAGGGCTTCGGCGGCACCGTCACGTCGCGCCAGCGGAAGGCGGATATCGACGTGCCCGCGATAGATTTCCATCTCCCCGAAAAATTCATCGTGCTTGGTTTCTCCTTTCGGGAAAACCGGTTCCCCTAAATCGATGCCCGAAGTCTTGGAGGCGAACTTGAATTTTTGCCGGTACAGATAATAGCCATCCGCGATGTCGAATCCGATTAAGGCCGCATCGCCCTCGATCTTTGCCGATGTTCGGAAAGCCTGCTCGGGCGGCAGAAGCTCATCGCTGCCGATGGCCCAAACCGTCCCCGTCCAAACTGACAGAAAGGCGAACAACAGCCCAAAAACCCACTCACGGAACTGCGGCATAGCAAAATCACTCTGTAGAAAGAAGGTCGGGATGTGGACTCTTGTCCGGGAGCAGTCGCCCGGGCGGTCCTTCACGTTTCGGGGTGTAGCCATTTGCTGATCCAATCGAGGTACGCGGTCGAACCGTGCAGTATAGGGACCGCAATGATTTCGGGAAGTTCGTAGGGGTGTTTCTCGCGGATAGAAGCTTCCAATGCGTTGAAAGAGGCCGTTTCGGTCTTCATCAGGAGAAGATGTTCCTTAGCCGTTTCTATCTTGCCTTCCCAGGGATAAATAGATGTCAGTCCGGGAATGATGTTGGCACAGGTGGCCAGCCGTTCGGCGACCACGGCCAGAGCCAGCATCTCCGCGGTTTTCGCGTCCGGACAGGTGCACAAAACTAGACAGTGTTCGGTAGACATGGCAAAAAGCACAGAATGAATCGGAATTTTAAACGTATGAGGACACAATGAACATCGGTCAATGGCTATTGCTCGCGCTGTTGAGCTTGCCGATTTTAGAGATTTATTTACTGATCAAACTCATCGGTTCGCTGGGTTTTTTCCCAACGTTATTCCTCCTGCTGGGTGCCGCGGTGTTAGGCACCTTTCTATTGCGGATACAGGGTTGGACCACCTGGTTCCGTGTTCAGCAAGCCCTGGCACGAGGCGAATTGCCGGCCCGCGAGATGATCGAGGGCGGCTTGATCGCTGCGGGGGGCTTGCTGCTGTTGATACCCGGCTTCATCAGCGATCTTCTGGCGTTGCTCTGCCTGTTGCCGGCAACCCGGAAACGAATCGCACAGCGCATTCTCGAAAGCGGCATCTCCCAGCCTCCAGGCAGGGCAACGCGCGAAACGCGACACACGATAGAGGGCGAATTTAAGCGTGAAGACTGAACCATAACATCCGTGCATAATTTCTCGCCAATTAACGTCGAAGCCGACTTCTCGGAGCACTTCATCGAATCACACGTATCTGCTTGCCCAGGCTCATTTCGACTAAGATCCATTCCACAAGAATCTCACCTGGGCGGCACCTCCTCTGCCTGAAAACGCAGTCGCAGCAAAGTGCTTTTGAGCTGATACATCAAAAAGCGCTAATATAAGCACCCCCTTCTGGCCTGAGCCGGGCAACGGATCGACAACTCTTCGATAAAGACTATTCCATGGCCATGATAAACCGGAAATTCCGCATCGGCGGCATGCACTGCCAGGGATGCGAAACGGCGATCGAGCAATCGGTGGCTCAACTTTCCGGCGTCCAAGATATCAAGGCTGATTTTGTGGGCGGAACCGCCACCGTCAGCTTCGACCCCACTCGAATCGACCCCCGAAAAATCGTCGAAGCCATTGATCGCCTGGGTTATCAATGCTCGCCGTCGCCGACCGGCGGTTCTTCGCGGCTGCGCGCTTTCGGACGATTGCTGGTCGCCCTGCTCGCGCTGACCGGCATTGCCGCACTCCTGATTGAAGGCGATCAGCTCGCCGAACGCATGCACCTGCCTCAGTTCGACCGCAGCATGAGCTATGGCCTTTTGTTTCTGATCGGCTTCGTCACCGGTTTTCACTGCGTGGGCATGTGCGGGGCTTTCGTGGTCGGCTATACCGCGAGCGCCGCGACCGGTAAACGCTCCTTGGTGCTCTCCCATATCTTTTACGGCATCGGCAAAACCCTGTCGTACACGCTGATCGGCGGCCTGTTCGGGCTGCTCGGGTCGATCGTAGCCTTTACGCCCGAAATCCGCGGTATCGCCGCCATAGCCGCCGGCATCTTCCTGATCCTGTTCGGCCTCAACATGCTGGACTGGTTCAAGAGCCTCCGTCGCGTTCACATCCGCATACCGAGCTTCTTGAACCGCTTCGTATACGGCAAGACGCAAAAAAGCAAAAGCCCATTCCTGATCGGGCTGCTGAACGGTCTGATGATCGCCTGCGGTCCGCTCCAGGCCATGTACATCATGGCCGCCGGCACCGGCAGCTTTGTCGAGGGCGCCAAGCTCCTTTTCGTCTTCGGACTGGGCACATTGCCGATATTATTCGGCTTCGGGGTGCTGACCAGCCTGATTTCCGCCCAGGCGACCCGAGGACTCTTGAAAGCGTCCGCCTTTCTGGTGATGGCTCTCGGACTCATTATGCTGAATCGAGGCCTGATCATGAGCGGCTCCGGCTACGACTTTCGGACCTTGGCGACTTTGGCCGCAACCCGCCTGGAAAATTTGACCAAGAAGGAGGATTCTACGGCCCTCGCCGGCGATTACCAGGTGATCCGCATGGAGGTCAATAAACGGGGTTTTAAACCGGACACGTTCGTACTGAAAAAAGGCGTTCCCGCGAAGTGGATTATCCAGGGCAAGGAACTGAACTACTGCAACCATCGCATCATCGTGCCGTCTCTGGGGCTCGAATTCGACGTGGTAAAAGGCGAGCAAACCATCGAGTTCACGCCGCAACAGGCCGGCGTGATTCCCTGGAGTTGCTGGATGGGCATGATTCCCGGCAGCTTCATCGTGCAAGAAGACACCGCCGGCCCCGAACAGGAGGCGAGCGACGAGCAACCCGGCCGTCGCCCGCCCGAATGAGCGAAGTTGTCGAGCGATCGGCGCATCGCCGGAAACTGTGGGATTTACACTATCGCTACAGGATATCCCGCACTTCCGTCGCGACCAACTCGCATGAACTTCTGAAAAACCCGATCGAAAAGATGCCCTAATTTAGGTATACCTGTTGCATGGCGGTCACACTCTTCCTTCTCTTCGCCCCCGCCAGCGGCAGAGCATAGTTTGAGGAAAGACGCGCCGCAGACCGAAACACAAGACAATTCACAAGAACAATGACCAGGAAATCGACCGTTTTTTTATCTGCGATCGCAGCGCAATCGGCCGTCCTCGGTTTGTTGCTCTTGCACGCCGCAATCTCCACTCGGACGCATCCGCCGGAATTGACTGAAAAACGCGCTTTGGTAAAGGCACTCCATCTCACCGATCTGTGCCTGTTTACCGAGGCCCGCTACACGCGTCATCTCTCGCAAGCGGACTTGAGCACGCCCTTTCAGGACCATCCCATATCCCTGGAGCACTTCCCTTCCGGCTCCTTCCTGGGCGCACCGGAAAACATTCGGAACATCAATGACGAGCTGGATTGAGAAGCAGAAATACATCATCGATTTCACCCTGTCGTCGCTGCTGCGGCGCAAGGTGAAGAACATTGGCCTCTTGATCCTGTACGCCTTGAGCGTGTTCATCCTGGCCTCGGTGATGTTCTTTACCCACGCGATCAAGAAAGAGGCATCCCTCGTCCTTCGAGAGTCACCGGAAATGATCGTGCAAAAAGTCGTGGCGGGACGGCACGACCTCATGCCGCTCAGCTATCTGGACGAAATTCGTAAAATCCGGGGCGTGCAGGCCGTCGAGGGGCGGCTCTGAGGCTATTATTTCGACCCCGTTTTCGGCGCCAACTACACCTTGCTCCGCCCGCAACGACAGCGATGGAACAAGCCGAGGCCGAGCAGATGCGCACGGTCGTGACCGAAAGCGAGCACCGCCACGGCGCCGAAGCGATCGGCGCGGGAAACATCGTCATCGGGAACGGCATCGCCCGGGTGCGGAATGCCGGCAAGGGCGAATTCATACTGTTCCGCACCCACACCGGCGAGGGGATGCCCTTGAGAATCAAGGACACGCTTTCGTCCGCGTCGGAACTCGTCACCTCCGATCTGATCCTGATGACCGAGCCCGACTTTCGCAAGCTCTTCGGCATCCCCGAGAACTATGTGACCGATCTGGCGGTCTCGGTCCGAAACCCCGAGGAGCTTTCCACCATCGCCTCGAAGATCACCCGGCTGTTCCCCGATTCCCGCCCGATCATACGGGACGAGATCCTCCGCACCTACGACTCGATCTTCAGCTGGCGCGGCGGCATGATGATCGTGATCCTGTCCGCGGCGGTCCTGGCATTCGTCATCTTCGCCTGAGACAAGGCCTCCGGGCTCAGCGCCGGGGAGCGGCGCGAAATCGGCATATTCAAGGCCATCGGCTGGGAAACCTCGGACATCATCCGCATGAAATTCTGGGAAGGCGCGGTGATTTCGCTGACTGCGTTTCTCGGCGGCGTGATCCTCGCTTACATCCACGTATTCTTCATCCATTCCCTGGTGTTCAAACCGGCTTTGAAAGGCGGGTCGACCCTGTATCCGCAGTTCAAATTGATGCCCTTCGTGAGCGCCGAACAACTGACCACCCTCTTCTTCCTCACTGTGGTTCCTTACACGGTGTCCACCATCGTTCCGGCCTGGCGGGCGGCGACCATCGATCCAGACACCGCCATGCGCCATACGGGAGAGTGATTCATGATCGAGCTTTTCGACGTCCGCAAGGTGTTCAACACCGGCAAGCCGAGCGAATACTCGGCGCTCAACGGCATCAGCCTCAACATCAGCTCCAACAAGGTCACCGTTCTAACCGGCCCCAGCGGCTCGGGGAAGACCACCCTGCTCAGCATCATCGGCTGCATGTCGCACCCTACCGCCGGACGGGTGAAACTGAGCGGACGCGAAATCACCAGTTTGCCGGAACGCTTTCTGACCGACATCCGCCGCAAGACCTTCGGTTTCATTTTCCAGCAGCACAATTTGATCAAGGGAATCACCGCCCTAGAAAACGTCATGCTGCCCGCCTACCCCTTGGGCGAACGCCACGGTCTGCTCAAGGAGCGCGCGATCCATCTGCTCGATAAGCTAGGCCTTTCCCATAAGGCTTACTCGCAAATCGAGTGGCTTTCCGGCGGCGAGGCGCAGCGGGTAGGCATTGTCCGAGCACTGATCAACGACCCGTCCGTCATCATCGCGGACGAGCCGACCGCGCATCTGGACACCCAGCTGTCCCGGCGGTTCTTGGATATCGTCGAGCAATTCAAGAGCGACGGCAAAACGGTCCTAATCACCAGCCACGATCCTCTGGTGTACCAGGCCGGCGTCGTCGACGAGGTGGTTCGGCTGCGGGACGGCCGGCTCGAAGGAGAAGCGCCGTGATCCTGCATCCGGCGGTGATCGCCAACATTATCGCCGCGCTGACGGTGAGCCTGATGGTGGTGTATTCCGCCTACTATGGCCTCCGGATCTATCGGCATTGGAACATCGAAAGCGGCAGCGAACTGCAGTTGACCCTGGAGCGGCGGACCTACCTGGTGTCGACGCTCTTGTCCTACACCTTCGGGCTGCAGCTGATTTCCCTGTTCCTTTACGTGTTCACCGCCGACACCCTCTATCCGCTGTTCGTCGGCGCCATGTGCGCCGCCGGGGCCTTGAGCGTGAATGTCTTCGGTTATCCGACCTTGATCCTGAAGGTCGGCAATTTCCTGCTGGCGGGACTCTGGCTGGTGCTGAACCACGCCGACAACCAGGCTTACGACTACCCTCTCATCAGGAAAAAATACCTGCTGCTGGCGATCATTGCGCCGTTCATCGTGGTGGAAACGATTCTGGAATTGGATTATTTCCTGAAGCTGGACGCCAATGTCATCACCTCGTGCTGCGGCGCCCTTTTCAGCAGCGAACGGGGCGAGGGGCTAGGGTCGGAAATAGCGGCCTTGCCGGCATTACCCACGCTCTGGGCTTTTTATATCACATTGCCGCGGCGCTGCTCTCCGGCATCTATTTCTATCTTCGGGGAAAAGGCGGCTATGTCTATTCCGCTTTGGCGGTAGTGGCATTCTTCGTCTCCATAGTCGCGATCATTTCCTGCATCTCGCTTTATATCTACGAATTGCCGACCCATCATTGCCCGTTCTGCATCATCATGCAGGAGTACGACTATATCGGTTATCTGCTCTACGTTCTCCTGTTCGGCGCCGTGGTCGCGGGCGGGGGCATCGCCGTTCTGATTCCCTTCCGCGAGATCGAAAGCTTGCGCACGGCAATACCGGCATTGCTGAAAAAAACTCGCATTGACCTCAATCGTGTTCTACACGGCTTTCGCATCCATAGTGACCTATCGAATTGCGATCTCCAATCTCATTATGTAAGCAAGGTAACCCTCATGACCGATCGATCCCGAAGGAACTGTTTGCGCGTCCTCGCGGCGCTGGCTTTGTCCCGGATCGTGCCCGGCTCCGTCGCCGAGGCGGCAAACAGGGCCGTGCTCAAGAAGACCGACCGCTGCCCGGTATGCGGGATGTTCGTCCACAAATATCCGAAATGGGTGGCGCAAATCGTTTTCAAGGACGGCACTTCGTACTTCTACGACGGCGCCAAGGACATGTTCAAGCATATCTTCGACACGTCCAAATACACGCCGGGGAAAACGGCGGACCAAATCGTCGCCATTTACGTCACGGACTATTACGAAGTCGAACTGATCGAAGCCAAGCCCGCATTTTACGTGATCGGCTCGGACGTGCTGGGCCCCATGAGTCATGAGCTGTTGCCCTTCAAGGATCAAGAGTCCGCCCAGGAATTTCTGGAGGATCACAAAGACACCAAGATCCTGCGCTTTCAGGACGTGACCCCGGCCGTCATCGAATCGCTGGACCGGCGGTCATGACGATCACGTTTTGGATTCGACTTCTATTGGCCGCATTGATCGTGGCATCGCTCGGCGCCTGCAACGGTCGACGGCCGGGGCAAAGTCGCGCTGGTGCGCTTCTGGTCGATCGATTGCTCCCACTGCAACAAAGAAACCGTCCTGGCCCTGGAAAACCTCTATCAAAAATATAAGGACAAAGGTTTCCTGCCGGTCGCCATTCACCAAAGCCGACCCATCGAGACGGACGACCGGTTCCGGAAGTTCGATCAGGTCACCTATCCGATGCTGGTAGACGAATACGGAAAAGTAGCCCGGCAGTTCGGCGTCGTCGGCTTGCCGACAACCCTGGTGCTCGACGAGAAAGGCATCGTGCGGGAGAAGATTACCGGGGAAGCCGGCATCGACACCTTCGAAAAGCTTTTGACCACAGTGCTATACAAAGGGGGGGTTTTATGACGGCACTTATTAGATTTGGCTTGGGACCAGCGTTGGCGATATGCCAGCTTCTGCTCGTATCGTTTGCGGTCTCGGCCGAGGAGCCCCATGAACGGGAAAGCTGCCGAGTCTGTGGTATGTACATCGATCAGTACCTAAAGAGTGCCGCCGAATTGGTTTACAAGGACGGCAACAAAAAATTCACCTGCGGCGTCGCCTGCATGCTGCGCGAGGTCGATGATGCCGGAGGACTTTCCGCCTTCGAATCGGTAAAAGTGCACGACTGGGTCTCCGGCAAGCTGATAGACGCGGAAAGCGCCACCTACGTCATCGGCAGCCGCGTCATTCCGGACATGGTGCCGAACTATATCGCCTTCGCCAACCGGGAAGAGGCCGAGGCATTCGCTGCAAAGGAAGGAGGCGACGTAATCGACTTCGGGATCGCCTACCAGGACGTTTCGCCGGTGGGCACCACCGCGCCATTCCGTATCCGTACGGCAGTGACGCCGGGCGCGGGAGCCTTCAGCATCGGTGCAGTCTATGGCTACACTCAGAAAGACCAGGTCAAGGCCGGTTCCGATAGCATCGATCCCAGCGAATTCATCAACAGCAACCGGACTCAGCCGCGGGCACCGAGCCAACTCGAAGCGCATCAACAGGCGCTGATCGTCAACTACTCGCCCACCGACAACCTCGCTCTTTTCGTCAACGTCCCCTGGTTCGAACGGAGGAGCAAGACCTTGGTAAGAACCTCGCCCACCAGCGTCAGGGAGACCGTCGGCGAGGAAAACGGCATCGGCGACATCACCCTGGAGGGTCGCTATAACTTTTGGCACAGCACCCGCTGGGACAAGTTCGGCACCATCCTGCTCGGCACCACCTTGCCGACGGGCCAATTCGACGGTGAACGAGGAGCGACCCCGGATCCCGTGGCCGGGAGAAGGCTCATTTCGACCGGCCCGGCGCTGCACCTCGGCAAAGACACCGCCACCTTCACCGGCGGGCTGCTTTATTCGCAGCGCTGGAAGGACTTCTGGTTCCACGGTTCGGCCCTCTATACGGTCAATCCGGAAAACGACGACGACTTTGCCTTCGGGGACGTCGCCGCGATCGGTGCGGCCTTTCACTACACGCCGAACTATGACCTGATGGTGGGCATCGAAGTGGACGCCAGCTACACGGAAAAAAACGAAGACCGCGGCTACAAGATCGGCAACAGCGGCGGCACCAGCACCAATCTGGCATTCGTCTTCGACTACCGCTTTCTTAATGCTTTCGGCGGAAACTTCAAGTTGCGCGATTTGGTCGGATTACCGATTTACGAAGATCTGAACTCCAAGCATGTGGTGCTTGCCAATCCCCGCCGCGAATTCGACCAGGTGCAACTGGGCGACGGCTTTTTCGGCAATTTGGCCGTTACCTGGACTTATCGCAAAGCTCCGGAGTTCTGATACGTTATTCCATTCGGCATTCGAATGAACATGAATCGTAGATACCGTCTTGGCGGTCACGCTGCAAGGGCATAGTTGGGATCGAACGGTTGGCCGGATTTGAGGACGCCGTAGGCGAGGACCAGGCGTTTGCGCAGGGCGGCACAGGCGATGATTTTGCCGTT